>Ga0209512_1000236_pt1 | contig 107152 bp, 90 predicted proteins | sample frozenSSSSmetaG_FD_184142 | JGI IMG/M metagenome (GOLD analysis project Ga0209512, IMG submission 184142) | Glacier valley bacterial and archeal communities from Borup Fiord, Nunavut, Canada, to study Microbial Dark Matter (Phase II) -... | ecosystem: Environmental > Aquatic > Freshwater > Ice...
ATTCTTAACTTAATTAATAATAGTCTGTATTCTTCTTGTTTTTGTATTGTCTGTCAGAACTTGACTCTAAAATAATAGCACTGGTTTCCATGTACTTTGAATCAGTACTTTCTTACCTCGCTACGTTTATAAATGACATCTCTTTAATGAACTTATCGAATAAAACCTCACGGCTATCCTTTATATATCTTCGCTATATCTAACGTTTGTTTCTCTGTGGTCTTATTCATCCCCAGTTCAGTTAACATCATTTCCAGCAATTCAATCTTTCTTTTTTAAACGTTACCAAACTCCGTTCGGTAACTCCCTTTTTGTTGGGACTGCAAAGGTAGAAAAGTTTTTGACTTTATCAAACTTTCTGGCGGGCGTATTAAAAAAAACACGCATAAGCAGGGCTTTGCCTTTTGCTCACAGATACCAAAGTGCCTGCAGGACAGAACAATTCGAGCTTTAGTCCACCATTAGGGAACTTGTAAATTTTTTTTATGTTATCCACCCTCACAATACTTCTTTTAGGATTGAGAATATACGACTTCGTATCAAGCAGCTTGAAAATATCCTCCAACGACCGATTATCTACGTTGTGAGTTCCATCATCATAATACACTTTAGTGACCCCATTACTAGGCAACACATACATGAGGCAGCGTGCTTCCGGTTGGGTTAAAGCTTTAGGCTCAGGAACCGTAAAATGTGGCGCACTGCCTGCTTGTGGAAAACTGAAAACCAGATTTAGGACAAGCAACATCAAAACAACCTGCCAGCTATGGTTAGTCATCCACATCGTATCTAAAATAAAAAATCCATGAACCGCGTAATAAATGGTAGCGAGTCCGAAAATCGTAAGAAAGGGCAGCAGCAAGCAAGTAAGGAGCTGCCAACTGAGTTTGCGGTAGGCCAGGTCGTAAACCGGAAACCGCTTTTGCAATTTCAGGGTACTGTAATGTACCTGCTCTATTACGATCATTGCGATGGCTAAACTGGAAAGCATGGCGATCGGATATCCCCGGAGTTTGACCAACTCTGTGAAGCTTTGGAATTCTCCCCCCGTTGTAATAAGGTGGGCGGCAACAACTGCTAGGATAAATCTGTATAAAAAAGTGATTCGGTGTACATTTGACCCGTTCGGGTTCAACATTGAAATTTGCATTGATTTATTTTGGTTAGAGCGAAGGAACCTCCACATATCCGCAATAATAGACAAACGTTCCGCAATAAAATCAAAGCTTTTGAAAGAAAGTGGTACCAATCACCATCTATTTAGTTAAGTGCGCACTTAAATCCTTAAGTGTGCAGTTACCAGCTTACGTAAACACTTATCATTTTATCTGTACACTCCCCTCAGGTTAAGTGCAAAACCCTCTTTTCTCTAAAATCCACATTGTAGGTTCGTTTCAGCAATTAAACAATGCTGCTCCTAATCATGGTACTATATATAATCAGCATTTCCCTATTTCAGGCCCTTAAGAACAGCTTCAGCAGTTTATTACTAGTTGCCTCTGCTATGTCCTGGCTTCGTGTCTGCTATGTGTCTGCTATGTGTCTGCTAGCGCGTGGCCCCTAGCAAACAGCCATAAAACACATAGCAAAGCGGTATCCGAAAAGCATCAGTACCAACTTCATATCAACCAGAATATTTCATCTAAATAAACAAATTTGCAATGGCAAAACTTAAACAGGGCATCTTCGGCCCAATAAGCGGAAAGCTCGGAAACCTGGTAGGGTCCACTTGGTTGGGCATTCCCTATCTCAAAAAAAGAACGGTTAAGGTCAAAAACCCAAAACGAAGTCCTGCCCAACAGGCAAACAATCAAAAATTCGCCTATGTAAACACATGGCTTACACCTTTTCATGCCTTCTTCATTGTCGGATTTAGTAGCCTGGCTATCGGTAAGACTGCAGTAGCCGCCGCATTTTCTTCCGTCTATAAAACCGTCTTTACAGGGCTGATGCCTGAGCTCGAAATTGATTATTCCAAAATGCAGATCAGCTCGGGCTCTTTGCAAGGCTTAGGCAATGCCTCAGTAACTTATGTAGAGGATCACCTTATAAATATTCAATGGGAGGATAATTCAGGTCCTTCAACACATTTCAATGATCAGGTCATGGTTGCATTCTACAATGAGGAATTAAAGCTGACGGACGGATTTATTGGAAATGTTAATCGCACGGAGAAAAAATACCTCTTCGCTTTAGAACCAGTGCTAATCGGAAAACCATTGCACGTCTATATCGCAGTAACTTCTTATAACAGAAAAAAAGCATCTGATACTACTTATTTAGGCCTAATCCAACCCCTATGAAAACGCACACCACCTCTACACTTAAAACGCTGATTGTAGAAAAAATGAACCCAAACTATAAAATGACCGTTCAGGAAATAGAAACCTGGACTAAGGTACTCCCAGATATTAAGAAGGAACTGGAAGAGCAGATAAACTTCTTTATCCAGAGTATTTTTCACAAATCTCTGGTCAAGAAACAACTCCAGCAAATGCAAACGGAGTGCACGTATCTTTTGAACGCGATCGACAAATACACAGACCTTAGCGATGAGATGCTGGCACTAAAAATCCTTGCAATTCATTGTGTTGAATATACACTCCTTACAATCATCAATGATTATGGGCCTTATGCTGATTTATCACTCAGAATGAACCAAATTCATTTTCGATTAAGGATTGATATCATTAAAGCTGACCTTATCAAGATAAAAGAAAAGTTAAAAGAACAGGCAGTAGAACCTGAACTACAGGTAATCGTTTTGCAAGGCGCACAAGAGCTTATTGGCAAAAAGACCGGGACTTATGAGCGGCTGAATTATTTAGGCGACCTTCAGTTGAATCTCCTTATTGTGTTGTCTCACACAAGCGCAACGAACGTAAGAGAGTCATTACGTTCGTTTTTATATCAGGTTCATTACAATACGGAGCAGTTCATCGAGTTTTTGAAAAAAGAATATAGAGCAGATATGGGGAGGATAAAAGACCTCCATGATCAACTAAGCTTTTTAGTCCGCGTACATGGTCACCTTAGGAAGGTACAACCAACGCCAAAAAAACCAAAGTATTTACGCCAGGATACTGCAATCTATGATCGTTTGATCGCTTTTTTTGATACCGAAATAGTATGCCTGAAAATCGCTATTAAAAAAGCAATGCCTATAGTCGTTCCAATAGCGGCCCCTATCCCGGTGCCGCAAGCTCTGGTAGACTATAAGCTTAGGTTTAATTTTAGTGTGGACTGCCTTGCTTATCTGATCAAGCTGATGGTTAATGCAAACATTATTGAACCTGGTATTAAAGCGGAGCTGCTGCGCTATGTTGCAGCCAATTTTCAAACCCCGGGTACAAAAGTTGGCGGCATGTCTCCGGGAAGCTTCCTTACAAAGTACAAAAATGTAACCCAATCTACTTCAGTTACGGTTAAAGCGGGATTAATGGCCATGCTGAAATTAGTCGACAAAGAATTTTAGAAGTTGGTTTAGGGAATAACAAATTTATTTATAAGCCCCAGGTAATTTGATCTGGGGCATTAAATTAAAGCCAAAGTTTTTGCTTATCGACCTAGCGGATACGCAGCACTAAAACCTTCTCGAATTTGTATGGACTCGAGGTTTGGCCAGTTATAAATGAGACTTTGTCCATAACTACTGAATTGCCTGAATTTAAATTCAATGGCTGGGTATTTTTCTTGTCCAGAACTACTTTTTTAAGTCTTATTTCATTAAAATTCTTCGCAAAGAATAAGTCATGAGAGAGAATTTTCGCACCTTCAAATCCAAAGGAATCATATACTCCGCCGTTGCGGAAAGCGAAAGACGAATTCTTGACATCTAAGTTGAAGCTGCGCTTCGCATCTCCGAGGATGTAAAAAGCGCTCAAAATACCGGTTGCATTAACGTTTTCGAACTTTACATTGGTAACTGGCTGGCCAGTTTGCCAAAGGCCATCTTCATAATTGTAATTGTACACCCGATCTACATTTTCAATTACTACATCTTTGATCAGCCAGTTTCCACTTTTGATGGTTGAATTATCATCTTTTGGTGCAAAATGCACAAATGCAGAAAGCATGTTACTCCGCTTTTGAATTTTATGAATATACTTACCCGGACCATAAATTTTGGTTCTCAGAACAGTAAAATTTAAACAACCCATCCTGAATCCGTTACAGGAAGTATTCACCTTGCAATCCGATATCATAAAATCCCGGTTATCATTTCCTGCAAAAGCATCATCCCCCGTTTTAAAGTCGCAGCCAGTTACCGTAAAATTGTCGCAGAATCGCGTATGAAGTCCATCATGGCCGCCGAGTATAGTCACATTTTTAACCGTACCAAAAGAACAGTATCTACAGTTGATCGCCCAATTGGCTGAGTTTTGAATAGTTATACCAGTAAAGTTGATATTTTTGCATCCTACAAGACGGATACAATGCGGGCCCCTAAAGCCCTCTTCTCCTGTAGGATTGACACAATCTACTCCGTCGATAATTCCTTCTCCCTGTATAGAGATATTTGACACCTCTTTGCCATAAATGAATGCATCGTTTTTATAGTCGGTATACTTGGCACTTCCCTGAAGAATTGCGCCTTTATCTAATTGCAGTGTTACGTTACTTTTGAGTTCTATTCCTCCACATAGGTAAATTCCAGATGGGAATATCACTACCCCGGCACCCCTGGCAGCGCAAGAATCAATGGCATTTTGAATTTCTGTCGTAATAATAACGCCTTGGTTCGGCTTCATTACAATCCGCGTTTTGGGTTTGTCTGGAATTTGAAATGATAATAAGATCAGAAATGCTACTGCTGTTGGCACTATCCTATAAGTATATAAAAGGTTGTGAAAAAAAGTCATCATCTAATACTAATATGGTAGGGTAAACCAAAAGATTGAGCCTTTCCCAACCTCACTTTCCACGCCTATCTCTCCTCCGTGTTTCTTTATGATCTCTGAGCAAATGTAAAGGCCAAGTCCCAAACCGGATTTTTGGCTAATAGTGGGATCTACACGGTAATAACGGTCAAATAGTTGAGCAGTCTTGTACTGTGCAATTCCCGGTCCTTTGTCTATCACAGATACTTTTGCACCGGCATCTATCCGTTCAATATTAATGACAATCTCTTTTGAATCAGGAGCATATTTGACAGCATTGCTTACAAAATTGGTAATGACCTGATGTATCCGTTCTGCATCAGCACAAATTTCAAGATCGATTGCTCCAATAGTTTCGATGGAATAATTGTCGTCGATAGTTAAATGATTAACGCAATCAGCAATCAGGTCAGATAGGATAAATAAAGTTTTATTTAAGGCAAGAACTCCGTGATTTAATTTGCTTGCATCCAGCAGGTCTTCAACCAGCTTATAAATTTTATCTGTACTATTGCTGGCCCGATCAATTAAATTAGATAACAGAGGTGTCAGAGATTTGTCTTTCATCCTGTTAATGAGTTGCATCACGGCCTTCAGGCTAGTAAGGGGCGTCTTTAGTTCATGACTGGCAATACTGATAAAATCGTCTTTTTGTTCAAGCAATAATTTTTGGTCATGAATATCGGTACATGTACCGAACCATTTAGTGATTCTGCCCTCTGTATCATAGAAGGGAGCCGCCCTGCCAAGCACCCAAACGTATTCTCCCTTGTAGTTTTTTAAGCGATATTCAATTTCATATGCTTCCCCTGTTTTCAAAGAATGATTCCATAGTCCCCAGGCACGTTCCCTGTCATCCGGGTGAAACATTTGGTTCCAGCCTTCACCTTTAGTAGTTTCTAAATCTGATCCTGTAAAATCATACCATCTTTGGTTGTAATATTCGTGCATTCCCTTTTCATCAGTTACCCATACCATCTGTGTAATGGAATCCGCTAGTTGACGGAATTGAAGGGAACTTTGCTCTATGGTATGCCTTGCCTTTACTTGTTCGGTTATATCTGTTGCCACAACGAGAATACTGTCCGTTCTACCCTGCTCGTATTGGATTGGTTGGTAGATCAAATCGAAATAATATTCTGTTAAAACACCATTATTTTCAAGCAAAGCGAATACTTCGGAACTAGCGTACGATTTACCAGAAATAAAAACTTCGTCCAATATCTGCAAAAAGGATTGTTCTTCCAGTTCGGGCAACGCAATAGCTAATGGCTTGCCTATAATAGCTTCTGTTTTCCCCAAAAACTGTAAAAGTCTATTATTTGCGGTATCTATGAGGAGTTCCCTACTTTTAAGCACAGCGATTGCAATAGGTGCTTGTGTAATCAGGTGGTTCATCTTGGCTTCGCTTTCAGCTAGTCTACCCAAGGTTTGATTAAGGCTTCGGTGTGCCTCAACCTTACCTGTACTTTCAAAACAGGTTACCAATACCCCGCCAATTTCTCCATCTACATCTATCACCTGACTGTAGCTAAAAGTCCAATAAACATCTTCCATTCTCCCATTTCTGTAAATTGGCAGCAGTAAATCTTCCTGCCAAATGGCTTCCCCTCCCCCCATGACCTGATCAATATAGGGCCTTATTACCGCCCATATCTCCGGCCAGCAATCTTTACCAGATTGCCCTAATGCTTTGGGGTGTTTCGCCTGGTTTCCCAAACTTGGCCGATAAGCGTCATTGTAGAACTGGATCGATTCAGGCCCCCAGAACAAAAACATGGGGACTCTTGATTGAAGGATAATACCTAACGTGGTAAGGAGATTTTGAGACCAGATGTCGGGGTGGCCAAGTGATGTCTTTGACCAATCAAAGGAACGGATCAATGCCCCCATCTCTCCGCCATTCTGGAGATATCGGACATACGAGGGTGACGGTTTAGCAATTTCACCCATAGTGAGAGTTTTTACACGTTATACTTCAAATCAAATATATCATTATTTATTTATTATCTTTTATAGAAAATGTAGTCCGTAGCTAAAGGCTCAAGTCCGTTTTGCTTAAATTCAGTAGCGATTTGTGCCCTGTGATAAGTAGAGTGGTTAATTGCGTGAAAAAGCATGTCTTTGAGGGAGTTACTAAAAGTCTGGCCTTTTGTATTGGCGTAGCTGATGGTATCGTTGAGGTCAAAATTGTCAATTATAAGCAATGAATGTTTATAGTTCATTAGGTCAATGTTCTTCAAGTCTTGCATGGGGTGAATTTCCCACACGCTGGAGGTTGATCGCCCGGGATCAATTCTATTGTTCCAAATTCGCTGCGCATTAAGTATATGACAGTAAACCTTTATTGACTTTTCAGATGTTTTTCCTGGGCTTTCCTTAAAAATACTGCCAAGTTGTTGATTGCAGTGATGATTGTATTCGAATAAGTCCTTAAAAAAATCTTTCATTCGATAAATTTACCAACTTATTAATGGAAATGAAAGAATATGGGACCTCAATACAGCGTTACCAAATCATTACCCTTTCAACAAAGTTATGTAACGATACTATTAACATCATCAGGAAAAAGCTGTCCAACTTAACGTAGCGTTTGAATAGGCTTATCCCTTACCTAACATGCCTCATATACTTTTGCGATCAAATTGAGAAGCGTATGAAAATTGAGAAAACTACAAGATTTATTAAGGCCTTCCTATTGTTGTCGTTGCTATTTGCTTGTTTTACCGGCTATGGGCAATCTAAGACAATAACGGGTACTGTAAATGATAACGAAAATAAGCCCTTACCCGGCGTAAATGTGAGTATAAAAGGTGCAAAAGTACAAGCTGTAACAAACCCTAATGGAAAATATACACTTCAAAATGTAGATGAAAAGGCCACTATCGTATTTTCCTTCATTGGATTTTTGACCAGAGAGGTAACGGCAGACAACAAAACAATCATCGACATAAAGCTGGAAGCTGATGCTAAGACGCTGAATGAAACTGTGGTAGTAGGCTATGGTGTTCAAAAAAAGGCAAACCTGACTGGTGCAGTCGATCAGGTTAGAAGTGATGCCTTGCAAAACCGTCCAATTCCTAACTTGACCCAGGGACTTCAGGGAGTGATGCCCAATTTAAACATTAAAATGCTGGATGGTAAACCAACGCAATCACCTACCTATAACATCCGGGGTACAACTTCAATCGGACAAGGTGGTAGTGCACTGATCTTGATCGATGGTTTTGAAGGAGATCCCTCTTTATTAAACCCCAATGATGTTGAATCTGTATCCATCTTAAAGGATGCAGCATCAGCAGCAATTTATGGTGCCCGGGGAGCATTTGGAGTGGTCCTGATCACCACAAAAAAAGCGGAAAAAGGACGCACAAGCGTATCGTTCTCTACAAATTATGCACTGAAAAGTCCCTTGCAAACACCTGACTTCGTTACAGATGGCTATCTATGGTCGAAGATGTTCGCAGAAGCATTCGTAAACGGTGATGGTGCATTTCCTCAAAATGCCAATAAGACACAGAAGTTCTCTCAGGCTTATCTTGATGAGTTTAAAAGAAGAGTAGAATCCGGACAGCCTTACAATCAGGTTGAAGTTAATCCTACCACAGGGGAATATACCTATTATGGAAGTACAGACTGGTATAGGGAGCTGTATAAAAAGAACACAGCGGCAGTTGAAAACAACCTTTCTATTAGTGGTGGTGGCGATAAGTCCTCTTTCCTACTGTCAGGCCGGCTGCTTAATCAAGATGGTTTATTCAAGTACAACTCCGATGATTATGACATGAAGAATCTTCGTGCCAGAGGAACAGTTCAAGTATTTCCATGGTTGAGCGTGGAGAACAATGCCGATTTCTCCGTTATGAAATATCACAATCCAATTAATGTTGGTGAAGGTGGTGGTATTTGGAGGAACATTGCTGATGAAGGCCATCCTACGGTGCCGATGTTAAATCCAGATGGATCATTAACTTTTACCAGTGCCTATACCGTTGGAGATTTCTACTACGGTAAGAATGGTATTGACACAAAACGACAAGTCTTCAGAAACATTACCGGCTTAAGATCTAGTTTTTTTGAGAACAAATTTCGCGTAAATGCTGATCTAACGTTTAGAAATACAAATAATGACACAGACACTAAGCGTGTTCAGGTACCCTATAGCACTGGAAGAGGTCAGCTTGCCAGCGTAGGCACAACGACTAACGATCTTACATTTGACAAAAGAGTAACACAATATATTGCTACGAACGTGTTTGCTGAGTATGAGCATACTTTCAAAGAAAGTCATTACGTGAAACTGATGGCCGGTTATAACTTTGAACAATCCACTTATAACAGGTTAGCGGTGCAAAGAAATGGGATCATTTTTGAAGATGCAAAAGACTTAAACCTAGCTCTTGGCCAAGCCATCACAACGGGTGGAGGCTACGAGCAGTGGGCAATTATGGGCGGTTTCTCCCGCTTAAACTATTCATTTAAAGATCGCTATCTGGTAGAGGTGAACGCACGTTATGATGGCTCCTCAAAATTCCCGTCAAATCAACGTTACGGTTTCTTCCCCTCTGTTTCTGCAGGCTGGAGAATCAATCAGGAACCTTTCTGGAAGGTATCTAACGATCTCATATCTGACCTAAAAATAAGAGCATCCTACGGATCTCTAGGAAACGGAAACATTAACTCCTATGTGTATCAAGAGTTGTTCAATATTAGTCAGGCGCCAGGTATACTTAGTGGAACCAGACCTCAAACTACCAGACAGCCGGATGTATTACCGGATGGAATTACCTGGGAAACTTCTACAACAACAAACATTGGTCTGGATTTAGGGATGCTTAGCAATCGCCTTACCCTATCAGCAGATGCCTATGTGCGCAACACAACTGATATGTTCACCGTTGGATTAACGGCTCCAGCTGTCTTCGGAAACACCGTTCCAAAGGGCAATTACGCAGATTTGCGTACCAATGGATGGGAAGCTTCGCTCTCATGGAACGATATGATTGGCAACTCGAGTAAACCGGTTAAGTATACTATTAGGTTAACGCTTGCCGACAATAAATCAAAGATCACGAGATACAACAATCCCGATAAATTGCTTTCTGATTATTATGTTGGTCAGGTAATCGGTGAGATCTGGGGATATGAGACAGAAGGTTTCTTTATTGATCAGGCAGATATTGATTCTCATGCAAAACAAAGTCCGCAGATGAGGGCCTCTCCTACTAACATCTGGTACCCAGGAGATATAAAGCTCCGGGATCTCAATGGCGATGGTTTCATTAATGTCGGGAACAACTCTGTGTTGAATTCAGGCGACAGAAAAATCATTGGTAACGCTGCTCCAAGGTATTTGTACAGCGTCAACCTGGGTGCAGACTGGAACAACTTCTTTTTCTCCACTTTCTTCCAGGGTGTTGCAAAACAGCAATGGTATCCAAGTACAGAAACGGAGATGTTCTGGGGACAATACAACAGACCCTACAACAACATTCCAACATTTCAAGTGGGTAATATGTGGACACCTGACAATACCAATGCCTATTTTCCCAGAACAATGTCGCGTGCTGCTTCGAGCAATACCAATAGAGAATTGGGGGTTGCACAGACTAAATACCTGCAAAATGTTGCTTATGTAAGAATGAAAAACATTCAAATTGGATACAACCTTCCGGCTAGGTTAGTCAGCAAAATTGGTGCAAGAAATGCAAAAGTATTTTTCTCCGGAGAAAACCTGTTTACTTACTCACCACTATATAAAATTGTGAAAACAATTGACGTAGAAAATGCGGTGCCGGCTGACAGAGACTTAAATAACAATCCAACAAACGGTGATGGTTACAACTACCCCTTGCTTAAAGGCTATTCGTTGGGACTAAGCATTGGTTTCTAAATTTTAAACCTACAAAATCAACAATCATGAAAAAACAATATATATGGATCCTGCTAAGCTGCATCGGTTTTACAGCCTGTAAAAAACTGGATCAAGAACCTGAATCTACGGCATCTAAAGCGGTGGTATTCGGTAGCGAAAGTGGATTGAAGTTGTATACAAATTCATTTTACGGAATGGGTTTTCTTCCTAAAAACGCTACAACCGGGGATGAGATGTCTGACTACCTGGCGATCAGGTCTGTGCCTACATTTTTGCAACCGGGAGCATTTGCAGCTAATTTAAGCTCGGGATGGACCTGGACTGATTTAAGAAATATAAATTATTTTATAGAGAATTGTAACGATCAAAGCGTTCCCGCAGCCATCAGAAATAATTATTTGGGTATAGCAAGGTATTTCAGGGCATACTTCTATATGGAAAAGGTGAAAAGATTTGGGGACGTACCATGGATTGGGAAACCGCAAAACATCAATGATCCGAACCTGTATGCCGGAAGGGACAAACGTGAGCTGGTAATGGATTCTGTATTGGCTGACATCGATTTTGCTTGTGCAAATATTAAAGCTACTAATGATCCTACGCGGACTACGATCACCAAGTATGTCGCTTACGCTTATAAATCAAGAATTTGCCTTTTTGAAGGTACTTACAGGAAGTATCATACGGAACTGAACTTACAGGCCAGCGCAAATAGTTGGTTAATTAATGCATCTGCTGCTTCCAAAGAAATTATGGATAAAGGTGGTTATTCTATTAATATGACTGGTGGAGCGGGCAATTCTTATCGTCAAATATTTACAAGTACAGCTCCTGTAGCTGCAGAAGTTCTACAAGCTGCTGTAAGTGATTTAACCCTTAATGTGTTAAATGATGCAAACTGGTGGTGGACCAGTGGAACGTACGGTGCAAAGGCTAGTTTTACCAGAACTTTTATCAATACTTATTTAAAAATTGATGGTACTCCCTTCACTAATGACCCTGCATATAAAACTATACTATTTAAAGATGAAGTAAAAAACAGGGACTTGAGATTGAAGCAAACGATACGCTCAGGCGACTATAAAAGAATTAATAATGGCGTACAGGTTCCTGCGCCACCGGTGTTTTCTTACACATTTACGGGTTATCAGCCTATAAAATGGACGTTAGACGACATGTATTATGATGCTGGTGCGTTGAATATCAATTCTGTCGCATTGTTCCGCTACGCTGAAGTGCTATTGAATTATGCGGAAGCCAAAGCAGAACTCGGAACCTTAACTGATCAGGAATGGGCAGCTACAATCGGCGTGTTGAGATCCAGAGCAGGAATTACCGGAGGCATATCTGTAAAACCCATTATCGCAGACCCATATTTGATTGCGAATTACTTCCCGGGCATTACCGATGCAACTATCCTGGAAGTGAGAAGAGAAAGAGGTATTGAGTTGAGTTTAGAAGGTCATCGTTTCAGCGATATTTTAAGATGGAAAAGAGGACCATTAATGGACCAGGAATGGAATGGTTTCTATGTTCCTGCGCTGAATACTCCATTAGATCTCAATGAAGATGGCATACTTGATGTTGCCTTCTACCAGGGTGCAAAACCTACTCCTGCAGTGGCGGGGCTGACCTATGTGGATGTGTCTGCAACTATAGGTACGACGAAAAATTCTCAACAATTGAAGAACGGAACATCTGGTGAATTAATCTGGATGAATGAAATAGCACGTAAATGGGATGATAAAATGTATTACTACCCAATCCCTCAGGCTGATCTTCAGAAGAATCCTGCTTTAGGTCAGAATCCGGGATGGAAATAATATGAATTAATGTAGATATTGAACCCCGCAATTCAGTATAATAGGTGAGATCAATCTTTTATTTTGGATGAAATCTCAAATCAATAAGCGTTCTTCTCACCTCTTATCATATTAACAACGGTTCGCAGGACTATTTTTATATCAAATTTAATGGTCCAGTTTTCAAGGTAATAGATATCGTAGCGGACCCTATGTTCCATGTCTTCATGTTTTTTGGTTTCCCCCCTGAAGCCGTTTACCTGAGCCCAACCGGTGATTCCTGGTTTGAGCAAATGCCTTACCATGAATTGACTGATCACCTTCTTATACTGCGAGGTATGTTTAAGCATGTGTGGTCTTGGACCTATTACACTCATATTCCCGAGTAAAACGTTGATGAATTGGGGCAGCTCATCTAAACTTGTCCTTCTTAAAAATCGGCCGAAAGCAGTTATCCTTTCATCATCTTTACTTGCTTGTTTATTATTTGCCTGATTATTTACCATCATGGTTCTGAATTTAAAACACCAGAATGGCAGGTCATTCCGACCACTTCGAAGTTGTCTAAAAAAAACAGGCCCTTTGCTGTCCAATTTTATAATTATCGCAAGTAAAGGAAATAACCAGCTCAAAACTGTTACAACTACCAGACAACTGAAAACGATATCAAATAATCTTTTAATTAAACGGTTCTCTAGTACCTCTAATGGCTCGTTCCTAAGCGTTATCACAGGAAACTCATCGCCTATATAGCTCATTCGGTATGACGTTTCTCCTGAATTGCTAAAATCCGGAATAAATTTTAAACGCACACAATGCCTGTCAGCCTCTTTTATCAATGCGTTCGCCTCGGTCATCCGTTGTGGAGCGATTGCTACGTATACATCGGTGACCCCATAGGTGGCGGCCTCTATAAAACGCTGCACGATACTGGTAGCTATAATGCCATCGTCCGATGCATATATACCGTCGTCATTTCCAAGGAAACCATAAAACTCCAGATTTCTTTGGCTCTGAAGAAAAGAAGAAAATCGAATAGCCGTAATGTTTGATCCCAGGATTGCTACCTTTTTCGAGGTTCTCCCCTTGCTAAATAACAAATCATGCACAAGAGCACCCAGAAAACGACTTGCAATAAATGTTATCATAAAAAGGGTGTAGAAGGTAAGCCCAAAGCTGAAAGAGAACCCTGCAACAGTTACAAAGTATAAATAGCTTGCAAACATTAAAAAGTGCAAAAAAATACTTTTGATAGTAGAACTTAGCAACTGAACTACTTTCTGCTTACCATTTATGGTGTAAACACCTAAAATCGTTGCAGAAAACATCCAGATCAGATTGCAAATAATGATATGATTACGTCCCAGCTCTCCTGCCGCATATTCTGGGAACCCAGATCCAAATTGAATTGCAATGAGATAGAGGGCATTTAGCATAATGAGGTCTGCCAAAGGCAGAATATAGCTGATAATATATATATATCGAGTTTGAATAGCCATGATTTCCTTGATCTTAAGTTAATTTGGGCAAACTATCCGGTTGCCGCAACGGCCTGCCTATCTATTGATGAGCGAGGAACTGCTGTTGGAACGTTTTCTAAAGGGAAGGCCGTACGCTCAAGTGTGGCTACCATCTTCTGCAAAATACTATCCTTGCTTAAAAAGGACTTGGCATAATGTCTTGCATTTATTCTTTTCGCTTTATTATTGTCTTGACAGCAGCTTAAAATCGCAGATTTTAAAGCTTCCTGATCTTCACAATCGATCACCACTGCCATATCATGCTCAAGTACTAAATTCCTCAGGCTTGAATTGCGCTCTGCTGTGATCAGAGCCAAACCACCAGCTGACCATATGGTGGTCAGCTTTGAGGGCATAACGAGGTCACAAGCGCTTTTCTTTTGTAAAACCAGGTGAATATCGGTTATATTTAAAAATGCATTAAAATCCTGCATGGGTTGCAATGGAAGGAATAGCATGTTGGTCAATCCTTCCTGATCAGATAACCGGATCAGGTCCTGTTTATAAGGACCATCACCACAAATCACTAATTTAATGGACTCCTGTTGCCCCAGGTCTTTAGCGATCGGTATTAGTGTTTCTAATCCTTGCTTCTCCCCGATGCTCCCTGAATAAAGAACAATCTTATCGGATGATTTGAAACCCCATCTTTTTTTCAATTCCGCCGTTTTTGATATTGGAAAAAATGATTCCGTGTCTACCCAGTTGGGAAAATAAATTACTTCAGTATTGACCTTTCTGGCTATTTTTTCAATCATTCCAGAAGAAATTGAGCTGATGTAATCCGCTCTTTTGAGAATGAAACTTTCCAATCCGAACAGTACCTTGAAAGCAGTATTTGACTTGATAATCTGCAAGTCCCTTGCTGCTTCAATTTGCAAATCCTGAATATGGCAAACGAGTTTCCCCCCTTTAAAGAATTTATAAAATACCCCTAGAAAACCGAGGTGAAATGGTGGCGCTATACAAAATATATAGTCATTGCCTTTTTTAAATAAAAGGCAGAAAACCATAAAGAAAGCCGTTATAAAGAAGCTGGCATCATGCAATATCCGTTTTGCCCCAGTAGGTTTCTTAGGCACATATAAGGGGCACCTGTACAAAGTAAGATGCCCGTCATTGGCGATTTCTTTCTTGTAAAATCTCGCCTTATGTGGCTTTTGAACTTCCCAGTTTGGATAATAAGGGAAAGAGCTTACAACTGTGCAATCATAATTATTTTTAGACAACCAATCGATCATCTCGCCAGAGTATTTTCCAATACCGGTAAGCTCCGGAGAGAAATTAATCCCCATAAGCAATACGCGTTTGCGCCTATTTAGAGTATTTTCCATATGCATTATTCTGAATTTTTAAGAAAATGGTAGCGGGGTGCCGACTTCCAATAGCTGACAATTTTTGATAGTTATTCGGTAATTTTTCTTTCCCGAACAGCTTGTGATGGGTTGCCGGAATAGATGGTCCAGCCTTCCAGGTCTTTTGTTGCAACCGAACCAACGGTTAGTATGGAGTGGGATTTACAGCGTATGCCCGGGCATACTGTTGTTTGAGCGCCGATCCAGGTACCATCTTCAATAGTTATCTTTCCTAGCCGATACGTAAAATTACTCTTGGTGTAATCATGATTTCCTGTCAGCAATAATGCACCCTGAGAAAGGCAGACATTATTACCGATGCTTACGTCCACAAGGTTGTCGATCCAAACCGATTCTCCGATCCAGCAGTTATCACCAATGACCAATTTCCAGGGATTCTTTATTTTTACCTTATTTTTTATAATCAGTCCTGTTCCTATTTTTGCTCCAAAACCTCTAAGTAATGAAACCTTTAATCTGTAGGGCCAGGGGAATGCACTGTTTAGAATATAATAATTTAAAAAATACCAGATAGTTACTTTCCATTTCGGACCAGCTTCATAATCGCCAACACTAAATTTAGCTAGGTCGGCCTGCAGGTAATCAGAAGGCTTCATCTTGTAGTTCGTTTATTATTGGATATATTTTCAAAGTCTCTTTAATTGCTTTAAGCAGTTTTTTAGCAGCTGGAGCAAGGGCAAAATATTTATTATAGGCTTGTAAGGCGTTTCTACTCATTGCCTGTTTTTGTTTGTAGGATGATTTATCCCAGAATTGAAATAGCTTAAAGGTTCCCTCAACACTGTCTGTTGATACATAACATCCACCTGTTTCATTGATCTCCCGCCATATATTAACCTGATTAGAGATCAGAACCGGAACACCGCATGAAAGTGCTTCAACAACTGCTACGCCGAAATTTTCTTGATGGCTAGGCAGGATGAACGCTTCACTTTGGTAAAAAGCGCCCCATTTTGCATCTCCTGTTAACATGCCCGGAAATATCACCATATTCCTTAGACCGTCATCTCTGGTCACCATCGCTTGCATGTTACGTCCGTAAATGGTATCTAACCCTGGGCCTGCGATAACTAATTTTGGTAGCACTCCCAATATTGGGATGTTATTTGAATCTGCTTCCTTTACTTTGATCGCCTTTGAATACGCTTTGAGCAGCATGTCAACTCCCTTTTTTTCGTCAATTCTCCCAAGAAAGAGTATAAACGGGCTTTTATTCAGACTGGGACAGCTTTTAGCAAATGCCTCCCTCATACTATCGTTGTAGGGCGCGGGTGCGGCCAAGCCCAGGCCTACCACAAATCCCATTTTGGGCGCATAGGGTTTGAACGGGATGCTTGCAAGCGTCATTTCTTCATCACAGGTGAATAGCAAAGCATCGGCGCTGTTAACCAGCTTTTCCTCAATCAGCTTCCAAAATATTACATTTCTAAATGCCTTTAACTTGCGATTTGCTGCACGCTGGAAATAGGGATCAAGCATGCCATGGGGCATCACCAATAATTTTGGAAGTTTTGCGCCGGATGCTCCCCGCGCTAATTTTTTTAAAGCGACCCTTGTTGCATAACCTGCATAAGACCATAAACCATGCACGATAACGCAATCAAAGTAAGCCAGGTTAGCCAAAAGCCAGGAGGCCAGTCTTTTATTATATTTCCATGGCCCGGTATGATTGCCGATTGCATGAATTACACAGGGTGATCCATTAATAAAGCTGGATTTGACGCTGTCAAGCGAGACGATCTCATTCAATACCTTATCTTCAGGAAGTCCGGAGATCATTGTTTTAAGTGCTTGTACAGTGCCACCTTCTTTGGGATTCATGCTAGGAATAACATGAAGTATTTTTATATTTTGAGAATTGCTCATGTTATATTTAAGCGGTTTCTAACTAATAAGTCTATCTTCTCAATCGAACGCTGGTGCTGAAAAATCTCGAGCACAGCATTGTAATTCTTCTCAAGAAGATCCTGATATAGTTCAGGATTGTTTAAAATGTATTGTATTTGTTCCACCGGATTCTCCCAATCTACTTCGATTACTGAATCATAGTTCAGCAGATCGTTAAGGTCATTAGGTGCAGATCCGATAATTAAGCACTTTGATGCCATTGCTTGCAGGTAGCGAAGTGTTATTGTGGAAACATTCCCTGCAAGCTCAGGATGCGTGACACAGCGGGGGAAACAAATGCATATTTTAGCATCAGCTAAACCTTCAACAAAATCATCCCGGGTTGGAAACTGCAATGCTTTTTTAAGACCTTGTACCGCCACATCGATTTCATCATTCCTTTCCTGATATCTATACTCAATATTTTTAGCTATGCAGCCTTCACTAATTGCCTCGTGGTACTTATGCCATGTTCTGCCGAAGGAGAGAATGTCTGTTTTCCGGTAGTCCCAAGCCTTATAAACATAGTCTTCAGGATCGACGGTTTCACCAATCCAATGCACTTCGCATCCTGGAATATTCAATTCTGCAAAATGTGCTGCAGCCTGTGAACTTGACAAAAGAAGCAAATCAATTTCAGCCTCCCTTACCATTTTTTCAATTCTGTTGTAGTCTGGTTCCCAAACATCATAGGTCCATAAAACACGGAGATCACAATCATATGTGAAGTAGGGAAACGTTTTTGAGAAGAGCGTGAGTCTGTAAGGTAAACCCAGACTGATAACCGCTCCCCTAATTTTACGTTTTCTTAAGATCGGTTTTAGCATCGTGTGGGCGCCGGCGTATACCCTCGAAGAGATATTTCTAGGATTAAAGACTATGGCTCCCTGCTTTACAAACCAGCTGCTATGTGTTGCACAATATTGTTCAAAACGCTGCAACAGGTCTATATCAGGACTTTTATCGCGAATCCTCGAAGTGATCAATGTGATCATACTCCGACTAAAATTTTAGTATAAATCGACTCGATCTTGTTTAGGGCAACATCAGCATCAAATCGCTTCACGTTTTCTAAAGAGCGCTGAACTACTTCAACGCGTTCTTCTGTTGTAAGTTCAAAGATTTTCTGCAGCATTTTAGCTCCGTCTGAAGCCCAGTGTGTTTCATTCTCAGCTGTTTTTTTCTCCAGTAAGAATGCGGCGTCGCCGGCCACTTCGGTCATCGGCGCCTCGTTAGTAGTTACTACCGGGCAACCACAGCCCATTGCCTCTGCTATAGGCCAGCCAAAGCCTTCTGCGAATGAAGGAAATAGAAAGGCGGTAGCTCCAGAATAGGCGTACCTGACATAAGCATCTGACAAGCCACTGATGAAATGTACATCGTTTTTATAAGCGGATCCGACTAATACCTCATAGATTTCCGCTGAAGGGTCTGCTCCCATCATAATCAGTGGTAAATTGTTGCCATATTGTTTTCTCCAGGCTACATATAATTCCAGAACCCCTTTTCTGTTTTTGTACCATTGATTTCCGCCTACATGTAGAAAGTATCCTTGACTTAAATCGACGCCAATCTTATTGGCTAGTCCTAACTTGCCTTTTGCAGTATTGACCGGTTGATACATTTGATCTAAACCATTGTAAACCACATTTAGTGCTATGCATTCAGTCGAGGTCAGTTTTTGGAGATCGAGATTCGTTTTGTAAGACCCCGATATGAAATTTTTACATAGGTCATAACCATTTCTAATAAATCTCTGGTATTTTTTTCCTGTCCAACTGACCTTATTTTCTTCAATGAGTCCAAGTGCAGACCACTGTGCTAGAAAGTCATGACAATGCATCACGTGGTTTCTTTTGCTAACTAATGGTATCCAAGGACCCTGTGCCTGATCGGTGAAAACAAATAATGTATCGTCGGGACATTCCTTCAGTCTCCGTTTCACATCTAGTGGAAATAAAAAATACTGGTCAATATATCCCATGTATTTTTTCACTACCCCTTTAACCGGTAGTTTAAAAAATTGAGAGCCCGGCGACCATATCGACACCTTGTGTCCTCGCTGTTCCATTCCCTCAGCTAACATATTAGTAAAGCGGGGCATGCTAGAAAATGCCGGTCGCTTTTGTGAACCAAAAAAGTCTGGATTTGAGAAAAATATAATGTTCATGTTATCAATGGTTCGTTTGATTCTGACGTAATTTGTTCAGCTCGTTGATTATTATGGTGCACAGATCTTCATTTCCTGCTTTTATTGACCTTACTTTAGTCATTCCGGCCAAACGCATGTTTTCACGAGTTTGATCCGCCTTTAATAAACTTTTGCAAATCGCTGCACATTCATCGGCATCAGACCAGAAAGCGGCTTCTTGGTTTTCCTTGTACAATTCAACGTGTTCTGTAGTGCGTTGGGCACAGAGTAATCCTCCCGCATAGGGAATTTCAAAAGATCTTGTGGTATATAGATCTCTATTTCCAGCAGATAATAAGCCGAGGCACACTTTAGCGCCCTGAATTGCTGCTATATAGTCTCTGCCGGTAAGGCCTGTTCCCCTTAGGTGCGGCTTGAGTTCTGAATACAGGTGACTTTTATGCCAGGAGTCTCCCCATATACTTACCGGAACCCCATGATTGATTAGCTTCAGCAAAAACTCATCACGCTTTTCTTTCCTCATCCAAGTTCCGATGAAAGCAATATCTGATTTGAATTTGTCAGGAATTGCACTGTGATCTTCAAAGGGCAGATGGGCAATCTCATCATAGCTCATTTTAACTCTGAGTACATTTTTTGCACCCAGGGCTAAACATTCTCGTTCGGTCTCTTCTCTCACCACTACGATCAAATCATAATATAAAATCGACTTAATCAAGAGATCAAAGCGGTGGCCATCTCTTTTTCCGGTAGGGTCATCAACATTGTATAAAATGACCGGGCAATTAGCAGACTTCAACTTCTGAAGGCTCTTCTCTCCAAAAAATTCGCCGCTGTCAACCCAAATAAGATCCGGCCTCTCCACCAATTTTACCGTTGCTTTGGCCCAGGAAATTATAGCAGGCTGAATTACCCGGTAACCTGTTTTGAAATTAATAGCATTCCATAGTGAGCTTTTTAACATTTCTGGAACGCCGTCCAGCGGGTTCTTAATGGTTACTTCATGACCAAGACGTTTTAGTGCTAAAGCACGATGAGCTGAAGTAGAACCAGGGTGGTTATCCCCCAAATAAAGTATGTGCATAGAAAGGTTTTAAAGTTAACTTATCGACTTATCTGATAACTGTACGGCTTAGATCTTCGTTTCCCGCTTTGAGTTATCTGGATAAAGAATCTGAAATAAATCTGGTTACATGGAATATAATCAAATACAAGAAAAGCATTTGAATGTATCCCCTGAGTAGAAAAATTAGGGGATTAACTACACTTTCGCTTGGCAAAAACTGAAAAATTGAGGTCAAAGCAATCAGTCCACACATGCTTAGATTGAGTTTGTATTTAAAGTACTTGCCATCTAATGATACTAGTTTTGTAGTATAGGTAAGCTTATCAAATAGTAAAAACACCGGACAGATGCCTATTGCTAATATCGCCAAGTACCACCAGCCAAAGGCTGCCATTCCAGATCCCGCAAAATGTCCGGTTCTATATCCTCCTAAAACTTCTGAGCCTCCACCAGCCAGACTATAGATGTAATCGCCAAAAGATGTAGCGTACAACATCTCCTTATTGACATCAGGTTTAATGATCTTAAGTACTGGGGAAGGTAACGCACCCCAGATATAGTCAATGGAAAAATTGCGCATTGCGACGTTATTGTTGCCAATTTTAGCTGCCTGTACAAGACTTGCATCAGTAAATTTTATATTCGAAAATCTGGCAGTAAATATATTGTCTAAGTAACGTTCGTCCCAATCACTTTCAAGGCCTTTGTCTTCCATTCTTCTGAGCACAATCGCTTTTTTATCCTTATAAGCCTCAAGTGTCAAGGCTAATAATTCAGCTTTTCCGATGTCATTACGCTGTGACCTTACAATCACCATTGCTGTACCAAGATCGCCCAATGGCCCATTAATAAACCATAATCCAACTCCAGCGAATAGGATGTGTTTGAGCCGGATGTTAGGTAACTTGAACACACCTAATAGTAATCCAAATATGTAGGAGAACCCTACAGAGGTAAAGCCAATCATAAAAGCTCCGCGACTGTTTCTGATAATACTCATCACGAATAATATTACTGTGAACCCAATAATTAGGGGAATGGTATTTTTTGGAAGCTTTCTATCCAACCCATAAAGTGCTGCGAAGGGGATGAAATAAGGTGCATAAGAAAATGGAAGAAATGCCTGTATTATTTTGCCCAATGCATCACCGGTAACTTCCGTCCCTAAAGTCGTCGAGAATAGGTATACATAAACATTAGCCATAAGACCGAACATTCCCATCAACCACAATTGAATAATAGTAGGTGACTTAAAATACCCTGCTGACTTTAAAAATGAACCCGCTCCTCTTTTGCTCTGAACAGGCAAAAACCTGTAAACCCAGTGAGCAACAAGCAATACTAACAAAGCCAGGGTTGAGTGTAAAAAGACTTCATTAGGCTTTGTCAGATTAAATATCAGCGGTTTCATTTCCAATGAAATAAATAATAGAGGGAAGAAAAATTGCGTAGCTGTATACCCTAAGATTATAAAAGAGGAAAAAGGATAGTTTTTCACCATTGCTGCGCTGAGGAAGAATTTGCTGAATAGGATCCAGGCAAACACAACATATCCTATTGCCGTTAAATTTACTAAACTCCAAAAAAAGATCAGCTGATAAGCAATACACAAAATTAATATTGCGTAAGACCCATTCACCGCTTTATCTATTAGGGCGGAGCTATCATAGTCGCTCTGAACTTTCAATTTCGGGCTAGGTCCGATTCTTATAGGTTCGGGTCTGGCGATCTGTAATGCTTGATGCATATAATTAGTATTTACTTAGAGATTTAAATCCCGGTAATCCAAGAAGTATGTTTTTAATCCTGTTAGTAGCCAGGTCTGGCAAATTCAACCAAAACCTGATCATGTTTATTACGAGTAAGACCATCGATGCGATTACAATTAATGGTTTTACTGTGGGAACCAAAAGAAGTAGTACTATCGCTGAAAAAGCAATACAAACTGATGTCATAGTGATGGAAGAAATTTTATCGGGCCATTTCATATCATTTTGAATTAACCACTTCGTTGCGATTGAAGTATAATAAATATTTGCGCTTACCTCTGCCATCAGCAATGCAAGACCAGCGCCGCTGATACCAAGTACTGGTACCAGTGCGAACATTCCAATTATGGTAACTGAACCGGCCAGTCCGGAAATTACAACCTGCGGTTTCAATAAATTATTTCCTCTCACTACAGCTATGGCAGGTTGAGAAATCGCGTACACTAAAATGCCCATGGATAGCGTGGCGAATAACCAAGGATCAAAAGTGATTTGATTTTTTGTCCAAAGGAGGTAGAGTGGTTGTATGACTAACTGTAAAAGTATTAAGGCTGGAGCAAGTGCAAACACGATTATAATCCAGATGGTAACAAAGGCAACATCAGACCTCGTCTGATCCCGTTTATGCAGAAAACTTATCAGCTCAGGCAAAAGTGGATGAGTGATCGTATGCAGCCCTTGCATGGCGACATTAGATCCGGTTCTCATTGTTGAGAAAGCAGCAAGGCCGGTTATACCAGCCAACGGCGTAAGTAGCATACGGGCACCCTGATGCCGCATATTCTCCAGGAGTCCTGCAAAGCACAAATAGAGTGATTTAGTAAAATCGTTCCATCCTATTTTAAATGCAGGATATCTTAATCTCACTCCGGCTTTCCTAAACAGTATTATCATGTCTGTGCAAATGGGTAAACTTGTAAGCAGCCTCGCCAGAGCCATTGTGATACCGGCTGTAAGCAGATCCGCACCTAGACCCACAGCAATTGCCGGGGCAAGATTTATGGCTGTAGAGGAAAATACCCCCCACCAGGCCATGCGTGGATAGTGACCAAATACGTGCATACCGCGCCCAAGAATTCCACCGAGGCTTCCAAAAATCATCCAAGCGAATCCCTGCATAAGCAATACGATACAGATGTCATTTATGATTCCCGTATTGAATATGGACGAAGATTCACTAAATAGTAGCGTAATAAATCCGAAACCATAAAGCAGCAGGACAATGATCATCTGGAACATCCCGAGAAAAAATCCCATAAGGAGCCCAGCTGAAAGGTGTTTACTGATGGATCTTGTATTTTCCTTACCCATCTTCAGGAATTCGTAGGCCAGGTATTCCTGAAATCCAAGATCCAGGGAGTTAAGTACCCCCGTAAAGGCAATAATCGCCAGCCAAATTCCGTAGGTTTTGACATCCCAGTATGTAAGATAAAGTGGTACAAGTACTACTTGCGAAAGCATAGTAACACTGATCTGCACCCAAGAAGCTACTGTGCCTGAGATTAATCTGGCTGAAACAGACATAAATACGTATTAAAGACGTGATTTAAAGTTATCGAACAGAAAGCCGATTGGTCCCTTAGCAGGCTTGCCGCTGTAGTAGCCGTAATCCACGGCATATCCGAATCTGCTATCCATTTGTACACCGTTAAATACTAAATGCATATTTGGAAGTTTTCCACTTACATATTGCTTTTGAATAAAGTTTAATTCCGACATAGGAGTATAATCATGACGAACGATATATAAGTTCACATCTGTCATCGGAGCCAGGATCATGGCATCTGTCACCAGGTGCAAGGGAGGAGAATCGATGATGATATTATCGTATTCTAAACGAAGGTCTTCAATTAAATCCTTCATGTTTTTACTCTCTATAAGTTCTGCTGGATTATCAGGAATAGGCCCAGACAACATTACGTCTAAATTCTCATGTAATCCAGAAGGTTGGATAACATCCTCCTTGATGCATTTGCCATTTAGCAGGTCACTTAACCCTATTTGATTAGCCTTAAGTTTGAATATTTTATTCACTTTTGGCCTTCTAAGGTCAAGTTCAAGAATTATAGTTTTTCTTCCCATAGCAGCAAGGGACACAGCGATATTACTCGCGACAAAACTTTTTCCTTCTCCTGATATGCTAGACAAAAACATAATTACCCTTCCATTTGCTTGGTTCTGATCAACCTGGAGGATGTCAGTTCGCAAACTTCTGATCTGTTCTCCCAATGCGTAAGCGTTTCTATTTAGCATTACGATGGGCTTTGCGTTTTTCTCCTGGAGCAACTCAACCATAACTGGTGCAGAGGTTACCATTTCAATATCTTTTCTAGTCATCACTCTATCTCGCAAAGATCCTCTTACGGATATTACCCCTATTGGAAGTATAAATCCACAAAGCAAAGCCAGCAAAAGCGGTATTTTCTTTTGAGATTCCGGTTCCCCGAAATAGGCCTGCTCTACCACTCTAGCGTCTGTCAGTGTTGAAGCATAACTCATGGAAATTTCTTCTTTTTTCTGCAACAGGTATACATAAAGGTTCTCTTTAATAGCTTGCTGGCGTTTAATGTTGATGTACTGACGCTCCTGTCCAGGCATACTTTTGATGCCCTGTTCAAATTGCGAATTATAAGATGATAGCTGTTTCTTAGTATTGACTAAGGAAGATTTTATACCACTTACATTGTTTTTTATAGCCTCTCTTACACTACTAATCTGCTTGTCAATAGGAACAAACATTGGATTACTTTCTGGAGTTATCGCTAATAGCTTAGCTTTTTTCAATTGCAATTCAGAAAGCTGACTTACTAAGCCAATCATTCCAGGGTCGGTTATGCCTATTGTAGCAGGTGCTCCCCCTGCATTTGCAGCTGAATTGACATACTTTTCAATACCATTAATTACGTTTAGCTGAACGTCAACTTCACTCAATCTGTTGTCGGTAGTCTGCACATTGTCTAGATAAAATTGAGATTTAGAGGTGATATCAGTTAGACCAATACTACTTTTGTAACCTTCAATATCCTTTTCTACTGTGGTAAGCTCTCCAGTTATGGATGCAAGCCTGCTATTGATAAATTTTAAAGTACTTTCCGTCTCTTTATTTTTATCTACGACATTAAAATTCTTGTAGGCTGTTATAAGATGGTTCAACACCTCTTTACCACGGATTGGGTTTTCATCTTCAAGATTAAGTTCCAATATCGGCGCCTTTGAATTTATTACGGTAGTAATGTCAGTCTGATATTTCGTAATAGTTTTTTCCGGATCTTGTAGCTTAATGTCGATTGTTCGGCCAACGTTGACACCAATGTCATTACCTGGAACTATCCTCCATTTTCCGAAGCTACTACTAAATCTTGTTGCGCTCGTGGCTTCAATAGTATTTCCATTGGGTAACAAAACACTGAAATCGTTTGGTCCGTTTATACTTATTTTAAATAGGTAATCATGCATTCTACCCTTTTGCCGAAGCAATTCAAATCGAATAGGACTCTCTGAATATAGATCTTCGGTCTTATAGTTTATCTCCTCAGAATAATTTGACCAGAGTTGCAAATCGTTTACGACTTTCCTGATCAAGGGTCTTGACTTTATCACTTCAACTTCACTTTCTATTAGTTTCGAACCCGTTGTTAGGTTTAATTGCGAAAGGGCCGCCTCTTTCGTATTCTCGGGCTTTTTCTTATCATCTTGAATGGAAATTTTTGCGCTTACATGATAAATTGGGCTAGTGTGCATGATGTAAAAATAAGCTAGCCCTATGCTTATCATAAGGAACAATACAAATAGGGGCCAATGGTAGGCGTATTGATTGAAGATCTGCTTAAGGTCTCTTTTCTTAACTTCCTCTATTTCTACAAAAGGAGAATGAAGTTGGTGTTGGTTCTTATTCATCGGATAATGCTTGAAATTACAATTGCTACGATTGATAGTCCTGAAAGCACCAGACTATATGTCCGGTAACTTCCATCGACTGTTGCATATTTAGTTTTATCAGGTTCAACATATAAAATGTCGTTGTTTTTGAGGTAGTAATATGGCGATTTGAAGAAGCCAGGAGAACTGATATCTAAAGGAACATACTGTCTCTTCCCATCGAGTTCTCTTACCAACAGAATATTTTTTCTCTTAGCGGTAATGTTAAGATCGCCTGCCATGCTTAGCACTTCCGCAACAGACACCTTCTCTCCCATGACTTTATATACGTCAGGCTTAGCAACATCTCCCATGACAGATACTTTAAAGTTTTTAATCCGGACAACCACATCGGGGTTTTTCAAAAATGGAAGGAGGCTCTGCTGTATTTGAGCTTCAGCTTCTGAAGTGGTGAGGCCCTGAACTTTTGTGCTGCCCATTAAAGGAATCTTGACTAAGCCCTGTTCGTTTACAAGATAACCCATAGTACGACCCGTAGAGTCATTGAAGGCCAATGGGTTAAGGCTACTTACAGTAACGCTTAAGATGTCTGAATTCTGGATAGTTATTGGTTTAAAATTCTCAATCGGCTCTGGGTTTCCAGCATTGTATTTTAGATTTTGAAAGTACGGAACGTTCTTGTAGGAACTACATGAAGCCATAAGTAGAACCAATACGACATAATAAATCGGTTGGTTAAATGATTTTTTATACATAAATTTTTAATTAAGGTAGAGCTTCGCCACTCCACTTACAGGTGGCTACTAAATAAATAAGAATGAATTTGATGGAACAAAAGACAAAAGGGCTTCCGTTTTTTTTGTAAAACTAAGGCGCTAAATATCATTAAAAGAATATTCAAAACGGATGGTTATCAGATCGTGAACGACTGTGAAAAATGAGAAGAATTTTTGACAAATGGGAAATAAGGCAATGTATTCCTATTTAAGCGGCATTTATTTAATTAAAACTTTCGATATATCCGTCTACTAGCATCGATCTCACACTTTTCATCTCAGATTTATTCACATATTTTCTCGAAGTGGTATACAATATGCCAAATTGGAGGAATCTCATCCACCTTATCAATACTTTTGTTTTAATTAATTGTAACGCTTATGGATATCTATACTAAACACATCAATCTCCCTGAAAAAAAATGGCGAATTGTCTACACAAGATCGAAATGGGAAAAAAAAGCTGATGAATTATTAAAACGCTCAGGTATTGTAAGTTACTGTCCGGTTGTGAAGACCGTTAAAAAATGGGCTGATCGGAAAAAAACGATCGAAATACCCCTGTTTACCTCCTATATATTTGTGCACGTTAATCACCAGGAACAAGAACGCGTTTTACAAACAGACGGTATCGTAGGATACGTGCGTGACTTTGGACAGACTGCAGAAATCTCCCTAAAGGATATGGCATCGGTTCGGGATCTGGTAAACAATTACGAAGACATTGAGTGCATTAATATAAAGTCTTATAAAAAGGGAGATCATGTTATCGTTAATGATGACATTCTTTTCGACTTGGGAGGCGAAGTGATTGAAGTTAGAGGAAAAAAAGTTCTGCTATTAATGAAAGGCTTTGACTGCGGATTGATCGCAAAAGTAAAGGTTGAGAGAAACGTCGTTACACTAAAGGATTGACAGAATTAATTTTTCACCTAAGCTCTGCAAAACCGAGTGATAAAAACAACATATGGAACTACATCATGGTCAAACAATAGAACGTATAATCAGAAGGAATGGTTACAGTATAACAGAATTAGCCAGACTTACTGGTGTCAATAGACGTTCGGTATACAATTGGTTCAATCAACGACACTTAAAGCCTGAAGTTATTTATAGAATAGGGGTAGTTATTAACTATGACTTTTCCTCGCTATTTCCTGGCTTATTTCCAAAGGATGACTTTATGCAAGCTCAAAAGATGGAAGTTGAACAGGATGTTGAAATTAATCCTTTGAGTAAAGAAGACAGTTCGTTTAAAGATAAATACATTGAATTACTAGAAAAGCACAATGAGCTTCTTCTTACCTATATAAATCAAAAGTCTAGCGTAGATCAGAGCCAACTAGTGGCGTCACAATACCTCTTAGAAAAAACCCGACCTCCCGAAGAAATTTAAGTTGTGCTCTTATGTCATTTATATTGGCATCATCTGTTAAACCATCAATGAGCTGATCAGATATAATTTGTGTCATAACCTGAAGGCTATTGCCATCGACTTCCATAAAATCCCGACACTGATCAACAAAATTTTGGTATTCCTTAACGTTAACAAAACAGGGCTCCCCATCAATATTTATTATTGGATCCACACACCCTATTTTCTCCATAGTTTTATACATTTCTTTCTTTAATTTAGCTTTTGAACTTAATCATCGAGAGCGCACAAATCTACGATTACTATTGTAAAATTTGAAATATTCTTTTATAATCTCATTTTTTTAATTGGATTCTTGGATTGAAAGTCTGTTGGTATTTCTACATAAAAAGTACTTCCGGACCCCTCCGTACTCTCAAACCAGATTTTCCCATGATGTTCTTCTACAACGCTTTTCACAATCCACATCCCCAGTCCTACTGACTCCTGTCCGTTTACACCGGTTCTTCCAGCTTCCGTATACTTTTGAAATAAATAGGGTTGAAGATTTTTTGGGATCCCAATGCCGTCATCCTGTACAGATAACAAGAAGGTATTTTCCAGTTTTTCGAGATGAATGGTAATATTTCCATACTCATTAGTGAACTTAATGGCATTGGAAACCAGGTTATTTATTACTTGAAGGAATTTGAGACTGTCCAATTCAGCGTAAATTTTACCTTGCGAGTAGGTGAAACTGATGTGCTTTTGTAGATTTTCTTCAGACTCTATGTACATCGCTATTGCCTGATTTATTTCACATACTGCATCGAGCCGCTCGGTTTTTATTTCCAATGCTTCGGTCAACAGCTGTTCCCTCTGTAACAAGGACTGAATTAAATTGATGTTTTTTTGCGCGATCTTCTCGATCATCGCAGTGAGTTTAACCACCTCCAGGTTATCGTGCAATTTCTTGGCAATAATAGCAGCCAGCATTTTTATACTGCCAATTGGTGCTCTTAAATCATGGGCTAGAATCTCAAGACTGGCACCTTGCCAGGCAGTAAACTTATCCATGTTAAGCAAGCTTGCTCTCCTGGGTGTATCATCTTCTCCGAGACCTGTGAGGTAACAAACGTTTTCATCTGTAACAATGGGGTAAATGTTTAATTTGATCCAACGCTGCTGACCGTCTTCACGAATAATTCTGAAGCTAACCGCTGATGGGTGTTTCTCATTGACGATACTTTCGAGTTTATCTCGCAGGTAGATGTGGTCATCCTTATGAATAATCACAAACAATAAACGAGGATTGTGTAAGACTAATTCCGACTCCAGGCAGGTAATCTTTTCAAAAGCAGGGTTAAGGTATTCAAGCCTTTTTTCTTTCAGGTTGTAAGTGAAATATACCTCCTCGGAAAGCATTGTCATTTTTGCTAAAATATTAGCTGGGTTATTGTCCATGAGAAAAACGTTGTGCTAAAACAACGACCTACTAAATATATAATATAAACGCCAGATTAAGTACCGCAATCCCGACTGCACCATCAATAAAAGCACATTAATTTACTTTAAAGAATTAAGACATTAATTCATAGACAAATTTAAGCCTTATGGATTAATAAAACTTGTATTTTGGTAAAGAGTGAGAATTAGAATGATCACAATACTTCTCACTAAACCTCTATAAATTTGATAATGTGATAGTTACGAATACAAATTGGTAACAACCGTCATTTAAAGCAATCTTTCCCGCATATATGAACGTAATATCACACACACATCAATAGTGGTGTATGGAAATACGGGGATTATGAAAAGTTTATTTACCGCTGGGGCTAATGGGTTAGACTACAATTTGTACGCTGGCGAACTGAAGGAAATTTCTCTGGAGTCAAAGACCACAATTAACACCATAAATCAATATTCTTACTGTATAGCCAAGGAAGATTTAGAATTTAAGGCTGCACTACAGGGTTCTGACATCCTCTTACCGGACGGAGAAGGAGTAGTGCTAGCCGAACGCTTCTTAACAGGCAGGAAGCTCCATAAGATCTCCGGTACTGAGGTGCATATGCACCTGCTTAAAAGGTTAAATCAAAAAAGCGGGAGGTGCTTTTATTTAGGGGCTTCTACGGAAACGCTAAAAAAAATCCAGGCAAAAATCCGAAGAGAGTATCCCAATATAGAAATGGGCTACTTTTCTCCTCCATTCAAAGCTGTATTTAGTGAAGCCGAAAACAATGAAATGATAGATGCGATCAATTCTTTCGCACCTGATGCTTTGTTTATTGGACTAACCGCACCTAAACAGGAGAAATTGTCCCAACAATTTAAGTCTAAACTTGATGTAAAAATAATTTGCGCTATAGGTGCTGTCTTTGATTTCTATTCTGACACGGTTAAACGCCCGAATGAGCTCTTTATTAAATACAAATTGGAGTGGCTTGGAAGATTACTAACCAATCCAATAAAAATGTGGAAACGCTACCTGTACTATGGCCCCATTTATATTTATTCTGTACTAAAGATCAAGCTCAATTAGCTACGTCGTCAAACCTTTCCCGAATGTACATTTTCGAAATCGTTACCTGAAAAAACAAGTTAGTATTAATCAATTTATTAGAATATAAAAATAGCCTTTTAAGAAAAATTGAATATGGAAAAGTCGGTCATTTTAGGTGTGTTTTGCTATAATAGAGTAACTAAGCTAAGACGTTGTATTGAGGCTTTGAAGAAGAATCCAGAATGTTCTTCGATGAACATCATCTTTTTTAGTGATGGGCCTAAAAAAGAGGCAGATACACAAAACATCCATGAGGTCCGCAATTACATTGATAATTTAACGGGTTTCAAATCTGTCATCAAACATTACAGAGAGAAAAATTTGAGTACCGGGCCTAACTTCAGGACAGGATTAACCTTTCTGACTGAAAATTACGAACGTTTTATAATAGTCGAAGATGATCTAATTGTTAGCTCTAATTACATTAAATATCTGACCGATGCTTTAGAATTTTATAAAGCTGATAAATCGGTATTTTGTATCACAGCTTATGTGTTCCCTATAAGGGCCGAAAATTATCCTTATGATACCATTGTTTATAAACGTTTTTGTTCCTATGGATGGGCTGGCTGGGGCGATCGCTTCACGAATGTAATTTGGGACGACGAGGAGTTGCGGCAGTTAATGAAAACATCTCCAGGATTTAATAAGCGTTTGAATGCGGAAGGTCATGACCTTGTTCGGATGCTGGTGAAGCAGATTAACGGAAAAATCTCTACATGGGACATCCAGATGCAGACACATGTAGCAGAAAACAGATTGAAAGTTATCTATCCAATGCTCTCCAAAGTAAGTAATATTGGCTTTGACGAAGAATCGACGAACACCACAGGAGTTAACTATCTCATCACGCCAATAGACAAAGGAATAAAAAGAGTATTTAAGTTTTCCAAGTCAGATTATATCGTACCTGCACTTCAGGCACAAATTAAGCGACCCTATAACTATCGGACATTGGTGGTGCGAAAACTTAGAAACGAATTTATAAAGCTTACGAACAGTGTTAAAAAAGTGGCGTCATGAGAATATTATTTATCCATACTTTTTACCGGCTTCCTGGTGGAGAAGATGCTGTTTTACAGAACGAAATGGATCTTCTAAAAAGTTTGGGCCACGAGGTTGAATTATTGGCTTTCGATAACAAAGACCGAGGTTTATGTAAACTTTTATTAATGTATTTTAATCCATTTTCTTACAGGAAAACTAAGTCAAAGGTCAAAGAGTTTCAGCCTGATGTTGTTCACATTCACAATCTTCATTTTGCGGCATCGGCATCCGTAATTTATGCTATCCGTAGCGCAAAAATCCCGATGGTGATGACCATTCACAATTATCGCCTACTTTGTCCTTCTGCAAGTTTATTTTACAAGGGAAGTCTGTTTTTAGACTCGTTGGCAAGTAGATTTCCATGGTCGGCAGTCAGAAAAGGTGTTTATCAAAACTCAAAACTAATCACATTCTGGCTGGCTTTTTCTACTTACATTCACAAGAAAATTCATACCTACGATTTAGTCGATAAATTTATATTCCTTAACCCTCACAGCAAACAGTTGTTTCTGGTTTCGAGCTTCGAGGTAGCTGAAAGTAAATGTGTAATTAAACCCAATTACCTGCTAGATACCAAGGTGTCGATGCGCCCTAAGAAAGATACATTCTTTTTATTTATTGGCCGCTTAACGGAGGAAAAAGGAGTTCATACTTTATTAAAAGCATTCGAAGATAGTTCAATATGGCTCAAAATAGCTGGCATTGGACCATTGCAGTCTGTAGTAGAAGAATATGCGCAGAGAAACAGCAATATTGAATATTTGGGTCAGCAGTCACGGGAAGAGGTTGGTCGCCTGCTGGATGATGCTGAGGCACTGATTTTTCCTTCTATTTGGTATGAGACCTTCGGAATGACGATTGTTGAGGCTTTTGCGAAAGCTGTCCCTGTGATTACTTCTTACCTGGGAAATATGAAAGTTATCGTAACGAACCAAGTAAACGGTTTGTTATTTGAACCAGGAAATGCAAGTGAATTGAGGAGTAAGGTTGAAGAATTCTATGCGGCACCAGCTATCTTAAAAGCGCGCATTCGTCAAAATGCGAGAGCTAGTTACGAGCAGAACTATACTTCAGAAATAAATGCAATTAAATTGTTAGCCATTTACAATAGCTGCGTACCTATCCACCATATCACAACCATATTACCCCTATTTCATTTTCTGCCACAGCAAAGGGAACAAGATTTTAAGCCAGATCTTAATGAATACAAGCGGTAAATGTTTTGGGAAATGGGTTTTAATAAAGCCCATGTATTCCTTATATGCCAAGCCTTTAGGGCTCTTTAAATGCTTAATGCGCTGTTGCAAATCCGGTGGCTGCTGTTTCGCTACTGCGAGGTTGTCGTCCGTACAGTCCCCCAAAATACCGGGTACGACAATAACCTTCATACCCGCCTTCCCAGCCCTTAGTGTGTAGTCAAAATCAGCTATGCTATGCGTAAATTCGGAAGATAGAATTCCGATTCGCTTAACAGTTTCCATTGGTACCATCATTATGTTCGCATTCGCCAGATCGCATTCCAGGTATTCTGTTTCACTGAACACACTGTAGTGAGTAACACTGCCTTTATTGTAAAGCTTATGCCCCCCGTAAGAAAGTTCTTTGGTCTTTACATCTATCGTACTTCCTACGGTAATGTCAGCACGACTGGCTATTGGGAGCTCATAATACTTTAACAGTCTAGTAATACAGTCCACTCGTAATGTGGTATCATCATTCAAGAGCAAGTAATAATCGGGGTCACTCGCAATGGCCATGCTCCAGGAATTACGCATGCCTCCCGCCCAAAATAAACTACCAGTTCCCTTATATACACTGACTTCTGGATACAACGTTTTCACTGCATCGCGTGTTCCATCGGTTGAGTTGTCGTCGGTCAGAAAAACCTGGATACGGAGGCCGGGCGGCATAATTTGAGCCGATAAACGCGCTAAGCAACTCAGCGTTTTTTCTTTTCTATTATAGGTAGCTAACAGCACTGCAATTTCCATCTCCTGATTCCTATTTAAAAAATTTCTTGACTCTCTTATTGGCGGCCCTGTAGTAACTCAAGACGTAATATTTTACTAGTTTCGCGTTGCTGAGCGTCGGAATCCCCAAAGTGGTACTGATCATATCCTGATATTCGAAATGCGGCAAACCGAGCCCTAACTGCTTATGTTCAACAATCAGGCGCTGATATAAGTCGGCAAGACCCCAGGTTTTCTCGGATGGCAAATGCCAAATGGCGACATTCACATCCGTTGGCTCCACATTGCGATAAAACACCGGATTGGTCCAGAATCTTTTAAGGAGATCCTTACGTCTGCTTGCCAAGAAATTATTTTTGTAATAGATGTAACTTAAAGTCTGTGCTTCTTCATTAAACTTGGGGAGCCCCGCTTCGTGTCTTCGCATCAGCTCAGGCCATAACAGTTTGAAATCACGGTATATGGTATTGATATTTTTGACACTCGCCAGGAAAAATTCTCCCAGGTGGTAACCCGGAATCTCCTTTACATTCTTACCGGTTAAATCTTCATAAAGTGTTTTCATGTCCCGTCGACTTAAGCCATGTATAATCAAATCTGTCTTACAATCATCTTCAAATGAGATAAATCCTGTAGGCTTGGCCAGCTCAAAAAGTTCGTCCACCGCGCAGGTGAAAATACAGTCGGAATCAAGGATCAGATAATGATCGTCGCCGTTCCCATTATTTTTGGTAATATACTCCAGTATCGAAAACTCATAAAACTGGTTCTGGAACAGGTTGAAGTATCCCTTTGGTGTTTTATAATTAAAATCAGTATAAATCAGCTCTACAGACAACTCTATTAATGCGGCAGCAACATCCAATCCTTTCCATGTTGGGATTTGTCGGGTATTGCTGAAAAGGATGTGCTTTTGCGTTTTATTAAACCGTCTGCTTGTAGCGAAAAACAAAATGATACAGCGCCAGTAGATCTCCTGGTGCTTTTTACCGGAAGACTTTTCTCCCGTTTGCGGGTAAATACTTTCTTCACCTACGGCATCTACACAAATCCAGGTACCTATATAGTTTGTCATATTCTTACAATTAGTTCTCTCTTTTCTGCTTCTTCGCTTTCCTCGAGATATTCGGCTTCTTCAGGCTCTTCGGCTTGCTCCTTGTTGCGCTCCAGATAATAGAGGCAGATACCTACATGACCCCAGTAGATTAGTGGCAGCACGTAACTTAGCGAGAAGATCAAACCTGAAAGAGAGAATGCAATAAGGATGATTGCTTTTGGATCCAGGTTTTTAGTAAAAGCCTTGTAACCCAAATAGAGCACATAGAAATATTTAAGGATTAGGCCAAAGAATCCATGGTAAAATAATATTTCCATAAAGCCTTCATGAAAATGCTGTCCGGATTTCTCCGGCCACCAGTCTACCAATGGATTCTTCATCTCAAAGCCCTCGAACGTCCAGCCAAAGAATGGCCGTTCCAATGCCATGGGAAAGTAAACGCGCCGCTGGTCTGCCCTAAACTTTCCTGTTCCGTCTTCTTTAGCCGGATCCATTATTTCACTAAAACGATCGGCAAAGAATTCAAGGACACCGGGAAAAACCTGTGAGATTATGAATACCAATAAGGCAGTGGCAATAATAGCTCCTAAGAATGTTTTTAGTGCCCTGGAAAGTGGAATCTGTTGGTTCCTAAAACTCATGAGGAGATATACACCAAGGGCAAACAGTGCAGTCGCCCAAACAGAGCGGTGTTGATGGAGCACTATAACCAATAAACAAAAAAGAAATGGGATCAAGGCTTTCATCTTTCCCTTGCTGATGAACTCATTTAAAAACCATAATAAGGGCACAATCATCATAAAGATGGAGCGTGCATGGATAATGCGACTGTCGCCCGAAAATGGCCCATAGTCTTCCATCTCTATGTAATCGAGACTTAAAGAAAACCCGCGACCATAAATCAGCATAAATACCACATAAAGGCCGAGGTAAAACCAGGCGATGACCTCCAGGATGTCGAAATCGTAGGTACGACAGATCCACTTCATGAAGACGATGTAAACAACTGGAAAGAGGATGGTAAATAAGGTGAGTTGCTGGAATACCGTGCCGTAATTTACCATTGATTCAAAGACCATGCGAACCATGAACAGGCCCATTAAGCCGAGATAAATCTGTTCGCTACGCGTCAGTTTTTGGAAGTTGTATAGGATTATCGCAAAAAGTAGGATGCTCAACAACTTTTCGTACATCAGCACGATGGTAGATACGGGTAGAACCAGCCAGGAGAATATGTTCTCCATCAAGAAAAAGGTAAAGAAAAGCAATAGCATTTCTTTTACCTCAAATTCGTAACTGCCTATTCTGAATGTATAATTCATTAAAATAATTGCTTTACCCTACGGATTACTTTTGGAACAATGTGCGTGACTTGCAGCGCATTTAGCAGCTGGTGCATCATTATTGTTTTGATGTGTTTCCTATCGTCATAAAACCTGATAGGGCGTTCTCCCTGCAGGTACATGCTTTGAAAAATTTCTTCCTTATCCGGAATGATGGAACGGTATAGTTCTGCCTTTTTGTTGACCAGGTCTGTGTTAATATAGCCAAGGTGCTTTAACCTGAAATCTGTGTTTTTTTTTAATCCTGTTATTCCTTTAACATTTGGAGAGTCAATGATTAGGTCCTGGAAATATCCGGACGGGTTTTCGCGCCACATCAGACGGTCATGTCCGGAGGTATAATTTAAGCGGTAGAGTGAGCCTGCGAAATGCTCGCGGTCCATAAAATGGAAACGCCTGAATGCAAACTTATTGTAGACCTTAGTACTCATCAGTCTGTCGAAATCCTTCCGCTGTATCTCCGGCTCAAAGATCTCATCTATATCTATCCATAAACACCAGTCGGGATTGCGCAACCGTGTACGGTCGTACAACATATTTTTATCGCGACCTTCGTTATATCCTTCTGTTTGCATAATGTCTACTACTTTAGGATGCGCTTTGAGGATCTCGTAGCTACCGTCGGTAGAGCCATTGTCCAGAACCACGATTTCGTCGGCTAGCTTCTCGAAGCAGGCTAACCATTCTTCTGCGAAAAACATTCCATCCTTAACACGTAACATGACTACAAACTTTGCCATAACTTTTATATTTTAACTAAACTTCTCAATTGAATTCTTAGTCCCTGATCGAGTACTAAAACGAGCGTCAGGAACAATAGTGTGAAACTCAGTCCATTTAAGCCTATACTGATGATGAGCATTCGCGCGGGTACGACCATTGCAAACAAAAAATTTAAAGTCCATCCCCCCGCAGCTGCGAGGGGAATGATCAGCACCCATTTTTTAAGTACCTTATTTATAGAAAGGCCAGTCAGATACCCAAGCTGATGCAAGCGGTAACTATAAAATAGGAAATCTATGCAAAGGCTAACAGAGAGCATCACGACCAATACTCCGATGATCCCATAGTACTTACTTCCGAAATAAAAGAGTACACCAGATAGGAGGCCTTTAAATATGGAGATGAAGCTATTCATTTTAATATCTCCCAAGGCATAACCCATATTCGCCATGAAATAACCGATCAAGGCAAAAAAGAAGTTGCTGATTAGTAGGTAGACGATTTCATTTCCTGCGTACTTGCCGGTCCCCGTCCAGGCGGTGATGAGGTTGTGGTAATTGAAGGAGAAGCACAGGGTGACAAAAATGGCGATATAGTAATAGTATTTAAACTGCGTATTGATTAAAGTTTTGATTTCCGTCTTGTCATCCTTTCCGTTGGCATGTGAGATTAGTGGCATCAGCGCAACAGAGTGCCTGCCAATAAGATCTTTCGACATCTGAATCGGTCTTTTATTGATTTCAAAAATGGTGATCAATGCGGGATTTACGAATCTGGCTAAAAAGATCATGTCCATGCTGGCTGAGAAGCCCCCAATGATTCTGGAAACGGAGGTGAAGGAAAAGATTTTGACGAAACCTTTTAGGTGTACTTTGCTAAATTGTATGGAGAGCAGGTCTCTGTTCAACACTTTTCTTAGTGCGGTATAGTTATAAATGTTGATGAGTAAGGCTCGGGCCAGGTTGGAAAAAGCGATCGCCATTACTCCAAAACCCATAAATAGTAAAATAACGTTGGTAAACAAGAACATAAAATTGCCTGATAGGGCGCTGATGGCTACCGGAGCAGAGTTTTGAAGTCCCTGGTTGATGCCTGAAAGACTGAAAGAAACCAGCGACATGCCAGTGGCGATAATAGAGATGAGCAGTGCCGTTTGGAGCCCTTCATATTTTGAAACATCCTTATCAATAATCGTCCCTATGAAAAAGTAAAAGGTGATGCCCGCAATGATGGAGATGATGAGGATGCAACCTGACATGATCATTCCTGAACCTATGGTAAGACCAACCTCTTCTGCCTTATTCTGGCCACGTAACTGCGCAATCTTCTGCTGCAATACATCTCCTACACCGGGATCAGCAAGCGTCATCCAGGCGAGAATATTTCCGGTCGCGAGCCATAGACCCAGGGTTGAAACTTCTATTTTCTGAAGGTACAATGGCAGCAACAACAAAGAATTGATGATGTTGGTGATGACATAACCATACTGAAAAATGAAGTTCCATTTTAAGATATCTTTATTCATCGATACCTTTAGGCTAATCTAATAATTTTTGATCGTATGACCCTCCATACACCATTCCGTTACCATAACCATAGCCATAATTATTTTTCCCATAACCCCTTATGGCCACTGCGTTAAATACCACCGCCGGATTTGGCAGGTTATTAAGCTTAATGTTTTCATCTATACGTTCAACAAACACTTTTGGTGTGTAGGCATGGCGAACCACAAAAAGGGTAGCATCACAAAATGGCGCTAAAATATAGGCATCTGAAACCGGCCCCACCGGGGGTACATCGATGATGATCACATCAAAATGGTCGTCGAGGTAATTCAACAATTCTTCTGCCTTGCCATTCATAATCAATTCTGCAGGATCCACCGGCAAATTACCTGTTAACAACAGGGAAAGATTTTCGTGGGCTCCTGAAGGAAACACAATTGCTGCTGCCTCAACTTTATCTTCGAGATATTCCGAGATTCCAATACTTTGTTTGAGGTTAAACTTATGGTGGATTGTTGGGTGGTTCAAATCAAAATCCAGGAGGGCAACTTTCTTACCGCCCATAGCAAGACTTACTGCCAGATTAGAAGAAACGAAACTTTTGCCTTCCCCTGCAATTGCAGAGGTAACCATTATTCGTTTGTTGGCTTTGTTGACGCCAAGGTAATGAAGTGTCGTTCTTAGGCTCCGGAACTGTTCGGCGATCAGTGTTCGTTGCCGGCTGCCGATCACGATCTGTTTTCCTGTGGTATTGGTACTGATCTCTGCGATCACCGGCAACTGGGTAAGCTGCTGAATTTCGCTCTGGAACATGATATTTCTTCTCATGCCTTCTTTAACAGAGACAAAACCGATGCCCAGGATGCCTGCACCAAAAAGAGCTGCAAGATAAATCATTTTACGCTTTGGGCTTACCGGGAATTCGGAAGTGGAAGCAGAACTTACGATCTTACTACCAGAATCATTGGTGATGTAAGACAATGCCGTTTCTTCCTTTTTCTGCAAGAGGAATGTATAAATTCCGTTTTTGATCTGTTGCTGTCTGTTGATGTCTACCAGGTTACGCTCGGTTTCTGGCATGGCCTGCAATGCAGAGGAGTACGTATTAGTGGTACTGGACAGGTTATTGCGACTCGCGGATAGACTTGCCCGTTGGTTTCTCAGGTTCTGCAGTATCTGCGGCTTAATTTTTTCGATCTGATCTCTGTAAGAAACCATTGCCGGATTATTCTCCCCTGTAGTTTTACGCAGGCTTTCTGCGCTAAGTTGCAACTCATAAATGTCTTTAACCATCTGCGACAAACCCGGATCATTAATTCCTGCTGTTGAAGGTACAATACCGCCAGTTAGATCCCGTGATTTGACATAATTTTCGACCTGATTTAATACAGATAGTTGCATGTTGATTTCTCCTACTTTCTGGTCGTTGACACTTACATTTTCCAGGTACAATTTTCCTTGTGTACCCACATCAATAGCCCCCGTGCTGGAACGGTATTTTTGCAGCCTACTTTCGATGTCCAGCAATTCCTGCTCTGTCGATTGTAAACGTTGGCCGATAAATTCCTGCGTATTTGCGGCAAGACGATTGCGCTGATCAATCATAGAGGAACTGTATACATCCATCAACGTATTTAAAATATCTTCTCCCCTTTGCGGACTCTTATCCATCAAGGAAACATTCAGTATGGTAGATAACTTATTGGCTTCGGAGACTATAATACCGTCTTTAATAGATTTAACAATCTTATTTGGCGCAATCAGGACAAAGGAATAGTTGACATCAGACTGTATCTTGTCGCCTCCCGGAGTAAAGCGGAGCATCCCGTACGGGGTTTTAGTCCACTGGTTATAAGGATACTTTTGGCCATCAATATCGATGGAGGAAGCGTCACCTGTAAACTTTATATTTCCGCTGGGCTTTAAAGCCCCAGGATTTTGAACAGTGATTTTCACAGGCGCATCGCCATATAAAAACTTATTTGATAAAGCCCCTTCTTCAAACACTTGAGCGTAAAGACCTAAATTGTCAACTACCTTACTTATAATCGGATTGGAAATCAGTACTTCCCGCTCATTGTCGACCGTTTGTTTAGTGCTCATTGTGGCCGACATCGGATCGTCCGTTTTTATTTCATCAGCGCCTTTACGCTCATTAATAAGTATTCTCGCATTAGATTCATATAGAGGCGCCGTAACTTGTAAGTAAAGCCATGCAGCGACGATGGAAACAATGAATAGCCCTAGAAACAGTGGCCAATAGGGTAACAGTCTATATATCAAAAATCCATTTGATCCAGAGGGGGAGTTAGGGACTGCGGCTTTATTAATTATTTTCATGACTTATCTTGCTATTCGATCAATTATGATGGCTCCAAATGACAGCGCGCTCAATACTATCGGTATCAGTGTAGAACTTCTTGTAGAACTTGCGACTTTAGCTTTGTTGGCTTCTACATAAACAATATCATTTGATTTTAAGTAATAGTACTCTGAACTGAATATTTCACTCGAGTTCAAGTTTAATCTCTTGATCTTTTTAACACCGTCCTCTTCTCTGATGACCATGACGTTGTCTTTTCTTCCATAGATGGTAATGTCGCCGGCAAGTCCGAGCGCCTCTAGTAAGGAAATCTTTTCGTTAGGAACATTTACTACAGAAGGTCTGGACACTTCCCCAAGTACGGAGACTTTGAAATTAAGTTGTCTTACGATCACAATTGGATCCACCAATAACTTGCGGTCTAAAAGCTCCTTTGTGATTTTTACACGTAGCTCATTTGTGGTTAGTCCGGTAATTTTCATGCTGCCCAATACGGGAAACTGGATGTTTCCTTCATCATTAACCAGGTAGCCGGGGGACTGCAGATTAGCCCCCGTTACGCTGCTGGTACTTACAAAAGAGTTATTGGGTTTGTTAAAAACCTCCGTGGTAGCATTATTTAAACTGGTTACGGCGATACTTAATATATCATTGGGCTGAATAATATTTTTAGTGGAGAGGTTAGTTGCTTTGAGAACGGCGTCTTTCTGATCTATAAAATAGACAGATTTACGGGAGCTGGAGCAGGAAACAAACGTAAGCGTTGGTACAGCTATCATGACATAGATAAGAAGTTTCTTCATCTTAATATTTTTTTAGTTAATATTTATCGTAACAATAAATCGAATATTCTTACTAGCCATACGACACTTCGTCAAAAATAGTTTTAATAGTTGTATAAAACCTACGATATTGTTCGGTTGTGCAGAGGTGTGAAATAAAATAAAATACCTTTACTTAGTTGATTACCATTAATTTACAAAATATTTTAGCTATTTATTGGGCAAAAAAGCGGGAGATAGATGCCCTAAATTGTTACTCCCTAAAGTATTCGTGTATATATAAAACTATTAAGATAATTTATATCATATTATGTAATAATTGTTATACATTTTTTCTCACATTTGCACGTTTAGGTATACATACGTTAGGAAAGGCTGGACATTACCGATTCAACGCAGAACTTTGAGAAAGCACCAGTGTTATTTTTTAAAAAATTGTTCAACTGTATTTAAATTTCCATCCTATGAAAACTTTACTATTCACTCTTGTGGCAGCAGTCTTTCTATATGTTTCTGTGAAGGCAGGAAAAGACGTAAAAACGCTGAGAATATCAAGTTCCATAGCTTTGGCTGACCTAACTAAGAACCTGGAGTATGACTTTGACAAGCCATCTGTTCGTGATTCTTATTACAAAAAATTAGATCAACTGGCAGATGCAGTAAAAAATGATGGTTATGCCGTTTCTCTAAAGGGTCATGCAGACGCTATAGGAGCTTACAAGTACAACTGGGTATTATCTGATAAGAGGGCTGATAACGTAAAAAGGTATTTGGTTTCTAAAGGGGTAAAAAGTGAACGCATTATCACTACCCCTTTCGGAAGTACAGTACCAATTGCCAGTAACGAAACTGAAGCAGGTCGCCAAAAGAATAGAAGAGTGGAGTTTGAGCTTAAAAAAATGGGAAAATAATGAAAAAAGCGTATATCATTGTCGCTCATAAAAATCCAAGGCAGCTTTACAGGCTAATTACGAGATTAAATGACGGCAACTCTGAATTCTTCGTACATATCGGCTTAAACACCAGTATTTCCATGTTTTTCGAAATCTTGGATATTGGTCAGCAGGTACATTTTCTACCCAGATTTAATTCTGCATGGGGTGGATATGGAACGATAGAGCCTTACTTGAGTGCCATGCGAGTTATTCGAAACTCGCCTACTAAATTTGACCGTATCTTATTGCTTAGTGGTCAGGATTACCCAATTAAAAGCAACAAAGAAATAGATGCATTTTTTAAGGAATCTCCGCATAGTGTTTTTTTAGAATACTACCCCATTCCCAACCTCGAGAAATGGCCGGGAGGTGATCGTGGAGGACTTTATAGAATTGATAAATATTATTTTGGAATGGAATGGCATCAATTGCTGAGGTCCAGGTCATTGAATGTGCTATCGCGATACCTGCCCTTCCTAAAGCGTAAAGTGCCGAACGACATGCAACCCTATACCGGCCATACCTGGTTCAATTTGGATATCTATAGTCTCAATTACATTCTAGATTACCATGATGCCCATCCGGAGTATTTTGAATTTCATAAGCATACTTACGTAGCGGATGAATTGTTTATCCAAATGATTATTGGAAATAGTAAGGATGAGAGATTATTAAAAAGTATAGAGAAATCTGAAAAGCGCTTTACTGTGTGGAAAGATCCTACCGATGCCCATCCAAAGATCCTCAACAAAAGTGACTTTCACGCAATTAGTCAGTCTACGGACCTATTTGCACGGAAATTTGAAGAATCTGACACAGAAATATTAGACCTGATTGACCAGGAAATTTTATTTAAATAACAAATTTATGAAAGACGGAAAATCGGGTGCCTTAATCATCCTGGAAAAAATTAAGAATATCAGAATAGCAAAGGGTATAACTCAGGTCGCTATATCCAGGGAGCTGAAAATCTCTCAAAACGCTTACAGCAAACTGGAACTTGGACGAAGCAACTTAGATCTGTACCGATTGCTTGACATCTCTAATGCATTGGCAGTTGATCCTATTGTATTCTTTTTAAATCAACCTAAAATTTTGAGTTCGATGCTGGAGGCAGGAAGAAAACATACTGAAGCCCGGTTGAAAATAAGTTGAAATTTAAGTGTTAATTGGTATTGTTATCAAATTTAGTTTCTTATTTTGCATAAAATTGCTAAAAACCCTCAGGAACTACATTCAACTTACCAATGCTTTACTATACTGTTTATCTTAGCGATGCTAGTAACGCGCTCAACCAAGAAAAGACCGACATATTAATTGACCAATTAGAGTCTTGTTATGAAGGTAAAGAACTGTCGGGAATGATCGCTTGCATAAAAGGGGTTTCTATCAACGGGCTCAAAGGCGTATGCATACAGGTTTTTGAGGGACCAAGATATGCAGTTCAGGAAGCTATATCCATTTTAGAGATGGATCCCAGCCGCAAGTGCGAGTGGATATATTCAGGGGTAACCGAATCTAGAAACTTTAATGGGATGCTTACCGCATACGAATACATAAATCTAGATACCAATCCTGAATTATGCGGTATATTCAAGCTCAACCCAAATGCGCTGAAGCTAGAACCCAAACATGCTGCAGGTATTCTTTTAAAATTTCTGAAGCGGTTTTTGAAAGATTCTGGAAGCAACTAGCTGTTCAGCTAAAATTCCACTTTGGAATAGTCTTTGTAAACTTTGTTTCTGAAAGTTGATTGACCATGATAAAAAGCATACACGAAAACAAACATATGGGTGAGGCTCTGGAAATGATTATCCGGAGAAGAGGATGGAATATCTCTGAACTTGCAAAAAGTATTGGCGCAGACAGACGATCATTTTATTATTGGTTTAAGCAAGAGGAGCTTAAAGAATCCTTATTACAACGCATTTCTGAGGTGGTTGATTATGATTTATCATTGGACTTTCCCGCCTTTTCACCTTATTGTACAGACTTACAGAAGTTTACAGAACTTGTTCAGCCACAGCAAAATACTTATTGGAAAGATAAATACGTAGACCTTTTGGAACAATATTCTCAACTATTAACAAATACAGCCATGGGCAGTAGTCAGTCCAAGATAGAAAAAGCAGCCCAATCCAATTTCTAGTTGTTTAGTTAGTCGTCCTATTTTAAGAACAATGTCCATAAAAAAAGATCCGCATATTAAGTTATACAAGACTGTTAATCAAACCCTTGGGTTCATAAATACTCCTTTCCGGAATATTAGCCAGTAAAGACATCTTATCTTTTGCAAGCTTTTGTGTATGTATACCTATCGCACACCTGTTATCTCTTTTTATATGCCCTCGAACTGATAAGCACTTATTTTAAGTGCTGGGGCTGGGGCGCCAAAGATTTTCGGTTATATTCCTACCACAAACGCTCCCCTGGGGGCTGTATTTTTGTGAAATGAGATCATTAAGAACTGACAATGACGATGAGGGCGCCATTACTCAAACTTGACTTTGATGAACCTGGGTCGGTATAGATTAGGGTGTGTTTTCAGGTCTTCAAAAAAATTAAATGAATTTACATTATAACTAATCAGTAGCTCGCTTTTTGCCGAAAGACTCGGATGAGCTTTGGCATTGTAGCTATAAAATCCTTTCAGCTCTAGTGCTTCTGAGGTATCCCAAATCTTTATCACCGGTCCAAACGGTCCGAATGGCGTTTCTCCTAAGCGCATACATTCATTCCTAGTCCACTCTGTTGGAAGCACCTGCCATGGTGGTATTAACAAAAATGCCTGCCCCGAACGAGCCCTTCTCGCTCTCAGTTCTGTCTAGAAAAAATGGTGTATCTTTTTGTTTGTAGTTCTTGAAAGGGATAGGTTCTCCTGACTTAATTTTTAGGAGGGTATTCCCAACTTCTTCAAAGCCGAAGGCGGCATTGCTGATCGTTTTCACACGATAGCCAAAGATGAAAATCGAATTGTTTATTTCCTGATTTACGAAACCGTCTCCGAGCCAATAGTAATCACCCGCGCCTGTATTTGGCGTTTTTGGGATGAATACGCTTTGAGGCTGTAGGCCTTCCTTTTTCCAATAGAAATTAAGGTTTTCTGGATCAGGATAGTTTCCATCAAGTATAGCGACAGCGTTATGGATCATCTTAGAATCCGGTTGGAGTATACCTTCTTTAATCTCCCCTATCATGGTATCGCTAAAAATGACCAAGGTCCTTTTTGACTTGGATTTTGACGACTCTACACCATTCATAGGTATGGTGTAAATACCATCTCCACCGAACCAACCCGAAGATTTACAAAAGAGATTTGTCCAGTCGGCAGCCACTGAAACGCTGAATTTTATTTGCTTCGAGTTTTGCGCAAGGACGATTAGGGGTGTTGAAAGGACAAAAAATAGGACTAGAAGGCAAGGTTTCATAGTTTGAAGTTAAGGTTTTAAGGTAAGAGTGAGGAAGGCTAAAGTGGCGATTATACCGGACGGCTCGGTACGGCGACTGACAGACAGTATGGGCAGTGAGACATGTTGTTAGATGTGAAGTTCAAATTGTGTGGCGAATGTGCGACACTGTGCTAAAGTGTGAAACCAGCATAGTATATAATTGGTTTACAATACATTAATTATTATTGAACATTTACAATCATTGCACACTGGCATTTAAATGAAAATATCGGGCGCGATTAGTGATCCTGGTATTATTCAATATTAATATACATGAAAGTTAAACCTATTTTGTCATATGCAGCATTATATGGCATCCTAAATTTACTAACGGCATCAAATTCTTTTGCGCAGCAACCCGCTCGCTATATTGCTCCCCAAGATACTGTTCTGGTTAAGCGTGGTGTCAATGAATCACTAAACCAATATTCAAAAGCAAAATCTATCAGGCAGGTTGATACTAGAATGCTCGGTGCGGCATTGTATGCCGCTAGTCAGCTTTCTGATACAGCTGCATATAATCCAAAACGGGGCGTATTAATTACGCAAATTTTTAAAGAGGAAGACCTTGCCTATTTTAGTAAGGGTGGAATGGCCAACATAGTGGCCCTGTTTGAAGAGGTTAATAAGCGCCTACCTAAAGGTAAGAAACTTGAATTTCTCACAGATTCTACACAAGCATTAAGCAGTGCCACTAATCCATTGGTGTTGACTGACCTACGTGTCAAGATTTCGTCTAACCCTGCTACGATTACCTTGAACAGACCGCAATGGCAGGAGAATATCTATCAAGCCTATATGGCAAGGGACTACGGAACCAAGCTAGAAAACACAATAACGATCACCTCTGCTACGCGGGAAATGAGGGAAGAACCGCAATTAGCTTTTCTGAGTGCCAATGGATCAGCGGTTACCCTAGCACAATTGTTGAGCCGGGAACAAGCAAAATCCTCTTCAAACGCCGAACAAAGAGCAGTGAACGCTTTTCGGGCATTGACCTTTCCCAATGGTCAGGTATCTAAAGAAACAGCCAATGAAAATTACAGGAGGGCGCTATTTTCTTTAATAAATTTACAGCAAGGTGATTTTAATAGACATACGGAAACAGCTTCTTTAATTAATTCGTTAGGCAACGATTTACAATTGGGGACTAATAGCAAAGTTCTATCAGCATTGAAGAACAGTACTTTTTTCGACAGTAATGTTCCAGGGAATCTGGGTCCAGTTTTAGTGACCGAATCAAATGTTGTGAATCCGCAACTGGTAGCACGTCAATCGCGGGAAAAGGCATTGGAATTACTGACTTTAACGGCACTTCACTATGGCGAACGTGATGCAGTTAAATTATACAAAAGATTGTTGGCGGGGCAAGGAAATGTCGCTGCCTCGAGTACTAACGACTTTACAAAAAAGAGACTTGGTCAGCTCACTTATCATGGAGCAGAAAAAATGAAATCTATAGGTTTCGGTCCAGAGAAGACTGCCAACATGAGTCTGTCGGATCTTGTTTTGGTTGCTGTTGCAGCTCCTGCGATACCGGTAATCACTACTCCTATTGCCTTTTTGTCATTATCTGAAGTAGGAAAAACAGTGGTTGCCACCTTTAATACGGTAATAACAGAAAGCACAAGAACCATGTTCCAGTTAAATCCCAGAGCAAGTATAGGATCCAGATACATTGTTTACCAAGCTAAATTCGATCCCATTGATTATGCGAATGGAGCAATCATTTCACAAAATGGTATAGAGTTTAGATTGGAGTCTGACCTTTATTTAGGAAAGCTGGATAAAATGCTCTCCAATGGATTAAAACCATTTATTTACCCTCAGTTTGGCGTTTTACTAGGAACTGGACAACGAAAAGTCGGCTATAAAGGGAACCTAACCACAAATTTCGGAACTATTCCAAGATTTAAACAAAACTCCTTGACCTGGGGAGGTCACCTGGGATTAAATGTTGGTCCGGTGTTGGTTGGTGTAGACGCTATGCTGCTATCTACGAAATCGGCGGACGATCCCTACAAGCGATTCTTTGATTTATCGCAGTCAATGACCTATTACAGGTACAGTTTTTTGGCGAGGTTGGTTAACCTAAGTATGAGTAAGAAAGTATTTAACCCTACGTATATTACGTTTGACCTGGAAGTTGCCGGAGAGACAAACAATGAGGGAACTCTGAATAGAACCAGAACTCAGGATAGGGAATCTCAGATTTTGAGCAAAGACTGGGAAAGGGCTTACGAACGGGCACGTCCAGGTGGGGTCTACGATCCAGAAATTGCAAATGAGTTGCTTCTGGAAGGCGATGTAAAAGCATCCTATGTGGCTGCTAACTATGCTGCTATACACCTGGGTTTGGTGAAATCAGGGTTCCAATTTAAAGTTACTGCGGGGTTATATAACACAGAAGCAATGTTAAACTATCAGGACGGTAAAGGAGAGTGGTTACGAACAGTTGCTAAAAACACATTTAATGGAAGTGGCTTCGCGGCTGCAACATTAACTTATAACTTTGGATCTGGCAGCTCTTCAGTGAAGTCTAGAAGATCTGAACGCAGTTCTGTCATTGACGGATTATCTTCGGCAGCGGAGATCGAGGAATCATCAAGCAGGGAAAGCGTACGTACAGGACTTAGAACAAGAGCCGTATTTATGAATAGAAAATAGTTAGTCTTGCTGTTGACGCAATAAGCCCGAATAGCGCTCAAGCAAATCAATATACTTGTTCTTCCAATATTCGTCATCCCGGATCTCGGCGTCAGAAGCAATGAGTTCCGAGTCTTTTACTATAGCTGTGGGCAGATCTGCAGTAAAGTCATACTCAATAGCCTCGGCAATCTTTTCAAGAACTCCGGCTTTTAACTCAGGTTCAGTAAACCAATTGTACATCGACCTTCGATCAACTCCAATTGCTTTAGATAATTTGCTAATATTAAGACCTTTCTTTCTAATTACTTTCTCGAGTAATCTACCCATGTGTATCTCCATCAATAATTTGACAATTGAAAGAGGGTAACAATAGAGAAAACTATTTGTTTTAAAGTAACTATCATGTGTTAACCGAATAAGCACTTATGAAACGCAAAAATAGTTTTGTAACAAAAATACATAGCCCGGCGGTTTTCGGGCTATGTACTTGTTATTTTCCTGATAGTTTATCAGAAAGCATCTTCATGTAAAAGCCTCCAACAACGCTACGTGCCTTAAAATTATCACGTATGCCTGTGTTTGAATCGTAGAAATCGTTTAATGGAACTCTCGATTCTGTCTCGATAGCATGTTTATAAACTGGGTGCACCAATGCTTCAAAATCTTTCTGGTTACTCGTAAAAGCTGCCGTCCATAAAATCCAGTCATTTTTTGTGTACGCCTTTCTGCTGTCTAGTGGCAAACCGTATTTATTTTGTTTAGTTGCATAATACTTGATCTCCTTATCATACACCTCTTGTGGGAATAGGTTTAGTTTTAAAACTTTATCCCATACCAGGTTATATTTTTGGCTCCAGGTATTTTTATCATCGAAAGTTAGTGCATAGTGGTCCCCTGCATTAGCCATCTCCATCCATTTTGGAACCATGCTTTCTGCGATAGCCCTGTATTTTTTAGCAACATCACTATAACCTAAAGTCTGTGCCATCTGCGCGTAGCAGGCAATACCAACGATAGCTTTCACAGATAAGTTGGCATTTCTGGCCAGGTGACCAGCGAAATCATCCGTACATAATTGGGTTTTAGGATCCAAGCCTTCTCTCGTCAGATAGTCTGCCCAAGTTGTCAATGTTTTCCAATGCTTTTTAGCATAGTTTGCATTTCCTTCCGCCTTTGCAATCGCTGCTGTTAAAATGATCATGTTACCCGATTCCTCTACCGGCATCGGCTCTCCATAAGTCTGACCGTTTGCCAATGGATAAGTACCTAAATCATGTGCAGCCCAAGGATGAGGATATTTCCCGCTTTCACTAAAATAGAATATACCATTTAACATTCCCGCTAATAATTGAGGGTTATAGATCAGGTACAATGGCGCTGATGGATAAGTAACATCAACGGTATTGATAAAGCCACCACTGTTGTTCTCTTTAGATAACCATAAAATTTCTCCATGTTGACTTTTCACCAGCGTATGCGCTGCGATACTTTGACGGTAGCCTAATACACATAGATCTGCGTACTCTTTACCACCAGATTTCAGGGCATCAGCATAAAGACTGGTGTTGAAAGCCTCGCATTTCGCGATTACCGATTTGTAATCGTTAGCAGCATCTGTCAGTTGTCCTTCGATAGTTTCTTTACCTGAAGTATTCCACCATGGCCTAAGGTTTTTATTAAAGTATTGAACGGAATAGATCTCGTCATAAGCAAGTTCCATGTACTTCTCAACTGGCGCTTTACCAACAGTTCCAAAAGGAATGATGGTGTTTAGTGCTAATGATTTGCCTGTTTTTGCAGTAGAAGTGACATTGCCTTTTCTGAAAGCATTAGTAGCATCTTTTTGTGAAGTAATGAATTGGATCGCTGCCGCGGACCTAGGCGCTGCGACGTAGAAATAGCCCCAGTCTATGCGCATGTCGTCACTTGCTTTTTTCAATATTGGTTGCTCGACTGTTCCGGTCTTCAATACCGAGAGTTTTGCTGTGCTGTATTTGCTTGCGGTAACCTCTTGTGAAGGTCTGTAAACTGCGATATCTGAGGAAGCACTTAAATATACTTTTACCTGATGTGTTTTGCTGTCGTTCGCCTGAACTTTATAGGAAACATAGGAAACCGGACGCGCAAACAAGCCAAGGTCATTCATCAACAATGGCGAGGTGAAGGTTAATTTAAGGTCCACCTTGCCGCAGGTAAAGTTGTAAATGGTTTGAGTAGCGTTGATGTCTACGCTTTTTTGCTTAGCCAATTGTATTGAGGCAGCGTTGTCTTTTTCTTTGTCTACTAATCCGAAATCAAGGAAACGACCACCTGCGGTATTAATCAGGTGCAGAGCGATTACGTTTTTGCCGGCCTTAAGCTCTCTTTTATCGCTATTGCTTAATGCGATGTATTGAAAATTGTTGGTCCATCCTTCTTTGGTGTAAACCTTTTCCCCGTTCAGGAAAAGTTCAATATTGTCGTCATGGTTGATTTTCAGGAACAGTTCGTTGATGGCGGATGGATTAGCGACATCAAACGTTCTTCTTACCCAGATATCGTGCGATTTCCACGGAGTTTTTGCTGTTTTAGAATCGTCACCTATTGGTGCGAAACCAGTTTTCCAGCTGCTGGCATTATAATCAGCAGCTTTCCAATCGCCTTGAGGTTCAGCTTCTGTATAGCTTACCTGATAGGCTTTTTCATCCGAAGCGGGTGTAACGGTTTTGAAACCTGGAGTTTCTTTGCCCAGGAAGCGGTAAATGTTACCATCTACATTGATCATCCCTACTAAGGAATGGTCTGCACCTGTCCAGTGCGCTGTTGCGGATTCGTTGAGTTTATCGGTACTTGACCAAATACTGAAATAGGTGTTATGGGTGATTAGTGGGTAGGATGGTGCTTTTCTATCTTGAGCATTGAGGGTTGCGGTTAAAAAGACAAGGGTTAGTAAAGCCAGGTTTTTTAGTTGTTCAAGATTTAGGTATCGGCCTTCGCCAGCATGACGAGAGGGTATGGCATTCGTTTTCATTGATTTTATTTAGGTGTGTTTTTACAGCTGGTTATTGAATTTGAGCGTGAGGGTGAAAGGTTAACAAATCGCTAAAATATAAAAATTTCTTGTATAAAGACTATTCAAAAGTACCAAAATCAACTATTTTCAGTTTTTTTTTATTCTGTTTAAGGGCTATTGAAACGTGATTTCGAGCTCCAAAATGAGCAGTATGGGGACCCCCTGGGACTGCCACAGATTCTTACAAATGGTTCTCTTTGTGGCATGCAAAATAGGAACATCCTATTAGCAAGAGGCAAGGAGTCTCGATCATTACACATAGTTAAACCCCTTACAAAATGGGAATTATTAGAGGAGGAGTCCTGGGAGGCTTCCGTAACAAAGCAGGCGCAGTAGTAGGTTCGTACTGGCGTACATTAGACGTGATCAAAGGCCTCCCGCGTATTAGCGGAAAGGCACCCACACAATCGCAGATCGATCAGCGTGCAAAATTCAAACTCGTGGCCAGCTATTTTGCATGGATCGCTGACCTAATCAGTGTTGGCTACAAAGCCTTGAGTAAAATTGACACTCCAATGAATGTGGCAGTTTCTTATCACCTTAGAGAAGCGATAGTCGGAATAGCACCGAACTTTAGTCTTGATTACACAAAAGTGATGTTTAGTCAAGGCAGGTTAAAACTTCCCTACAGCAATGGAGTGACCTCTAATGTTGTTGCTGAAATCGATTTTGCCTGGTCGACTGAAGTGGAGAAAAAAACCACTTACAAACTGGGCAATGACATGCTGTCCATATTGGTTTACAATCCTACACGGTTTGAATTTGTGACTTTGCATAGTGTTGTCGAAAGGTCAGCAGGCACCTATACCTTAAGTTTACCGGCTGAGTTTAGCGGAGACGCGGTGCACTGTTACATCGCTTTCAACTCTCTTTCGAGAAAAGATTTTGCGTCTATAAGCAAGCATGTTGGTTTAGTGACTGTCCTTTAAGATTGCTGTAAAAGTTTGCGGGCAGCTGTTACCCATACCAGCTGCCTGCTTCTTTAATTTTTAACCCTTTAAAATTCAAAAAATGAATACACTAAATGTCTACAGATCCCGGCTGAGGTTCTGGGAGATGACTAAATTAGCAATCTTTGCTCTGGCACTTGGCTCCTTATGGATTGCCATGCAGCAGGTCAATTGGAATACGGACTTGACGATGGGTTACGTAGATCCATCAATATGGATGCTGATATTAATTGCCCTCGGTTGCTTTCTACTGATTATTGGCCTCTCGGCCTGGATTATGCTGCGACTGTGGACTGTTGTTGGTTTACCTGCTCCTCAAAAAATTATCTCACAATTTAACTACCTCGAATCATGTCAAAAATTAAAGTTTTTATTTGCTGCCTATGCCTTGCTATTGCTTGCAGGAGTTGGGTGCTTGGTGGCCATATGCTAAATGCTAACCGAGGGGAGGGCTACAACATCCTTTCCACGGTAAGAAGAGATGATGCAGGAAAGATTTTACCCCGGCCTGCGCGATTGATTCCGATTGCACTTGCGGAACTTTGGGTTCGCGAAGAAACGGGTAAGAACGACGGGAAGCGTGTGGAAGAATATCTGGCTGCCGTAAATTTGAAAAAAGGCGATCCGTATTGTGCCGCTTTCGTTAGCTGGGTGTTTAAGCAGGCGGGTTACGGATTACCCAGGACAGGTTGGGCACCCTTCCTCTTTCCTACTTCGCGGTTGGCCAAAGCTGCTGTTCCAGGAAACGTCTTTGGTATTTACTTTCCAACGATGAAGAGGATTGCGCATTGCGGACTAGTGGTAGGTAGTCGCAGCGACTGGATCACCACCGTTGAGGGGAATACGGATGCGTCGGGAGGAAGAGAAGGCGGAGGTGTTTATCAAAGGTTGCGGCATAAAAAGAGTATCAGACTATTTTCTGACTGGCGCCAAGATGTTTTGAGATGAGAAGACTATTGTTGATGGGCTGCCTATGCCTTTTGAGTTGTTCGATATTTAAGCGGACTGCGAAAACCAAGGCGGTAGAGACTGGGGAATTGGAGAAGATTGTGGACTCAAGAAGTCTGGTTCTGAAAACCGCCTTAAGAGAAACGAACACTTTGACCTATAATCCGGATGGATCTATTTTACAGTTTCAGCAGGTACAAGAAGAAATAGCCCAATCACAGGCGGTACAGGTGTTGGCTCAGGAAAAGTTGCGCTCAAAAAAAGAAGCGGTAACGAAGGAAGGTGTGCCTTTAAAAGGTTGGGTATGGTTTTGTGCTTTTGTTTCGATGCTGCTTGCCGTGGTCGCCTACCTTAAATTCATCAGGTAACAGCATTGGCATGATAGTAAGGGCGACTGGAAAAGGCCCATGATCTGATTGACTAGCTCGAGGATTCATATTTTGCTAGCTTTAACTTTAATAGATATTGAAAAATCATGTAAGGGCAGCTTTAGATTTTGGCATCATCGTTTGGTTTGGTTATATGGTATTAGATAAAATTGGTTCTTTGGCTTTTTTGATGGCAGGGTTAATAATTGCGCCTGCAACTCTTTCGGTGATTCGTAGTCCGTATTTTATTTGTTTGAGTTCAATCCTATATATACATTTCCGTTTTCCACTTTGACCGGATAGGTTCTTATCGCACATTCATCACCATTGAGACATTCTCCAGTAGCTAGTGAAAAAGTTTTTTTTGTGAAATGGACAGGCCACTTTAGGCTCATCAGTAGTGCTACCAATCATACCTCTGCTTAAGGCCATTTGTCTTTTGTGCGGACATTCATTCTGCGTGGCATACCATTTATTACGCCTTGTGAAATGAAATAATGCGATTTGCTCGTCACCATGTTTTACACATACACCACCGTTCTCAACCGCATCCTCGATGCGACATGCTGTAATCCAGGTTAGGCTTTGTTCCATTCTTCTGTCTTTTTTTGTCCTCTCATTTCTACGAATTTTATTGTTGGGTCTTTCTCGTCCGGTACATTTACAAAATGGCTGAACCGTTTGCGGATGGCAGGATTCTCCACCGCTTCTTTCCATTCACATTTATAGGTATCTACCAGTCTATCTACTTCCGACTCCCAGGTTTGAGCCATATGAAGACTATCGTTGACCACTACATTTCTTAGGTACTCTATTCCCCCCTCCATCTTATTTAGCCAGGTTGCAGTGCGGGTTAAGGGGTCTGCAGTACGAATATAGAACATCAGGAATCGGTCTATATATTGTATGCAAGTATCACTATCAACATCCGTAGCCAGCAACAGCGCATGTTGGGGTTTGCTGCCTCCGTTTCCACAGACGTAAAGATTCCATCCCTTTTCTGTGGCAATGATTCCGAAATCCTTACTTTGTGCTTCTGCACACTCCCTGATACATCCACTTACCGCAGATTTGAATTTATGCGGTGCCCGTATTCCTCTGTAACGTTCTTCAATCCTTATGGCAAAACTAACACTGTCATGTAATCCGAAACGGCACCAGGTACTGCCTACACAACTTTTTACTGTTCTTAAGCCCTTCCCGTAAGCATGTCCACTTTCAAAGCCAGCTGCTATTAATTCTTCCCAAATTATTGGAAGATCGTTAAGATGCGCACCGAACATATCGATACGTTGTCCGCCGGTGATCTTTGTATAGAGGTTGTATTTCTGTGCCACCTGTCCAATTACAATAAGCTTTTGTGGAGTGACTTCACCGCCTGGAATCCTAGGGACGATTGAATAGGAACCTCCTTTCTGGATATTGGCAAGAAACCTGTCATTGCTATCCTGCGCGGTATCATTGCCTTTTTTGAGGATCATTTCATTCCAAAGGCTGGCTAGAAGGGAGGAAACCAACGGTTTACACACCTCACAACCGTCGCCTTGCCCAAGTTCATTTAGCACCCCATCGTAGCTTTCCAATTTGTGAATATGAATGAGGTCATAGAGTTCCTGGCGGCTATAATTCAAGTGTTCGCAGATTACGTTCTTAATGTATTTCCCTTTAGCTTTCATGGTAAAAAGTAAGAGATCTTTAACCATCGGTACGCAACCGCCGCATCCTGTACCTGCTTTGGTGCACTTTTTTACAGCGTCAAGTGTTTCACAGCCCTGGTGATCTACTGCGTTACAAATGTCCGCCTTGGTCAAACCTTCGCAGCTACATATCAATGCGCTATCTGGGAGAGAAGCCACTCCAGCCCCGGTACTTTCAGTCCCTCCCCGTACTCCAATGATCAGATCTTCGGGATTTGGAGGTAATACAATTTTGTTGTTAACGGTTTGCAGCAGCATATTGTATGCTGATGCGTCACCGATTAATACACCACCAAGGAGATGCTGCCCGTCATTGGTTATATTAATTCTTTTGTATACACCTTTATTCCGGTCTTCAAAAATGATAGACCGACAATCGGGCTCTGAAATGCAATGATCACCGAAACTGGCTACGTCCACCCCAATAAGCTTGAGTTTTGTACTCATGTCAAAGCCATTAAATGCCTTTTCAGCAGTACTTTCATTATTGTATTGCGACAGAAGGTTTGAAGCTACCACTTCAGCCATCTCGTAACCAGGAGCGACGAGACCATAAATCATTTCATCAAATAAAGCACATTCCCCAACGGCATATATATTTGGATCACTGGTTTGAAGTAGTTTATTTACGACTATCCCGCCTCTGGGGCCTATTGCCAATCCACAGGCTTTAGCGAGTTCATCACGGGGTTTTATACCTGCAGAGATTACAAGCATCTCTACTTTTAGATCGCTCTCGTCGCTAAATTTTAATGCGGAAATTTGCTCCTCTCCCACTATAGCTGTAGTATTCTTGTGTAAATGAATTTTTAACCCAAGAGACTTTAGTTTTTCTTGAAGCATTTCACTTCCGGCTACATCTATCTGCCTCGGCATAAGTCTGGAGGAGAATTCAATGACGTTGGTTTCTTCTAGTCCGAGGTCTATTAAGGCCTTCGCTGCTTCTAAGCCGAGCAGACCCCCACCGATTACCGCAGCTGTTTTCGCCTTTGTAGACCAAGCCTTTATGAGTTCCAGATCCTCTATAGTTCGATACACGAATACACCATTTTTCTCTATACCCGATATATTTGGGACAAAGGGTGCAGAGCCAGTGGCTAAAACCAACACATCGTATTTAATAATATGGCCAGCGGCAGAGTAGACCAATTGTAAACTTCGATCGATCCGTACTACCGGATCGTTTAGGTAAAGCAAAATGTCATTATCTGCATACCAATTGCTTGAAGACATTGACAAATCTTCAGCAGATTTGCCGTTGTAGTATTCGCTTAAATGGACACGATCATATGCTCTAATTGACTCTTCACCGAATATAATCACACTAAAAAAGGATGTTTTGGCTATTAGTTTCTCGCAAAACTTATATCCCACCATTCCATTACCAATTATAACTACCCTTATTTGTTTTGAGTGAATTTTCATATGTACATCTTCATTAATTAAGAGACCTGACATATTTTTTAGACGATAAACACAATATTTATCATCGAAAAAGATAATTACATCACAATATTATCAATTTATTATGATATATATCATATATTATAATACAAAATATAAAATAATTAGCTTTTTTTATACATAATTAACTAATAACAGGATTATGGAAGATAATATCAACGAAACAGGCCTATATTTAATTGGATCTGGACCAGGAGACCCAGAATTAATGACATTAAAGGGTGTAAATATTTTAAAAAGAGCAGACGCGATACTTTACGACAACCTAAGTAGCAAGATTTTACTCGAATACGCACCAAAGGATTGTATTTTAGTTTACGTTGGTAAAAAACCTTACGAAAAGCACAATTCGCAGGAAGAAATCTATGAAATGATCAAGTTTTATGCTACAGATGGCAAAATAGTGGTGCGACTGAAGGGCGGAGATCCATATATATTTGGAAGAGGATATGAAGAAATGCTATTTGCAGAAGAGAATGGAATAAAAGCGCATTATATTCCTGGGATAAGTAGCATGCAGGGTGCTGGATTAAGCAATATCCCTCTAACCCATAGGGGTGTAAGCGAAAGCATTTGGATGATTACAGGAACAAAGAAAGACGGATCCCTGTCTGCAGACTTACAATGTGCAATGAATAGCGGAGCAACAGTAGTCATTTATATGGGAATGAGAAAACTTCAGGAGATTTCCAGCGCCTATATACGTAATGGGTTAGGGTCTATGCCTGCGGCTATTATTCAACACGCCAGCTTGCCTCAGGAAAAACAGGCAGTTTGCATGGTGAAGGATTTACAGGAAGTGGCGCTGCAGGAAAAATTAAGTCACCCTGCAATTATTATTATCGGAAACGTAGTACAGGTAAAAAAGGCAATCAAACACTCATTATCCATTGCGTCGTAAGCGTAATTTATCCTGAGCAATATTTAATACGAAAAAATTTATTGCGTTAAATACGGATTTTATTGGTGATTTATACTTATTTAGAGTTTTGTTGCAAAAAAGCTTTGGCATGGTATGCGGTTTGTAGATGAAATAATTGTAAAACTTAAACTATTCGCCATGAACACCTTATCATTAGACGATCAAATTTGCGCACAAAAAAGTTCATTAGATCTTTTCGCTAGAAAATTTACAACCGACCTTGAAGACGCTAACGACTTGGTTCAAGATACTATGATCAAAGCCATCAGGTATGGAAGTATGTACAAAGAAGGAACCAATTTAAGAGGGTGGCTATACACGATTATGAAAAATACATTCATTAACAGTTATAAGAAGGTTTCGAGAAAAAACAGCATAATGGACACTAGCGAAGAGCTTTCATCAGCCCAATTGAAGAAAAGTGCTTCGAACAATCTAGGTGAGAATAAATTTATGATGGAAGACATTAATAAAGCAATGCAAGGATTGCAACCCGAGTACGCAATTCCATTCCTAAAATACTTTGAAGGTTATAAATACCACGAGATTGCAGAAGAGTTACAAATCCCAATTGGCACGGTAAAAACTAGAATACATATGGCCAGACAAGTACTTAAAGGTAGTCTAAAGATGTATGCTAAAGAGTACAGGAAGTCGGCATAGTCTTCCTTGTAAAAGTTCTTTATGAATAATTAGTTTTGAGCTGGTCCCTGACCACCTTTTTTTTTGTTATACTTTACACTACATCATGGTTAACGCAATAGAAGTGATCATTCACGCAGCAAGATTGGGAAATACCGAAGTTTTACAGGAACTCATCAGGAGAGGTGCTGACTTAAATGTACAGGACGAAAAGGGCTATTCCCCATTGATTATTGCCTGCTACAACAACAGGTACGATGCAGTCGAGCTTTTGTTAAATAACGGCGCAAAGATCGATCAGCAGGATTTTGGTGGCAATACTTCATTAATGGGTGTTGCATTTAAAGGGTATTCTGAAATTGGCAAGTTACTTATTGAAAAGGGTGCTTCGCTGGATTTACAGCATGGCAACGGTGGAACAGCTCTGATGTTTGCAGCAATGTTCGGGCGTAATGAACTGTTGAAAATGTTACTGGACGGCGGCGCTGATGCAACTGTATTAGACGTAAGGGGCTTATCGGTTTTCGATTTGGCTGCACAGCAGGGTAATCTGGAAGGGATCGGGATTTTGGAAGGCGGGGATTTAAAAAAATAACGTCATCCTAAATTTATTTCCGGATCTCGGAATTGGTAGGTGCGAGGTCCGGAAATAAATTCAGAGTGACGATGTTAGGCGCTTAAGCATTCATAAATACAACTACGCTGGCACTTTTCTAGGCTTCTCCCGTTCCCAAAATCTGTGTTGTGAAATCGCTTTACTGAACTGTTTAGCTATCCTTGCAGAATCGCTTGAAACCACTATACCTTCTCTCAACACAATTTCATCCGTATACTCTTCTGGCAATTTTTTGCTGAAATAGGTTGCCTCTAACACTTGAATCGCTTCCTCATGAGCCGCAATAGCTTTGCAATGCTTAAATGCTTCATTTAAAAAGTGAATAGCGTCCGCATCGGCTTCCACCGAAGCCACACTATTTAATCCTCCCGGAACATATACTGCATCGAAAAGTACAGAAGCAGCAGTCAGGAAACTTTGATCAACAGGAATTTTCGCATCATTTTCAGCAATAATGAACCCCAATCTTGGCGCAATCACTTCAACAACGGCGCCCTCTCCCTCTAATGCAGATTTGACCGTTTTCAATGACTCCTCATTTACACCATCCGCAGCAAGAATTGCGATCTTTCTGCTGACAATGGTGTTCTTTATTGTATTTGCCATACTCAGTGCTTCTGAAAATTCTAATGTCCCTTGCACTTGTATAGACTCGTATTCATTAGGGTCGCCATCAGCAGGAATACTTTTGTTTAACGGTCTTTCCGGATCTTGAGGAACATGCAGTCCCAAACCATACGCGACGGCCGCAGCAAGATTGTCGTCAATTTGATTCAGTATCCCCAACATGCGTTCACGTATTGCTACAGTTTTAACTTTCCCCAGTTCAAAAGTCAAGGCATCGATGATGTGGTTTTTTTCTGGATCGGATTGACTATTTAAAAACAACCTTGCCTGACTGAAGTGATCGAAGAAACTTTTACTTCTTGCCCTAACCTTACGTGCATCAATTCGTTCTGTGTAACTCGTGAAACCACCTTCTGAAGCTTTCGCTTGAACTGGATCATTCCCTCCCAATGAATTTGGATTGTAACTGGCTTTACCTTTATTTATGGTTTGGCGCATGTGACCATCGCGTTGGTTATTGTGCACGCCAACTATTGGTCGGTTGATAGGTATTTCATGGAAGTTCGGGCCACCAAGACGGATCAGCTGTGTATCTGTGTAGGAAAATAACCTGCCCTGCAATAAAGGATCATTTGTAAAATCAATGCCAGGGACAACATGACCAATGTGGAACGCTACCTGTTCAGTTTCTGCGAAAAAATTGTCAGGATTTCGATTCAAGGTCATTTTTCCTATTCTTTGCACCGGAACAAGCTCCTCAGGAATTAATTTTGTGGAATCTAAAAGGTCAAAGTCAAACTTGAATTCATCTTCTTCTGGAACGATTTGAACACCTAGCTCCCATTCGGGAAATGCACCGGATTCGATATTATCCCAAAGGTCTCTCCGGTGAAAATCAGAATCTTTCCCTGAAATATTCTGTGCTTCATCCCATGCAACTGAGTGGACACCCAACAATGGTTTCCAATGAAATTTAACAAAGCAAGCTTTTCCGTGCTCATTGATAAAGCGGAAAGTATGTACACCAAAACCTTCCATCATTCTCAGACTTCTTGGCAAAGCGCGATCGCTCATTACCCACATCACCATGTGCGCGGATTCTGGCATTAGTGAGATAAAATCCCAAAAGGTATCATGTGCCGATGCCGCCTGGGGAATCTCATTGTCAGGTTCGGGTTTAACCGCATGGATAAGATCTGGAAACTTGATGGCGTCCTGTATAAAAAATACGGGCATATTGTTTCCAACCAGGTCAAAATTACCTTGCTGAGTATAGAATTTAACAGCAAAACCGCGGACATCTCGCGCCAGATCTGAAGATCCACGAGAACCTGCAACAGTACTAAACCGTACAAATACCGGAGTCTCCGTTTCTGTATCATTTAAGAAGTTTGCTTTGGTAAATGCCGATTGTGACTCATAAAGTTTGAACACGCCATGAGCACCAGATCCTCTTGCATGAACAATGCGTTCGGGGATGCGCTCATGGTCAAAATGGGTGATCTTTTCTCTTAGGATAAAATCTTCCAGCAAGGTGGCGCCACGCTCTCCGGCTTTGAGAGAATTCTGATCGTCATTTATTTTCAAACCATGATTGGTGGTCATGAATTCACCTGTAGCATCCGCGTTGTATGGCATTAATTTTTCAGTTTTTTCGTTCTCTGGCTGCGGAACCAACTTTTTATCGTAGACTGCTTGAGTAGCAAGCTTTGATGGGGATTGTTTTTTTGACATTTGTTTATTTATTATGCTTCTTCGGCAGTGTTATAATTGATGACAATTTCTGCGATCTTTGTATGAATCATATTTGCGTTGTCCTCTTTTGAAAGGGTTTGACTTAAATGATCATCGACCTCATTTAACCCATGCGTGATTGTAAGTTGTACCAGGCCGCCATAACTGACGAACTGGTACCCCCTACGATACGTTCTCCCTTTTTCGAAATCTTTTTCATGACATCGCACTTCTTTGCTTGTGCTTTTTCGCCCAGTAGATATCTTTGGTTCTCAAGGAACAACTCCATTAATGCTAGCTCTGCTGTTCCAGAGGTTTTGTTGCTGAACTTTGGTTGAGGTGCTTTTCTCTCAGTGCTTTAGATAGATGTTCTTGTAAAACAACAACAATCTTGTAATGTTCTAAAAATTTTATTATCAATAAATTATTGATTTACTGATTCTACTCAATCTGGATCTGTACCAAATTTTTCGTGGGTGGTCCAGTGAGCACTTTTCCATTGATATCAAAACGACCTCCGTGGCAAGGACAATCCCAGCTTTTTTCTGCATCATTAAACGCCAGAGTACAGCCAGCATGTGTGCAAATCGGACTTAAGGCCGTTACTTTTCCATTCTCATCTTTATATATTGCAACTTTTTCGCCTTGTAGTTCAACGATAATTCCTTTTTCTCGCTGAAGATCTTTTAGTGATTCCAACTCTTCTGCGCCAAATCTATCGGCTACGAAATGCCAGACAAAGTCAGCGTTTTCCTTAATGAATTCTGAGAAGCCTGCAATCGGTTTGATGCGCAATGGACTATACAGATCGGCGTATTTGTTCTCAACATCCAGTATCTGGTCGCTAATAATTTTTGCTGATAGCGTTCCGAATATCATTCCATTGCCATTGAAACCCGTGGCGACGTAAGTATTGTCTGAGCCTGTTAGCAGCCCAATGTATGGCAGTCCATCTACAGGCACATAATACTGTGATGACCATCTATAGGAAACTGATTCTACCCGATAATATTTATTTGCATAAGCTTCCAAATTTTCAAATGCTCTTTTAGGATCTTCATGCCCCGTTTTGTGGTCTTCCCCGCCTACGATTAAATATTTTTGCCCTTTAATCTCATGGGTTCTGAAATAGTGGTAAGGCTCTTGCATATCGTACGACAAGCCCGTTGGATAGGCATCATTTTTTAATTTAATACCCAGCACATAACTACGGTATGGCGCACAGCTAAAACTAAATGGCGTGATTCCAGGAGGTACATGCGTGGCCCAAACCAAACTTTTGGCTACAAGCGATTGATTTCCAATTTTTGCAATGTGGCCATAGTTTTCTGACTTAGTTTCCTCAACGAAGCTGTTTTCTAAAATTACTCCCCCAAGTTTCACAAATTCCGAGGCCAGGGCATAAGTATATTTTAGAGGGTGAAATTGGCCCTGATCAATGAAATGAATCGCCTTCTGGAATGGAACAGGCACACCGTTATCCTGATATTCGATCACATTTATACCTGCTTTTCTGGTAGCTTCCAAAAGCTCGGTAAGCTGTTTTGTTTCCTTTTCTGTTTCAGAAAACAGATATGCCCCTTTGTATTCGAAATCACATTCTATGTGGTACAAATCGATAAAATCCTTTATCATAGCAAAAGATTCCTTTCCAGAGGATGCTGTCAGTTTTGCGGCCTCTTCACCAAAATCAGTTTCAATAGCCGCATATGTAGCATCAAAGAAAGTGTTTAAGTGTGCGGTCGTGCCACCTGTAGTACCATAACCAACAGTTCCTGCTTCAATTACGACACACTGCTTTCCTGCTTTCTGTAACATTAAGGCCGTCGTGATCCCGGTTATACCTGCACCAACAATAATCACATCATAAGTGGGGGGAAAGTCTGTATCTGCTTTTGAAATACTTTCCACATCGGCAACTTGCCATGGACTTTGGGTATAGCTGTCTCTAGAATTTATATGCTCCGTATTTTTCATTTTAGAAAAGATTAAGGTTTAAGTACAACTTTTATGCAGTCATCTTCTTTCTCATTAAATATCTTGTACGCATGAGAAACTTCGCTCAATGGCATAGTGTGGGTAATGATATCATCCAACACTACTTTTTCTTCCTTAACAAGGTCAATTAATTTGTCGATATAATTCAATACTGGTGCCTGACCCTGCTTGATTGTTAAACCTTTATCAAAGATTCTATATAGGGGGAAGTTATCGTAAGGGCTGCCATAGACACCAAGGATTGATACTGTCCCGCTTCGGCGAACAGCCTCAAAACACATTTCAAGTACTTTAATGCTTCCTTTTTCAAAGTTCACAGTGGCTTTTAACTTATCTATCAGCGTACGCTCCGGTTCAAAACCTACGGCGTCAATACAAACATCTGCACCGCGACCGCTGGTCATCTCCCGGATTGCGGCAATGACATCTACTTTATGAGGGTTGAGTGTGTCGACCTTATTTACTGCCCTAGCTTTTTCTAGGCGGTAATCAAGCGGATCAATTGCAATAACACGGCTTGCTCCATTCAACCATGCCGCCTTTTGCGCCATTAAACCAACAGGTCCAGAGCCAAAAATTGCGACTACCTCGCCACCTTTCAACTGCGCCCAGTCAACGCCAGACCAGCCCGTTGGGAATATATCTGTAAGAAATAGTGCTTGCTCATCAGTGATGTTATCAGGTATAACCCTCGGACTAACATCAGCATAAGGAACACGAACGTATTCTGCTTGTCCACCGGAATAACCTCCATAAAGATCCGTATAACCAAAAAGCGCTGCTCCTTTTTGATCCATCATGTCTCCATTGGGACCATAGTGTTTATAGTTTGAGTTTTCACAACTTGGCGATGCACCATGGTTGCAGAAGAAGCAATGACCACAAGCAATTGGAAAAGGTACGATGACACGATCGCCATGCTTCAGGTTTTTTACCTCTGCGCCAACTTCTTCTACAATTCCCATAAACTCATGGCCGATTACCATGTCTGTAGTTTGTGGAACGGCGCCACTGAGGATATGAAGATCAGAGCCGCAGATTGCTGTGGAAGTAACTTTTAAAATAATATCTGTTGCCAATTCGATTTTTGGATCTGCTACCGTTGTGTAGCTGATATCTCCCGGTTTGTGAAATACTGCTGCTTTCATTGCAATGATTTTCAAAGTTAGATGATGGAACAACACTTTGCTTTTTAAAAAAGTTTGGAGAAATGTAAAGAGAATATAAAGGAGGGTGCAGCTCATCTTACCGTAGTTCATGCAACAACCTGCATCAAATACCTAAACTTTTAAAAAATTAAACAATTTTAGCTACCTCAAGGGATATTGCGTCTTCTTCTACTAAGCCAACCAGCAAGGCTGGTAAAATGGAAAATTCGGAATTTCACGAATTCTTCGTGGATAATCTTCTGGGCTGAGAAACACCTTGCAAAAGCACAAACAGATAATACTATTGAAAATACCAATTCAAGAACATTTGTACGTGATGCGGGATTAATTCTAGCTCCACAAAAAGCTGAACATTATGAAATCGCTACTTATGGTACGCTATGAGTATTCGCAGCGAATATGAAATACACTGAAGTAGAGAGATTATTATCGCAAACTTTGGAGGAGGAAAAGATAGCTGCTGTTTCCTTAAAAGTTGACAGCAATATTCTTATGTCAGGATGCATTAATTATTCTCCTTAATTGCGCTTGATGCATTCAGAACCATGACCGAGCGGCCTGCGACATGAATGTTTTCTAATGGAAAATATCTTTTGAATTCATCGAGACTGGAGTCTGAAGTATTGATCACATTGTGCCACTCAATACCATACATGGCTGGAGGCAATTTAAAATCAAGGCCCTCATGGTGGGCATTGAAGATAACATAAAAATTATCATCAAAGATTTTTCTCCCATGATTGTCTCTGCTTTTAATCCCTTTCCCATTAAGGAAAACTGCGAGCGACTTGGCAAAATCCTGGTCCCAGTTGTGGTCTTCCATTTCTATTCCTTCAGGAAGGAACCATGCAATATCGGTTATGCCAGAACCCTTGATTGGTTGTTCTTGAAACCACCTTTTTCTACAGAAGGCCGGGTGAGCCTTTCGAAAGTTAAGGAGCTTCTTGCTGAACTGCAACAAATCCTGATCGGCAGCTTTCCAATCTAGCCAGGAGATCTCATTATCCTGACAATAGGCATTATTATTTCCATGCTGGGTTCTTCCCATTTCATCTCCTGCTACCAGCATTGGAACCCCTTGGGACAGAAATAAGGTAGCAAGCATATTTCTCTTTTGCTTTTTTCTAAGTTGATTGATGTGCTCGTTATCAGTTTCCCCCTCAACCCCATAGTTGGACGAACGGTTATGGTCTTCGCCGTCCTTATTGTCTTCACCATTCGCTTCATTGTGTTTATGATTGTAGGTAACGAGATCATGAAGCGTAAAGCCGTCGTGCGCGGTGATAAAGTTAATACTGGCTGTTGGCCTCCGATTGTCATCCCGGTATAGGTCAGGACTGCCTGTAAACCTGGAGGCAAATTCACCAAGCATTTTATGTTCACCCCTCCAATAGTCACGAATGCTGTCTCTAAACTTTCCGTTCCATTCTGCCCAGCCTGGAGGGAAGTTTCCAACCTGGTAACCGCCATGACCAACGTCCCATGGCTCCGCGATAAGCTTAACCTGCGAGATTACCGGATCCTGATGGATAATACTAAAGAAAGCCCCAAGCATATTGACATCATCCAAGCCCCGGGCTAACGTAGAAGCAAGATCAAAGCGGAAACCATCAACATGCATCTCCATAACCCAGTACCTTAGGCTGTCCATCATCAGCCTAAGAACACTCGGAAAATGGGCATTTAGCGTATTTCCTGTACCTGTGTAATCCATATAAAACCTTTTATCAGCAGTTAACCTATAGTATTCGGCATTGTCAATTCCTTTAAAGCTTAATGTTGGTCCGAGGTGATTTCCTTCTGCTGTGTGGTTATAGACTACATCAAGAATAACTTCGATTCCTGCCCGATGGAGTGCCTTGACCATATTCTTAAACTCAGTTACTTGTCCGCCCATTGTTCCTTTTGAGGAATACTTGGTGTCTGGAGAGAAGAAGCCGATGGTATTGTAGCCCCAATAATTGTTTAGGCCTTTCTCTACAAACATATTATCATTAATGAACTGGTGGATTGGCATTAATTCTATAGCAGTTATGCCGAGAGATTGTAGGTGATTTAAGATTACAGGATGGGCAATGGCAGAGTAGGTACCTCTGATTTCCTCTGGAATATCCGGGTGGAGTTTAGTCAGCCCCTTAACATGAGCTTCATATATAATGCTTTTATGATAACTGGTTTTTGGTGCTTTAACGCCTTCCCAATCATAAGAAGGATCTATCACTACACTCTTTGGAACGAAGGCTGCACTATCCAGGGTACTAAAAGTAAGGTCATCCCTACCTGTTTCATAGCCGTAAAGAGATTCGTGCCAATTTACAGAACCAGAGATTGCTTTGGCATAGGGATCTATTAGGAGCTTATTGGGATTAAATCGATGCCCGTGTAGGGGGTCGAATGGGCCATATACGCGAAAGCCATAGCATTGGCCGGGAAGAATACCAGGTATGTATACATGCCAAATCTGACTGGTTCTTTCGAAAAGATTGACAACGATGTGGTTTTGATCATAATTTTCTTCGAACAAGCAAAGTTCCACTGCTGTTGCATGACCTGCATAGATTGAGAAGTTAACTCCCTTCCCATCCCAGGTGGGACCCAATGGATAAGGGTGACCCGGATACAATTCCAATTCTGTCATAGTAATCGAAGTTTGAGAACAAATAAAGATCTATTGCTTTATCTTCAACAGCGGTTTTAAGGCAATTGTTCTGGAACGGTCTATTTAACGGCAACTACTTTGGAGGGAGAATGATTTTTGACAGGGTATCCTCCAGATATGCCTTAGTAATCTTAAGTCTAAACTGCTTTATTAGTTTCCAATTATAAAAAGTACTGATAGTAATAAAAAGCACTACGATTGCATTAATAATAAAATGTGCCCTTTCTGTAGCAATAAAATTTATGACCATAATCTTGGTTTAGGAAACAGCAATCTCTGAGAGATATTTGATAAAGAACAACTTTTTAGCCGATTATTTATTTTCATTTTAGGGTTGTATGCAATGAGAAATAGCATGGAGGTTGGTTTTAGAAAGTTGAGCCATTTGGCAAACCTAAAATCTAAACTCTTTATTATGAACACAGACCAATTAGTAGCAAACACCTACCCGCTAACGGCATCAGGAATTAACGATGTAATGAAAGACCTCCAAAAAATGCCTCCATTCGAACTAAAGGCTGAGGCAGTCGAACTGGCAGCTGACTTTAAAGGCTGGATGGCAACGCACTTTGAACTGACTGCTAAACAGTTAGTATTCTTGAATGGTATCGATGAAACCACTACAACTCTTACTGCGCAGGCATGTAGTTTTGCTTTGGCGAATGGGCTTCCCATTTACCTTGAAAAAGGCGTGAAATCGATGATCGAAGAAGAGAAGCCACAGATGAAGATCATTAGGGCATTAAGTAACCTTAACGCGAACTCAGGAAGCGATGGCAACTTTTCTGTCGGTGGTTATGTAACTATCCAGATTAGCTACGTTTCACAGTAAAATTTAATCGGTTGCGGAAGTCACATCCGTAACCGGTATTTCTATCGGCTATGTTGGAACAGGAAGCAGCTCATCTTTGCTGTTTTTTTTGTAATTTTCCATATTAAATTACTTCCCACCAAATTTAGACCGGCATGAAGACGTATCCCCTCCCAAATAATGAGCAAGCGCGTTTAGCTGCACTTAAAGATTACGAGATACTGGATTCAGAAACTGAAGCTAAATTTGATCGCATTACAGAATTGGCTTCGATAATTTGCGAAGTACCCATTTCCATGATAACACTCATTGATGGAAATCGCCAATGGTTTAAGTCGAAATTTGGTCTTGATATAAAGGAAACACCTAGAGCGATATCTTTTTGTCAGTATGCTATTATGGATGACAAATATTTCGAAGTAGCGGATGCGACTAAGGACAATCGTTTCGAAGACAATGAATTGGTGACGGCTGATCCAAACATTCGTTTTTATGGGGGATATCCATTGATTGACCCAAGTGGTTATGCGCTAGGAACATTGTGTGTAATTGATCGTACCGCAAACCAATTGAACGCAAAGCAAAAACGGGCACTTGAATTGCTGGCTCAGGAGGCTACAGCATTGATTGTGGATCACAGACATAAGAAAGAGCTGGACAACTTCGACAAACTTTTTGACATTTCTAATGATGTGATATGCATTGTAGGCACTGATGGTTTTTTCAAAAAGGTAAATCCCATGTTTAAGCAACTACTGGGTTGGAACGCAAAGGACTTAGAAAAGAAATCACTTTATGACTTGGTTCACCCGGATGACCTGAAGCGATCTAAAAGTGAGATCTCAAAACTCGGCAGAGGTGCCAATACGATCGCTCTAGACCATAGAATTGAGACCAAGGAAGGTGATTATCGTATTTTGCAATGGGTTGCTACCCAAGAGCCAAACACGCAAAATGTTTTCGGAATAGCCAGGGATATTACGGAGGAGCGGCAAAACGAGATGGAACTTGTCGAAAAGGAAGAACGGCTTAGAATATTTTTTGAGAATTCTCAAGGATTGATGTGCACACATGATCTGGATGGCAAATTTCTTTCTGTAAACTATGCAGGGGCTGCTTTGCTGGGGTATTCGACGAAAGAAGTGCTAGAATTTAGCTTGTACAACATTACTCCGGAACAACGTCATCCCCATGTGACTGCCTATTTAAAGCAAATTAGAGAAACGGGTGCTGCTGAAGGTCAGATGCTAACTTGCCACAAAGATGGCTCTCCCCGTATATGGATGTTTAAAAATGTTGTAGAGATTGCCAAAGATGGCGTTCCATATGTGATCGGCAATGCCATCGATATTTCTGAAAGACATCGTTTGGAACGTGACCTAGACCACACAAAGCAGTTTTTAGATGATGTTTTATGCGCTGCCAGTGAAGTGAGCATCATTGCCACGGATGAGTATGGCTTAATCACAGTGTTTAATACGGGTGCGGAGAAAATGCTTGGCTACGAAGCGGAAGATATGATTGGTAAAGAAACTCCTTTAAAAATTCATCGCCCCGAGGAAGTGGCCGAGCGGGGTAGGCAATTATCCGCAGAATTTGGGAAAGAGGTTTCTGATTTACAGATATTGATAAAAAAAGCCGTCAAATATGGTTCGGAACAAAGCGAATGGGATTATGTTGGAAAAGATGGACTTATTAAGCAAACCTCTGTAGCGGTAACGCCAATTAAAAATAAGGCTGAAAAAGTAACGGGCTACCTTGAAATTGCCTTGGATATCACCGCTTTGAATAAACAGCGTGAAGAGTTAGAAATCTCCAAAGTTAGGGCGGAGGAAGCAAATGTTGCTAAATCGGAGTTTCTTGCAAACATGAGTCACGAGATTCGTACGCCGCTTAATGGCGTGATAGGATTCACTGATCTTGTGTTGAAGACCCATTTGGACGAAACACAACAACAGTATTTATCAATAGTAAACCAGTCCGCAAATGCCCTATTAAGCATTATCAACGACATTCTAGACTTTTCAAAGATTGAAGCGGGTAAATTGGAGTTATCCATTGAAAAGTGTGACCTGTATGAGATGAGTGCACAGGCGACAGATATCATTACCTATCAGATACAGACAAAAGGATTAGAGATGTTGCTAAACATTCCGTATGACCTCCCAAGATTTATCTGGGCAGATTCGGTTCGTCTTAAGCAGATTATGATCAACCTGTTAAGTAATGCTTCCAAGTTTACAGAAAAAGGAGAGATAGAACTGAAGATTGAGGTTGTAGATACAGTTGATGATCTGACACATTTCAGGTTTAGTGTTAGAGATACCGGTATCGGTATCAAGCCGGACAAGCAGCAAAAGATTTTTGAAGCTTTTTCGCAGGAAGATGGCACCACGACGAAAAAGTACGGTGGGACTGGTCTGGGATTAACTATTTCTAACAAGCTACTTGGTTTAATGGAGAGCAAATTGGAGCTACTTAGTGCGCCTGGTAAAGGAAGTACGTTTTATTTCGACCTTCTGCTGAAATCGGAACAGGGTGAAGCAATTGAGAGGAAAGATATTGATCACATCAGAAAAGTCCTGGTGGTTGACGACAATGAGAACAACAGAATGATTCTAAACCAGATGTTGCTACTGAAACAAATCAGGTGCGATGAGGCAAAGAACGGTTTTGAGGCGTTACAGTTTTTAGCCAGAGGTGTGGAATATGATGCAATTATAATGGATTATCATATGCCCTATATGGATGGCCTTGAAACGATCCGCAAGATTAGATCGAACTTTGAATCAATGGGAAAAGAGCAGCAGATAATCCTGCTCCACAGTTCATCAGACGATGAGATGCTCCAGAATGCCTGCAATGAGTTGAATGTGATGCATCGAATGGTTAAGCCTATTAAGACAGAGGATATTTACAACGTTCTTTCCCGACTATATAAAGAAGAAGATTTGCCTACTACTATTGGCTTGAAAATAGTTGAGCCTGCTACCACCGCTGATAAGGTAAACATTTTGATTGCAGAGGACAATGCGATAAACATGCTCTTGGCTAAAACCATCATTCGTCGGATTGCTCCAAATGCTGTAATTTATGAGGCTAAAAATGGTTTGGAAGCGCTGGAATATTGTCGGATTAATAAACCTGATCTCATCTTAATGGATGTTCAGATGCCAGAAATGAATGGTTATGAGGCCACGAAGAAGATAAGACAACTCGAACCTGTTGTCAATGCTCCCATTATCGCTTTAACAGCTGGGAATGTAAAGAGCGAGAAGGAGAAGTGTTTAGAAGTTGGTATGAATGATTTTTTACTGAAACCGATCGTGGAGAGTACGATTGCGTTGGCTTTTGAGAAATGGCTTAATTTTTACGACGTTAAACAAGCGGCGCACTTGCATTTTGACAAAGATCAAGTGCTGGCTAATATCGGGGAGGACGCGGAACTCTTGAAGCAGGTGCTTCAATTAACCAGAAATGAATTGATGGATTCTGTGTACGAGATAGAACGTGCGGCGACGGCTGGAGATTTGGTTAGCTTAAACTCGATTGGCCACAAGCTTTATGGAACGGCTAATACTTCTGGCTTAAAGCTTTTAGCACTCGCAGCAAACGAAATGGCTAATCTTGAAACTTTTGATCAGGAGCAAGTTGAAGGTATTCGTGAAAAGATCAATACTGAAATTAAGACTTGTTTGAAGCTGATTTCTTAAAGTCTGGCGTCTGCAAACTTACGGTCAATAAAGGATTTAATGTCGAATACCACGGCACCCTGATCTTTGTAAGATTGGTAGTCTATTGCTAAGAACTCGTTGTGTGCTACCGCTACGATCACTGCTTTGTAGTTTTTAAGCTGAAGTTGTTGTTCCAGCTTTATTCCATACTCTTTGTAGACTTCTCCCCGATTCGCCCATGGATCATAAATATCGAGGTCGAGTCCGAATTGCGTTAATTCTTTATAAATATCTATTACCCTTGTGTTTCTAATGTCGGGACAATTTTCTTTAAATGCGAAGCCTAGAATTAAGACTTTTTCGCCTTTTACCTTGTCTCCTTTGGCCAGGATAAGCTTGACTACTTTATTGGCGATGAAGATCCCCATATCTTCGTTCACTTTCCTTCCTGATAGGATAACTTGAGGAACGTAGCCTACTGCGTTTGATTTATACGCCAGGTAATAGGGATCTACTCCTATACAATGCCCACCTACCAATCCAGGTTTATATTTAAGAAAATTCCATTTAGTCCCTGCAGCTTCGAGAACATCTGAAGTATCGATGTCCAGTCTGTCGAATATGAGTGCCAATTCATTAACAAAAGAAATGTTAACATCTCTCTGCGCATTTTCGATCGCTTTAGAAGCTTCAGCTACTTTAATACTTGGCGCAAGGTGTGTACCTGCTGTGATGATTTCTGAGTATAAATTATTGATAAACTCAGCAACTTCAGGTGTTGAGCCGGAAGTTACTTTTTTGATCTTAGTTAGTGTATTGACTTTATCGCCCGGGTTGATTCGCTCTGGTGAGTAACCGCAGTAAAAGTCTTGGTTATACGTTAAGCCAGAATGCTTTTCGAGAACAGGAACGCAAATCTCTTCTGTACAACCTGGGTACACAGTAGATTCATAAATCACTATGTCGCCTTTTTTTAACACAGCAGCCAGCATCTCTGTGGCTTTGATTAAAGGATTAAGGTCGGGGTTTTTAAAGGCATCAACAGGGGTTGGAACAGTGACGATGTAGATGTTGTTGTTTTTGAGCAGTGAATGATTGGAGGATAGTGTTAGTCCCGTCTGGTCTTTATGCAATACTTGCTTTAGCACTTGCAAATCTGCCTCCTTTGTGCTGTCTGTGTCATCCAAAAGTTCTGCTACTCTTTTCTCATTGATGTCAAAACCCAATACAGTATGCTTTTTAGCAAACTCAATGGATAAAGGAAGGCCGACATAGCCCAGACCAATGATGGCTATCTTTTGAATTGATAATGACATGATGGTAATTTAGCCTAAAAATCCTGATAGAGATTCCTAAAGGTACTTCTTAATCCGAAAGTGATGAGTTGGGTGTTTTTAGCACCTATATCTTCTCTGCTTTCTCTTCTATACACACCACCCACCTCTAGTCTCAAATTGTATTTGGGATTCAACAGGTAAGATGCTTTAAGTTCTGCAAAGTATAGGTTCGTTTTAACTCCCTGCCCCACATAGTTTCCATAATCATTAGGATGCGTGTAATTGTCGAGAAACACACTTTTTCCATAATTTAGGTTGTCCTTATTCAGACCATACCTTGCATAGGTACCCTGGCCTTGAAAGTCAAACCGTCTAAAACTATAGTTTAGGATACTCAAAAACTCTCTGAAATTTGCACCTAATGGGTGAGCAAGTGGTTGGTTCATTCCAGAATAACCTGATATGCGCTGGTAATGTGCATATGTATAAGGCCTGGCTGTATTAAACTCCACCAGATAATTCAGGCTTTCAACTTTGAACAAGTCTGATCCTCTTACACCTATCTGAGCTGCCCATTTATTTGCCCAATAACCATTTCCAGCAAATATTTCTTTTGCAGTGAACTCATCAAACATAAACTGTCCATAGATCGTCGTCTTCTCTAGAAGCTCATATTTAGTATTTAGACCAATACGTAATTTATCTGGAGATTCACCATTTGAACCTTCAATAGGTCTTAAGAAAACAAATGGGTGTACATAGTTAAAATCAAAACCTCTTTTCCCTTCAGGCTCAGCATCTGCCCAGGTTACCGCTTGGAAGAAACCAAGGGACAGCCTATTGTTCACATTCCAGTCCAGGTATTGTATGGCGTTCCATTTAGCACGATCACCTAACCTTCTATCCGAAGTTAGCTTGGGAGCTCCAGGATCAAGCATATAAGCAAAGATTGTCTGGTATTGGACATTACCCAGACTTGCTCTTAATCTTAAAAAAGAATAGTTTGCAGCAACGTCTGACAATAGCATTGATCGGTATCCATCTCCAATAAAGTTTTTATCGTAGCCAAGCGCGATGTTAATGTACTTGCTGGGTGTAAACGAAAGTAGTGCAGTCACATAAGCCCAATCCTTAGTTTTGCCGGTGAACTTGCCAGACATTTCACTTGGAACGACTTGATTACTATCTATGAATTCAGTGATATAGTTGGCAAATACGCCTTGATTTTCATACGCGTTGGTATAAAAAGAGAACTTCTTTCCCATTGTACCACCAACCTGATAGCCTCTAGTATTTTTCCAAGTAGTCTTTGACTCGTTGAACTCTTTCCCTATTTGAAAATCTGGCAGGAAGTCAACGTAAACCCTATATTCTGGTGTACTTACTTGAAATAGATGCTCTTCTGTGACCTTCCTTCTTAGCCAGCTCCTTTTATTCAGGCTATCTGTGCCTAACCTCATCAAACTTTGATATCTATTAACAAGCATGCTATCATCGGAGTAAAAACCTTTGATGGCACTATGGAATCGGGAATTGCGATCGTAAACTTGACTATTTAATTTCTGATAAAACGAATAAGAATAAGGAATAACGTTATTAGCAGTAGAATCTTGAGCCTTAGATGCAGTATATAATAACTGAAGGCTACAAATTAAGAAAGTAAGTTTTCTCATTTAATATTTTTTTATTTACAATTGCGACTCCGCAGAATCCAATTCTTCGAACTTTGAGTTCTGGCTTTTATACTCCTGAACTAAAGCTTTCATCTTAGTAACAACCTGACGATCCTCACTGTTTTTAGCAGAAGCTATTAAAGAGTAAATGGCAATTTCAACTTCTGAAAACACATACTCCCTGACCTTTCCTATCATAATTTTCTCATGATGTGTAGGCATTGTATTCTCATTATCATTCAAGAGCTCTTCAAATAGTTTCTCCCCCGGACGTAAGCCCGAGTATTCTATTTTGATATCTTGATTGGGAATCAATCCAGCAAGGCGAATCATTTTATGTGCTAAATCAACGATCTTTACGGATTTGCCCATATCAAATACAAAGATTTCACCGCCTTTACCCATGCATCCCGCCTCCAAAACTAATCGGCAGGCTTCGGGAATAGTCATGAAATACCTTGTAATGTTGGGATGTGTAACAGTTACAGGCCCTCCTTTTTCAATTTGTTGTTTGAATCTTGGAATAACGGAGCCATTAGACCCAAGTACGTTTCCAAATCTTGTAGTTATGAAACGTGTGATAGGTTTAACATCCAATTCATTGATATAACTCAAACCATTTTGAAAGATATGACTGTCCGCGCTTAAAGAGTTATTTAGTGATTGAACGTAAATCTCTGCGATACGTTTCGAAGCCCCCATTACGTTCGTAGGATTAACTGCTTTATCAGTAGAGATCATTACAAACTTACTAGCTCCATGTTTTACAGCCTTATCTGCGATAGTCTTCGTCCCAAAGACGTTCGTTTTGATAGCCTCGCAAGGATTATCCTCCATCATAGGAACATGCTTGTAGGCTGCCGCATGATAAACATAATGTGGTTTATAAGATTCGAATAGATTCTCCATTCGCTTTTCGTCACGAACATCGCCTATGTAAGATAAGAAGTTTTGATTTTTATACGTTTCCGAAAGTTCTAAGTAAAGATCGTGAAGCGCCGTTTCAGATTGGTCATTAAGAATAATAAGACCAACTTCAAAAGTTAATAATTGACGAACAATTTCACTTCCAATTGACCCAGCAGCTCCAGTGATAAGTATTCTTTTATTTTTAAGTTGCTTTCCAATTCCGTTTATGTCGATATCTATAGATTTTCTATTAAGTAGATCCTCAATGTTTATGTTTTGTATCTGCGCTGTATTGAGTTGACCATTAATCCAAACATCAGGTGGTGGAATATTTAACACCTTAATATTATTCTCAAGGCAAACATCAACGATTTGGTTTTTTCTTTCCAAAGGAATCGTGTAGGATGCAAAAATGATTTCATCCAATTGGTGCTCCACAATAAGGTTTATCAAATCTTTTGCACTTAGAATTCTAATCCCGTCTATACTTTTTCCTACTTTTCTTTCATCATCGTCCACATAAGCGATAATATGCTTATTAACTTTATTATCATGATCAAAGGTGCGTTTGGTAGCAACCCCTGCCTCACCAGCTCCATAAATCATCACCCTAACTTTGTCAAGTTTTAAATTTTTTATGTATATAAAAAAGAATTTAACCAAGACACGGTACGTAATAAGTAAAAGAAAACTTGCTAAACCGTTCACAACTAATATGCTGCTTGATATGTATTGAGGTGCGCTGAAAGCAACAATAATCATATTTACGAAAAAAAATATGCCATTACTTATCACAACAGAGAAAAGTATCCTTATACTATCCTGAGCACTGGTATATCGGATAATCCCAGAGTAGGTTTTTACGTTAAAGAATACGAAGCTATTTATTAAAGTAAGAATAAGAATATTTCTACTAAATTCGACATAGTCCATATTGGATAGGTCGAAATTATACCTAATCAAATAGGCAACGGATAGCGACAACATACAGATCAAAAGATCTAGTATGAAGATGATCCAGCGAGGAACTATGTTGACTTGAGTAAACAATTTATATGTAAAAATAAAATAATGTTAAACAAATTTATTGCGAATTCATTAATAAAGAGATTTTGTGTTTACACATTTACATCCCAATCTAAATAGCATAATACCAAGGTACAAAATATTTGAGTATCAAATTTGCTCATCTTCTTTTGAATTAAGAAGTACATCTCTTCCCTCTATTGCAAATCTAACACTAATAAATAGAATAGCAGCTATAACAATCCCAACCAAAACAGTCCCTATGGAAAACCTATCTAAAGTTACTAACAATGAAATTACAATTAGTTGCACGAACCCATACCCTGTGGCTACATATAGATGCGAAATTCTCTTCTCGTTCGCCAGAAATTGGTAAAAGTGACTCCGGTGAGCCTCAAAGATATTTTCCCTCCTAATTGCCCTGAAAATAACTGTCGTTGCAGCATCAAGACCGTATATCAAAAGGAATAAAATGTAAGAGACATCTGCAGTGTGTATGATGAGCTTTAATAGTAAAAACAGAATCCAAAATGCGATTGTAATACTACCCACGTCGCCAGCAAAGCATCTGGCCGTTTTTCTAAAGTTAAAACATAGAAATACTAAAGAGGCTAGGATTGGTAACCAAATAAGATCTTTTTCAATAAAGCTAGTCGTTTTATAGTTTACATATTGAAGTCCCCCAAGGACGACCAGACTATAAACACCTGTTATGCCGTTGATTCCGTCCATGAAGTTGTAAGCATTTATTGTCCCGATAACAAATACAAACAAGGTTGAAGTTATATAAATCGGAAAAATCTGAAATACATTCAGCTCCAGGAACAACAACCCGACCGCAGTCAAATGAAATAGTAATCTGATTTTGTTAGAAAGTGTAATTCTGTCGTCAATAAAACTGATAGTGCCAATAGTGAATGTTCCCAGAACAAAAATCCAGTAATCGGGATAGAGTATAAGTGCAACAAATGAGGCAGCTAGAAAGATAACACCACCTCCGCGAATAATATTCTTTGAGTGAGAACTTCTTTCGTTAGGTTTATCAATGATATTATAGCGAATTGCCACTTTGAAATAAAGCAGCATAACAATCATAAAAAAGCAGAAACAGATTACATAACTCATGATTTCTTAAAGCTTATTATAGTCTCAATTAGCCCCTCCTTCGATGAAGTAGGGAAACTAGTTATCTTTAACGCCCTTTTTACCTTTTCATTCGACACGACGTAGCTTTCTGTCAATTTAATAAGCCTTTCTGGAGTTAGAGGTAGTTGTAGAAATCCACTTAACTTTGCAAAAGCGAAAACTAAAGTTGGATTCAGTTTCCAAAGCTTTGATTTAAAGCCCAATGCTTCCCCAATTATCAAAACGACATCATTTGTTGACAAAGATTGGTCATCTGCAATATTGTATATTCCGCAATCGATGTGGTCTGTAAGAAACGACCCCAACACTAAGTTTAAGTTTGAGACTGAAAGAAATGACCGTTCATTGTGAAATGCTGCTAATGGATATGGTAAACCTTTTTGGACGACTTTGAAAAGTAAATTTAAGTTGCCCTTATTCCCGGGACCATGTATCATACAGGGTCTCAATATGTAATACGATTTACCTATAGGAAGAGTTTGACTTTTTATATATTCTTCTGCCATTAACTTAGATTTGCCATAATCGCTAAGGGGGTTTGGCTTGACATCCTCATCCAAAATACCACATATTTCATCCGCAGCGGCCTTAACTGAACTGATAAATATAAATTTTGATGCTTTGGAGGTCAAAAACGAATTATATAAATGCTTTGTCAATTCAAAGTTAACCTTATAATACTCGTCCGGATTTACGTGTTTCTTTAAGTCATGAGCTTTGCCAGCCAAATGAATTACGGCGTCGGCTGCAACAAGATCAACCTCCAAATTATTTAAAGTTTCTCTACTTATTGATTTGATTCTGAACCCACTTTTTTTCAAATAGGGAACTAAATTTTGTCCAACGAAGCCTGTTGTTCCAGTGATTGCGATGCATTTCATTGATTCTCCGAGATAATTTGATCGATAAGTGAAATATACTTTGAAATAACTGGCCTTTTTGAATAATGACCCTGAATTAGCTCATAGCCCCTTTTTCCCATTACGCTTAATAAATTTTTATCTAAATATACTTGTTTTAGAAATTCGGCGATCTCATTACACTTATTCTCAAATGAAGTGGTTTCAATTAATTTTGCACACCCAATAGGCTTTAAAAAGTTATTTATTGGTGTATTAATACCAGAAGTAACCAGTAAAGGCTTCGAGCAAGCCATGATAGTGTATACCTTAGATGGGAAGCCTTCTTTTTCCATTTCTGGAGCCATAAAAATAAAATGAATGTCCGCATAGGCAATGACTGCAGGCATCAGTTCTCTTTTTTGGTAAGCAATCAAATGCACATTTGTCAGGCCATTAGCTTCTATTTCACTTTCCAACTCCGGCCTCATCACACCCTCTCCGATTATCCAAAATTCAATTTGAAATTCTTTAAGTTCTTTTGCAACCTGTAAAAATGGTCGCCAATCTTGTGCATGCCCAATATTTCCCGCATACATTACCTTTAATGTACTATCCTTTTCCGGAAAAAACTCTGAGTTAAGACCCCTCTTATAATCCTCTATTGGTTTAAAAATATCCGTATCAACAAAGTTTGGAATTATATGTAGCTTAGAACGATCTTTAAATCTAGAAACAATACTCTGATAAAACATTGGATCAATGGTTGTTACTGCATCTGATCCATTGTACACTGCTTTTTCAACTAACTTTAAAAGACTAATAACAGGCTTAAATCGCAAACTGCCTTTATTGATCAGGAAATCTGGATAAATTTCTTGAACATTGTAAATCACCTTAGCTCTCTTTAATTTGCCAATCGCTAAGTTAATGAGTCCAATGGTTAATGGTGGAGAAGGTGACAAAATCAAAGACAAATGTTTTTGTTTCATTCCAAGAATAAAAGACACCAAGTGCCAGTAACAAAAACCCACTATTCTCAATAATGCATTACTGAATTTTTTTTGCGGAACATGTATGACTTTAAGTCCATTAAAATCGCTCTCATAAAACAATCCTCCAAACCTAGGAATAAGTGGCTGCCTTTCTAACTCTTCTTGCAGAACGTTATAGTGAGGAGTTGTAGTTAAAACAATGACTTCAAATCCCGCTGAAAGCAGTCCCATAGCAATATCATTATAAAGATAGGCAGTAGACACTCCGTCAGGACTAAAAACGATGCTATGTATTAGAATTTTCCCTCTCATTCAGACCAAACAACTCTTTTCACATAGTCCACATAACTTATGATAATTCGTACCATTTTATCTGAAACATTCGGCATTGAGTAATCGCTTACTGTTCTAAAGTTTCGGTCTGCCCCTCTTTTCTGGTATTGAAGCTGCACAAGAGCTTGAAGGATCCTTTCGGGATTCATACCAACCATCATTACAGAAGCCTCTTCCATGGCTTCTGGACGTTCATGTGCGTCACGTAAATTAAGTGCAGGAAAATTAAGTGTAGATGATTCCTCTGAAATTGTTCCACTATCTGATAACACTGCATACGCCCTCATTTGAAGTGCGTTATAATCATTAAATCCCATGGGCTTAAGAAACTGTACTTCTGGCCGCATTGTTATATTTTTAGACTCAATCATATTTCTAGTCCTAGGGTGAGTACTTACTATGATAGGAAATTTATATTTGTCAGCGATTAAATTCAAACTTTCCATCAAATTGATGAAATTCTTTTCGCTGCTTATGTTTTCCTCCCGATGCGAAGAAACCACAAAATACTTTTGTTCTTCCAAGTTTAACCGAGTTAGAATATCTGAACTTTCTATTTGTGGTAAATAGTGATTTAAAACCTCAAAAATAGGAGATCCAGTTTTAATAATTCTATCAGGCGGCAGCCCCTCCCTTAGCAGGTATTCTCTTGCAATGTCACTATAGGTTAAGTTAATGTCTGAAATATGATCAACTATTTTTCTATTGGTTTCTTCCGGAACCCGCTGATCGAAACAACGGTTTCCCGCTTCCATATGAAATATCGGTATATGACGCTTTTTTGCGGGGATCGCGCATAAACACGAATTGGTATCCCCTAACACAAGAAAGGCATCTGGTCTTTCACTTGCAAGTAACGGATCAATTTTTATTAAAATCTGTCCGACAGTTTCTATGGCAGTCACTCCAGCAGCATTCAAGAAGAAATCTGGCTTGCGGATGGAAAGATCATCAAAGAAAATCTGATTGAGTTCATAATCATAGTTCTGTCCGGTATGAACAATTACATGCTCAATTGCATCAGATGCATCCAAGGCGGCCATAACCCTCGCCAATCTAATGATCTCAGGACGTGTACCTACAACAGTCATAACTTTCAATTTATCTTTCATGATATTTAAATGGTGATATTAGATTAATAGCTAAACAATTTCAAAATAGGTATCTGCATCGTTGGGGTCAAAAAATTCGTTGATCCAGAAATTAGTGTATAACTCTTCATTTCCAATATTCTTTATATTATGAGTATGCCATAGAGGCATATCGACGTATGCAGGTTCTTTACCATCAAGGTAGAAATCTAATATTTCAGCTGTTCCAATTTTCCTTAGTTGAATTAACGCCTTTCCTTTAATAACGGCAAATCTTTCAATTTTTCTTGTATGATAATGATTACCACGCGTAATTCCAGGCGCAGTTGTCGAGAATGATACCTGTCCTCCTTGATTCAAACGTATGATTTCTACAAAAGTCCCCCTTTCATCGATATGTTTAACAAACTTAACTGGATTATGAGCTTTAATGTCGATATAACATCTAAACGTATTGAAAAGATTAATTTCAAACTGTGTATTCATTTTCGGGATTATTCCATATAAAAAATACTGCTCTTTATAGGTTTCTAATATCGAGAGTATTTCAGAGACTCTCTTTACTGATGTGTGAGAAACTACATGTAATGGATTACCCCTTTTACTCTTTACCACTTCAAGAATAAAATCAACTAATTCATTCACATAAATTAATTTAACTTCTCCATCGACCTCAATTTTTGGTTGTTCGTAATGGGTAAGTTGATGAGAAAAAGTGGCAATAAAAGAATTGTAATGAGGGTGCCCAAATGGGCCAAAGACGTTGGGAATAACTAATCCCGTAAATTCGGCACCCGCTTGGTTAGCCCATTGTATCAATAATTCTCTCCCGTCCTTTTTGCTTCTTCCATACAAATTTTCCTGCTCTTCCTGTGATGAAGAAGAAAAGAGTACATGAGCCCTGCTATTAGTAGCCTCCAGCGCATCAATCAGGTTCTTTACCAGCTTAATGTTTGTCTTATAAAGTACCTCTGCATCGTTATGTCTGTTCATTGCGGCTAAGTGAACTATAACATCGCATTGGCTTACAAACTTCTGAAGTTTACCCTGATCTGAAAATAAATCTCTGTGGCATGGAATCCTTTCAAATTCTTCGGGATATAATCCGATTGTGTTGTACAAATGCTGTCCAACAAATCCTTCCTGACCTGTTATACCAATTCTAAGTTTCATATAATAGTACTATCCTTTAAAATAATCCGGAGGAAATAAATAATTGTCGTATTTTGCATGTTCGATTCCATAATCGGAAAATACAATGATTTCTGAATTTGCCGATAACGCCCTTAAACTACTTGCAAACCCTGCCGGAATATGTAAAACAGCATTTAGTTCCGCTTTCAAAATTACCTGGACTGACTTGATAAATTCACTTGGTGAATCCCAATTGTCGATCTTAACCAATTTTACCTCGAACGTACCAGAACAAACCTGGAACCATCGCTGCTCAACTTTATGACCACGCCATCCTCTTACCGCGGAATTATCATGTTGCTTAATACGGTAAAATCGTTTAACTTCTCGCATGTCAAAATCATTAAAGAAAGTGATCGTTCCACGCTCGTCCGTGTAGTGCGCCCCAATGATGAGACTATAAGTTTCTTTCATTAGCCAGCATATTGTACTGCCGATAAGTCGCCAAAGACTTCTTTTTTTATCAAAGGAAGTCCAGATAAAAGTCTTTTCATCCCGTCGACCCCCTGCTGTTCTGTATTATGAGAATGGTAGTCTTCGATTTTTGATACATCAGTTTCACCTTCTGAAAAATATTGTGCATAATTTAAATCACGATTATCTGCGGGAATACGATAAAAATCGCCCATATCTTCAGCTTTTACCATTTCTTCTCTAGTACACAAAGTCTCATATAGCTTTTCCCCATGTCTGGTTCCAATAATTTTAACTTCATTATTCGCTTTACAAAGCTCCTTTAAAGCTTGAGCCAAATCACCAATTGTACCGGCAGGTGCTTTATTCACAAATAGATCACCCGGATTTGCATGTTCAAATGCAAATAACACCAAGTCAACAGCATCCTCTAAAGACATCAAAAAACGTGTCATGTTAGGATCTGTAATTGTCAGGGGTTGCCCAGCTTGAATCTGTTTCAAAAATAATGGAATTACAGAACCTCTGGAAGCCATTACATTTCCGTAACGAGTTAAACAAACGGTAGTTTCTGTGGAATCTCTGGAGGCAGCGATAGCTACTTTTTCCATTAAGGCCTTTGATATACCCATAGCATTAATGGGGTAAGCCGCCTTGTCAGTGCTCAAACAAATCACTTTCTTAACACGATTTGCAATGGCCGCAGAAATTACATTTTGTGTTCCAAAAACATTAGTTTTGGTAGCTTCAATTGGAAAAAATTCACACGAGGGAACCTGCTTCAATGCAGCGGCATGGAAAACGTAGTCGACCCCATGCATGGCCCGCTCAACACTATGAACGTCTCTGACATCACCGATGTAAAATTTCAGCTTATCATTCTTCAGTTGATTTCTCATATCGTCCTGTTTTTTCTCATCTCTCGAGAAGATGCGGATCTCACTGAAATGATCCGTATCTAAAAAACGATTAAGTACTGCAGAGCCAAATGATCCCGTACCGCCTGTTATAAGTAGTGTTTTATTTTTCAACATTTTGATATCTTATATATTACGCTTATGATTCTTATGTATCAATTCGTCTTTCTCTGTTCTTTTAGGGTAATTAATAAGTACAGCTTTATAAATACCCTTAAATACAAAAAGGCTACCAGCAGCGACACCTATAATACCATGTTTGTTTATTACCTTTCCAATGTCATCTAATGATCCTGCACCACCGAGTACAGTAAGGGGGAGTGATATCTTTTCACGAACCTTTTCAATTAAGCTTAGATCGTATCCCTTCATAACACCATCTTGATCGATAGAATTGAGGATAACTTCACCTGCACCCAATCTCTCTACTTCTTCAACAAATTTTAAGGGATTTATACCTGTACTTTTTTTACCATTGTGGGTATATACTTCATAGCCACCTAATAGTTTCTTTTTTACGTCTAATACGACGATTACACTTTGACTTCCAACTCTTTCTGCGATTTCTGTGATAAGTTGAGGATTCTGCACCACTGCAGAACTTAATGCTATCTTTTCAATTCCTAGGCTAAAAATCTTTTGGGCCTGTTCAACAGTTTTTACACCTCCCCCATAGCATAGTGGCATCCGAGATTGATTTGCAAGCTTTTCTATTAATACATAATCAGGCTCTCTATTCAACACTGTTGCATCAATATCAAAGATAGCCAACTCATCTACCTCTTTTTCATTGAAAATTTTAACAGCATTAATAGGATCCCCAACGTATTTAGGATTCTTAAAATTAACTGTCTTTACTAAGCCTTGGTCATGAACCAAAAGACTAGGGATAATTCTTGGTCGAAGCATCGTTAGATATTTGCAAAATTGCGAAGAAGCGTCTCCCCGTAGTGATGACTTTTTTCTGGATGAAATTGAATTCCATAAACATTTTCATGATTTACAGATGACGTAAAATTTATTCCGTATTCCGATGTGGCTATGCTATTCTCAGAATTATTACATAAAAAGTAATAACTGTGAAGGAAATAAAAAATTGCATCATTTTCCAAACCCTTATATAATGCATGATCATTCTCGGGTATAACATCATTCCAGCCCATATGTGGTAGTTTGGTAACCTGCCTAATAGTCTTTTCATTGAATTTCTTAACCTCACCATCGATCCATCTCAGACCCTCTAGTTTACCTTCCTCACTTCCATTTGCCATCATCTGCATGCCGACACAAATTCCTATCACGGGCTTTTTCTGTTCCAACACAAGCTCATCTAACTTCTCGCGCATTCCAGACCTATTCAGTTGAGTCATTGCATAATCAAATGCACCTACTCCAGGCAGTATAATCTTCTCTGCATCTAATAAATCTGCCGCCGTTTTTGCTATCTTGGTAGAAATATTTAAACGTTTGTAAACGTTCTGAAATGCAAAAATATTACCTACTCCATAATCAATTATTGTTATCATCTAAACAATCTCTTTTCTAAACCCAACGTAGTCATTATTCTCGAGCCAGCCTTGATGATGGTCATTTTATTCTTATAGTCCCTATAAGTCTTATTTTTTCCATTAAAAATCTGTTGCAGCTCCGCTCTGGACAAATCAAGTTTATCAGCTACATAATCAAATTCTTTTTGCAAAAATTCTTCCGAGAGTTCTGGCTTTGAGATTCTTTCCAAGGCTTCGTCTCTTGTCATCTGACCTGTTAATATTAAACTTGAAAAATGTGCTCTACGCTTTTCGAAGCCAAACTTACGAGGGAGCCAATAGTCTTCATAAAAGCGTGTAAAGCGTGATTCATGATGCTTATGTTGAAAGCTTTCCCAGCCATATTTTTCAGACAGAAACTTTTCAACATCCGATTTTATGTAGGGGACAAGGTTCAATGGCTTAAAAACGTGCATTCCTAAAACATATCTATAGTAAATCTTATAAATAAGTATATCTACTAGAGGGAAGGTTTTTAGTGGTTTTGTTCCAAATTTAGCATGAATATCCCGAACGAGTCTAGTATCAATGCCAGGAAAGCCTCCCCACTCTTCAGGTTCTCTGCAACATTCGGTAGAGAAGTTACCGCCAGTTAAAACATATTTTATCCGGTTTTTTTTTGCGAATTTATATAAACCAGAAAAGAAAGCATAGTCCTGCGGCAAATCCTGATCAGCAATTTGAGACTTTAAGAATGCTACTTGCAGATCCTTCATCTCCTGCCAATTGATCACGTCGGTATACAAATCCAAATTGAGTCCATTTACTAATTTTTCGATGTTTCCTACAGCCTTATCTGTATTCCATCCAGCATCCACATGAAATATCAATGGCCTTAAACCCATAACCTCTTTCGCTACATAAGCCGCAAAAGAGCTATCTAACCCACCACTTAATCCAATGATACAATCAAAATCACGCCCCTTACCATCCGCCTTTATTTTTTCTGCTTCACGCATAAGCTCAGCATATCCCCTCTCATTTGTATGCCAATTTGGTAAGATTATTTCCTTGTAATTTGTATAATAGTCACTTTCACCATGCTCATTAAAGATGATGTTAGGATCGGATGTGTCCATTATTGTTTTTGTGCAGATTTGATAGTTAATCATTGAGATAAAATTTTTTTTTAGTAATCCTCAGAGAAGAGCTTGAGTTCTCTTTCAACAAGGCTTTGATATTCGGAGGAGTCACCTATAGAGAGGTTAATTGCATGTGTAAATGACTTTATATTCAAATGTGCATACTCATTAATTAAAGTTGACGGATAAGTAATCAGAAAATTAACTCTGGGAAAAAAACTTCTGTCTTGTATGACTATCCATTCAGCTCTAGTAATCAAATTACCTATCTTCTCAGTAGGATGTGGTTTATAATACGCATTAAAGTTAAATTTTTTCTTTAGTTCTTTTAGCAAGTAGAGGTGCAAACTTATCGATATAGAATTTCCAACAAATAAAACTGATGGCTCGTTATCAAAGGGAATATCAGATAATCGTAATTCAGGCCTAAAATAGTTAATTGCAATAGGTGAATGTTTACTATTTAAAATATTCTGCATAAAATATTCTTTGGATTGTTCATCATAAACATAAAGATTTTTTACAAAAAAAAGTTTAGTGGGGGGTACAAACGCAGATTGGTCTATTTGTTTATTTGTCGGATCTGTAACTATGCCATGCTGAATAAGTGTGAGCTTAGAACTTGCCATTCTCCTTTGTGATACGCTATCCACCAAAACCGCGAATCTATCATAATGTTCGGAAGTTATCAAATCTCCACTGCACTTATCTAAAGCTAGATAAATTAGAAACCAATTAAAAGAAGTGTAAAGTTGCAAAGACCATCTTCTAGGAATTCTTTTGCTACTACACCTTAATGAAAAAAAAGACAAATAAAATATCCTGTTTAAATCTTTGATATGGATAAGCGAATAAATGTCAATCACCCGATTTTGGTCATCAATTTGAGTTTTATCAATCCATGGGGCAACCAACCAATTATAATTTGCATTTCCTAATAGTCCGTGTATAACGTCAATTGAACGAGGCGCAACAGCAACCGCAACGGTAGCGAATCGATTTGGAACATGTCTATTATAATTCGAAAAATAATATTTAGTAATTGCTCTTATGTAAGAAATAATAACAAATAAAAAGCTAAAAAAAATACGCCAGAAAAAAGCAAGTATCGGCAGGAGAACTTTATACTTACCAAGTTTGCTAATCCACGCCGTTGGCCTAGGTAAATATCCATAATTACGAGGATCAATGTTTAATGCTGCGTACCTCCAAACATCAATTTCAATTTCGTTTTTTGTGGAATTTATGTAGGATATTACCGCCCTAATGTTTTTTCTCTTCTCTTCAGTCATTTAATCTGTCTCATTTCCGAGACCTTGTAAATTATATTTCCAAATATAAATGGTATTATTGAAGTATTTATTGTCACCGCCGTAAAAACTACAACAACGAAAATAATACTACCTAAAAATAGCACTCCAAAATGATCCAATCTAAAAAAAATTACAAATAGAATGTAAAAGAAGAACACGAAACCGATTAATCCAACTTCATAAAAAATCATAGACCACCCGGACATAATTCGCTCAACACCAGCGGCAATGTTTTCAAAATAAAACAAATTGGGAAAGACATCCCTTGTAACAATCGGAATTGATTTATTTAAAAAATTCATGTTTGAACCGTGGGGCATCATTAATGCACTGATCGATACGTAAGCGGGGACAATTATATTAGATATTCTACCATTTACACTTTCATCCAAAACCACCAACTTTTCAGGATTAGTCGCAACCACACTTAATATACTCACTAATCTCGAATTTTCTGGCTTCTCTTCCCCGTTGCCGAAAACGAAATAGAAGGATATTAAGATTAAAGCAACCGGAATTATAAAAATCTTAAAATTGCGAAGAGTAAAATAAATAATTAATACCGGTACGACCATTAACACAATCGTACTTGACTGTGCTAGGATAACTATCCAAAAGAAAATTAGTAGTAAAATAAAGTTCCGACTTTTAGCGTAGTAATTTAACAAATATATTGTGGCGCAAAAAATTGCGATCGTTGCATTGAAAGTTGGCTCTGGGGTTAATCCAGTTGCACCTCTTGTTTCAGAGGTGCCTACTCTGAAAAACAAAAATTCGAAAAAATTGATCTTCAGAACAAGTTGTAGTAAAGAAATAATTACATTAAGGATTACAAAGTACTTAAATAAGTTCCAACTCGGGGTATAACCTTTTTTAAAGCTAACATAGCTGATCAGAGTTATAAAAAACAAGCTTATATAGCCGAGCAATGACCTAAATAAACTAAAATCGAATTTGAATTCATTAATGGTACCTAAAAAATAAAATGGAACCATTAAAAAAAGGATAATGAACGCTACTCTGGGGTATGTAAACCTATTAATTCCAATAAAAAAAATAATAATTGCCAAAATTAATGCATTAGGTTGTGCGTCTGTCGGTATTCGTAGTAAATTTACATACGGTAAGAAACAAAAAATATTAAAGGAATAGAATAACATCTTTTCTAAATTCATAGTTATACTATCCATCGGAGCATTCACTAGTTGTGTTCTCACTATATTATTTCTTTTAATATTGTTTCACTATAATAATGACCAAACAAAATTATTGCTATAACTGTGAAAACTGGCACAATCAAATCAGAAAGAACATTAAATGACAGTCTAGCTTCTAACTTAGTGGCTAAAATAAACACACTTATGTAATAGAAAATATAGGTCATCAACATTGATATAGCTGCGCCAGCAATTTGGAAGTATTTTGTTAATATAAAACAACAAGTAATTGAAAATATTGCTGTAACTAACGTGGCCGAAGATATCCATTTAGCTTTCTTATATAAGAATAGCACATTAGTGTAATAATAATAGTATCCAAGTATATAAAATGCACTAAACAAAATTGAAAAATAATATCCAATGGATGAAGTTCCATAATTTACAATCTTAATCTGAAATTTATTGATGTATAGAAACAACAACATAGCGAAATACGTCAATAATACTGAAGCCGTATACAAATAAAGAAATTTTGCTTTGAACAATGGACTTAACCATAAATCAGGATTCTTTATAAAATTTTGAGGTAGAACGGTCGCAAGTCCACTCTGTAGTAATAACAATACCATCGACAATGTATAAGCTATACTATAAATACCCATAACTTCCGTCCCTAATAAATGTTTAACAATTATTCTATTGGAAGCTCCAATTGCCCATTGGCTTATTATGTGTGGAATCAACATTAAACTAAAAACGAGTATAGGCTTGATTTTGACTCTCGTAAATTGGTTGAAATTTATCTTATTAAGTGGAGAAAGACTGAATACTAGAAATATCAAAAAATGCCAAATTACCTGCAAAACGAGTATTTGCATGAGATTTATAGAATATAATAATTTAAATGTATATACTAAAATTAAAAAACCAATCGTCTTACTGATTGTAAAGGAAGCATATACTATATGTTTTTCGTAGACTCTAAATAGACTGAGTTGCATATTGTGTAGTGCCTCCATTCCTCCTAGCAAAACTATGTAAACTAGCAATTTATAAGAAAATATATTTCCTAAAAAAAAAGCAAGTAATGAAAATGAAAAAGTTGCAAACAGCACATAGGGCCAAAAGCTTTTATAAAGATAAACACCTTTATCAGCCTGGTCTGCACCTTCCCTAGAAATTCCACTGGCAATATTTAAACAAATTAGAGGGAATAGCAATTGGAACAATATTTGGATATAGCTAAATTCACCGTAGTCAGCAACACTTAATGAATGAACAAGAATTGGCAGGTAGATTAATACGGCACCTCTATTAATGCCTATTGCGACAGAATATATGATTAGTTGTCTTTTCACTATGCTTTAAGATTAAAACTTTTAACATTGCTGACTATTTTCTGAAACATGAAAAATGCTTGTTTGCTAATCAGTAAGCTGCATTCTTTGCCAACATTTCCGCAAGATGCCAATCTTCAATTGTGTCTATATCGACGCTTCTATCCAGAGGCATAATACTTTTAACTATTCTCTTAAAATTGCTTATATTTTCTCTCTTAACGGACAAAGTATTTATCAGATAAAATGCTCCATTAAACGCGTAGATTTCGGGACATTGTTGTCTAGTAGAAAAATTTGATTCCTTAGATTTAAGGAGATACCCTCCTTCAGTTTGCTCAAATAAGTTGTAGTAGGGATTATCTTTTGCCACCCTAACCGAAACCACCATGTCAAGTTCATTTGTATACAAATTCTTCACTTTCTCATAGTCATCAACACATCTGAATGGAGACGTAGGTTGCAGAAATAGAACGTTATCAAAATTATTGCCTAAACTTTCGAAATGATTAATGGTATGTAAAATCACATCATAACTTGATGCATTGTCTGTTGAAAGCTGTTCAGGCCTTTTAAAAGGGATGAATACATCAAGTTCATTAGCTATCGATAAAACAGCATCATCGTTCGAAGTTACGCAAACAATATCATTAGCTTCAGCGATTTTTTTAGCAAACTCGAAGGTATGCGCCACTAAAGGCTTTCCATTAAATACCTTAACATTTTTTCCTGGCAATCCTTTAGAGCCAGCTCTGGCAGGGATAAGTATTAATGTTCTCATTATAATTTTATATGCTTAATATCTTCCTGTGCTTGGTTAAAATCATCATGTTTACCAATATCAAGCCAATAACCCATAATTGGATAAGTAATCAGTTTTTTGTTTCGTAATATTAAAGCATTCATCAAATCAGTAACGTCATAAAACTGGTTCTCTGGGATTATGTTTAGTATATCCCTCTTTATAATGTAAATGCCAGCATTTGAATAATATGTGTATCGTGGTTTTTCTTTGAGCGAGCAGATCCAATTATGGTTATCTACTTCTAATACGCCATATGGCACATCTACGTGATATGAAGTCGCCGCAACAGCCATATCTGCATTCGATGCTTTAAACGTACTATAAAAATCAGCGAAATCAATGTTTGTTAATAAATCACTATTCATAACAATTATATCATCATGAATAAAAGCATTCACTAACAAAATAGAACCAATAGTCCCAAGAGGCTTATCTTCCTTGACATATCTAATAGATGCATTTTTTTTACTCCCATTACCAAAATAATTAATTATTTGTTCCCCTAAATAATTAATGCTCAAATTGATGTTTTTTATTCCAACATTGATCAAGCGATCAATATTGTGCTCAATAATGGGTTTATCACCAACAATAAGTAATGGCTTAGGAGTTGACTCTGTTAGTGGTCTTAGGCGCTTCCCTTCACCTCCAGCCATCAACACAGCATCTGCAGGAATGAGCGTAGTCTGTAAACGAAAGTTTAGAATATCAACAATAACACCATCGTCATCGAGAATAGGAATAATTCGAAAATTTTTATTCTTATAGTCTTCGAGTTGCGCTAGAGAATAACTTCCCCTGGTAATTGAAACTGGACTTTTTTGCAAAAATCTCAAAAGAGAATCCTCAAAACCTAACTCATTAATAAATCCCCTTCTCAAATCGCCATCTGTGATTGAGCCAATTAGCCTACCTGCATTATCTACAACAAAAACGATAGCATCAGCGGCAAGTTGATTTAAACGTTGTAAAGCAGTGCGAACTGACTCATTTGCAAAAATGATATGATCATTTACATTACTCATCACTTATCAATGTATTTAACCAACTGAAAAGCTTCTGCATACTCGACTCCTACGCTCGCTCCGCGAAAAGTTGCGAGCGCTTCCAGGTTTCTAAAGCTGCGTGGAAATGGATGTTCGCCCAATTCTGATGCATAAACCTTCATGATTTCCAACTTTCGACTAAAAAAATGAGAAACGTCCACGAAATAGTTAGGGGCAAACACCTTTTCAGGTAACATTGGAGCAAATTCTGTTTCTGAAATACATTCATACATGAGAACCTTTTTGATATACGGATACCTGAACGATTTTGTGCAAGCAGCGACAGCATCAAAAGTAATTCTATGATCAGAGTGAGCATCAGACCTATTCAAACAATAAATAATTTCTGGTTCCACTTCCCGGAATATATTAGATATCTCCGGAACCATTGTTAGGAGGGAACTGCTGGATAGACTCATGGTTGGATAGGCCAACTTGAACGTTTTTGCAATACCAATCATCTTTGCTACACTTTCAATTTCGAGCTGTCTACTAGCAACCCGTTCCTTTGAAAACCCATGTTTCTCGAATACATCAGTTGTAATTAACCAGTATACGTCGTCTCCATTCGCAATATGCTTTAAAAGCGCCCCTCCAGCTCCAATAATTTCATCGTCTGGGTGGGCTGATATTACAATTACATTTGCCATTTAATAAGTTATATTTTTATGTAAAAGTGCTTCATTCAAATCTATTTCCGCTAATATACGTACAACTTTTTCTGCTGATTTCCCTTCGCCGTAAGGATTATTCTTCAATTTAGTGATTCTTATAAATTCCTCGTCAGTGAGGACTTTATTTATGGCTGTAAGAATCTCCTGCTCATCATTATCTACAAATATTACGTTATCTCCGTGAAGCCTTCCCTTTTGCCTGTTGCCAACGTTAATTGCAGGCAAACCAAGACTGCCGACCTCTACCAGACCTGAGCTTGAATTCCCTATTAGGAATAAAGCATTGCGTAACAAGTTTACATAAATTTCACGGTCCAAATTTTTAAAAAAGACAAAGTTATCAGGATATTTCGTGGTATATTCATGATATGCCTGTATGATATCTACTGATCCAGCATCAGAATTGGGATAATTAATAAAGCACGCTTTACCAGACTTCAAAATAGCATCTAAGGTAATTCGAATGTGCTCAGCTTGTTTATCAACCTGCGTAATAATTGAATGTTGAATAAGAACGCAATAATCGCTGAAATCCTCACCTTTATCCAGAACCCACAAGATCTGTTCTTTGCTGATTTCTGAAACAGAAATTAGCCGATCTAAAGCAGGATTTCCAACAACAAATATCCTCCAATCATCTTCCCCCAACTTAAGTAAAGTTTCCCTGTGCTCTGGTAACGATGGAAAATGAATATGTGCAAATTTACTTGTCGCATATCGAACCGCATTATCAATGTTCCCATCTTTCGCAATGTCACCTCCAAAGAAATGAGCAACGGGTATATCCATGTATGCGCATGTTAATGATACACTGATTGCTTCTTCCCTATCCCCAGCTACGAGTACAATGTCTGGTTGCTCTTGCATTAATACATGGGCTAAAGAAGGTATTTGATTCCCAATGGATATTATTCTGCCAATTTTTTTGTTAGAATCTACAAGATTAAAAATGCGGCTCGCTATCCTGAATCCATCCTTTTCAATATTCGATGCTGTGTAGCCGTAAGTGTCTGATAAGTTCGGACCAGTAATAACAATCGCGAAATCAAATCTTTCATCCTTGTTTAGACTATGATAAACACTATATAATAAATCGTAATCTGACCTTGCCCCAGAGATCGCGATGATCTTTCTTTTCATCTTATTTTTATTACTAATAGACATCAGAATCTCCCATTTGGTATGACCACTGCTTAACATTATGATTTATATCCTGACCTAATACCCTATATCCCAAATACGTCACTGGTGCTGTATTTACAAAACCTATTTTTTCAAATAGTAAATGATTTTTTCTATTCAACGGCAGCCACATATTAATTCTAACAGGATTTTCAGTGCCATAGAAAGAAAGTATCGACGAAATTAATTCAGAAATTGACTTGTAATCATCAGGAAAATTTAGCTCTACGATATCGATCTCAACACGATCATTAAAGTCAAATGAGTTGAAAAGCTTAGTAATTGCATAGCAGATTTTACCATCAAATTCTAATGTAAATACGTGGTAATCTGCGACTGGATTATCTATATAACGCCATTGCAAATAACTTTGGCTTTTAAAAACCCTAAGTTCACCTTCCGCAGCTGGTCTAAATTCTTGGATGTCATTCTTAAAATCGATTCCGTTACGTATTGAATTTGAACTAGTTAGACTCTTAAACCCATCTACAAACAGCGAAAAAGTAGGAATTTGTTCTACATCTTTCCATTTCAGAACCTTTGAAAAAATATAGTGAGAGTTACTATTAGGAAATCCCCAAGCAAAAGACAGCCCATGTTCAACAGCTTGTTCTCTATATAAGTGCTCAGCTAGCACTGGAAAGATTCCAAGCCCCCTATAATCTGGATGTGTCATTGTGGTCATTGACATTCCTGAAAGAATCTTCTCTCCATTTAGCTCCATCTGAGTCGGAGAAAAGGCATAATGACCTGCCAATTTATCCTCATCCCACATTAGCGAAATCATCTGTAATCCTGTCGGATTGTTTGCATATCTCCAGTTCCAGTAATCCAAGGTCATTTCCTTATTAAATACTGCTTTAAATAACTCACAAATAGCCTTTTCGTCTCCCTTAGTATAAGATCTTATCTCCATAACTATATAGTGATAAGTTCATCCTTATCAAAATCTCTCGTAGCAGCCATCCCCATCATCTCATCCCATTTCATTGCTGAGATCCCCGTCCCAGGGCGCTTTACGGTCACATTTTCCGGACTAAAAATCTCACCCGTTTTAATACGTGTCAATGCCACGAGACTTTTTCTGGCGATGACTCTGTTCTTTAGTTCAGAAGCTGAAGGTTCTTTAACCCCTGATCCACTTAAAGCCTTTTCAACATTTCTGATAGCCCTGACCATAGCTGTAAGTTCTGCTGGTTCCAGTGATGCAAGGTGATCTGGCCCATCCATTGTTCTGTCTAAGGTAAAATGTTTTTCAATCATGACAGCTCCAAGCGCAACAGCTGCGATAGGCACTTCTATCCCCATGGTATGATCAGAATATCCAACTGCTGTTCCAAATTCATTTTGTATAGTAAGCATTGCCGTTAAATTTACATCTAGCATTGGCGTTGGGTACTCTGTATTACAGTGTAGAATTGTTATTTCATTTCTCAATATTCCTTCGGCCTCAAAAACAGCCATGGCGTCTTGTATTTCTTGCATAGTTGCCATTCCAGTAGAAAGTATTACCTTTTTAAATAAAGAGGATGCCTTCCTAAGAAAAGGAAGATTGGTCAGCTCGCCTGAAGGAATTTTGACTATATCTAAGCCGATGTCCGAAAGATATTGCAATGAATCAAGATCAAATGCAGTAGAAAAAAACCGAATATCCTTTTGGATGCAATATTTGATTAAACTATCGTGATCACTTTCAGACAATTCCAGCTTTCGCAACATTTGCAGCTGACTTTCCTCATAATCTTTAGTATTAATTTTTTGGTATTCTGCCTTTTGTGCGAATTTCGAGACCAGCCGTTCACTCTTAAATGTTTGAAACTTTACATAGTCAGCTCCCGCAGCAGCAGCAGCGTCAATGAGTAAAAATGCGTTACTTAAATTCCCACCATGATTAACTCCTGCTTCTGCTATGATTATTACTTTTGACATATAAATTTATGTTTATTGAATTGAGTAACCACCGTCAACGACTAAACTTTGACCTGTAATCCACTTAGCTTCCATTGATAAAAGAAACATTACTAAAGGAACAATATCGCCTATTTCACCTATTCCTAAAGGATGCATTTCAATGATTTGCTTAACATTAATTTCGCTTAATCCTGCAAATAATTTTTCCGTCATAGGTGTCTTAACAATCCCAGGTAGTATAGCATTTACCCTAATTTTACGCTTACTCAACTCAAGAGCGGCGGATTTAACCATGCCAAGTACCGCTGCCTTACTCGCACAATAACCAATTTTACCGGCTTGGCCTAAAGCACCCATTACAGAAGAAATAAAAATAAAGCTAGCTTGATCATTACTAATCGTTTTCTTCGAGCAAATCCTTAACAACTCTATTCCTGAGAACACATTGATATCAAACATCTCTTTGACCCGATTATTGCTTAACAAACTAAGAGGAACTGTTTCTTCCAATCCCGCGCAGTGAACCATTCCATCAAGTTTACCATACCTTTCATGAAATGATTTGATGTGGGGCTCAATATTCTTTGTTACCGAAAGGTCAGCAGAGACAAAGTGGATTAATTCTCCAAATCTACCTTCCAAATGCTCAATCGGCTGTTTGTTTCTGCCAAATGCGAGCACTTTAATTCCAGTACTTAGCAAAGCTTCGCAAACTCCATAACCAATACCACTAGTCGCCCCGGTTACTAGTATTTTTTTGGAGCAATTTAGCTGTTCAATGCTGTTCATCACTAATCGTCAAATTTGTCCCTACCAATTTCGCTAATTAATGACAAAATCGTTGTTAATTTTTCGAGATGACCGGGTGTTAATTTTACATTAAATTCGTCATTGACAAATCCCATTAGAACCATTGCAGACAAAGAATCCCATTCATCCACTTTTTGAAATACGGTATTAGCAGTTAAGACTGTATCAAATTCTAATAAATCCTGCAACTTCGCTATAAAATTCTCTATTTTCATATCCTATTATTTTACAATTTATTATATATTGTTACTATTCCTCCACACCAAGATAAGCCGACTCCAAATCCAACCAACAGAATTTCTTGATTTATGATATTTTCATTTTGTTCGCTATATCTCTTTAGTGCTATAGGGATAGTATTAGAAACAGTATTTCCTCCATCCTCTAAATCGTTATAGAACCTGCCTTTATCAATAGCAATTTTCTTCCTCAATAAATTAAGCATAAAGGAATTAGCCTGATGAAAAACGAATTGACTGATTTCCTCTTTAGTCCGATTATTTTTATCCAAGATCTCTTGGACAAAACCAGGAATTACATCAGTTGTAAAATTCATTATTTCAGGACCATTCATATACAAATGATTTTCAGAGTATATATTTTCAGTACCGTACGGAAGTTGTTCAGCGTCTTGATCGAACTTATTTTTACCTGCGCCATTTCTTACAATCAACTTTTCATAACCACTTCCATCGGTGCCGAAAACAAACTCACCTATGCCATTTTCGGAAGTTGCGGAAATTAAAGTAGCTGAAGCTGCGTCACCAAAAATTGACCTGTTCGACCTATCTTTTGGGTGTAAAAATTTAGAATAAGTTTCAGCCGTTACTAAAAGGACATTTTTTGCCGCTCCTGATTTAATAAGGCCTTTTGCCATACTGATACCATAAGTATATCCAGAACAACCTAGGTTGAAATCCAACGCCCCGATATTTTTACGAAGACCTACTCGATCCTGTAGAATGCAAGCACTGGTTGGCAAGAAATATTCGGGACTTTGAGTACAATAAAGAATGAAATCAACATCCAATTTATCTATACGTAAAAACAGCAGTTTGCAAGCCTCCACGGCTAAATCCAGTGCGGTTTGGCTGTCAGATACTATGTAACGACATTTAATTCCTACTTTTTTCTCGAAATTCAAAAAATCATGACCTGCAAATTCTAAAGACAAATCATTATTATCCAATTTATTTTCGGGAAAAAAGTACTCAATAGCTACTATTTTTGCATTCATCCTCTATTCGTATAATCGTATTTTTTTGTAATCGGATTTCCAACATAGATTCCAGACTCCTTAACATTCTTAATCACAACAGATCCCGCACCAATCACAACCCCTTTAGCTATATTTAGATTATTTGCTAAGGTTACATTACTTCCAATAAAAACCTCATCTTCAATGCTACATCCACCGTTTATCACTGAAAAAGTTGATAGATGCACATGATTTCCGACTACACAGTCGTGCTCAACTAGACAACCGCTATTTATAATACAATTATCTCCAACATGAGCACCTGCGTTGATAGTTGCATGATGCATAACTATACTTCCCTTTCCAATCTTTGCATGCTTGGATAAATAGGCCCACTTGGAAACCACCGTTGCCAGCAATCCCTTATGCTCAGTAATGAGCTCAAAAATCCTCTTTCTTACCTCAGCAGATTTGATCTGCCCTAAAGTTACTAAGAAATAATACCCTAAATTAATATATAGGACAATATCATGATCGGATCCTATAACAGGATAACCAAGTACATTCTGACCTTTCTTTGAGGCATCAAGTATACCAATAATTTCATACTCACCCGTTGACTCAATAACATCGATAGCAGCTTTACAATGCCCACCACCACCTACCAATATCAATTTTTTCATTTTCATACTATAACCGAAAGCCACTTGGAACATTAACAATACGATCTGCAAGCCAGATGCTATTTTCGAGTCCATCTGTTTGGAAACTATTAAACATCGGTAATCGATTCATTAGTTCCCATACTGGTCTAGTCATCACTCCATTATCATTAGTATATGTCAAAAATGCATTCCGTTCCTCACGATCCTTTAATAAAATAGCATTTAACCAAAAGTTTGCTTGAGCTTTTGGGATTTCATAGATTAAGCTGATACCCTGTGATGTAAAAAATTCAAAATATGATGCCGCAAGGGCTCTTTTATTTTTAATGATGGTATCCAATTGCTCCAACTGAGCGCACGCTAGAGCAGCATTTAAATTTGGCATTCTATAGTTATATCCAATCTCGTCATGAACAAACTCCCATTTGTGAGGAACTTTTGCTTGAGTAGTTAAGTGCTTAGCACGCTTCGCAATCTTTTCGTCATCGGTTACCAAAGCACCTCCACCACCGCAGGTGACAGTTTTATTTCCATTAAAACTAAATATCCCAATTTTTCCAAATACACCAGTATGTTTACCTTTGTAGTAACTCCCTAATGACTCTGCGGCATCTTCAATTAGGCAAATATTCCAATAGTCACATATATTCGCAATTTCATCAATTCGGCATGGTAAACCAAACGTATGCATAGGAACACATGCTTTAATTTTCTTACTAGTACGCTTATTATACGTTCCATCACTTCTCTTTTCCGCATTTTGTTCCAAAAACTGAGTTAACGCTTTTGGGGACATACCTAGTGAATCCTTATCTACATCTATAAAAACGGATTGAGCACCCACATAACTAATTGCATTTGCTGTTGCTATGAAAGTTAACGCCTGAGATAACACTTCATCGCCTGGTTCCACTCCAGCTAGAATGAGCCCCATGTGAAGTGCATTAGTCCCATTTACTATTGCAATAGCATATTTCGCACCAGTAATTTTCTCCATCATTGATTCAAACTTATTGACGTATTCCCCAATAGAAGAAACAAATGTTGAATCAATTGCGTCTATTACATACTCCCGTTCTTTACCGAAAAAGACTGGTTCGTGTAAGCCTATAAAATCCTTATTAGGATATTTTCCTTTAATATAATCGACAGTATTCTTAAATGTTTCTATGCACGTCATCACATCTTTGCGTCTAAGTATTTACCTGTTTCCATATGCCCGAAATCTGGAATCAAATAATGAAATAGCTTAACAATATCCTGTTTCGTCCAAGTTAAATCACTTCGGAGTTTCAAAATAGCCTTTTCAAAATACTCTAATCTCTCCACATCAGAAGTTTGGTTATTCTTAATGATCCCCAGGTTATGATAGCTTTGCATATCCAGGATTTCACTCTCAGTAAAAAACTCTTCAAAATCTTTCTCTCCAGTCGTATCACTCGAAGTAAACAAACATGGCCATTTCCCTTGCATTGGTAGCAAATCTATTAGATTACGAGCCTCATCTTCGGAATCACATAAATGGGGCTCGTATCCAAGTTCATGCAAATATCTCTTAGCAATCTCGGCGAAAGTTATCAAATGTAAATTTTCACTCAATTTTGGAAAAAAAACATCTCTGTTTTCGCCAAAAATACATGACATCAGGCAAAGCTCTCCTGATTCTTTTGGTATAACAAAATATCTCTTTATGTCATTAGGAGCAACGATCGGCTGGCGCTTCTGGATTCTTTGATTAAATCCATGCAACAAAGAACCGTCTGAAAATGCAACATTAGCAAACCGAGCAGTAGAGATGTCAATCTTTTCACTCATATGCATTAAGAACATTTCCATCACTCTCTTGGAAGCCCCCATCAGATTAACTGGATTGGCTGCCTTGTCTGTTGACACACAAAAATATTTTTTTACACCCTTAGCTATGGATTGTTTAATAGTTTTCACTGTATTAAAAATATTAACATCAATCATCCTCATCAAAGTGAAAGGATCTTTCTCACTGCGTACATGCTTGAGGGCTGATAAATTAAGTACGTAATCATATTTCCCATCACTATTGATAAATGCATCATACTCGATAGAACCGATATCCAATGCGAAAGTCTGGAAATCCCCCTTAATGTAACCATATGAACTTCGAATATCCCTCACAAGTTCAACCATATTATTTTCACTGATATCCACTACATGAAGCTTAAGAGGATTTCTCTTGAAAATTTCCTTCGTCACTGCCTGCCCAATGGACCCTGCGCCTCCAATAACTAAAAACCGAGATTTTCCAATTTCCGTTTTCAATTTCAATTCATATTCTGCAATATCACTCCGAAATAGTTCAACGTCTCTACCTATTAACTTTAAAAAGTTCATACAATTATATCAAAATAATTTTTATTAATTGCTTAGAAATCAAAAATATGCATATCAGGAAAATCCCTAGCGCCCCTCCGATCAATGTCGATTTTATCTTCCCTAACCGTTCCACTGGTAAAGGCAATATTGGCTCGTCGACTATCTGTAATAATGGTGCATCCTTTATCAAAGAAATCTTGGACATCTCTAGATTTTGTACCAGATTGCTCAAAATAGCCTTATTTGTTTCTGCAGAGAATTGAGCTTTTTGTATAGGAGCAATGCGCTTCGCTCCTCTAGTTGGATTAAGGTTTGGCGTAGCATCTGCAACTGTCGCTGCTGTATATATTGAGCCATTCATTACAGATCTGACAGAATCAGCCTTTTGTTGTAGGATCTTTACATTTTCTAAAGACTTCTTTATTTTAGTTTTTAGATAAAATTCATTTACATTTCTAACAATTTCTGTGTTAAAAGACGCTGCAAAAAATTCGTCGGTTGAGTTAACCTCCACCTTGATAATACTTAATTTCTTATCAGGCTTGAGTACTGTGAGATATTTATTGTTTATATCTTGAACTACACTATTGATTATACTATCTCTTAATCTAGATGGTGCGGACAGATGATCAAACCTTACGCTCAATAACAGTGGTCTGTCAGACCATTTGATTCTTAAACGGTTTAATTCAATATAGCGATTTATCAAAAACTCTTTTTTACCCTGATATTCGACCTCAGTGAGTAGCGTTTGCTGGATCATCCTCCTAGATTTATATAGCTCTATAATATTATCTCCTTGGAAAATGCCGCCACCCCCACTCCCTAAATCTATCCCAGCAATTGACGCAAGTCCAGCTAAAGAACCTTGCCCTGAATGGCTATCTTCCTCCAACACAAATGTAGTCACCGCCGAATAAACGGGCTTATTATACAGACTATAACTTAATCCGACAAATCCCCCGATGAGTCCTACGATTAAAATAATGAGCCATCTGGACAGAAGGTATGTTTGCCATTCTTGAATTTTAATCGCAAACTCTTTCAATGACAATTCATCTGACTTAGTAGGCGTTTCTTTTGACGTTGTTACACTCATCTTAATTCTGTGTCAGAAATTACCTCAATAAACTAACCACAATGGCTGCCAAAGACGCCACAGCTGTACCGATGCCTATCCAACCTTGAACAGTTAATGGCTCTTTTTCCGCTTTTCTTGGAACTAAAATTTCAGCTCCAGGTAACACCTTAGGGTAGTTATTAAAAAACAAAAACTTACCAGCGGCTTGGACTGAGCCATTAGCATATCTTATATGCGCGCCCTTTTTGTAAGCGTTGAAAGTAAATCCCCCTGCTCCATTAACATACTGCTTAAATGTTTTACGTGGAGAAAAAACAATACTATTCGGGCTCAAAACCTCTCCCGTAACTTTCACAGTTTGCAACTGCTTGGGCACTCTTAAAATGTCACCTTCTTCAACCAATAAATCATAACGACTGCCTGGCTTCTTTAATATTCTTTCTAAATCAATTCCAACTAAATCCGAAGTAATCACTTTCTGACTAATTTCAGAATTCGTAGTATCTTTTGCACCACTCTGTTGTAAACGTTTTAAATTGAGCAACTTTCTTTCTTCCTCTTCTCTATCGTCTATAGCATTCTTATCACTCAAGTTCGCCTCAATAGGTCCAGGCCTTTTCAACGAAGCACCTTCAGTATAAGCAGAAGGTGTCAAACCACCCGCTCTCTTAACTAAATCAGACAGCCTCTCGTTTTTCGAAGTAATAGTATAAACACCCGGGTACAATACTTCACCCTCAACCTTAACCTGGCGTTGAACTTCATATCCGGTAGCATTCCTAATAGATACAATATCGAAAGGTCGAAGCTTAAAGGTATCTCCTTGCAACTTTAAGTTTTGATCAACATTCACAGTAAATAACTCAGCTGTCTTTGCAGATTTCGACAAAGCATCACTATTTCTAATTCTCCTTGAAATCTCGATTCTATTTGGTGTAGCTCCTTCATTAAATCCACCAGCAATCTGAATCAAATCTTCCAGGCTCATACTCTCACGGTATTCAAAAGTTCCAGGCTGGCGAACTTCGCCCTGGATACTAACTTTATACTCATCCCTCAAATCAAATAACGAAGAGATAGTAACTCTATCCTCTCGCTGCAAAGCAATATCTGCATCAGTGCCAGCAATAATCTTCGCAACATCGAATGAAATTAACGACGGTGTATTATCCGCATTTAATCTATTTATATAACCTCTATTAAGGAACGCATCTTCAGTTAATCCCTCAGCTTTTGAAATCAGTCCCTTAAGTGTTAGGCCTTTCTCCAATTCAAACTCACCTGGTCTAAATAATGCTCCCGATATAGATACACGATTCGCAAATCTATCTAAGATTTTTTCTACAACGTATTTATCACCATTTAGTGGACCATAAATATTAAAGCTTTCCGCAGGAACATCTGTGATACTTCTTTCTTTATTGGTATTCTGTAAAACTTTGATTTGTGCAGTATAAGCCTGATTGCTAAAACCACCCCCGAAGCGAATAACATCAGCCAGATTCTCACCAGCGACAACCTCAAACAAAGCAGGTCTTTTAACCTCCCCAGCTATTTCAACTCTACTTTGATACACAGGAATGTTGATTACATCTTGATCCTGTAGGCGAATATTTCCCCTTTGGATACCATTCAACAGTAAATCGTAAACATCTATCGTGGAAACTACTTTGTTATTTCTGATCACCTGAATCTTACGAAATGAACCGTTCGAGTTTGGTCCCCCCGAAGCATCCAAAGCATTGAAAACACTTGACAGTGAAGATAAAGTATAAGAACCTGGCTTAATCACCTCCCCCAATATAGTCACTTTAATACTTCTTATATTACCTAAATTAACAGAAATACTTGTTCTTCCATTTCTAACTGAGGGATAAGTGGAAGCTAAACTTGTTTTAATCTTAGAAGTTGCTTGTTCAATGGACAAGCCGCTTATGGAGACCGGACCAACATATTGTAAACGTATTGTTCCATCTGGACTAACCTTCAAGTCATAATTCACATCATTGTCGCCACTTAAGTCGATCAGAAGCTGGTCATCCGGCCCAATAATATATCCTCTTGGGGTCGCCATTCTTAAGTTAGGCTCGAAAGATAAGTTGCTCTTTGAAAATAGTTCAGACCCAAAGATTTTAGGTCTTAAATCCCCAAGAACATCAACCTTGATGGTCGAATCCCTTTGTATATTTCCGGCGGCCGAAGTCCTACCATTTGATTGCACTTCAGTATCCTTAGATTTAATTGTTCCTGATCCAGACCTGATTTTCGCTACCCTTGCCCTCAACTTAGTGATTTCTTCCGGCTTCATCCCTTGAGCCGCAGCCATCTGCTCCAACTGAGCATCATTATAGCCAACAGATTCAGCATGCTGCATCATTTCTCTGATTTTAGCATCAGAAAGTTCATCAACCTTAACATCTGCGTAATTGGTTTGGGAAAATGCAACCTGAGCGGACAAAAGGAGAATAAACAACAGAAAGCCTGTTAATGCATTTTTAAGTTTCATAAAAAGGTTTAAAGGCTCAAAGTTATTCAAAATAATTGAGTGTTTTAAAACCACTTAACTTTAGATGCTCATCCTTCTTCATCAAATTCAAATCTGCAGTTACCATATCCTGAACTAATGCAGCTAAATCATATTTTGGTATCCAGCCAAGTTTAGTATTTGCCTTAGTAGGATCTCCTAAAAGCAATTCAACTTCTGTCGGACGAAAATATTTCTCGTCGACCTGAACTACTACAGTCCCGGGCTTCAAATGTTCATCGTTGAGACCCAAACTCAAAACAAGTTCCTGATCTACATCTATAATCACACCGCGCTCATACTGGTCTTTGCCACTAAATTCTACTTCAATCCCTAATAACGAAAAACTCATCTTCACAAATTCGCGCACTGTCGTCGTAACACCAGTTGCAATCACAAAGTCTTCAGGTACATCTTGCTGCAAGATCAGCCACATCGCTTCAATGTAATCTTTTGCATGTCCCCAATCCCGCTGTGCGGAAAGATTTCCCAAATAAAGGCAATTTTGTAAACCCAAAACAATCTTACAAGCTGCACGAGTGATCTTACGGGTAACAAATGTTTCCCCTCTTAATGGACTCTCATGATTAAATAAGATACCATTACACGCAAACATACCGTAAGCCTCCCGATAATTCACAGTGATCCAATAGGCATACATTTTAGCAACCGCGTAGGGTGATCGAGGATAAAAAGGAGTAGTTTCACTTTGAGGGACTTCCTGTACTAATCCGTAGAGTTCTGAAGTCGAAGCCTGGTAAATTCTGGTCTTTTTCTCCAAGCCCAATATTCTTAATGCTTCTAATAATCTTAGGGTACCAATACCGTCTGCATTCGCAGTATATTCTGGCATTTCAAAACTTACCTGCACATGGCTCATCGCGGCAAGATTATAAATTTCGTCTGGCTGAGTTTCCTGAATAATACGGATTAGATTAGTTGAGTCGGTCAGGTCTCCAAAATGAAGTTTAAAATTCACACCGTTCTCATGCTGATCCTGATAAAGGTGATCGATCCGATCAGTATTGAAAAGTGAGGAGCGTCTTTTCAAACCATGAACAAAATAACCCTTTTTCAATAAGAACTCAGCTAAATAGGCCCCGTCTTGCCCGTTAACTCCAGTTATTAATGCAACTTTCATTTGGTATGATTAAAAATCTATGGCCGCAAACATACGAATTTTACAATTAATGAATGGGAAATGCCAGAACTAGTTACTTCCTAAATGAATTTGAAGTCCAACGGAAACAGGATTAAAAAGAAACTCTGATTTATAAAATTTATTTAATGTCCTTGTATTATTAACATCTTGAGTGACCATTTCCTGTCTTTCATAAGAATAAAAGTAATCTAAATTGGCCTCAGCAAAAAACGAAAGTTGATTAATAATATTTACTTTAAAACCTAAAAATGGCGCTAAAATCATTCCTGTTTTTGTAGCTTCTATATCTGAGGCAGGACCACTAACTGTTCCCTTCGACACCATAGCTTTGAGTTCATTATTATTTTGTATCACCCCGCTAAATCTATTAGAACGGTAACCAAGATCTATCCCAAAGTAAGGCTGAACTCTCGAATAATTAAAATTCTTTTCAAAACCAATTTTAAAAGAGTAGTCAATAAGCTTCCCGTCGGCAGCCTCACAGGTTTCACAGTTGTTATAAAAGCTTTTAGATTTATTGTAATAGGTCCCGTTTATACGGTAGCTAATCTGATTGTCATTAAATTTAAACATCACCCCATTGAAGAGAGCTTCCACTAAATTATAAGAATCTGATTCATTTAACACTTTCGGCATTTGCATCAAAGTATATCCCCTTGCTGCAATGGAATAATCATTATCACCGCTCATTTGCGAAAATGCTGTAGATGCTATTGCACAAAAAAACGCGAGAAGTAAAGATCTCTTCATAAATTTATATTGGTAAGAATTACTTTGAAAGTGTTGTCCCTAAGCAAATATATATATAAACTTTTCAATACCTACTTTTCTCTTTCTTTCCAACCCAGACATAACGATTCATAGTGCATTTAGGGCACCAATAAATTCTTATCGGCAAAAAACCTAGTAAATGCTTAAGAACAAATCCCCTTGGCACTTGATAATGAAAATCGGTATTGCACTTACTACATTTATAATCTTGGTAGCTCATTAATTTCTTAGGCCTTAGTTTAAAATCGCAAATTTTGCATAATGTACTAAACGGAAACTGATATTCGGTAGAGTTGTACCTACGTCAAAAAATAAGCCATGGATTCTAGTAAAATGAAAATCAACAAAAGAATCTAGCAAATATTTACGGCTCAGTGTATTAAACTAAAAATAGCTGATTTCAAATGTCCAAAGTCCCGCAAGATTATTTTTCAAGATTTATATTGAGAAATAATAAACAACTACGATACTATACATTGAGGAGGAAAGTAGTTTGGTTTACATACCAGTCTGAAAGAAAGCAATGCAAAAGGGGAATAAATGAGTAGCAAGTCCAATTCTAAAGCAGCCAGATTGGACTTGCATTGCTTTTACATTGGACTTGTATTGGACTTGCCCAAATTACAACCTTAACTCTGTCCTATCCTAAAATGGCTATACAGGTTTATGATTTAATTTGATATTGACTATACACACAAATTTGGTAATCCTATTTGAGTTATACAAGTTGTAATTTCGGTTCATATGGCTTTTTATCTTTCC
>Ga0209512_1000239_pt1 | contig 106681 bp, 85 predicted proteins | sample frozenSSSSmetaG_FD_184142 | JGI IMG/M metagenome (GOLD analysis project Ga0209512, IMG submission 184142) | Glacier valley bacterial and archeal communities from Borup Fiord, Nunavut, Canada, to study Microbial Dark Matter (Phase II) -... | ecosystem: Environmental > Aquatic > Freshwater > Ice...
TGCTTTTGTCAGTAGGTAGGTATTGCTTTCCTATGAACTCCGCCAAATCGGGATCTAATGCTCTGAATTGTTTGTTTTTCAACCATTCCGAATCGTTCTCAAACGAAAAAACTTCCTTACCACGCAGTACTTCACTGTGCAATACACCCATAAAGACAGCGTTATCCGAATTTGCCCAATCCATATATACAAATATGTTTTTTTGCTGTGCCATCTGTTATTTCTTTGAGGCCCGTTCTTTTACCACTAATTTTGAGTCCTGCAATCTCCTTCCCAGTTCATCGTCTTTGGCAACAAGCAGCAGATCCTTATCCAAACCGAGCACGGCAAGTACCCGGAAGTAATATCCAATGGCAACACCTTCTTCACCTTTTTCAATCTTGATAAGAGTTGTACGTGAAATCCCGGCACGCTCAGCAACAGTTTCAGATGAAAAATCCCGACGTAAACGGGCATATTTTATATTCTCTCCAAAAGTGTTCAGAGTTCTTTGCTGACTTGGTAGAAGAGTGCGTTTCATATTATAATGTGTATAATTGTATACAAAAATAGATAATATTGTTCATGATTACAAACATTATGGATAAATCTTTAATTCGATAGATATTTTCTTCTACTTTTTTCAATTAGCATTCCAAGTTAGTGGCACTACCGATATAAAATCCCTGATTTCTTATTTGTAAAAAATCAAAAAAATATTACATAAACATAAATGAATAAGATATATTTGTCTTGTTTTTACGCTCTGTTTTATTTAATGAAGTTTATTGTAATCAGATAAATTGAACTAACTGAATGAACCTTATGAAAAACACTATTAAGTTACTTGCATTTTTCTTGTGCTCTTTTTTTATAACCAATGTTTCAGCACAAAAAGCAACAATCACATTTCGTACCGATAAGGATGTCTCTGTAAGGATTTATAAACCAATTGATGGAGCATCTAATTTATTTTTTATTTCTGATAAGTTGGATTTAAAGCCCAATATCAGCATCAATTATGAAGTGGATATATCCGATTTTGGTATTGTCGGCTGTAATTTCTCTAATGGTATGAGATATAACATGTTATTACAGCCTGGAGATCATTTAGACGTAAATTTCACTAACAAAAATGTTTTCTTTAATGGCGATAATGCTGAAGGACAAACCTATTTAAATAATAAAAAAATAGTAAACATTTGCTTTAACCAATTAGGTTTAATATTTAAGAAAAATATAACAAATAGAATTGATTTTGAAGGCATAAAAAAAGATACAAAGAGAGAATTGATACAACCATTTTATGATGATTTGGATTCCTTAGAGAAGGAAATGAAGATAACACATAAGTTTAAAACATTGTTGGCAAAGGATATACAATATGCTTCATCTCTATTCTTATATACAAGTTATGGAAAGCTTCTTCGTAAAGGTTTCAATAATTTTAAACCTTCTACCTTTGATTCAACTAGAATTTATGAAGAAATGGATGCGCTTTATAATGATACTTCCATGTTAAATGTAAACACGATGAAGTTTTATTATGGATATCCGCCTGATAACTATTTCTTGTTAAAGTATAAAAAATTAGATGATTCTGCCAAAGAGAAATTGCTCAGAAACTATGATAAAGATACTTTTGGTAACTATCCCTCTTATTTGTTAGCGCCAGATTATATGCAAAAAATATTGTTCGGAAGTACTTTTGTCGATCAATTGCAAAATATGAGTAATTATTTTAACCAAGATTTGATGTTGAAATACCTAACTGACAAATTTCCAGAAAGTGAATATATTCCCATTATCAAAAGGCTGAAGGACGAACAAAAAAAAGAAAAAGAAACAAATCTAAAACCGGTTATAATTGACGGTAACACCATCAATTCCCTAAAAGAATTGGTACAAACAAACGAACTCAAGGGAAAATATGTTTTTGTTGACCTTTGGGCTACTTTCTGTATCCCCTGTAAATATGAATTTCAATTCAACGACGATTTGCATAAACTACTGAGTAAGTATAGCAACCTGGTTCAAATTTATATTTCCACCGATGATATCGAAAAGGATTCTATCTGGAAAGAGATGATAGTGCACTACAAACTAAACAGTTACAATATGCGTGCTTCCGAATCCTTGCAAAAAGAGATTCGCGATAAAGTTTATAATGGGAATCTTCTAAGTATTCCACGATATCTTTTGCTGGATGCTAATGCAACGATCTTGAATGATAACTTACCAAGACCTAGCAAAATAGGTCTGTTGGAAGAGGCGTTAAATAAGGTAATCAAATAAAAACACTTCTGATTATATTATTTACATACCTGAACTTGTCATCCAATTATAAACAAAGCAAAAGTGTGCAAATTCACTTTGTAATCGTAAATTTGCAATAATCAAGTTTCTGATGATTGAAAGGTCATTAAAAACCAAGATGTATGAACCCGATTTAGCAATGAAATGCATAATAAACGAGAATTTCAGGAAATCACCATATTGAAATATTTTAGTGTTTAGAAATAACCAAATGAAAAACATCAAACCCCATCTTTTCCTATTCCTGTTCTCATTCCTCTTAAGCCCAAACCTCAGCTTTGCCCAGCAGGATTCAGCGTTGATTAAACTCACTTCCTTTGTGGAAAAAGTGAACTCCTTCAGCCAATACCTACCACAGGAGAAAGTGTACGTGCATATGGATAACACCGATTATTTCCTGGGTGAATCCATCTGGTTTAAATGCTATGTAACCACTTCGGAGTTGAATCAGCCCTCTGATGTCAGCAAGATTCTGTATGTGGAGCTACTTTCACCCAATGGTGACGTGGTGATAAGTAACAAATACAAGATCGTGAACGGACAGTGTCATGGAGATATGTTTCTGGATACCAAGGTGATCTATTCCGGCTTTTACGAGTTGCGGGCTTATACCAGATATATGACCAATTTCGATTCCAAATGTGTGTTTTCGCGCGTCATCCCGATTTATTCAGCCCCAAAGGACAAGGGAGTCTATACGGAACATAAAATGATTGGCAACAATACTTCCCGCCCGTCAGCAAGAGAAAAAAAGCCCGAACTTAAGGATGTAGATATTTCCTTTTTCCCGGAAGGTGGAAATCTGATAGCAGGTGTCGAATCGAAGGTTGCATTCAAGGCCACCGATAAAGAAGGGAAATCTATTGATGTCACTGGGATTGTCTACAATTCAAAAAAGGAAGCGGTGGCTCAATTTGCTTCCGTTCATCAGGGAATGGGTTCTTTCAATTTATTGCCCGATGGAGGAAAATACAGTGTGGAGGTTCAGTCCATGGATAAAAAAAGGATTGCGGATCTTCCGGCATCTCTGCCTCAAGGGTATATCCTGAAAGTGGATAATTTAAAGGATGATTCCATTCAGATACACGTGCAAAAGAGCAACGGTTTGCCAGGGGAAATTGTGGGAATTGTAACCATGCTCAGGGACAAGGTGTATCAATTCGCAAGCCTTGATTTTAGTCAGGTAGACGCATTAAACCTGTCATTCAGCAAAGCGGAATTGCCAACCGGAGTCGGGGAGGTGATTCTGTTTGACACACAAGGAAGGATCCTTTCCGACAGGCCTTTATTCATAGAAAAAAAGGATACCTATCTGAACATACAGGGAAAAATGGACAAGTCTTCCTATTCGCCCCTCGAAAAAGTCAACATGGATTTTAGCATTCAGGATGGTTCGGGAAAGCCCGTTGAGACGACCTTTTCCCTGTCGGTAAAAGACAAGGCAACCAGTCTTGAAACGGCAGTCAAAGACAATATTCTGGTCAATATGTTGCTATCTTCCGACATCAAAGGGTATATCGAGAATCCATCCTACTACTTTGAGTCCATTGACAGGACACACTTGCAAGCAATGGACCTGCTTCTGATGACGCAGGGGTGGCGACGTTACCAATGGAAACAGATGACCGGACTGGAGCCGAAACAGATGACCCAAAGAGTTGAGAAGGTCCTGATGATAGACGGTAGTGTTAAAAGCATTGTAAAGAAATCGCCCAAGCCGAACATGGACCTGGAGCTGATCCTCAACAAGCAGGATACCGCCTGGACCGGAGTGAACTATACAACTGGTTTTTGTAAAACGGGGCCGAATGGAAATTTCACCTTTTACATTGATATGGATATCACCGGGAAGTGGAACACAGTGATTCAGGCCAAGAGCAAAGGCAAACGAAAGGATACCCGCATCATGCTGGACAGGACTTTCAGCCCGACTCCAAGACCCTATGCATTCTACGATACGGAGATGAATGCACCCATTATCAATGTAAATGAAAATGACGGAAAGCCTTTAGCGGAGATTCCTGAAACCGTTGAAAAAACAACAGAAGAAATGCCTGCTGTAGATGATACTTTGGATATGACACAAAGGGATCACTTGTTAAAGGAGTTGGAGGTCAAGGCTAAACGAAAGCAGATCGAAAGTCAGGAAAAATTGGCTGAAGCGGTTCTTGTCTACGATGTAGCGCAAGAAAACGACAAGATTCTGGATGAGGGAGGGGAACAATACGACAATATCTTGTCCTTTCTGAAGCAGACCAACCCGTTTTTCATGTATTATCCAAATGTAAAATCCAGACAACCAGTGGATTTGCCAAGTAGTAGTGATCCAAACGACTATTATACATACAAGAATCGACCGGTCATGTTTCTTCTGGATAATAAACCCATCGTCGAAACGGCCTGGAAAAGTGTGGATAATATCAGTATGACTCGGATTGCAAAAATGACGATTTGTGACGAAGGAAGCACTCCATTGACCATATACGATGAAAACGGGGAATATTCGTCCGATTTGTCCGTGAATGTACGAAGTACTGAGGCCAACTTGCCGAGCATAACAGATCGTACCACAACCAATGCAGATAATCCGAATCCCTCGGGGTTTGACCGGTTTGGAAAAATATTTTCAAACGTTGTCTACATCTTCCTGTATAGCCGGCCAAACGACAAAAGCGTCATTCCATCGAAGGGGTTAAGACTGACCAGTTTTGACGGGTATGCCGTTTCCAGGGAATTCTATTCCTCCGATTATAAATACGAGTTGCTACCGGATGAATCCGATTTTAGAAGGACACTCTATTGGAATCCGAACGTCGCAACAGACAAAGAGGGGAAGGCTAGCGTCAGTTTCTACAACAACAGTACAGCCACCGACTTTTCAATCAATGCGGAGACGATGAGCCGGGATGGACAGTTTGGAGTCTTTAAAAAGGACTAAAGATTACTCCAGATTCTTTCTCACTGCCTTTAAGAAAGCCTGCATTTTATCTGCATCCTTGTCTTTGATGATATCATGCAGTTCATTGAGTTTACTCATGATGTTCTCAATCTGTTTGGTGGCAAAAGGGTTGAACAGGATTTCCTGCAACAGGTAATCGTCCTCGGACATCAATCCCTGAGCTATTTGCATGTGACGTTTGAAAGTGGTTCCCGGAGCTTCCTGATGACGCATCACGGAACCAAAAACCAACGTTGAGGCAAAAGGAATGGAAAGGGAATAGGCCGTGGTCTGGTCGTGCTTTTCGAACGTGTATTCAAAAATCTTCAGCTTGAGCGAACCGTAAATATCCTTGAAGAAAGCCTTGCCCAGGGCGTCTGATTCCTTGATGATGATGGCGCTTTGGGTACTCAGATCGCTGAGACTGGCAAAAGTCGGTCCGAACATGGGGTGGGAGGATACAAAACGAAATCCGCTTTTGGCATAGAATTCCTTCAAACCCGTTTTGACCGAAGCAATATCCGACAGAATACAGCTCTTTGGCAAATAGGGAATCACGTTCTCAAAAGCCTCAATGGTGTATTTGATGGTCACTGAATTGATCATCAGTTCCGGCTCAAAATCCCTGACCTCTTCCAGATCCGTTGTCCGTATCGCATTGTACACAAACTTCAATTGTTTCGGATCCACATCGTACAAGCAAACCTCATGATGAAAGCTCAAAGCATCCGCAAAGAACCGCCCCATCTTACCAGCCCCAATTATCAGTATCTTCATCTTCTTCTCTTCTTTTTATCTTTCTTTCTTTCTCTTCTCTTTCTTTGAACTGATCATCCACCCTAAGGAAGTAATTTAAATAGGGAGTGAAGGTCAAGGCGCAGGAAAATTTTCTCCCGCAGCGTACTTTTCGTACGTGAGGACAGAAAATTTCCCTGCAACGCAGAGATTCCCTTCCTATTTAGATTACTTCAGTGTTGATTATTTCTATTTGTTGGCGAACAGATTCCTCGTGTATGGCCTCCAGAATCTTCTGCATACAATCCCCATCAATCCCCATCTTATCCGCCTGCTTGATCCTTCCTTCCAGAATCTCACTGTACCTGCTTGCCTGCAATACCTGCATATTGTGTTCCTTCTTGAAGGTTCCGATTTCACGTGAGATACGCATACGCTTTGAAATGATCTCGATCAATTCGTCATCTATTTCGTCAATCTGCTTGCGGAGTTCGCTCAGATTTTCGGTGCTTTGCTGACCGTCGCGAATCACGAGCAGGTTGAGGATGTAATCCAGGATGTCAGGAGTTACCTGTTGATCCTTGTCGCTCCATGCACAGTCCGGATTGCAATGCGATTCGATGATAAGACCGTCGAAGTTCATGTCCATGGACTGTTGAGAAATGGAAGCGATCAGCTCGCGTTTGCCACCGATGTGACTTGGGTCACAAAACATGGGCAAGTTGGGGTAGCGTCTGCGCAATTCAATGGGGATGTGCCATTGTGGAGAGTTGCGGTAGATTTTCTTATCGGAGGAACTGAATCCACGGTGAATGACACCCAGTTTGCGGATACCGGCCTGATACAGACGTTCGATGGCACCGATCCAAAGGTCCAGGTCGGGATTGACAGGATTCTTGATCAGTACAGGTTTGTCGCAGCCTTCCAGGGCGTCGGCAATTTCCTGCATGGCAAAAGGATTGGCAGAAGTACGGGCACCAATCCAAAGAATGTCGACACCGTATTTAATAGCTTCGGACACATGTTTGGCAGTAGCCACTTCGGTGGAAGTGTACATACCCAATTCCTTCTGAACGCGTTGCAACCATTTAAGGCCTTCAGAGCCAACGCCTTCGAAAGCGCCTGGTCTGGTACGTGGTTTCCAGATACCGGCGCGGAATATTTTGATTCCTCTGTCTGCCAAAAGTTTGGCTGTTTCCATGACTTGTTCTTCGGTCTCTGCACTGCAAGGACCAGCTATTACGATGGGACGTTTGGCGTCAACGCCAGGTAATAAAATTGATTCGAACTCCATTTTTTCCATAATTGTATGTTATTTTATTTTTTTTATTCTTTCGAGTGCTTCGGATAATTTATCCTCTTTGCAACAAAGCGACAGGCGTATGTATCTGTCTCCTTTGCTGCCGAATATAAAGCCGGGGGTGATGAAAACCCTGTCATTGTACAAAACGTTGTCGGCCACTTCTGCAGCTCCCGAGCAGGAGTCTGGAATGCGTCCCCAAAGGAACATGCCGGATTGTTTCGGATCCCAGGTGCAGCCGAGTTCCTGAAGGATGGCTTCAGCCAGAATGCGGCGTTTCCTATAGATCTCATTCATGCCTGCATACCATTCAGGTCCTGCCTTCAGTGCGTTTACCGCAGCTTTCAGCATGGGACGGAACTGGCCGGAATCCACATTGCTTTTCACCTTGACTATCCATTGAAGAAAGGTCGGGTTGGTGGCTATCATTCCGATACGCCAACCTGGCATGTTGTGCGATTTACTCATGGAATTGAGCTCGATGCAGATGTCTTTTGCACCCGGCACGCTCAGAATACTCAGGTATTCGGTGCTTAGGATGAAACTGTAAGGATTGTCGTTGCAAATGACGATGTTGTGACGTTTGCCGAAATCCACCAGCTTTTCAAACAGTTCCATGGAGGATCTTCCGCCTGTGGGCATGTTGGGGTAATTGACCCACATCAGTTTCACATTGGAAAGGTCCATGGCTTCGAGCGCTTCAAAATCGGGGTGCCAGCCGTTGTTTTCGTCCAGGCAGTATTCGTGGATGTCTGCTTGTACCAGATTGCTGACAGCCATGTAGGTGGGGTAACCCGGATTGGGTACCAGTACTCCGTCTCCCGGATTCAGGAAGGCCATGGAAACGTGAAGTACACCTTCTTTGGATCCGATGAGTGGTTGAATTTCGGTGTTCGGGTCGAGTGTTACGCCAAACCAACGGGCATACCAGTCGGCAAAACCTTTGCGAAGTTCGGGAAGGCCTCCGAAGGGTTGGTATCCGTGTGCGTCCGGACATGCTGCATCTTCAGATAGTATCCGGATGGTCTCTTCTGAAGGAGGCAGATCTGGACTTCCGATGCCCAGACTGATGACGTTTTGTCCGGCTGCATTCATTTCAGCTACTTCTTTCAGTTTTTGGGAGAAGTAGTATTCCGAAACGTTGTTGAGGCGGTTGGCTGGTTTGATTGCATTCATGATTATAATTGTTGACGTCGGATTTTGTATTCACCCAGTACTCTCAGGTTCTTGGTCAGTGGCCTGATGGCATCCAGACTTTGTTTGTATCTCATATAGTCCTCAAAGGTGAGGTCAATGAAGAACAGGTATTCCCATTCGTGTCCCATGATGGGCAAGGACTGAATCTTGGTCAGGTTGTTGTGGTAGAAGGATAGGACGGAAAGTACCTGTGAAAGCGCTCCTGCTTCGTGGTGTGTGGTGAAGACGATCGAGGCTTTTTTAATTTCCGAAGATTGATTGTATTGTTCTGCTGCCCAGCGATCGCATAAGATCAGGAAGCGGGTGAAATTTCTTTTGTTGGTCTCAATGCCTTTGGCCAGAATGGTCAGTCCGTAAATCTTAGCAGCCAGTTCGCTACAGATGGCAGCCCGACCCAGGATCTGTCCTTCCTGAATGACTTTGGCGCTAATAGCTGTATCTTCACTTTCAACCACTTTCCATCCTGCGTGACTTTCCAGATAGTCAGCACATTGCATCAGAGCAATGGGGTGGGAGTGCACTTCTGTGATGTCTTCCAGTTTCTGCCCCGGCAACACTGCGAGGCAATGGCTGATGCGTTGCTTGAATTCGCCAATGATGCTGGTGTCGCTTTCTCTCAATAAATTGTGATTTTGCAGAAGACTACCGGCTATCGTATTTTCTATGGCTATGATGCCAAACGTGGAGTTGTCTTTTCGCATCGCGCTGAATACATCCTTGAATGTACTGCAGGGGACGATATCAATTTCTTCTCCTTCGAAAAATGCTCTGGCCGCTATATCGTGATAGGCACCGGCGACTCCTTGAATGGCTACTTTCTTCATAAATGAATGGTTAAAAAAAAATCCCGCCAATTGCTTAGCGGGATTCTTTTGTGTCTTTATTTATCTGTTCGATTATGCATACAAAATCCCGCTCTTACTGTTGCTAAAGTAAAAGTAAAAATAAAAGTATGCAAAACCTCTTTGTATCATATGGATGCTTTATTTCGCAACAAAAGTACGAATAAATTTGAAAACCGAATCAAAAAGTAAAGATTTTATAGAAAAAAAGTGTTTTTATCTGGATTCTGTTTTATTCTGCCCGAATCACATAGGTGCCGGAATACCTTCAGGCTTTTGGAATCGTTCTCCTCCAGGCCGTCGATCAGCTCGTCCAGCAGCATGGGATGGTCGTTCAGGCTGTTGGTTATTTTTTCCTCTATGCGTGTATACTCAAATCGGGAAAGTCCCATTTCGTTTTTGGCCAGGCAAACGTCGCATTTTCCACAATTGGTTGCTTCCTTTTGTCCGAAGTAAAGCAAAAGCTGGCGGCTACGGCAAACCTGATCCAGATTGGCGTAACTGAGTATCGCACCGATCCGCTTTTCGTAACGATCCAGCCTGTCCTCATAGACCTCTTTGCGCAGCGCAACTCGTTCGGTATCTTCCCGGGATACCCTGTATATAATGTAGGGTGATTTTTTTCTGGGAATATAATGGATAATACCCAGCTTGGAAAGCCGGATAAGCCGTTCGTAAATATCTCTGGAATTGGTCTGCAACCTTTTGGCCAGCACTTCTTCCTGAATGGAAACAAGGTCGGCAAAAAGTCCGGTATAGGAACGGAGCAGTGTCTGAAGCAGTTCGTCGCTCTTGGCATCCCCCAACCGCAAGTGGTAAAGTTCATCCCTTTTGGTCAGGAAATAGACTCTGGAAGGGTTGTCCTGTTCCTCCGTCAACTCCAGATAACCGGCTTGTTCCAGGATTTTGAGGGCATGGTAGGCCTGCAGGAAATTGTACTTGAATTTGGTGCAGAAATCGTTCAGGTCGAAAGCCTTCATAAATCCCAGACCGCCTCCCACCGGTATCTGATAATAGTGGGCCAGGGACTCATAGACTTTTCGGATGGTCTCTTTTTCGGGAAAGCTGTCACGGATCCGTTTTTTCAGCTTGGTGGCGTCCGATTTCTGGAAAAGAAGTACGGCGTAGGCCTTTTTCCCGTCACGCCCTGCACGTCCGGCTTCCTGGAAATAGGCCTCAATGGAGTCTGGCAGGTCCATGTGCACCACCAGCCGGACATCGGCTTTGTCGATGCCCATACCAAACGCATTGGTGGACACGATGACCCTGCATGCGCCCGACATCCAGGCTGCTTGTTTCTGGTCCTTGCGTTCATTGGTAAGTCCGGCGTGAAAGTAATCGGATGAAATGTTGTTGCTGCGAAGCATGTCGGAGATGTCCTTCGTGCCTTTGCGGCTGCGAACATAAACGACAGCCGTTCCGGGTGTCTTGTCAAGCATTTTCAACAGCATCTTGTCCTTATCTTCCGTATGTCTGACCACATAGGCCAGGTTACTGCGTTCAAAGCTTTTCTGGAAGACGTTGTGTTTAGGGAAGTGCAGTCGTTCCTGAATGTCTTCCACCACTTCCGGGGTGGCAGTCGCTGTCAGGGCTAGCACCGGGACATCCGGAAGGTGTTCCCGGATTTCGGCAATATTCAGATAGGAAGGTCTGAAGTCGTATCCCCACTGGGAAATGCAATGGGATTCGTCAACGGCTATCAGGTTGACCTTCATGAGTTTGATTCGACTCAGAAACGATTCTGTGCTGAGGCGTTCGGGCGAAACGTACAGAAATTTGTAGTTTCCGTACAGGCAATTATCCAGCATGATCAGGATTTCCTTCTGGGTCATGCCTGAATAAATGGCTGCTGCCTTGATTTCCTTGCTTCGGAGGTTTGCTACCTGATCCTTCATCAGGGCAATCAGGGGTGTGATTACCAGGCAGATGCCTTCCATCGCCAGTGCGGGGACCTGAAAAGTGATGGATTTACCTCCACCCGTTGGCATCAGGGCCAGGGTATCACGACCTTCGCAAACAGAACGGATAATATCTTCCTGTAGGTCGCGAAATTCGTCGTACCCCCAATACTTTTTCAGGATGTCGTGGTAAATGCTCATAAATCCCTCTTTTAGCGATCGAAAGCAGCTATTCTTCGGCTTCGGTCTTGATGTCTTTAATCAGCAATTGGGTATAGTTTCCGCCATTGTAGTTGTTTTCTTCAATGGAATAGGCTATATCGAACGGTTTTCTGCTCTTGATAAAGTTGTAATGCTTTTGCATACTGAAGCCGATGCCATTCATGATGTTCTGCGAATCCTTGTCCACCATTTCCAGTTTCAGGTGGTTTTGTTCCCGTCCAAAAAGTCTGCTGGTGCTGTAATCGCTCACACTATTGGTGCTAAAAATGGGCTTGGCATTGTCCGGTCCGAAAGGGTTGAACAACTTCAGCTGTCGCACAAATTTTGGAGTGATTTCCTTGAAAGAAATCTCTGCATCAACGTCAATGGTGGGTACCAACTGTTCTGGAAGAATGTTTGCAGCCACGTAGTCTTCAAATCGTTTGATGAATTCAGGTACTTTTTCCACTTTCATGGATAAACCGGCTGCATAGGTATGTCCGCCGAAGTTTTCCAACAGGTCGCGGCAATGGTCAATGGCCTTGTAAACGTCAAAACCCGGCACCGAACGGGCAGATCCGGTAGCCAGATCGTCGGTGCGAGTCAGCACGATGGCCGGACGGTAGTATTCTTCAGTCAGTCTGGAAGCCACGATACCGATGACCCCTTTGTGCCATTCTTCGCTGTATACGACAATGCCTTTCCGGTCAGACAGGTTGGTGCAGGCATGCAGGGCCAGGTTGGCTTCCTCTGTGATATTTTTATCCAGATCCTTTCTGGTTTGGTTGTATTGGTTGATTTCATCGCTCTTTCTACTGGCAATGACAGGATCGTTGGTGGTGAGCAATTCCACCGATTCGTTGCCGGTCTGGATACGTCCGGAGGCATTGATGCGTGGTCCAATCTTGAAGACGATGTCGCTGATGGTGATGTCTTTATCGCTCAATCCACACGTGTCTATGATGGCTTTCAGGCCAACACTCGGATTGGAGTTCAGCTGCTTCAAACCATAATGGGCCAGTATTCGGTTTTCACCGGTGATGGGCACGATGTCTGATGCGATGCTCACAGCCACCAGGTCAAGCAAGGGCGTCAGTTCAGAAAATTTGATCTTATTGTCTATGGCAAATGCCTGCATGAACTTGAATCCCACACAACATCCGGATAACTGGTCGTACGGATAGGTGGAATCGACCCGCTTGGCATCCAGAACGGCGATGGCATCCGGTAAGGTGTCATCGGGAACATGGTGGTCGCAGATGATAAAGTCAATGCCTTTTGATTTGGCGTACTCCACTTTTTCAATGGCCTTGATGCCGCAATCCAAAGCGATGATGAGCTTATAGTTATTGGCGGCTGCAAAGTCAATGCCCTTGTGTGAAATGCCATACCCTTCTCCGTAACGATCTGGAATGTAATATCCTATGTCTGAGGAAAACTGTTGAAGAAATTTGTAGACTAAGGCTACTGCAGTGGTTCCGTCAACATCGTAATCGCCATAAATGAGGATATGTTCCTTGTTTTGCAAAGCGGCATTTAAACGTACTACCGCTTTATCCATATCGTTCATCAGAAATGGATCGTGCAAATCAGAAAGTTGGGGACGAAAAAATTGTTTGGCCTGTTCAAAGCTTGCTATCCCTCGCTGTACGAGTAAACCTGCCAATATCGGGCTGATTCCCAGCTCTTTCGAGAGGGATTCCCTTTGGGAGGTCTGATCGGGTGTGAGGGTTAAATGATTCCATTTGTAAGTCATTATATATATTATTTTTTTTCTTTCGGCTATAGGGTGAGGCAGTTTTAGCTAACCTCAGGGACTTTCTCCAGTGTGTTTTTATTATGGCTCAGACACATAAAAAAGAGAAAGCAGACTTGTAAAGATACTGTTTTTTTTGAAACAAGTTGACGGTCGAATATTTTTGTGGTTATCTTTGTTCCAACAAAAAAGAATCACTATGAACGATGATATTGTAAAAGCTCAGGAAGTGCTTTTCAAAGGTGGACTCATTTTATATCCCACCGATACGATTTGGGGAATAGGCTGTGATGCCACCAACGAAGCAGCAGTAAGACGTGTTTATGAACTGAAGAAACGGGTAGACAGTAAGGCCTTGCTTGTTTTGGTGGACAGTGCCGTGAAACTGGATTTTTACGTTTCGGATATGCCCGAAGTGGCCTGGGACCTGGTGGAGCTGGCCGACAAACCCTTGACCATCATCTATCCCAAAGCCCGCAATCTGGCAGCAAACCTATTGGCCGAAGACGGCAGTGTGGGTATACGAATTACCAAAGAAGACTTTTCCAGAAAACTTTGTGAGCGGTTCCGGAAGGCCATCGTGTCCACTTCTGCCAATGTGAGTGGGGAAGCTTCACCGCGTTTTTTTGATGAGATTTCACCCGAAATCCTGGCAGGAGTTGACTATGTGGTCAACTATCGCCAGGATGACAAGACACTGTCAAAACCCTCATCGATCATTCGTTTGGGTAGCGGGGGGCAGGTACAAGTGATCAGACCCTGATGATCGTTTAGAAAATTGGGCTTTAATTTATACCAAAACGCTGTTTGACCCGTTTATCTAATAACCGGTGACTATGAAAGCACGTTATTTCTTAAAATGAACGATAAAAAACGACTCATTCGCTATCTGATTTTTGATTTTTTGTCAGCAATGATTGCCTGGCAACTTTTCAACATTTTGCGTTTTCACCTATTTCGGGGTACCATTAGTTACACCAGTCTGGCATCCTTTCTTTTTTCCATGAAGGGTCTTTGGATGGGGCTTTTCGTACCTTTGTTCTGGATCGTTATCTACTATTTTACCGGATATTATGCCAAACCAAGGCGTAAGACCAACCTGGGTGATTTGATGAATACCTCCATCAGTACATTTTGCGGTGTGCTGATTCTTTTCTTTCTGATCATCATCAACGACTATCCGGAGGAACCGGACTTGTACTATGAGGTGGGCATCGCATTTTTCGTCATTCACCTGATAATCACTTTTCTGACACGTTTCGCACAAACGGCACCTTTGATCGTTGCTCAGTCTAAAGGGCGATATTGTGTACCAGTCCTGATTATTGGTACCGGAGACAACGCGGCAAAAGTGCTGCAGGATTTCAATCAATATAAAAGCAGTTTTGCCTATCAGCTGAAAGGTTTTGTTCGTACGGGCATGAATCCCAGAGATGTTGTTCCTACTCAGGAAATCCTTGGTAGTATGGATGATCTGGACAAACTGATCGACAAATACAAAGTGGAAGAACTTTTTTACGCCATTGAAAGTCAAGACCCGGATAAAATACAGCAATTGTTGGATAGGACCTACAAATACCGTATTCCAATGAAAGCTTTTGCCAACAGGCAGGATATTCTGGCAGGAAAAGTGTCGCTTTTCTCCTTGTTTGGTATTCCTATGGTCAATCTGACTCCCAAAACCATGCCTACATGGCAATACAACTTCAAAAATTGCTTCGATAAAATCCTCTCTTTTATTGTTTTGGTGCTTTTGCTGCCACTCTATATCTATTTGTCCATTCGCGTTCGTATGAGCTCAAAAGGTTGCGTTTTTTATACGCAGGAGCGCATTGGCAAGCATGGTAAAGTCTTCAATATCTATAAATTTCGTACCATGTTTATCGGTTCAGAACCCGATGGACCGCTTTTGTCCCAGGTTGATGATCCCAGAGTCACTCCCTATGGCCGATTTATGCGTAAATACAGATTGGACGAATTGCCTCAGTTCTGGAATGTGCTCAAAGGGGATATGTCACTGGTGGGGCCACGTCCCGAACGGAAATATTTCGTGGACCAGATTGTTCGCAGAGCTCCCCATTATTTTTTGATCCAGAGTGTTCTACCAGGTGTCACATCCTGGGGTATGGTCAAGTTTGGATACGCCAATACGGTGGAAAAGATGATCAAACGTCTGGAATACGACATCATTTACCTGGAAAATCAAAGTTTGTTGATTGACCTGAAAATTCTGGTTTTTACGTTAAAACCGCTTTTCTCCGGAAAAGGGCAGTGATGTGTTCTTTATTTTAATCCCGGATCGTATTTCTGTACACTCCTGTGACGATAATTCCTCAATCCTTGCAACTGTTCCAAAAAATGTTGTACTTTGTCCTTTCATAAAGGTAAGATTGAATGGTTGAAAGAGAGCGTTATTTACGGATTATCCGCTGGAGGGAGGATCACATCAAGAACTCAAATTTTGTTTTGATTCTGGCTTTTGTGGTTGGCATTTTGACTGCCATTGCGGCTTTGATGCTCAAGAAGATGATTGAAATCATCCAGCATTTGCTTACTTCCACTTTCTCGATCGATCAGGCCAATTACCTTTATTTGATTTATCCGGCCATCGGTATTTTTCTGGCTTCGCTTTTTGTCCGGAAAATAGTCCGTGACGATATCGGTCACGGTGTCACACATATATTGTATGCAATCTCACGTAGGCAAGGTCGTTTGAAACGGCACAACATGTGGACTTCCATTGTCGGTAGTTCCCTGACCATCGGTATGGGTGGTTCTGTCGGAGCGGAAGCACCCATTGTGCTGACCGGTTCTGCCATTGGCTCCAATCTGGGAAGTTACTTCAAGATGGATCACAAGACATTGATGCAACTGATGGGTTGTGGTGCAGCTGCAGCCATTGCCGGTATTTTCAAGGCTCCAATCGCCGGTCTGTTTTTTACCATTGAAGTGTTGATGCTTGATTTCACGGCTGCATCTGTCATACCGTTAATGATTTCTTCGGTTACCGCCGCTTCCCTTTCGTATTTTGTGACTGGAACACAACCTATGTTTCAGTTTTCACAACCCGAACCTTTTTTGCTGAATAGAATTCCATGGGCAGTCATTCTGGGAGTCGCATGCGGGTTGGTTTCACTTTACCTGATACGAGGCATGAACAAAGTGGAGGGTTATTACAAGAAAATGAAGAATCCCACATCCAAGTTGTTGACCGGTGCAGTGGTTTTAGGTATTCTGATTTTTTTGTTTCCACCCTTGTATGGTGAAGGTTATACCGCCATTTCACAATTGATCAGCGGACATCCTGAAATCCTCACTGAAAGTAGTTTCTTTTACGCATATAAGGACAATGTCTGGATCCTCATTGGTTATATGTCTTTGATTGTCTTTTTCAAGATCGTAGCATCGGCTTCTACCAATGGAGCCGGTGGAGTGGGAGGGGTGTTCGCACCAAGCCTCTTTGTGGGAGCCTTGGTCGGATTTGTGGTTGCCACCATTTTTAATGAACTGGGTGTATCAAACGTATCCGAAGTCAATTTCGTTTTGCTGGGCATGGCAGGTGTCATGACGGCTGTAATGCACGCACCGCTGACAGGTATTTTCCTTATTGCTGAACTCACAGGTGGGTATCAGCTGTTTCTGCCTCTGATGATAGTGTCCTCTTTTTCCTATCTGACCATCTTTTTATTTGAGAAGCACAGCATCTATTCCATGCGTCTGGCACAGAAAGGCCAATTGGTGACACATCACAAGGATAAAGCCGTCCTGACACTGATGAAGGTGGAAAATGTGATTGAAAATGATTTTGATGTGGTTCAATCGGACATGTATCTGGGCGATCTGGTGAAAGTCATTTCTACAGCGAAACGCAATATTTTCCCTGTCGTGAGCGCGTCAGGCGTTCTGGTTGGTATCGTGTTGCTCGATGATATCCGAAACATCATGTTTCGAAAGGAATTATACCTGCGTTTCAAGGTTGAAAAGCTGATGATATCTCCTCCCGCCAGACTTTCCATCAACGACCCTATGGAAAAGGTGATGCGTATTTTTGACGATACAAAGGCCTGGAATTTACCGGTTGTTGATGAGAACTACAAATATCTTGGATTCGTTTCCAAATCCAAGATATTCAATTCCTATCGGAAAGTGCTGGTGCACTTCTCGGACGAATAGTCTGATTTATTCTTCCATTTCCACATTGATCTGACCAATGGCTCCATGGATGTAGAGGGTCAGCGTATGTTTTGATTTTTTGTAGCTGTCGTTGGTGTACACATTACCTTCTCTGTTGAAGAACGGGATGTTCACTTCGCCCAAAACTCCGGTGACGTGGATGATGACACCCGTGTTGAAAGGTACTTTCACCGTGATTTCTCCAACACCGCCCTTGATATCTGCTACTCCATCGTTTTTCCATTCTCCGGTCAAATCGATGTGTGCTTCACCTGCCAGCAGATTGAATTTGACATGGGGGACGGATGTATTCCTCAGGTTGATCTTAGATTCCCCTGCAGTCATTTTATAGTTGAAGCTGTTCAGATTGCATTCTTCCAGGTTAATACTGGCTTTGCCGGCCTTGAGTTGAATGGACACGTTGTTTAGTACTGACTTGTTCAGGCTGAGACTCCATTTGTTGGCATCGTCGTCAAAAATCCCCTTTTTGTTTTCTTCCGATTCAATGGATAAGTATCCCGTCGATCCCACTTCCCTATAAGTCATGTCAGGTCTGAGAAATCCATTTCGGTATCCGTAGATGCATTTTGCCAGATCATCTGTTTCGGAATTGATGAGCAATTCGCCGGAAAAAAAGGAGATGTCTGTCCGGACCTCTTTGGCTTTTCCAATCTCAATACTTTTTTTTAATAATTTCGAGTCGGATTGGGCGTTGAGCGTACTTCCCAGGAAAAAGACTGAAAACAGAATGCTCCATAAAACGATTGATTTCTTCATTGTTCTATATTTTTTGGTATAATTCGAAAACGCTGTTCAATGTATATATAGACAAAGATAATCGGATAATGTTTACTTCCGGATTCTTAAAAAAAATTAACCCGGGACTCCCATCCATTCTATTATTGCTGTATCTTTGATGAAACATTCAGGACCCTGGTGGTCATTTAGTCTGTCAAAGTGAAAGGGAAACAATGAAAAAGGATCAATTGAGAATCGTTTATATGGGTACGCCGGAATTTGCGGTGGAACCCTTAAAAGAATTGGTGGAAGCTGGTTATCAGGTGGTGGCTGTTGTTACAATGCCCGATAAACCAGCCGGCAGAGGCATGAAGCTTCGGTATTCGGCTGTCAAGGAGTATGCACTTTCTCAAAACGTACCGGTCCTGCAACCGGAAAAACTGAAAGATCCGGAATTTCTGGAAGCCTTGAAATCGTATCGGGCAGACCTACAGATAGTTGTAGCGTTCCGGATGCTTCCCCAGGTGGTCTGGGCCATGCCCTCCATGGGAACATTCAACCTGCACGCTTCCCTTTTGCCTCAATACCGTGGTGCTGCCCCCATTAACTGGGCAGTGATCAACGGTGAAAAAGAAACCGGTGTGACCACTTTCTTTTTGCAACAAGACATTGATACAGGTGATATCCTGTTGCAGGAAAAAATAGATATTGCCCCCGATGAATGTGTCGGATCTGTTCACGACAGGTTGATGGAGCTGGGTGGAAAAATGGTAATCCGCACAGTGGATGCCATTTTGGATCGCACTGTGAAAGCTTGTCCTCAGGAAATGGTGATTCCAAAAGATTCCGAACTTAAAAAAGCACCTAAATTATTTAAGGACAATACCCGTGTAGACTGGAATTCCGATTGTGTTCGAATACACAATTTTATACGTGGTTTATCTCCTTTTCCAACCGCCTGGTCGGAATTGAAGGATCAGAAAGACGAACTTTTTAGCGTAAAAATTTTCGAGGCAGGTTATGAGCTGATTGTACATGACAAAGATCCGGGTGCTTTGGTCACTGATGGAAAAAAAGAACTGAAAGTGGCTGTAAAGGACGGCTTTATAGTATTGAAAAGATTTCAGCTTGCCGGAAGAAAAGCCTTGAATACGGATGAATTTCTAAGGGGCTTTCCCAGGATATTGGATTTTTTCTTTGTTTAAATATTAAATAAATGCATATTTTTTTGGTTTTGATTAAAATAGTTCCTTTATTTGCGGTACTAACACCTAAACCCATTTGCCTATCGAACTACTGCTACTCGAATTTTTAAACTAGCAGCAATGGACATGATTAAAACAATGACCGACGAAGAGTTGGTCGGTTCGTTTTCAAATGGAAACAATCAAGCCTTCGATGTTTTATTAAACCGACACAAAAGTCGTGTTTTTACGTATATACTTTTGATTGTACGCAATCGGGATCTGGCTGATGATATTTTTCAGGAAGCCTTCATGAAAGCGATTGTTACCATCAAACAAGGACGTTACGTGGACAATGGGAAATTCTACTCATGGGTTACCCGTATTGCTCACAATCTCATCATCGATTTCTACCGGAAAGAGCGTAATGAAAATACCGTCAGCAATGAAGAATTTGCGGATGTGGATCTTTTCAATAATTCCAAACTTTGTGAGGAGAATGTAGAAGATGTGCTTGTTCGCGATCAGGTATTCAGTGATGTTCGCAATCTGGTACTACATCTGCCTGAGAATCAACAGGAAGTGGTACGTATGCGGTATTACGAAGATCGTAGTTTCAAAGAAATCGCCGATATAACCGGAGTCAGCATCAATACGGCTTTGGGGCGTATGAGGTATGCCGTTATGAATATGCGTAGAATGGCCGAAGAAAAAGAAATTTCACTGGTCTTTTAAAATAAAATCTTTTTTTTGGTTTTCTGCCGAAAATTAATTGAGTTCCTATATACTATGTGGATCAGTTTCCCGTTTTATATAGGAACTCAATTAATTAATGCCTATGCTTCGAAATTTTACATCTATTTCTCAACAAAAGAAAAGGGTTAGAAGAACATCAGCGCAACCTTCTCCATTAACCCTTGAAATTTTAAGGAATTTTGCCAGGACTTATTCACCTAACGATGAATTCCTGAGTGAAAAAAGCAAATTGATCCTTAGTTAAAGTGATCAAACACGTTCAATTTTGGATGATGTCTCAAAAGAGCGCACCGGTTGCCTTGACCTCAACGCCCTTTTGAAACATCTCGTTTGCGTACATGAAAATAGGCTGATCAAAATTGATACAGCCTTTTTTTTGTGCTGTTCTGAGATTTTTTTCGTTCCTTTGTTTCCATAAAATCTTCCAATTATGCGCATGGTAGCCCCATCTTTATTATCAGCAAATTTTCTGGATTTGCGTTCGGATATCGAAATGATCAACAACAGTCAGGCCGATTGGCTTCACCTGGATGTCATGGACGGTGTTTTCGTACCAAACATTTCCTTTGGTTTTCCGGTTTTGGAGCAAGTGTCCAAACTTTGTACGAAACCGCTGGATGTGCATTTAATGATCGTTGAACCTCAGAAATTTGTCACTCAGGTAAAGGATATCAATGCCTATATGATGAATGTGCATTATGAAGCCTGTCAGCATTTGCACCGTGTGATTCAGGAAATTCACAAGAACGGCATGAAAGCAGGAGTCACCCTCAATCCACATACTCCGGTATCGCTACTGGAAGATATTGTTCCTGATTTGGACCTGGTCTTGCTGATGTCTGTCAATCCAGGATTTGGCGGTCAGGCTTTTATCGAGAACACGTACAAGAAAGTCCGGGACCTGAAGGAACTGATCCTTCGCAGAAACAGCAGCGCTTTGATTCAGGTGGATGGCGGTGTGAACGATAAAAATGCGGAAGCACTTTATAAAGCAGGTGCCGATTGCCTGGTTGCAGGTAACTATGTGTTTAAATCACCCGATCCGGCAAAAGCCATAGAATTGATAAAATAATAACAATATAGTAATATAATGTTATCTTTGCGGTTAAAAGAAACCGCATGCTTCTCCTTTTCCTTCAAAAAGTACCGACTTTCAGACTCCTATTTCCCTACATCCTGGGAATTGTGTTTGTTTCAGACCATTCCCGATTGGCCTGGAGTCTCCTGCTCTTTGGTCTTTGGGGGCTCATCCTGTTCCGATTTCTCGAAGGCAGAATGCCTACCGCCTGGTCTATTCGTTGGCTGCCGGGTGTGAGTATGGTCTGCCTCTGGATCAGTTTGGGCGCCTTTTCGGCAGGCCTGGAACACAAAAAGTCAGAATTCCCAATATCAGGTAATCAAGAAATATCGGCATTGGTGCGTGTGGAGTCTGCCCCACAGAAAAAACCGAAAACCTATCAGTGTGAAGTGTCTGTCTTACAAACGACTGATCAGGTCTGGAAAGGCAAACATCTGCAATTCTATTTGGCCGGGGATAAAAGGGCGCAGGCCCTTGAAATGGGGGATCATTTACTGGTTTCCATCAAGCCACAAAAGCCTGAGACACCACTGGAACCAAAAGCGTTTGATTATGGAGCCTGGCTCCGGAACAAGGGCATTTGTGCCACTGCATACATTCCATCTGATGCCTGGAAAATCCAGTCCAAATCAACAACCGGGAATATCAGGGCTATCGCTGAAAGGATGCGATCCCAGCTTTTAAATCGATTTCGTGCTGCTGGTATAACCGGTGAGGAATATTCCATGGTTTCTGCCTTAACCCTGGGAAGTGTCCAGTTGCTGACACCGGAAACCAAAAAGGAATTTTCTGTTTCAGGAGTTTCTCATATTTTGTCAGTGAGTGGTCTTCACGTGGCTGTCGTTTTTGCAATCCTGGAATTTTTGCTCTCTTTCTTCAATCGTTTCGAAAAGCTGAAGGTGGTGAAACAGGTGCTGATCATTGCTGTACTTTGGTGTTATGCTTTCATGACAGGCCTCTCACCCTCTGTGATCCGGTCGGCTTTTATGTTTTCCATGATTGCATTTGGCCGCTGTCTGCATAGAAAGTCGCAAACCATCAATACGGTGCTTTTTTCAGCATTTGTGCTGTTGCTTTGGAAACCGTCCTACCTGTTTGACCTCGGTTTTGAACTCAGCTATTGTGCAGTGATCTCCATTGTGGTGATGCATGAACGGTTGACTTCCAAATGGAAACCTTCTTCCAGGATCGTGGGTTATTTCTGGCAGATGATCTGTCTTTCGGCTGTGGCGCAATTGGGAACAGCACCTTTGACGATATACCATTTTCATCAGTTTCCCAATTATTTCCTGCTGAACAATCTGATAGCAGTACCTTTTTCCGGAATGATCATTTATCTGGCTTGCGCTTTTCTGATACTGGGGGAAGTACCTTTTCTGGGTGGGGTTTTGAGCTGGTGTCTGAATTCGGCGCTGCATTGGTTTCAATGGTTCGTGAAAACAATGAGTGAACTACCATATGCTCTGGCTGATAACCTGGAAATCCAAAAAATGGATGTCCTTTTGTTGTATGTCTTGTTGGGTTCTTTTTTTGCCTGGTTTTTTCTAAAAAGGCGAAAGTGGATTTTTGCTATCCTTTTGTGTCTTTTGTCATTGCAATTTTTGTCCTTGAGTGTGCATTTAAAGGTCCAAAAAAACGTGAATATTTGTGAAATCTCTGCAATTTCGTACATTTGTAAAAAAACAAATCCATGCTTACAAAAATTATTGCTGAAGATCTGATTCAACGTGCCAAACATATTATACATCATGCTGATAAAGTGGCAATTATATCCCATCAGGGGCCTGATGGTGATGCACTTGGTTCCAGCCTGGCCATGGCGGATTTTCTGACTCAAAAGGGAATGACGGTACAAGTGATGTATCCGGATTCTTTCCCTGGTTTTTTATCATGGATGCCGGGTGCCAGTAATACGTTGAGCTACAAAACTCAGGCTCAGGAATGCCAGGATTTTATCAAAGGGGCAGATACTATTATTTGCGTTGACTTCAATCAACTCAAACGCATGGGTGAACTGGGTGTGATTGTCGGAAATTCAAAGGCAAAAAAGGTGATGTTCGATCATCATCCAGGACCCGATCAATTTGCCGATGTACAGATTTCCTATCCTCAACTTGCATCCACCAGTGAAATTGTATTCCGTTATATTTGTCGTTCAGGTAGTTTTGATGAAATGACACTCGAATGTGCTCAGTGCGTGTATACCGGTATGATGACCGATACCGGCGGATTTACCTATAATTCCAACAACGAAGAAATGTATTTCATCATTTCCCAGCTCATTCGGAAAGGAATAGATAAGGACGATATCTACAATAAGGTTTTCAATACGTATTCGGCTGACCGTATGCGTTTGATGGGTTTTGTCCTCAATAACAGGATGAATGTCATACCGGAGTATCATTCTGCCATCATGCATCTGACATTGGCTGACCTGGAGCAGTATAACTATCAGGTAGGTGATGCGGAAGGCTTTGTGAATATGCCCCTCAGTATTGCCGGTATTGTTTTCACGGTATTTCTACGGGAAGATACCGACAAAATCAAGATTTCGTTTCGATCACGGGGTACATTTCCTGCAAACAAAGTAGCTGCAGATCTCTTTAACGGAGGTGGTCACCTGAATGCTGCGGGTGGTGAATTTTATGGTTCAATGGACGAAGCTATCCGGTTACTGGAGAATGCACTCCCGAATTACGCCATTTAAGTCCGTTTACCTACAAAATATGTTAAGTGTTCGAAAGGATGGTTTGAAATAATTATCTTTGCCTTGTAGATAACGTGAGAATTTGATTAATTAATTAGTATGAAACAACGATTCTGTCTCTTTGCTTTATTAGCAGTACTTTCCAGCGCTTTTATATCTTGTAATGATACCGCAACATACGCAGAACTCTTAAACGATCAGAACTCGAGTATCGCGTCTTTTATGAAGGGTCGTGGTTACACGCTTACAGATAAGATTCCCACTACTGTGCCCTGGCCTGACAGTGTTTTTTATAAGACAAAGAGTGGCCTTTACATACATGTGATTGATACAGGAACGACTGTCGTAGAAAAATTACCGACCAATACAGCGATCACTGTCAGATATATTGAATACGATATGAACGACTCACTGGGCTTCAACAATATGTACAGTGCAAGTTCCCCGGCTGAGATTTATTACAACAACATCAACTCAAGCGCAAAGTTTAATGATTGTGTGGCCTGGCATGAACCACTCAAATATGTTGGTGATTACGGTCATGTGTACATCATTGCACCTGCAACAATTGGATGGAGCGCTTATTCAGATGCCGTGACCGCTCATTTTTACGAACTTAGATACACGTTCTGGAAATAAGAATAAAACGAACAGCTATGAAAAAGTCTAATGGAAAGTGGATGACACTTTTCCTGTTACTGATACTTCTCATTTCTTGTTCCACTTCCTGTCAGAAAAAAACCGATAAAAAAATATCGAACTCTGAGTTCACTTTCAGTGTGCCCGAGGTTCCACTTGTACTCAAAACGTCCGATCAGAAGATTGATTTTCTGATGGATCACTATTGGGATAATTTTAATTTTTCTGATACAACCAGTCAAAGTAGATTCAAAGTCGCTGAACAGGCCTTTGCCGATTTTGTAAATATACTCACGTCTGTTTCTCCTCCAAAAGTAGATAAAGCTATGCAGGTCCTGGTACAGAAAGCAGGCACCAACCCTAAAATGCTCTTGTTTTTTCAGGAATTGGGTGAAAAATACCTGTATGACCCGAATTCACCTGTTCGCAACGAACCTCTTTATTGCAGTTTCCTGAGTTCTTTTCTTCAGTCCGGTGTGATAGGTGATGACTGGAAAATACGTGCCGGAAAGCAGTACGAGTTGGCTCAGAAAAATAAGGTTGGAACCAAAGCTCTTGATTTTAAGTATAATTTGCAAGATGGATCTGAATCAAGACTTTACACCATTAAATCCCCCTTTCTCTTACTCTTTTTTCACAATCCCGGATGTACTGATTGTACCATTCAACGGGAGAAAATCCTTGCTTCCGAAGTCATGAATAAACTTCAGAAAGAGGGGTTGTTAAAAGTATTCTCTTTGTATCCCGACCAGGATCTGGCAGAATGGAAGAAGTATTATGCTGAATTGCCACACTCGTGGATCAATGGGTATGATAAAAATGGAATTATCAAAAACAAGGAGGTTTACGATTTAAAGGCGATTCCTTCTCTATACCTCCTGAATGATCAAAAGATTGTATTAATGAAAGATGCCCGGTTTGAAGAAATCGAGGTCTTTTTGTCAAATCAAAAATAAATATAAAATGAGTCTGATTAAGTCCATTTCTGGAATCCGCGGTACGATCGGCGGAAAGGCAGGAGAGGGTTTGAACCCCCTTGATATTGTGAAGTTCACTGCTTCCTATGCGTACTGGGTGCGTTTGAATGCCACCAAAAAATCGAATAAGATCGTTGTTGGAAGAGATGCCCGTATTTCTGGCGACATGGTTTTCCAGGTTGTATCAGGAACATTGATGGGTATGGGATTTGATGTAATCAATATTGGTCTGGCTTCTACCCCGACTACTGAGCTGGCTGTCACTATGACAGGTGCCGACGGTGGGCTGATTCTGACTGCCAGCCACAACCCAAAGCATTGGAATGCTTTGAAGTTGTTGAATGAAAACGGGGAGTTTCTCAATGAAGAAGAAGGTAATTTTGTACTGGATACGGCTGCTTCCGAGAATTTCACGTTTACGGAAGTTGATTCGTTGGGAAAATTGACCGAAGATTTCTCCTTTAATCAAAAACACATTGATGCTGTTCTGGCACTCAGGCTGGTTGATGTGGAAGCCATCCGTAAGGCCAATTTCAAGGTTGTCATCGATTGTGTAAACTCTGTGGGAGGTATTGTCTTACCCACTTTACTGAAAGCCTTGGGCGTGGATCAGGTCGTTGAGCTGAATTGCATTCCAGACGGTCAATTTGCTCACAATCCGGAACCCATTCCTCAGAATCTCACAGAAATTGCTTCTTGCATGAAAACGCAAAAGGCCGATGTCGGTTTTGTGGTTGACCCCGATGTGGATCGTCTGGCACTGATTTGCGAAGACGGTGAGATGTTTGGTGAAGAATACACGTTGGTCACTGTTGCCGATTATGTATTGTCCCATACTTCTGGCAACACCGTCTCCAATCTAAGCTCTACCAGGGCGTTACGTGATGTGACCCGGGCGCATGGCGGCACTTACAAGGCTTCGGCCGTTGGTGAGGTCAATGTAGTGACTACGATGAAAGCAACGAATGCTGTTATTGGTGGTGAAGGCAACGGTGGCGTCATATATCCGGAAAGTCATTATGGCCGGGATGCTTTGGTTGGCATAGCGCTGTTCCTTTCCCATTTGGCGCACAAAGGCATGTCCGTTTCGGCGTTGAAGGCCACGTATCCACCTTATTACATAGACAAACAGAAGATGGAGCTGACACCTGAGATTGATGTCGATGCGATACTTGCAGCTGTAAAGGAGCGTTTTTACGAGGAAGAATTGAACGATATTGATGGTGTGAAAATTGATTTTCCCGGAAAATGGGTACACTTGCGTAAATCAAACACGGAACCAATCATTCGTATTTATTCTGAAGCTCAGACGCAGGCGGAGGCTGAGGAGCTTTCAACAAAGATCAAAGAAGTCATTGCGTCCCTGATGTAAAAAATGAAACTGCAGACTTCGGTCTGATTAGAATAATGGAAGAAGACCATTCCTTTTAGGGGGAATGGTCTTCTTTTATAAAATTACAACGTTTTTAATACGTTGTCCTTTTGAAGAATCCTTCTTAAAACATCATATTGACTCCGAATTGGAAGTTGTAATAGGAATTATTGATGGGTAAATATTGCGGTGTAACCTTTAGTGGAATATAGTCCGCAGCCATAAATATATTCAGGAACAACAACTTACAATTGACCGCAGCTCCCAAAGCACTCATTTCACCATGAAGTAAAGAGTAGGTGAGGGCGCCCTGAATAATGCTGGATGGCTTCAGATTGGCTGAAACCATGACATCATGATAGGTTCCATTTTCGGCAAAACCGGTTTGTGACAAGACACCAAGTGAAATCTTATTGTTCAGGATACCTGCTTCAGCGCCGATGTTTAATTTGGTCGTCAATTTGCTGGTATAGGGTTCTAAACTGTTATCTTTCTCAAAATGAAGCATTTCTTCCAGATTTTCTATGGTTTCCGGGGACATGTTTTCTTTTGCTGATTCGTTTAGTGCAACACCTTCATAACTGAATGATGCGTTTGATTTGGCACGTTGTACGAAAGCAGGATCCCATTTAATGGAACCCATGTCAATCACAGCAGCAGACAAGGTGAGGAAAGGTAAAGGCCGTGCTGTTACGCCAAGGTCTAAAGAAAATCCATTTCCACTCTTTGGTATTGAACCACTGGTTAATGACTTGCTATCAAAATCAAGTCCATTAAAATAACCGTCTTCACTGTACTGAAATTCTGCAAAATCAGGTGCGGCCATCTGGATATAACCCTTCGAGGTGACGTCCCATTTTGTCTGTCCTGCATCAATCGTCAATTCGTCAAACCCAAGACGCATGTCGGCAATACCTTGCAAATAATTCGCATTGATACCGACTGAAAAGATTTTACCTACTTTCATGGAATAACCGACTCCAACTTTTGCATAGCTCATGGCATTTATATTCATGCCTGTGAGATCGAAAGGGGTAGAAGTGCTGTTCTCATCCATTCCCAACATAATCAGTTTGAAGAGATCCTTTGGTACACCAACACCGGCATCAAACGAAATCCCACTGTGGAAAGTAAAGTAATTGTTCAGAATTCGGATACCCAGATTGAATATGTCCATGCTGGTGTTCAACTTCAGGGATGAAACGTCGCCCAATCCCGATAAAAAGGCATTGGCATCGGCCTTTGGATCGAGGAAGGTATATGGTTTCTGTCCATTTTCACCCGGGAATATCACTTCATTCAATGCTAAATCGGATTGAAGGCTGAAGGACATGTTGCTAATGCCCAGGCCCATACCGGATCGGCTTGGAGCCATAGCCGGATTCCATTGCGTGTGAAAGGGTGTTTTCTCCAAAAAGTAAAGCGAGTTTACTCTTTGAGCAGAGACCGTCACTGGCAAAAAGAACAGAGCAACGGTGGCTATAATGCTATAGGATGTTATAATGATGCGTTTCATAGCTGTCTTTTATTTAGAATTGTTCGAAAGATCCAGGATAACTCCACCGTTGATTTTACCACCTATCTTTATGGTGATATAATCTGAAGGTTGTACACTGACAGACTCTACATCCTGTTTGGATGTGACAACAAAGCTGACCCCAAACATTTTGGTGTCCTTTAGAAGACCAATCTGCTGAGGTGTCAGGGTGATATCCGTATCGGTTAATGCAGCACTGGTAGATAAGCCGTCTGTTGTATTGGCTGCCAGGATCGGATCTGTCTGGACGGTGAATAACGTGTTGTTATTCTCGTCAAGTGCATCCAACTTAATTTGCATATTCAAGGGAATTCTGTTCTCCACATTCAGGTTGATGGCGATGCTCATATCCTCCTGGTTGTCCAGTATGTCGAGATTGTCGCCAAATGGATTTTCCAGGGTGGTATCAATGCTTATACGCAAGTCATTGCCAAACTGGAGCGGAATTTCCATTTTGTAATCCAGACTCAACTGACTGTTTTTGGCGATAAAATGGTTTTTGCCAGTTTCAATCACAGTGTGTCCATCGTATCCCATATTTATGATATCGGGATTGATTTTAAAGAGTTCAGCTGTTCCGTTGGTCCTGTCTATGGTTTTTGTACTGGTTATCGGTAATAGCGGACTCGTAGCTGCTTGCATACGGAAAGTCGCATCGGTCAAACCCGGACTCGTTACACCTGATGTTGAATTGGTAGCACTCATGAATAAATTCAGATCAATGGGCACTCCCAGATTACCAACCGTTTTGAGGGTTATTTTTGGATTGTAGATGCTAAGTACGTCGTTTTCTCCAATAATGTCACCCAATCCATCAAAATTGATGGGATCAATATCGGATCGATCCAGGGTATAGTCTACTTTTCCCCAAACCATGTTGAAATCAATGCCGTCTGTGAATTCCAACAACACTTCCACATAGGTTTTGATTTTTTCAGTCACCATGATATCTCCCAGATTTGGTATTTGAATGGAGACAATGATGTCCATTCCAAGCTGTGAAGCATCTCCTGACAGATCAATTTTGTGAATCTCAACAATAAAAGGCTCTCCCAACCGAACGGTCCATTGGTTTGATTTCACTCCATTTACATAGTATTCTGCAGCAGTTCCTTTCGGAGTAAAAGTCGCTGTGATGTAATCGCCAATTGGTTTGTTGTTTGATGCTTCCAGACCAACACTCTTGGTGCTGATTTTCAGGAAGGTGTTCTGGAGTATGATGCTGTCAACATCAATAGGGTCTACGCTGCCAAATCCAGCAGGAAGATTGATGGCTGCTGTTCCAGGGTAGGTTTGCTCTGCAATTTTCGGGAGCGCATAAGGTGGTTCAGCAGGGATTAATGAAGCATCAAATAGATTGACACTCGCATTGACATCATTCAGGTTGGCTAATTTAACGTCGTTGAATTTTTCGGTCATTTTACTGAGATTGAAATTACCGGAATACCCAAAAACATAAACGCCATCCTTTACCGTCAATACAGAGGAATCAACATCCATACCGCCTATGATACTATCCATATGGATTGTCAATGTTCCAACAGGTGCACTGAGTGAGTTTTTGAAAAGTTGAGCCTGGTTGGAAAGATTGGTTAAATCATAGGCCTCGTTTACACATGAAAAGGAAGAAAAACAAAGAAGTGCCAGTGCGCTATTCTTTATAAGAAATCGTATTGGTTTCATTTTTCAGTTTTTTAGGGGTAAATAGTCTAAACAAAGTAAAGCTGTACTTTACTATGCAATATTAACCATTTTTATTCAATAATATGTTAAATACCTCTTTTTGACTTAAAAAATGAAAACTTATTTCAATAGAAATGCTCCTTTCAATGACTTTTTGATGGCTTCAATGCTGTGATCAGCAACAAACCCGTTCAAAAATCCTTTACAAATGAACCAGAGGATCATGCGCGAGAATCTCGTCGTTTTACCAATATTTAGGGCCAGCTCCTGCACCCGACTCTTCAGCAGGGGACGAAAGTGATCGATGTCGTGTTGCAGAAGCGCTGGCCAATTGGTACCCGAAGAAAAGAGGGGTAGGTAGGGTTTCTTGGTTCGTTCCGTGAAGAGGGGAAGGATCTGCCTTTTACCATCTACCTGCGAAGTGTATTTTGTGTTTGGGATATCCCGATAACCATCCTGAAAAATGGGGTTCTTTGTATCTCCCGGAACGGTAAAGTAATCCCGAAGGAATTTTTCGCAATTGGCGCGACCCAGAAAAAAGTCGTGAATGCGGAATTCTTTGTTTATAAACCCGCCAAAACCACTCAGGGTACCGCAGGCAATAGCGTTCGAACCCTGCAAGTGTTTAATTTCGTTGCCGACAAGCAGGGACCGGCTTGGTGAAATAAGAAACTGTCCGGCGTTGTCTGAGTCCAGAGCGTCAACGATGCATGTTGGTTTGTCACGTAACTGGTTTATCATGGTGGAGAAGGTGTGGCCGGTGACTTGCCCTATCTGATCGCTGTCCTTGAAAGTTCCTGCTATACTTGGAAATGGATCAATCAGGATGACTGTACTTTTAAACTTCTCAAAAGACTCATATTCCGGTTTTGATTCACCCGTTTGTTCATTCAGACATTCTCGGACACGTTCAAAGGGTTCGTTGTTGATCAGGCCACCGTCCACAAAAAGTGATTCATAGTCACCTTCCAGAATGGGATTGAGCTTCGTGACATCTTTAAGCCAGCTTAACTGATTCACATAAAGGCCGTCGCGCGTGACCCTTCTGGCTCGCAGGCCCAACGGAAAGGCTCCGGTGGCCATCGCTGCATCCCTTGCCACATCGACATTCAGTCCGCTTTTGTAGTCCAGCGGCATCCAGCCGTCGTTCAGGTATTGCTCACGGTTCTTGTTGAGGACAAAGCAGGCGTAGTCGTTGTGTCTGGTGATGTAATAAGGTGCGGTTTTACTTGCATTTCCTTTGAATGTGCTATTGAACTCGTATCCTTTCAAATTGGAAAGCGTAACAAAAACCTTCATGTGTTCAGAAATGTACGCTCGGGATTGCCATTTCTCCGGATCAATTTTCTGAACTCTGGAGGCCACATCATCTATGAAATCGCTGTTTAAAAGGGAGGTGACAGTTCCGTTTTTACGGATGTCTTTGTAGCTAAGAATGGCAGGGAACATATCGTCTTGGGTAAGGTCTACCCATGAATGATAAAACTTGTTCTCAGGTTTTTGCTGAAGGAGGTGTCCTTCCACTTTTCGGACCGGGGGTATCGGATTGTTGATGGCGGATGCCAGTATAATACTTGTCATTCCGCCTGCAGAGGCACCACCCGCAACATCGATGACGACATCGTGGGTTGGGACATTCAGGTCTCCACTCCTTTTTTTTTCGTCCCAGATTTCCAGTGCTTCAATCAGATAGTCCAAAACTCCTGCTGTATAGGCTCCCGCCGATACGGCCCCTGCCATACATAGACCAATTTTAAACGTTTCACCGTTCTTTTCCTTTTCCATCTTTTGTTGCAATTTGTTGACACGACTAAACAAATAGTAATCAATCTGATTTTAAAAGATCATGGCCTATATAGCTTTCCGCTTTCTGAATTCAAATATATTGATAATTCGTAAGGTTCAGAAAACAAAAGAAGAATATTAAGGAAATACAAGGTTAATTAAGAATACATTAAGATTTAAGCTGTTTAATCTTAATTTATTATGGGTAAACAAAAAGACCTGCCCGGGAAACCGGACAGGTCTTAAGATTCATATAAGGAAAGATCTATTCTTCCAACAGGATATCCATGATGGTACAAGCCGCTTTGGCTACTGAAGTACCAGGGCCAAAGATTCCGGCAACACCAGCTTTGTACAGGTAATCGTAATCCTGAGCAGGAATAACACCGCCGGCAATAACCACAATGTCTTCACGACCCAGTTTCTTCAGCTCTTCAATAACCTGAGGAACCAATGTTTTATGACCTGCAGCCAATGAAGAGATGCCCAGCACGTTCACGTCATTTTCTACAGCTTGTTTGGCTGATTCAGCAGGAGTCTGGAATAAGGGTCCCATATCTACGTCAAAACCACAGTCAGCATAACCGGTTGCAACCACTTTGGCACCACGGTCGTGACCGTCTTGTCCCATTTTTGCAATCATGATACGTGGTTGACGGCCTTCTTTTTTGGCAAATTGTTCAACCAGCGAACAGGCTTTCTGAAAGTCTGCGTCGTTCTTTGTTTCTGATGAATACACGCCTGATATGGTTCTAATGGTAGCTTTATAACGTCCGACAATTTTTTCGCATGCAAATGAAATTTCACCGAGGCTGGCACGAACACGTGCAGCTTCTACGGCCAGTTCCAGCAAGTTGCCTTCTTTGGTTTCCACACACTTGGTGATGGCTTCCAATGCAGCTTGCACATCGGCTTCGTTGCGGTTGGCTTTCAATAGCTTCAAACGTTCCACTTGTTGTATGCGAACAGCTGTATTGTCAATTTCAAGAATGTCGATGGGGGCTTCTTTTTCCAGACGGTAGCGGTTTACACCCACGATAACCTGGTTTCCTGAGTCGATGCGTGCCTGTGTACGGGCTGATGCTTCTTCGATACGCATTTTAGGAATTCCGGTTTCGATGGCTTTGGCCATACCACCCAGTTTCTCCACTTCTTCAATCAGTGCCCAGGCTTTTTCAGCCAGTTCATTGGTCAGGGATTCCACATAGTAGGAGCCGGCCCAAGGGTCAACTTCCTTGCAAATGTTGGTTTCTTCCTGAATGAAGATTTGGGTGTTACGTGCAATACGTGCGGAGAAGTCCGTGGGTAAAGCAATCGCTTCATCGAGTGCGTTGGTGTGCAGTGACTGGGTGTGACCCAATGCTGCTGCCATGGCTTCGATACAAGTACGACCAATATTGTTGTAGGGATCCTGTTCGGTCAGAGACCATCCTGAAGTCTGACAGTGCGTACGCAATGCCAGTGATTTCTGGTTTTTAGGATTGAATGTTTTTACAATCTTGGCCCACAACATACGTGCTGCGCGCATTTTGGCAATTTCCATATAATGGTTGGTACCGATGGCCCAGAAGAAGGAAAGACGTGGGGCAAAAGCATCGATGTCCATGCCTGCATTCACACCGGCACGAAGGTATTCGAGTCCGTCAGCCAGGGTGTAAGCCAATTCAATGTCCGCTGTAGCTCCGGCTTCCTGCATGTGGTAACCTGAGATGGAGATGGAATTGAACTTAGGCATTTTCTTGGAAGTGAATTCGAAGATGTCAGCAATAATCTTCATCGAGAATTCCGGAGGATAAATATAGGTGTTGCGCACCATAAATTCCTTCAGGATGTCGTTTTGGATGGTTCCGGCCATTTCTTCCAGTTTCGCTCCTTGTTCCAGACCCGCATTGATATAAAATGCAAGAATAGGAAGAACGGCACCGTTCATGGTCATGGAAACGGACATTTTGTTCAATGGGATTTCGTCGAACAATACTTTCATATCTTCAACCGAGCAAATGGATACCCCGGCTTTACCAACGTCACCCACAACACGTTCATGATCTGCATCGTAACCGCGGTGAGTAGGAAGGTCGAACGCAACGGATAAACCTTTCTGACCGGATGCCAGGTTGCGACGGTAAAAGGCGTTGGATTCCTCTGCTGTGGAGAATCCGGCATACTGACGGATGGTCCAGGGGCGCATGGCATACATCACGCTGTATGGTCCGCGTAAATAGGGGGCAATACCTGCAGCATAGTTCAGATGTTCCATGCCTTCAAGGTCTGCTTTGGTATAAACCGGTTTCACGTCAATCAGTTCCGGTGTTTTCCAGTTTTTTTCAATGCCGTTTGCTTTTTCCCAGGCTTTTGGCTCTGTCGAAGCGATTCCGGCGTTTTTGATGTCTATATTTTTGAAATCTGGTCTCATAGTTACTCTCTTAATTGATTCCTAATTGCTTGTTGAATCCTTGCAACGTCTCCAGGACATTGGTGCGGACGTTGATGAAGTTTGTTATGCCGATGGCTTTGAGGTCTTCGGTGCATGCGGGAGCTCCGGCAACAACGAAAATTGCTTTACCACCGATGGCTTCAAATGCTTTGGGAGCCAATTCTGCATATTCATCATCACTGGAACAAATCACGATGATGTCGGCTTTGGCAGCAAAGGCTGCAGCAACACCTTCTTCAGGAGTTTCAAAACCCAGATTGTCAATCAACTCATAACCGGCACAACCGAAAAAGTTGCCGGAGAATTGGGCACGGGCCAATCTCATGTTCAAATGTCCGATGGTGAGCATAAATACTTTCGGGCGTTTACCTGATTGTTCCGTTGCCAGACGCAAGGTGTCAAAGGCTGAACTACCACGTTCGAATTTCAAGGTGGCAAGGGATCCTTTTTCTGTGTTGCAGCAACAGCATTGGGTTTCTTTTTTACCTGCTTCCACTTTTTCCAGAGAGAATTCGTTGAAATTGGGGAATTGGTTGGTACCTAAAAGAATTTCGCGACGGCTTGAAATATCCTTCAAGCGTTTTACGTTGGATGCATTCACTTCGTTCTGGATGAATCCTTCTTTTAAGGCTGCATAGAAACCACCTTTTTCGTTTACTGACAAGAAAATTTTCCAGGCTTGTTCGGCGATGGAAGCGGTCAGGTTTTCAATATAATAAGAACCGGCTGAAGCATCGACCACTTTGTCGAAATGTGCTTCTTCCTTGAGTAGTAATTGTTGGTTGCGGGAAATCCGTTCTGAGAATTCGTCGGAAACCTGGTAGGCTTTGTCAAACGGAGTGACAGTAATGGAATCTACACCCGCGATGGATGCAGACATGGTTTCTGTCTGGCTGCGGAGCAAGTTGACATAGGCGTCGTATACGCTTTGATTCCATTCAGAAGTCATGGCGTGAACGTCCATCTTAGCTGCACTCTTGCAACCATCTGATGGCAAGTATGCATTGACGATCTGAGCCCACAATAAGCGGCCAGCTCTGAATTTGGCGATTTCCATAAAATAGTTGGAACTGATACCAAAGTTGAACTTAATTTTTTTGGCTACATCTTTTGCATCCAATCCGGCTTCAGTGGCAACAGTCAGGAATTCGTTGCCATAAGCAAGACCATATCCAAGCTCCTGTGCACAATAGGCACCGGCATTGTTGAACAGGTATGGATTGGCTCCGAATACTTTCAGACCTTTCAGTTCGGCAGCTGCTTCAAATGTTTCCTTCAGCACGGCCTTCAGGTCGATATCGATATCGAAACCTTTGATCATCATGCGTTTGAACGGATCAAAATTGATGGAGCCGTTCACGTTTTCAGGAGCGAAGTTGTGAGCCTTGACATAGTCAACCAACAGTCTGGTGATTTTTGCTGCTTCAGTATAACAAGTGCGGAAATTGATTTCGATGCAATCGATCTGGATGTCTTTCAATAAAGTCTCCATGGATTTGGAATCGAAATCTTTTCCAGAAAAAACAAAACCTAAAGAAGTGATGCCTTTACTCAAGACGTCCAATGCTTTTTCATTGGCCTTCTTTGCATCCGTCACTTCGATGTCCTGACGAACATACCAGTTGTTGTTTGTTTTTGTTCCGCGTACAAAAGGAAACTCACCGGGAAGTGAATCTGTGGTTTTCATACCTTCCAGATCTTCAGCACGGTAGAAAGGTTTTACATTAAACCCTTCGTTTGTTTTCCATACAAGTCTCTTTTCAAAATCTGCTCCTTTTAAGTCTACAGTGACTTTGTCCATCCATTCCTGGGTGGAAACCGGAGGAAATTCCGAAAATAACTTTTCTTTGCTATCTGCCATAGTTTAAGAATAATAAGTTGATATTTATTAGTATTATTTGAAATCAGAAATCATTTAAAAAATGCCCACAAAATTACTCTTTTTTATTGGGCATTAAAAGGAATAGACCATCTATATTTATGCAGAAGGGGCACAATTTTAGCTTTTTTAGCGCTGGGCTATCGGATTAAAACTGTCAGGACAAGATGTTTGCAGAAAATGAAAGATATCTGCAGTCTGATCGGGATGAAACCAATGGTATTCTTTATCCCTTCTAAACCAGGTCAGTTGCTTTCTGGCATATTTATGGGTATTGTACTGAATCCGTGCAACAGCTTCATCCAGAGAAATTTCTCCGTCAAAATGAGCAAAAAGTTCTTTAAATCCAACGGTGTTCAGGGCATTCAGGTGGCGGAAGGGATAGACCTTGCGGGCTTCCTCCAGCAGTCCTTGCTGCATCATTTCCTGAACTCTTTGATCTATGCGTCCATAGAGTTCTGTCCGATCCCGATTCAGGCAGATCTTGATGATATTGAAAGGCCGGGTCTTGGCTGTATTCTGGCGAAAGGAGGAGAATGGTTTACCTGTCATCAGGCAAATTTCCAGTCCATGAATGACCCGTTTGTGGTTTTTCTGATCCACTTGTTGGTAATACTCGGGATCCAGCAGCTTCAGTTTGGCCAATAACGGTTCCAGCCCTTCTGTCTGAAATTGTAAGACTAAATCTTTTCGGAGTTGTTCGTCTACATCCGGCATATCATCGATGCCCTTGCAAACAGCGTCAATGTACATCATCGAGCCACCTGTCATCAGGATGGTGTTGTGTCGGGGGAAGAGTTCCTGTTCCAAAAGATTCAGAACATCCTCCTCGTATTTGGCTGAGCTGTAATAGTCGTTTATGGAATGGGTACCTATGAAATAGTGTTGTACCCGTTTGAGCTGCTCCTCTGTTGGAGCGGCTGTGCCAATAGGCAGCTCGCGGAAGATCTGGCGGGAGTCGCAAGATAAAACAGGAGAACCCAGCGATTCGGCTATCCGAAGGCTGAGTTCTGTTTTTCCTACACCGGTTGGACCGGTCAATACCACCAGGGTTTTTGAAATGCTGTTAGATGATATCATTGAGTGAGGCTGGGTCGACTATGTCATCGTTCAGACCTGAGAAACCTTCAGCATCCAGTTCGTCTATGTCAAAATCCTGGTCGCCGTAAAAGTCTTCATCCAAATTGATTTTTGGAGTGGTGTCCAATGCTGCCAGGTCGTCAAATTCCATGATTTGTACAGGAGCATCGCCTTCAGACAGTAAACATTTGGCCTGGGTCAAATCCTTGCCTGTGACAAATTGGTAAGCTTCCATGAAAAAGACTCTTTCGCTAAGGTAATCAAATACATACAATAGCTTCTGACCTTCGTCTTCAATCAGCTCGCTCAGTTTGGTCGATTCCATGATCCAGCTGTCCACTTCGGGGCTGCTGTCCATTTCAATAAGGGTTACTTCTGCTCCCTTTTCCCATTCATCGTCGCAAATGAAGAAAGAAGTCATCTGGTCTTTTGAATAGCTGACACTATCCAAAATGGCATTGTGTAAATCTAAGAAATTGGCTTCTGAGCTGATCGCGATTTCACGGGTAAAATTATCAACTTCATCCGACAGGATCCGAAACTTGTAAACCATAAAAAATCTGTTGTTTTTTTAATTAAAAATAGCCTTTAATAATTCCGCGGGGAGTATTCTTCACGAATAGGAGTATTTCATCGCGTTCTTTTGTGGCAGGCAGTTCAGCCTCAATGCGTTCAATGGCATCGCTGTTGTTGAGCCCCGATTGGTAAAGATAACGATAAATTTCCTGAATATCCCGAATCTGTTCGTTGGAATAATTCCTTCTTCGCAAACCGATGGAGTTGATTCCACAATATGCAATAGGTTCGCGGGCAGCCTTGATAAAAGGCGGAACATCCTTGTTTATTTTGGAACCACCCTGTATCATGGTGTGTGTACCGATGTGAGAAAATTGGTGTACAAGTGTACCTCCACCAATAATGGCCCAATCGTCAACTACAACTTCTCCGGCCAGCTGAGTGCTGTTGGACATGATGACATTGTCACCGACCACACAATCGTGTGCTATGTGGCAATAGGCCATAACCAGGCAGTTGTTGCCAACTACCGTTTTCCCCTTTGCTGCAGTACCCCGGTTGATGGTGACATATTCACGGATAGTGGTGTTATCGCCGATTTCAACGGTTGTATCTTCTCCGGCAAATTTTAGATCCTGAGGAACGGCACCAATCACTGCACCCGGAAAAACGACACAATTTTTACCAATCCGTGTTCCTTCCAATATGGTGACGTTTGAGGCAATTCTTGTACCTTCCCCGATAATGACATTCTTGTCGATTGTAACGAAAGGTTCAATTACTACGTTCGGCGCAATTTTAGCATCAGGATGAACGTAAGCCAAAGGTTGTTTCATATTTCTTATGTTTGCCGGAAACCCGGCCTTTGTTCGAAAAAAAAGTTATTTATTTTTTATGATCTGAGCCATAAATTCGGCTTCAGAAACAATTTTGTCTGCTACGAAAGCATAACCTTTCATGGTTACGATGCCACGACGGATTTCTGTCATCAGATCGAGTCTGAATATCAGGGTATCGCCGGGTACAACTTTGTGACGGAATTTCACGTTGTCAATTTTCATGAAGTACGTGGAATATTTTTCAGGATCCGGTACGGATTTCAGGATCAGTAAACCTCCTGTCTGAGCCATAGCCTCAATTTGTAAAACACCTGGCATAACCGGTTCTTCCGGGAAATGTCCCATGAATATCTCTTCATTTCCGGTCACGTTCTTGACACCAACAATGTGCCTGTCGCTCAGTTCAATGATCTTATCCACCATTTGGATGGGCCAGCGGTGAGGCAGCAATTGCTTGATGCGTACGTTGTCCATGATGGGGGCCACTTCCGGATTGTAAATCGGAGCCTGCACTTCTTGTCTTTTCACTTCCTTGCGGATCATTCTGGCCAACTGATTGTTGATCTTATGTCCGGGGCGTGTGGCAATGATGTGTCCCTTCAATGGTTTGCCGATCAAAGCGATATCACCCACCAGATCCATCAGTTTGTGACGGGCGGGTTCGTTATCGTAAAGAATGGGTTTGTTGTTGATGTATCCCAGCTGGTTGACCAGCTTGTGAGGGATGTTCATGGCATCGGCTATGCTATTGAGTTTTTCCTGTGGAATCTCCTGATCGTAGATGACCAGGGCGTTGTCAAGGTCACCACCTTTGATCAGGTTGTGTTGAAGCAGCTGTTCCACTTCGCGAACGAAGACGAAAGTGCGGCTGTCAGCAATATCTTTTCCAAAATCGGACAGTTGGTTTAACCGGGCGAATTGATTGCTTAGAATGCTGGATTTGTAACTGATCAGTGTGGTTATGCTGAAGCCGTCATACGGCAGGATAATAAGCGATGCGCCTGATTCAGGGTCGCTGACTTCAATTCTGTTGCGAACAACGTAAAATTGTTTGTCGTAAACTTGTTGCACCGAACCAACTTCCTGGATAGCATGAACAAACTGAATGGCGCTACCATCCAGAATTGGCATTTCCGGTCCGTCAATCTCTATCAGACAGTTGTCAATTTCGGCAGCATACAATGCAGCGAGAGCATGTTCAATGGTACTGATCTGAACACCACCTTTTTCTAAAACAGTACCGCGTTCTGTTTGATGAACGTTTTCTGCAAAAGCTTCAACGATGGGTTTATCCTCCAGGTCTATACGGACAAAGCGATATCCAGTGTTGGGTTCTGCAGGACAAAAACGGGCTGTAATATGAAGTCCGGTGTGCAATCCTTTTCCGGAAACAGAAAAATCTTTTTGTAAGGTAAGTTGATTTGCCATTATTCGGAATAATTTATTTTATAGTTTTTTTTAATTCTTCAATTTCTTTGCGAAGTTTTATCACTTCTTGTGATAGCTCCGGTAAATTTTTATAAACGACGTATGCACGGGCGTTTTGTTTAACCGGAATCGCCGGAGAACCCATATATGGTGTTGAATTATCCGTTAAATTGTTTGATATGCCAGATTGTGCTGCTATCTGCATGCCATCTGCGATATGGATGTGCCCGGCAAATCCGACCTGTCCGCCAATCATGCAATTACTGCCGATTTTAGTAGAACCTGCAATGCCTGATTGAGCTGCCATCACGGTGTTTTCTCCTATTTCCACATTGTGCGCCACCTGTATCATGTTGTCCAGTTTAACACCGCGGTGAACAATGGTTGAACCCATGGTTGCCCGATCGATGGTGGTATTGGCACCTATTTCCACATTGTCTTCTATGATCACATTTCCGATTTGAGGAATTTTCTGGTAGTCACCGGATCCTTGTGGCGCAAATCCGAAACCGTCGCCACCGATGATGGCTCCGGCCTGCAAGATACAATTATTTCCTAAAATGCAATCATCGTAAATCTTGACTCCGGGATATAAAATACAATTGGAACCCACTTTAACTCCGTCACCAATAAACACATGCGGATATATTAAAGTGTCGTTTCCGATCTGACTTTTTTCACCAATGCAGGCGAAATCCCCGACATAGATATTTTCTCCCAAAACAGCTGTTGAATGTATGGAAGTCATGGAGCAAATACCGGTTTTACGGATTTTGGATTCGCTGACCAAATTCAGTAGCATGGCCAGACACTGGTAGGAGTTTTCTACCCGAATCAGGGTGGTTTCCAGTGGCTGTTCAGCTATAAAATCCTTATTTACAAGGACTATACTGGCTTTGGTGGTATAAATGAATGGAGAATATTTGGGATTTGCCAGAAAAGTCAAGGTTCCTGGTAGCCCTTCTTCAATCTTTGATATGTTATTGACGGTAACCTCGGGGTCACCTTCAATCTCACCGGATAAATATGAAGCAAGCTGTTTAGCTGTATATTCCATTAGTCAAAAAATTTGCGCAAAAATACAAAATAATCGCTATTAATTCTCAATTTACAGGGGAAGCCTGTCAAAAACATTCATATTTAATGAATCAGGTAAATCTGAAATGACAGTAAATTTGTTTCTCCACCTCTCTGGAAAGCAATTCCAGATTGAGCATGTCTGATGCTTTTGTAATGGGCTTGATGTCTCCGTTATTATATAGGATGTCAATGCTGTCGTCTTTTTCACTGTACATATTAGATGAAACGCAACTTAAAGAGATTAAGTATTCAGCCTCGTGCCTGGAAATGCCAAATAAAGAGATGATTCGTTCAAGATCCTCGTTTATCCTCTTCTGCTCAGGCATTTCGTTGCTCATCTCGATTTTAAAAAGATTGCGTTGAAGCAAACTTTTGCTCAGGGTGGATAGTACAAAATCCTCATGATGCTGCCATTTTTTGATGGCGGACCAAATATCGGTATCGTCCAGTTCCTCAAAAAAGTCCAGTGATTCGTCCGTCATGACGCCAGTGGATTGCTTGCCGGATAGAAAATAATGCAGTGGGATTGACGCTTCGACCTCCAGGCCTTGCATCGTTAATTCTCTGGCCCTGTTGAGTAAGTTCTGAAGCATTTTCTCAGCAGCGACTGAAGTTTTGTGCAAATAGACCTGCCAGTACATCAATCTTCTGGAAAGCAGGAAGTTTTCGATGGAATAGATGCCTTTGGCTTCAACGACCAGTCTGTCATCCACCACATTGAGCATTTTGATGATTCTGGCGGAACCGATATTGCCTTCGGAGACACCGGAAAAGAAGCTGTCCCTGCGCAGGTAATCCAGTCTGTCCATATCCAGGTTGCCGGATACGAGCTGATGCAGGAATCTCTTGGAATAGTCATCCTTAAAGATCCGGATGGCCAGATCCAGTTTTCCACTGAACTCTTTGTTCATTCTTTCCATCATCATCTGAGACAGGTTTTCGTGCGATACACCATGGATGATGGTGTCTTCCAGAACGTGTGAGAAAGGACCGTGTCCGATGTCGTGCAGGAGGATGGCTGCGATGACGCCCTCGGCTTCTTCCTGTGTGATGGTGTTTCCCTTATTGCGCAAGTGCTGAATGGCTTCTTCCATCAGGTACATGGCTCCGGTGGTGTGTTGAAACCGGGTATGTTGTGCACCTGGGTAGACGTAGGGTGACATCCCCAGTTGCTTAATATGCGTCAGACGCTGTAAGTAGCGGTGTTGAAAAACCTCATTCAAAAATCCGGAAGGAAGATTGATGAAGCCGAAAACGGGATCATTGATGATTTTTCGTTTTTCCACTTTATTGTAATTGGATCAGGTATTCCGCCATTTCTTCCTGTACTTTGATGGCCTCGACTTGTGCACATGAAGCAAAATCTCTGCCATTGCTTGCATAAAGTATCTGACGGGATGAGTTGACCAGCAAACCACATTGTTTGTTCATGCCATATTTCACCACTTCGGCCAGGCTTCCGCCTTGTGCACCGACACCAGGAACCAATAGAAAATGGTTGGGCGCAATTTTGCGGATATCTTCAAACATACTGCCTTGGGTAGCACCAACGACGTACATCATTTGTTCATCCGTTGCCCATTCTTGTGATTTTTTCAACACTTTCTCAAAGAAGCGTTCACCCTGAGCATCAGCCGAAAGCTGAAAGTCCCGGGAGCCTTTATTGGAGGTCAGTGCCAAAAGGATGACCCATTTATTGGGATAGGTGAGGAATGGTTTTACGCTGTCTTCACCCATGTATGGTGCTACTGTCACGGCATCGAACGGGAGGTCTTCGAAGAACGTACTTGCGTACATTTCGGAGGTGTTTCCAATATCGCCGCGTTTGGCATCGGATATGATAAATTGTTCCGGATAGGTTTCACGAATGTAGCGGACGGTCTTTTCCAGAGCAGTCCAGCCTTTTACGCCCAGGCATTCGTAGAACGCCATGTTGGGTTTGTATGCCACGCAGTAATCGGCTGTGGCGTCGATGATGGCTTTATTGAAAGCGAAAATGGGATCTTCTGCACCCATAAGATGTGCCGGTATTTTTTGGATATCGGTATCCAGTCCGACGCATAAGAATGATTTCTTATGCATGATCTGTTCAAAAAGTTCCTGTTTGTTCATTTTAGTCAACTATTATAGTTCATTTTCTTTTAATCGTTCCGCATTTTCAGCAATGATCAATTGATCCAGTACACCCTGAATATCTCCGCCCATAAAGGCTGTCAGATTATAGATGGTAAAATTGATGCGGTGATCGGTTACGCGACCCTGGGGATAATTGTAGGTCCGGATTTTGGCAGAGCGGTCTCCCGTGGATACCATTGTCTTACGTTTGGCACCGATGGCATCCAGGTATTTCTGGTGTTCGATGTTGTAAATACGTGAACGCAATTCCACCAACGCTTTTTCTCTGTTTTTGTGCTGTGATTTTTCATCCTGACATTGTACGGAGATACCTGAAGGTATGTGTACCAGACGAACGGCTGAGTAGGTGGTATTTACCGATTGTCCGCCTGCACCTGATGAACAGAAGGTATCCACACGGATATCCGATTCCTTTACATCGATCTCGAATTCTTCAATTTCGGGTAGTACGGCCACTGTGGCTGCTGAGGTGTGTACACGTCCCTGGGTTTCTGTGGCCGGTACACGCTGCACACGGTGAACACCCGATTCGTATTTTAGTATACCGTAAACATTGTCTCCACTGACGGTGAAGATCGCTTCTTTAAAACCACCTGAAGTACCTTCGCTGGTGGATGTCACACTGACTTTCCAACCTTTGCTTTCGCAGTATTTGAGGTACATACGGAAGAGGTCACCGGCAAAGATGGCGGCTTCGTCTCCGCCTGTTCCACCCCGGATTTCCACAATGGCGTTTTTGGCGTCTTCGGGATCTGCCGGAACAAGCAGGAGCTTGATCTTTTCTTCGAGATCAGGCAGTCTTCGCTGACTGTCGTCCAGCTCTTCTTTGGCCATTTCGCGAATGTCGGAATCACTCTCATTATTGAGTAATTCCCTGGCGTCATCGATATTCTGAAGCAGACCGCGGTATTCTTTCTGGGCTTCCAGAATTTTTTCGAGATCGTGGTATTCTTTATTCAATTTCACAAAACGTTTCATATCTGCCAGTACCTCCGGATCGGTGATCAGGGTGGATACTTCCAGGAATCGGTTTTGCAAACCTTCTAATCTTTCTAGTAATGTGCTTTCTGCCATAAAGGGGATTAATAATTAAATGTGCCGAATTCGCTTTCGATGGTGAGGCAAGCTTTATCCGCTTTCTCTACGCGACCGACTATTTTTGCTTCTATGCCCAGGCTTTCAGCAATTGAAATAACTTCTGCCGCTTTTTCCGGCTTTAAATAAACTTCTAGACGGTGTCCCATGTTGAACACTTTATACATTTCCTGCCAGTCTGTGCCTGATTGTTCCTGAATAAGTTTGAACAATGGAGGTACCGGGAAAAGATCATCTTTGATGATGTGCAGGTTTTCGATGAAGTGCAGGATTTTCGTTTGTGCACCGCCTGAGCAATGAACCATTCCGTGTATGTCTGCTCTTAGGGCATCCAATAACTTTTTCACGAAAGGAGCATAGGTACGGGTGGGAGAGAGTACCAGCATGCCTGCATTGATGGGGCTGCCTTCCACAGGATCAGTCAATTTTTTATGTCCTGAATAGACTAGTTCCTCAGGTACGCCTGCGTCAAAGCTTTCAGGATATTTTTCTGCGAGGTATTTGGCAAAAACATCGTGTCTGGCTGAAGTCAGTCCGTTGCTTCCCATTCCGCCGTTGTAACTTTTTTCGTAGGTTGCTTGTCCGTAGGATGAAAGTCCCACGATCACATCGCCGTCTGCGATGTTTGCGTTGTCGATCACGTCGCTGCGTTTCATGCGGCAAGTAACGGTACTGTCTACGATGATGGTACGTACTAAATCTCCTACGTCGGCTGTTTCGCCGCCAGTGGCATAAACACCCACACCCATTTCGCGAAGTTCTGCTAGCAATTCGTCGGTACCGTTGATGATGGCTGAAATGACTTCGCCCGGAATCAGAAGCTTGTTTCTTCCGATGGTGGATGATATCAGAATATTGTCGACGGCTCCTACGCAAAGCAGGTCATCTATGTTCATGATCAGGGCATCCTGAGCTATTCCTTTCCAGACGGAAAGGTCTCCTGTTTCTTTCCAGTACAGATAGGCCAACGATGATTTGGTGCCGGCTCCATCTGCGTGCATAATGTTGCAGTATTCTGGGTCTCCGCCCAGAATATCGGGGATAATCTTACAAAATGCTTTGGGGTACAGTCCTTTGTCAATATTTTTGATGGCATTGTGTACATCTTCTTTCGATGCTGAAACGCCGCGCATCATATACCTTTGGTCGCTCATAGGTGGGTCATTTTTTTAGTAGTGCAAAGATAACAAAAAATACAAAAATGTCCCTGTTGCTTTGCGACAACAGGGACTTATTGTTCGAGAATCAAGACGATTCACTCGTATTATTTAGTCAGAAATGCCGTTACATTCTTTTCGATACGGCCAGTCAGGTCTTCAATGTTTGCTTTGTCGAATTTTTCGCCGACGATCTTTTCGTACAATTCAATGTAACGTTCAGAAACGCTCATGCAATATTCTGGAGTCATTTCTGGAACTTTTTGTCCGTCTTTGCCCTGGAATCCATTTTCAATGAGCCACTGACGAACAAATTCTTTGGAAAGTTGTTTCTGAGGTTCGTTTTTAGCCAGTTTTTCTTCGTAACCTGCTTCATAGAAATAGCGGGAAGAATCTGGAGTATGAATTTCGTCCATCAGGATGATTTCACCGTCTTTCTTTCCGAATTCATATTTGGTATCCACCAGGATCAAACCCATAGATGCAGCTATTTCTGAACCGCGTTGAAAAATGGCTTGGGTGTATTTTTCCAGTAATTCGTATTCATCCTTGTTGACGATGCCTTGAGCGATAATTTCTTCTTTCGAAATATCTTCGTCATGGCCTTCATACGCTTTGGTTGTGGGGGTAATAATGGGTGTTTCAAATTTTTGATTTTCAACCATTCCATCTGGCATTGGAACACCACAAAGCATACGTTTGCCTTCACTGTATTCTCTCCATGCGTGACCTGTGAGATAACCGCGGATCACCATCTCCACTTCGTATGGTATGCATTTTATACCAACTGTAACCATTGGGTCTGGTGTAGCTATTTTCCAGTTTTTTACGATGTCTTGTGTGGCATCTAGAAACTTGGCGGCTATCTGGTTCAAAACCTGTCCTTTGTAAGGAATTCCTTCTGGCAGGATAACGTCAAAAGCTGAAATACGGTCGCTTACAACCATCACCAACAGTTCGTCGTTGATGTTGTATACGTCGCGTACTTTACCATGATACACGGATTTTTGTCCTGGAAAATTGAAATCTGTTCTGGTCAGAGCTTGTTTCATAATTTTACTTTTTTTCTAAGGCCGGTATTTCTGCAGAATCCGGCGATGGGTTTATTTTATTATCGTCATTTTTCAATTCACGGCGCTGATCCGTCCGTTCTTCCTGATGCTTTTCGTAAGCATCCACAATCCTTGATACCAATTTATGCCGGACAATGTCATTTTTATCGAATTCAATCTTGGCCAAACCTTTCACATTCCGAAGAACCTGTATGGCCTGAATCAAGCCCGAAGTCACATTGTAGGGTAAATCTATCTGAGTAATGTCCCCTGTAATGATCATTTTGGCATTGATACCCAAACGTGTCATAAACATCTTGATTTGGGCAGTGGTTGTATTTTGAGCCTCGTCCAGAATAATGACCGCATCGTTGAGTGTTCGTCCCCGCATAAAAGCCAGCGGGGCTATCTGGATGATTTTATTTTCCATATAATCCTTGAGCTTTGCCGGTGGAATCATATCCTCCAGTGCATCGTACAAAGGCTGCAAATATGGATCAATTTTTTCTTTCATATCTCCTGGCAAAAAACCGAGCTTTTCACCCGCTTCTACTGCCGGACGGCAAAGAATGATCTTTTTTACTTCCCTGTTTTTCAAAGCTCTAACAGCCAATGCAATTGCAGTGTAGGTCTTGCCAGAGCCAGCCGGACCTATGGCAAAAATCAGATCATTGGTATCGTATGCTTTCACCAGTTTCTGCTGATTTTCCGTTCTGGCCATGATGGTTTTTCCACTCACTCCATGTACAATCATATGATCCTGTCTAATCACCATTGGCGCATTGCCTTTGACAATTTCCCGAATTGTTTCTTCGTTGAGCGTGTTGTAATCCGAACAGTATTTCTCCATGGCATTGAGTGCCATCTCAAAAGTGTCCATTTCCGCTTCATCTCCCAAAACCTTCACTACATTTCCACGCGCTGTAATTCGTAGCTTTGGGTATAATGCTTTAATAAGCTGTATGTTACAGTTGTTGACTCCGTGTAAAATCGCGGGGTCAGCTTGCTCGATCATCATGACGCGTTCGTTCATAGGGTAGTGAAAAATGAAGTTGGTGCAAAAGTACGAAATAATGGGGAAAAAGTGGAAGGCATGGGTGTGGTTTTTTGAGCGAAATCAAGGGAATGTATTTGAATTTGTACTGATAAGTTTATACATTTACAAAATTCGAATTTAAATAATTCTAAATTAATTTTTTTAAATAAAAAATATGAATTTTATTACTGCTATGGAACAACGTTATACAACAAAAATGTATGACCAAACGAGAAAACTAAATCCAACTCAACGAGAAGAACTCAAAGAAATTTTAAGAATGAGCCCGTCTTCTATAAACAGTCAACCTTGGAATTTTACATTTGTCACAGATGCTGAAACAAAAATGAAGCTTGCTGAAGTTTCAAACTTTAACGCTCAAAGTGTTATTAATTGCGATACTTTGGTCGTATTTAGCAGGATAAACAACCTTCAGTTATTTGAAAACCAAATTGCAGAACAATTACCAGCGGCAGCGGTCGATTATTACAAAAGAGTTGTAAAGCCCAAATCGGACGAACAGATAAAAACCTGGTTTGCTAAGCAAGTTTATTTATCATTAGGTGTATTCTTGAGTGCCTGTGCAGAAATGAAAATTGATTCAACTCCAATGGAAGGAATTGATCCGGAAAAATACGACACCATTTTAGGCTCAACGGATTATTGCACATTGGTAGCTGTAGCTATTGGATATAGAGATAGTGAGGATCCCAATCAGTTAGAGAAAAAATCTAAATCCAGAAAGCCTATAAATGAAGTTGTTAAATCAATTTAAACTAGAACATTTGACGACTTGAAATGGATCAATGTATCTGGATTAATTGTTTTGCCAGAAAGAAAAAACGTATGCTTACCATTCCTTTTTTGGTTTGTAAATAAAGCTCCCCACAGCAATAATCAGAATGATCCCTGTCACAATAAACGCCCATATATTCGTTTTACGTGACTCTGCTTCAATGGTATAATCATTGTAGAGCATGCGATACGCTGTGAGCTTATACGTCAAGATCCCGTTAGTTAAAACAGCATTATTTGATGGCGTAATGGTACCTGGCATTTTCAAATTGTAATTAATAGAATAGGACAAATAATCAATTAGGTCCTGATTTATGAATTCTTCCTCATATTCTTTCATGGGGCCTTTTTCCATTTCCCACATAGCAGAGAAAGCATTGGTTTTAAAATATTTATTCAGTATTTTATCCATTTCATAATCGCTTAATGTGAACTTTATTGTAGAGAAAATGGTATCTCTCAATGCTTCCAGGCTATCTTTCGATACAGGTTTCTTTTTGACTAAATCGTAGTTTTTAAGAAGCACTTTGTACTCGTTGTTCCATATATTTTGCCCAAACCATAAATTATACTTCTCCTCCAGGGTACCCATATATTCTCGAATTTCCAGGCCGTTCATACCGATCAAAATGTTGGGTTGACCTGTGAACCAAAAACGGGCTTCGTCTTTGGACATGTAATTTTCAACCGGTAGGTTAAAGTTGGTCTTGATTTTAGGATACGTTTCGCGGTAATTAAAATAGGTATAAAACCAACGAAACTTTCTTTTTAAAGAATAATCAACTTTGAAACTGCTCCAATTGTTAGAAGATTTGAGTTTAAATGAGGTAGCCATATCTTCCACCGTTTTATAATCCTTGCGAATATGAACGGTGAAAAGTGTATGAACAACGGAATCAGGTGAATTTTTTAAGATGGAATCAATTTTTGAGGGTTTCAAAGGGTAATCTTTACCCGATGCCAATTTCAGGAATTCCCAATTGACATTCCAGGAAGAGTCAATTTCTACCGGGAAGTTGGTTTTTTTGGAGGCACCAACCATAAAAGTAGAATCTTCCTGAGATGTAAATTCCCGGTAACATGATCCGTCAGCATTAATAACGGTCGTCATATCGTCGTTGTTGGAACAGGAAACGGCAATCAAAACCGAGAGGAGCGATAAAATTTGTATGGATAATTTCATGACTTTATTGTATTGATTGTTTTATGAAAGATTCAAATTGGTTGTTTTCAATGGCATTTTTTTTCATGTAACACAAATAGGTTTTTAACAAATTGAGTTCAGTGTCTGACTGATATTGAATACAAGTTGAGTCTATAGAAACCTGTGTGACCAAAACAGGTGAATGTCCTTGCTCTAGCACCGAATCACGTTCTTGCGTTTGCTGAAAGACAAACAATCCTAGTAAAAAAATAGCAGCAGAACTCGAAATTGCTCGGAACCAGATCAAAAAGCGAGGTTGCGAGGACCTACTGGGGTATTCAATTTGTTGCATGATACGATCAGTAAACATCATTTCATCTTCCAGTGCTGGTTGTGCCTGACGTAGTTTTTCGAGAAGATGCTCGTATTTTTTATCGTTGATTTTCATAATCGATTTTTTAGAGATTCTTCAATTTGTTTCGGATAGCTTGTCTTGCCAGAAACAGGTTGCTTTTGATTTTGTTGGCCGACAAGCCAGTGATTTGAGTGATTTCTTCGACCTCCAACTCTTCAATATCACGCAGGGTGAAAACGATTTTTTGTTTGTTGGTCAAATCGTTGGTCAGAGCCAGAATGATGTTACTTAGTTCTGAATTTATAAGATTCTGTTCCACATTTTCCGATGAAATCAGTTCGTTCAAGCTATCGTCAAGCATAACAGACCGATAGCAATGTTTCGGAGATTTTAGTTTATCCAGACATAGGTTGGTGGCGATGGCGTAAATCCAGGTGCTGAATTTTCGTTGTGTATCAAAGCCCGACAAATGCATCCATACCCGTAAAAAAGTTTCCTGGGCAATATCTTTAGCGTCGTCATCGTCACTCATAAGTCTAAATGCTAATGAATAAATCTTTGACTGATAATACTCTACAATTTTACGAAAAGCCTGATGGTCATTCCGTTTGCTTAATAGTATTAGTTCATTCAGGCTCGAGTTATCCATTTTGTAGAAACTGTTTGTAGGTAATACGACAAAAGTGGATGCAGGTCGAATTATTTATTGAAACAATTCCGGGTAGTACTTCCGAATCATCTCCTGATCCTCCTTGTCCATTTCCAAAAGTAATCTAGGTTTATCCTGAACCCTCAAACCCTTTTGATTAATCTTACCCATCAAGCTCCAATCTGCTGAAGGATGTTCCGGACTTGGGTCCACAGGCTCTTTGGCAGGTAGATCATAGCGGGTGAAGTCAATCACATATGCCGGTGTATTTTTGTGCCAGTCGCGAAGCAAAGCCATACGGAAAGACTTATTCATAAACCATTTTATTTCCAGGTTGTTATAGGAATCACCCAGACCGGAACCTCGTTCTTCAAACTTGTAATTCCAGTCATTATTCGTTTTGTATTTGTTTCTCCAGATGTTACCAAATTCACCGAACGTGACAAAATGTGTGTCCGGCCAACGTTTTTTAGTATCGGTCACCCACATCTCCAATGCATCACAAATAAATTTCTGTCCGAATTCATACGTCAGTTGAGCTTCCCAGATACAAGTGACCCAACCAAATCCGTTCATTTCAAAGCCCTTGTCAAAATGGATGGATTGTGTATGCATGACTTCCCGATGGCCCAAATCAAGTCCCCAACCCTTATAGGTTTCTATAGGTCCAACACCCCGGCGACTGTTATATCCGGTAATTTCATGTCCGTTTGCACCGCTTTGACGGGCACAAACAAAATCCATCGTCCAACCATCCAGATTTACACAATCGATGAAATCAGCAGCACCTTGAGCCGGTTTGCAAAAATGTTCTTTCGAGGGGTAGAATGGATAGGAGGGAGAGCCGTCTGCACCACCACCATCTATGTTGAGCTGACTCCAGATAACAGCATGGGCAGTATGGATCTTTTCAACCTCTGATAAATACCTTAGGTTTTCTGCCGATAGAAATCCTCCCATTATGGACTGCGGACGATAACCGTGTCCGACAAATTTGGTGATGATATGAATAGCTTCTGTCATTTCCTTGTTGATGCGTTCTCTGGGTAGATACATGGCTGGAAAGTAGCCCGGAAAATAGGTGACTTCATCACCGAATTTGGCTTGACAATGGGCTACATAAGCGCGGATTTCCTGATAGTTCTTCCGTTGGTCTTCCAGTGCGTTCAGTGTAAATCCCCAGGTTAGACGTCCATCTGGATTGTTTTTCGCAAAAGCTTTCCGCATGGAGCGCACGCCTTTAAGGGTATGCCATTCTCCTTCATCACGGGGATGTAGTTTCACATCGCGCGAAACTTCCCATGGGGTAGTTCGTATCATGATGCAGAAAGTAACGAAACGGTTTCCATCCAGGATTAAAGGCTCGGATGCATTTATGGAAAAGCAAAAAACGAATGCGCATGCTAATGAAAGGATGGTTTTTTTGACTGAAAAAGTATTCTTCATGGTAGGTGTTGTTATCAAAAAGGTTGGGTATGTCAAAGATAATTGATAAATTGATTTTTCAATAATGTAAGTCATCCCCCTACAAGAATATCAGTTTTTTGCTATAGGAATTACCGGTTTTATTTCTGAATATTCCCTTAGTTTTATTACCATACTTCGTTTGGTAATCAATTATTTATGATTCTAAAATAGGTGTATTTTAAATTTGTATTTTGTTAAAAGAAAAGCTATGAAAAAAAAATTTACTCTTGTCATTCTGGGAATGATTTTGTTCCTTAATACTTCGTGGGCTCAAAGAAATGATCATTTCATGGGCAATCACAAAGATTCTACAATGAATAGTAGAGATTCTCTAAAGATGGGCGATTCAATTCATGTAGATAAGGATAGCATAGAATTCAGACCAAAATTAAGAATCCAGCCGATGGATACCCTTGTTTCTATTGGAAGCACCATTGATTACAGACTTCAAATGCTGAATGATTCCAGTGAGTGGATTGATATTAATGGAGAATGGTCTATGAAAGGTTCGGCAATTGGTAGCATCAATAAAAATGGACATCTTGAAGTGACCGCTTCTGGAATTGCATATGTGGTTGTACACGCTGCTGACTGTAGAACTGTTGCTCGAGTGGTTTCCAGGGAAGCTGTATCTGTAGCTGATTCGTCGGACTTAAACACCATTAGCATTTCCAGAGTTTTTCCTGACGGAACAGTGCTTCCCCCTCAAATTATTAAAGAAGGTGATTCTTATAAGATTGGAGGACTACCTGCACCGCTTAACTTATTGAATGGAGCACAAATCTATTTTCCTGTAGGTTCTTTACACGAAGATATTGCAATTCAAATAAAACTACCAAAATTTGTCAAAGTTGACAGGCAAAAAAATGTAAACTTTGGTGGCAAGATTTTAAATGCTATATCTTTTGATGTATATGTGAATGACGTACACATTGAACCTTACAATTTTGATATACCTTTAAATGTGATCCTTCCTTTTAAACATGGAATAATTCGAAAAATGGGTCTTGATATTTCCAGATTGAGTTTGTTTTATGCCAAAGATAGTACAGAGCTTGATTCCAAGGGTATTTCGAATGTGATGCTTGATACCACCAACAATCAGATTTATTCACAAGTAGCGCATTTCAGTAGCTTGGCTCTGACTGATGTTTCTCTGTTGACTTCTACGAAAAGTCTTTCAGAGTTGAATCAATTGACTGTTTACCCTAATCCTGTTAATGATATCTTAAATATCGATTTCAATGGTGTTAAAACGGATGGTGCTACTATTGTCATCACAAATATTATTGGTGAGGCAGTGTTAACTGTTAAAACAACTTCAAATAGGTTTCAATTGAATACATCTGTTTTAAATACAGGCTTTTATCAAATTCAAGTTCTCGATGATCAAAACAAGTTGATCTATGTAAATAAGATAATGAAAAGGTAAATTCTGGTTTATAGCATTTTAAATCAAACTAAAAGAACAAATTAACTTCTTAATTTGTTCTTTTTTGCTGACCAGGATTAAGTAAATTACTGTGAAAAATAATATTATTGATGAAAAACTTTGAGAAACCTTTTTTTACTTTAATTTTTGGGATGGTATTTCCCTTTATTTTTTGCCTTATATTGATGATTATATGGTTCTATCTCGATAAATCTGAAGACCGGGTACTCTTTTATAGTATCTCTGGGCTTTTGATAGGAGTTCTTTTAGATATCAAGTATTTGAAAGGTTGGGTAAAGCACAGGTATGATTTGCCAATTTGGTCTGTCGCTGGATTTTATGTTGTTTACAACATCATCGTTTACGGACTATTTATGGGATTTCCAGTATTTAATATTTTCCTTGGTTTTATTGCTGGGTATTATTTTGGGAAAAGGAGTTGTTATAACAAACAAATTCTTCGCGAAAGTGCTAAACTGATCAAAAAGGTTTCCCTTTTCACCGGGTTTATCATGTTGCTTATTTGTATATCATCTGCAATCCTGGCACTGCTAGGTGATGGGGCAGGAGGCGATATTCAAAGTATGTTGGGCTTACATTTTGTTGTAACCAGACCGATGATTTGGGGTATTATATTCGTTGGAGGTATTTCACTGATATTGATTCAAATCCAAATAACAAGATGGACAATAATCAAAACAATCAAACATTTTTAAGACTGTGTTTTAAGAATGTAAAAAAAACATAAAAAGTACTAATTAAAACCTGTTGCACAGGCGTTGCATATTCAAAAAAAGTATACATTTGTTTCTCAGTTTGATTGAGCCACTTCTTTATAACCTTGACCACCGTATGACCCTTTTTGAATTACACGATACCCTGCTAGATAGGAAAATTCTGAAAAACCCAAAATCTTTTATTGCTCTTTATGAGGCTAATAGCGATTTGATTGCACAAACCGATTTGTCCAATATCGAAGAGTACAAATGTCTGATGAACATAACGTGTGAGTATGCCCATAAGCTCGTTAAAACAGGCCAACTTAAAAAAGGTTTGCTATTTTTGGATGAGGCGACAGATTTGATGGAAAGTTTCCCAGAATATAATAGGGATTATATCTTTGAAGTCGCTAATTATGAACGTGCAGTTTCGAGTAAAGCAGTTATTTTTTACAACTTGAGAAAATTCGAAAAGGCTTTGTCTCTTTATAAAAGATTAAATGCTGCGTTTCCAACCAATGAATCCTATCAAGGTTGGATTTACAGAGTTAAGGCCAGGAGATATGGTAATCTTTCATGGACGGGGGTAGTACTGGTTTTTGCTGATGTAGTTTTAAGACTCATTTTTGACGACACCAGGTTTGCTGCCTATAATGATTCCTATTGGATTTTGGCTTCAGGTATAAGTCTCTATTTATTTTTTGAAATTCTGAGAAGAATTGCGAAAAGTAAGCATAAAAAGTTGGTTGAATGTTCCAATAAAGAAAAATAAATCTTCTACAATATTATCATTTTATTTCTGAAAGGATACTAAAAAGAGAGTAAGACCGTTATTAATTAAAGATACTGGTATTACTGTTTTTTTAATAATCCGAATCGTGAAAACACCTATCGTCCAAAAATGCAGAGTGGGAATAGTACTTCATCCGACCGTTCATGAAAGTCGTGAACTTTCGCAGGCATGAGGTTAAACCTATAAACATGCTGTCCAAAGAAAACTATCCCTATTACCTGACGGCTCTTGGCCTTTTTGTCTTGCTGAAACTGGGCTTTACTGTTGCTGATAACGATAGCATGGCCTTTTTGTTGAGGCCTATAAACAGTGCCATCGAATTGTTGACGGGTTCCAAAGCAATCTATTTTCCAGATAAAGGATTCTACCATGAGCGCCTGGATGTGCTGATTGACAAATCGTGTTCGGGATTCAACTATTTGCTTCTAAGTTTTGTCATGCTGGTTTTTCTGACCGTAAAATATACTACCAAACAGATTAGTAAGGCTTGTATGGTGCCCGTTTCGATGCTTGCAGCCTATGTTTTGACGATCTTTGCCAATACTTCCAGGATTTTTATATCGATTGTTATTGAACACAAAAATATACATTTTCTACAGGAGCATCAGGCTGTTTTGCACGAAGCCATTGGTGTGCTGACCTATTTGTCCTTTTTGGTGCTGACCTATTTACTAACGGAAAAATACCTCATTAAAACGAATAAACATGCGAAATTTACTGAATCCTAAGTGGCTGCTTCTGATCAATACGTTGCCCTTGACTATCTTATTTGTTCTACTCTTTAGTGATTTCAATGTCATAAAAAGTCTTTTAAAGGCAGAGAATATTCAGCTTTGGATCACTTATGGACTGTTGTTGGGGGGTATGGGTTTTCTGAACCTGATTTATGCTGTTTATCTCATTCTTCAAAAAAAGCAGGTATCAGTCATTTACGGGGTAATTGCTTTGCTTTGTTACATTCCATGGTTGTATTTGTTGGCTTGCAAAGTTGATGATATTTTGCCTTTTACCATCCCACAGTGGATGCTTACAGGTGATATTTTTATTTCTGCTGGGACGTTTTTGATGCCGACACTAGCGTATGCCTTATTTATTCTGGTTATTCGTCTGACTCCCGAAAAGAAACAAAACAAGCCTTGGAAGGATTTAGCCATTTCATTTGCTATTCCCACTGTGTGGTATATGTTTATCATGCTATTGATCCCTTTCTGGAAACCTGTTGATTCCAATTTTGGAATTCATGTGTTGGTGATCCTTTTTATTGTTGGAACCTTGGTTTTTATTTTCTTTTTGACCAGGGCTATTTATATTCTGGTTTCCCAAAAAGCTGAAATTTTTCAGAAGAACAAACTAGCTTGGTTGATTCCGATTTCCATCGTATTTCCTGTGATGGGATTATTGGTCAATAATACCTTTGGAAACTTTATGTCGAACGATCATTCAGGTATCATAGGTAATTTCAGCAATTTATGGTTTTATATCCTTGCAGTATTAAATGGGACTGTAATTTGTTTGCCAAACCGAACAAATCAACTTTACAGGACTTTTTTGTTTTTTGCAAGAAGTTTGACTTTTGCTTACACGCTCTATTTTTTCCTTGTTTTTTTGCCACTCCTGCCTATATCAATCATTGCTATTTTGGGTATCGGAACTGGTTTCCTGATGTTGATGCCCTTATTGTTGTTTGTTGTTCATACCAGTGAACTCTCAAAAGATTTTAAGTTTCTAAATGATTTTTACTCAAAGAAAATGATTTGGGCTATATCCTTGGCTGGTTTTATAATTATCCCTGCAACGATTACTTTAAGCTACCTAAATGATAAAAAAGTTTTGAATGAAACGATGGATTATTTAGATAGTCCGGATTATTCAAAATCGTACAACCTGAATGAGGCGTCCTTACGAAAGACAATGGATATAGTCAAAATGCACAAGAAAGGATCATCCGGTTTTGTTATTGGTGTAAATATCCCTTATTTGACTTCGTATTTCAACTGGCTTGTTTTTGAAAATATGACCGTTTCTGATGCAAAAATCAGAGCTATTGAAAAGATTTTTTTCAACACTGATTCTTTAAAAATGAGGGTTGACCCTATTCAGAATAACCGGGCGATCGTTACTAGCTTTAACACAAAAAGTACATACGACAAAGCTCAGAAAACATGGAAGTCCTGGGTGAACTTGGAGATTGCCAATGACAGTATTGGGATAGGTGAGTTTGAAACCACCATCGATTTACCTGAGGGTTGCTGGATAAGTGATTATTATCTGTATGTGGGAAAGAAAAAGGAAATGGGCTTACTGGCAGAAAAGAAATCGGCAATGTGGGTCTTCTCGCAAATCAGAAACGAAAACCGGGACCCTGGCATTTTATATTATTTAACCGGAAACAGGGTTGCATTCCAGATTTTTCCATTTGCTCTCGGTGAAACTAGAAAATCAGGCATTGAATTCCTGCATAAAGAACCAGTCAGACTGAACATTGACGGCCATTTTATAGAACTTGGAAATACCGCACAGGATTCTATTGGAAGTTTTGAGAATAAGGATGTGATATACGTAACTGCCAATCAGAAGAAGACCCTGAAAAGTATACATAGAAAACCTTATTTTCATTTTCTGGTGGATGTTTCAATGAAAGAAAATATAAAAAAGAAGGAGTATACCAAACGTATTGAAGCACTATGTGAGAAGTATAAACCGCTTGCAAACAATGCCATGGTCAGTTTTGTCAATAGTTACGTGACGACCTATCCCATGGACAAAAGCTGGGAACAAAAATACGAGTCTCAAGAGTTTAAGGGTGGCTATTATTTAGATAGAGCGATCAAAATTGCACTTTTTAATTCATTTGCAAACGGAAAAGAGACGTATCCAATAATTGTAGCAGTGACTGATTCCATTAATAATGCAGTGTTGAATACAGATTTTTCGGACTTTAAAATGGCTTTTCCCGAAAGTGATTTGTTTTATGTTTTAGATAGAAATGTAAAACTTGAACCCCATTCTTTAGTTTCTAAACCCAATGCGAAGATGATTGATACGTTGTCCTGCACTTTTAATCAATCAGTTCTGGCTTTTCCAATGGCTGATCATTCTATTGCTTTTTTGCCAAATAACGGCAAACCAAGCATCATCCTGAAAAAGAAACAGTTTAACATGGATGAATCATCACTTAAAGTGAAAAATTGGCAATCAGCAATGGCCTTACAGGCTAAATGGATTTCTCAGATTTTTTATCCTCAAACATCAGAAAAAGAATGGATTCAAATGATCAAGGGGAGTTTTGTCACACAGGTGATGAACCCGGCTACCTCTTATCTGGTGGTTGAGAATGAAGCTCAGAAAGCTGCTTTGAAAAGGAAACAAGATCTGGTTTTGTCCAGCAATAAATCCCTGGATTTGGGTGAGGACACACCACGAATGAGTGAACCAAGCCTGATCCTATTGAGCTTGTTACTCGGTTTGTCTCTATGGCTGAGAGAAAAAAGAAAAAGGGTTTTAAAGAAGCATTAAGACAGCAATCTTTTCAGTCCATTGACATCCAATATCGTGATCTGCTTTTTGTCCATACTGATTAAACCTTCTGCAACCATTTCCGACATACTTCGGGAGAGGGAAGGTCTGGCAACACCAAAATATTCGGCTAGCTGAGTCTGATTTTTGTCCAGCGTGAGTGTGTTGCTACCGAGTTTCATTTGCTCGAGCAAATATTGTGACAGCTTGCCCTTGATGGTTTTGACAGATAGAATCTGCAATTTGTTGGAAAGGAACTGTGTTCTTCCCGCATTGAAAGACAAGTAATTGGATAGGAAACCCTCGTTGGTGGCCAATAATTTCATCACCGATTCTTTGGGGATCATCAATAATTCGGAATCCTCAAGTGTGGTTACATCAACCGGGAAACGGTTGTTTTCAGCAAAAAGAAAAGCAGGAGCAAGAGGACGGGGTGCCAGGATCTTTTCGATGGTCAGCAAATTTCCGTCTTCTGCTATCATTTCTGTTTTTACTGATCCTTTGGTGAGCAGGTATAGATATTTGCACAATTCACCCTGTCGGAAAATCAATTCGTTTTTCTTGTATTTTTTTTGGATGCAATTCAGATCTTCAACAAAAGATTCCTGCTCTTCAGCGGGTATCTTATTGCAAATCGGACATCGGGATAAATCAATGGTAGCCATAAACCTATGCTTTTGGTTGATGGCCTAAATATAGGCATTAATCCCGAAAATCCGGATGCTCTTTCCTTAGCCTTTAATCATGGTAAGTAGCATCTTGAACTTTTTTTCTGCCTGTAAAGCATGGGTAATATTTGCCGGCATAATAATCGTTTCGCCCTTTTTTACCAAATGGGGGTTTCCTCCAACACGAATTAGAGCTTCTCCGTCCAAAATCTGAACCATGGCATCAAAAGGTGCCGTATGTTCAGTCAGACCCTGACCTTCATCAAATGAGAACAGGGTGATGTTTCCTGCTTCACTTTTCAATACTTGCTTACTGATAACACCACCGGTAGAATATTCCACCATTTCTTCCAGATTCAGGACTTTTCCTTTATTAAATAATTCTTGCATCGTTTTTATGTTTTATTGATTGAAAACAAGTCAGTTCCATTTTATGTTCAAAAGTAGTGATCAAATTGACTAATATGTGTAACAAATGTTACAACATTTAAAAAACGCTCTAACTTTCTTTGTATCCAGAAAAATAAAATGTCCAGTGCTTTTAGGATTGTCGTTTATTTTTTATAAAAGTTATTGTATTAAGTATTTAAATAATAAAAAAATGGATAAAATGTTTTGTTTTCAGTGTCAGGAAGCGTCTAAAGGTACCGGTTGTACACTCCAGGGAGTTTGTGGAAAGACAGCCGATGTAGCTGGTTTGCAGGATTTGTTGGTTTTCCTGATGAAAGGAATTTCTCAATATACGACCCGCTTAAGGGCGTTGAATGTTGAAATGCCCGAAGCTAATAAATTTATTGTGGATGGTTTGTTTATGACCATTACGAATGCAAATTTTGATAAAGATCGCTTTGTCGTTAAGATAAAGGAAGCGTATTCTGTCCGTGAAAAAGTGAGAAACTTGCTGACTGCTCATGGTGAAGATATGAGTGACTTGAATTTCGATTGTCTGACCTGGCAAAAGGATGATGTTGCTGAAATGGAAAGCAAAGCGGCTTTAGTAGGAGTACTTGCTACAGAAAATGAGGATGTACGTTCTTTGCGTGAACTGACCATCTATGGATTGAAAGGTATGGCAGCCTATGCTGAACATGCTTACAATCTGGGGTATGAAGATGTCACGATTCATGCATTTATTCAAAAAGCATTGGTCGCCACCACAAACGACGATTTGTCAGCTGGAGAACTGACGGCTTTGGTGCTGGAATGTGGCGAATTTGGTGTCAAGACAATGGCTTTACTGGACAAAGCTAATACCGGCAAATATGGTCATCCTGTAATAACAAAAGTAAATATTGGTGTTCGTAACAATCCGGCTATTTTAATAAGTGGCCATGATTTACGCGATATGGAGGATTTGCTGAAACAAACCGATGGAACAGGGGTTGATGTCTACACCCACAGTGAGATGCTTCCAGCCCACTACTATCCGGCATTTAAGAAATATACTCATTTTGTTGGAAACTACGGAAGCTCCTGGTGGAAGCAAACCGAAGATTTCGAAACCTTCAACGGTGTTGTACTATTTACCACCAATTGCATTGTTCCTCCACGTTCAAATTCGACTTACAACGACCGTATCTATACAACAGGATCCTCCGGTTTTGAGGGGTTCACTCACATTGATGATCGCAAAGAAGGTCAGCCAAAGGATTTCTCTTCCTTAATTGAACATGCCAAAAAATGTGCAGCTCCTACAGAAATAGAAACTGGTGAAATTATTGGTGGTTTTGCTCACGAACAAGTTTTTGCCTTGGCCGACAAAGTCGTTGAAGCCGTAAAGTCCGGAGCTATTCGCAAGTTTTTTGTGATGGCCGGATGTGACGGAAGAATGAAGAGCAGAGATTATTATACGGAGTTTGCTGAAAAATTACCTAAGGATACCGTGATCCTGACTGCAGGTTGTGCCAAATATCGCTATAATAAACTTCCACTTGGTGACATAAATGGTATTCCACGCGTACTTGATGCCGGACAGTGCAACGATAGTTATTCACTTGCGCTGATAGCCTTAAAGCTTAAGGAGGTCTTTGAATTGAACGATATCAATGATTTGCCCATCGCTTACAACATTGCGTGGTACGAACAAAAGGCTGTTATCGTACTTTTAGCCTTACTGTCACTTGGTGTCAAGAATATTCATTTGGGGCCAACGCTCCCAGCTTTCTTATCACCAAATGTGGCTCAGGTATTGGTCGATAATTTTGGAATTGCTCCGATTGGTTCGGTGGATGAGGATATGAAGTTGTTTTTAGGTGAATAAAAAGTTAAAATACGGGGTTAATTTAACCCCGTATTTTTTTTGTATTTTTGCAAAATATTTTTGTCCAAAAACAATTCTGGCATTTTGGATGTTCATATCAATAACTCAAACTCTAATTTTATGAAAAAGATTCCTTTACTCCTTACAATTATGCTATTTTCTATAAGCTTTACCTTTGCCGGTGGCTTATTGACGAATACGAATCAAAGTGTGCATTTTTTACGCAACCCTGCACGCGATGCTTCTACCGCAATTGAAGCTGTCTATGCAAATCCTGCTGGTTTGACATTTTTGTCTGAAGGTTTTCATATGTCACTGACCAATCAAAGTGCTTTTCAAACCCGCACCATTAATTCCACTTTTGCTCCATTTTCCGCTAATAATGAAGGCATTGCAACAAAAACCTTTAACGGTGAAACGAATGCACCCATTATTCCTACAGTCCTCTTAGCCTATAAAAAGAATGATTTTGTTCTTTCAGCCATGCTTGCCGTTATTGGTGGAGGTGGTAAAGTCACTTTTGATAAAGGTTTGGGCTCTTTTGAATCAGGTGTCTCCATGTTGCCTTTGTTGCTCAATGCCAACCATTTGCCCACTACTGCCTATTCCCTGAATAGCGCTTTTGAAGGTAGCCAATATATTTTTGGCCTTCAACTAAATGGGTCTTACAAGTTGACTGAGGCCTTATCTGCAGCTGTAGGTGTTCGTCTCAATATGGTCAGCAATGGTTATGTTGGTCACATTAACGACATTATGATCAATCCTCAGCATCCGCTTTTGAATCCATCAGCTGACATGATTTCAGCTCCTTTATTCTTCACCAGGGCTGGTATGACAACTTATGCAGCAGCAACAGCCAATAAACAATTGGATTGCACACAATCTGGATTGGGCTTTTCTCCAAACGTAAGTATCAATTATCATCTGTGTGGTCTGAATTTGGCTGCAAAGTATGAATTCAAGAGTGTCATTGATGTTAAAAACAAGACGTCAGTGGACAACACTGGCATGTATCCCGATGGTGTTAAAACACCTAATGACATACCTGCTTACCTGACAGTTGGAGCAGAATATGATATTATGGATAAATGGTCTGTTTCTGGCGGTTATCACCATTTCTTTGATTCTGATGCCAGGATGGCCAACAATAAACAACAATACATCAATGGAGGTATAAATGAGTATTTGCTTGGTACTGAATATAAAATCAACAATGTTTTTTTAGTAAGTGCCGGTGGGCAATTGACCAAGACTGGTGTAACGGATGCTTACCAAAGTGATATGAGCTATAGCCTTGATTCTTATTCCATCGGTTTTGGTGGTGCCATCAATATCACTTCTGATTTGAGATTAAATGTTGCCTATTTCTTTACCAAATATACTCCATGGACTAAAGAATCAGTTAGTTACAATGGCCAACCTCTTGCCGGAAAAGATGTATACGATCGTACGAACAAGGTTTTTGGCATCGGATTGGATTATAATTTTTAATCTAGTTGGTTAAAAAGGACGTAAATATTTGCTTTGCTGCTCATTCGGCAATCCTCACGTACGAAACTACGCTACGGTATGGCTCATAATCAGCGCCTTTACCTTTGCGTCCTTTTTAACTATCTTTGCCCTTCCTGATTCTTCATAAATGCGAATTTTACATATTATTAAAAACTTCGATTTCGGCGGTGCAGAAAATCATCTTTGTGTATTAGCCAATTCTTTGGATGCTATCGGTAACGAAATATACCTAATTGGAGGTCAAGGTACCCAACAATCCAGATTATCCAGTTCAATCAAATTCATTCCTCTACAATTGCGGAGTCTCTTGTTTCTGTACAATATTTTATGGATAGTTTATTACGTTCTACACTACAAGATTCAGATTATTCACGCTCATCAACGGTATCCGATTCACTTGGCTTCAATCGTCGGGAAAATAACCCGAACGCCTTTAGTTGTTACTGTCCATGGCCGATCTCAATATGATTTACGTTCCAGGTTTTCAAGAAAATACGCGGATAAAATCATTTTTGTTAGTCAGTTTGTCATGGAAAACTCCATCCGATTTCCTGAAATTCAGAAAAAGGTTGTCTATATTCCGAATGGAGTGCTTATTTCCACCATTAAGTCTGTTAAGAAAATCTGTCAAGTCAGTTATGTTAGTCGAATGGACAGTAAACATTGTGCTGTTGTCCTGATGATTATTCATCATATTCTCCCCCGGTTATTGATGGATTATCCGTTGCTCACTTTTAATATTGTAGGTGGAGGCCATCAACTTGAAGTGGTAAAAGAGGAAGCGCAACGGTTTAATCAAGCTTTCAATAAAGAGGTCTGTCTTGTATCAGGTTTTCAATCAAACGTGATGGAGTCCATTTGCCCATCTGTATTGGTCCTTGGTGTTGGAAGAGTAGCCTTGGAGGCCTTGGGTTCTGGGATTCCAGTTCTATCGGTCAACAGGAAGCGCCTGGGGACAGTAATAAACACCGAAAATTTTCCGTTTTACAAAGCGAATAATTTTGTTGCAGTTGGTCATAATCCACCTGATGCAGAAACGTTGTTGGCTCAGATTCAGTTGTTTTTGACCAATCAACTTTATTTTCAGACAGAAGCAAACGAATTGCAGTCTTATGTGGATGAGGAATTTAATCATCTAAAAATAGCGAGTCGCATCAATGAACTTTACAAAGAGTTGGTTTAGATTCTTTCTGATGTAAATGGAAACTGATTTGACTCTCTAAATAACATTAGGCTCTATTATTTTGTTTTTATTTAAAAATAGGATAATGTATTTGCACCAGAAAAACAAAAGAATGTGTACATTCGCCCTCGAACGAAGCAGGTTCTTATCTGTTAAATCTTAAAATCTACAACTATGGGCTTTTTATTTGGAGGTTTCTCAATTTTTACATTGTTTTTTATAGTGATTCCAATTTTGATTCCTATTCTAGCACTTGTTGATATTATTAAAAGTGATTTTGAAGGAAACAACAAACTACTGTGGGTCATCATTGTTTTATTGGCCAATATTTTGGGCGCAATACTTTATTTTCTGATTGGCAGGGATCAGAAAATTAAGAAAAGCGGACAATAATAGTGAGCCCTTGCAATTACGCTTGTTTCTGTTTCTTTACAGCTTTGTAAATTTCAAACCAAATAATAGACAGGCATCCTGCAGCTCCAGAATACAGGGTTTCTTTAGCACCAAGTGGTGCAAAACTGAACATCCCTTGCAGGAACGGAATAAACAAAACCGCGCCTAAGAATACCACAGCCAGACTGACAATCCATTTCACACTTTTATTGGGCGAAACAAGTATCTGGAAAAAGTTATTTTCCCAGGAACGGTTGGTCTGAATGGTAAAGATGTTGGAAACAATCAGGGTGATAAAAGACATTGTCCTGACCGCTTCGTCAGAATAGTTCAGGTGAAGGCCTACGAAATAGACCCCAAGTACGACCAGTAGGATGGAAACACCCTGCATACAAGTCATCAGAATTTTGCTGCCTCCAAAGAATTTACTGTTCTTACCTCTTGGTGGACGATTCATTACGTTTTTTTCCTCTTTCTCGGACTCGAAAATAACGGAACATGCCGGGTCGATAATCAATTCCAAAAAAGCCACATGTACTGGAAAAAGTAGAAGAGGAGCATCGGCAAAAAAGACAGGAATGAGTGATAAACCTGCAATGGGAACATGTATAGCAAATACATATCCGAATGCTTTTTGCATGTTGTCAAAGATTCGGCGGCCCATCCGTACTGCTCCCACAATAGAGGAGAAATTGTCATCGGTCAGTACCAGGGAGGAGGCTTCGCGTGCTACATCCGTACCCCTTTCACCCATGGCTATACCTATGTTTGCTGTTTTAAGCGCCGGAGCATCGTTCACACCGTCACCTGTCATTGCAACCACTTCACCTTTAAGCTTTAGCGCATTGACAATTTTCAATTTTTGTTCCGGTATTACACGGGCAAATATATTTATATCGTCAATTTTTGTGCTTAATTCCTCTTCGCTCAGGAGCTGTAATTCAGGACCAGTCATGCATAGGTTGGGGTTTTTCAGCCCTATCTCACGACCAATATTCTGAGCTGTAACCGGATAGTCTCCGGTTATCATAATGACCCGGATTCCAGCTTTGTAACACTCTTCAATTGCACCTTTGACTTCTGGACGGATGGGGTCTGATAAACCAATCAATCCGATAAATTCAAAGTCAAAATCGTGCTGAATTTCTGGCAACATCTCTTTTCCGATGGTTGCTCTGGCCACACCCAGAACCCTTAAGCCATTGGAGGCCATTTTTTGGATTGCTTTTTCGTATTCAGCAATATCCTTTAGGTGACACAAATCAAAAATCGTTTCAGGTGCTCCTTTAGCAGCAATGGAATAGGTACCGGTATCTTTCTGGATATAAACCCTGGACATAGCCATCTGCTCTCTGGTAAGCGGGTATTCGCGAATCATGGACCAGTCGTGGTGCATGTGTTCAGTGCCTTTGAGATATTTTTCCCCAAGTTGTATAATGGCTTTTTCCATCGGGTCGTTGGGGTTTGTCTGACTCGATAAAATACCGTATTCAATGATTCGATGAAAATCTTCCGGGAAACCATCTTTGTTCAGAATATCAAAGAAGCCCTCCTTATTGTATAGGCTACTCACTGTCATTTTGTTTTGAGTCAACGTACCTGTCTTATCTGAACAAAGAACGGTTGCTGAACCAAGAGATTCAATGGCATTGGGCTTGCGGGTCAGTACTCTTTTTCGGGACATCCTCCATGCTCCAAGTGCCATAAATACTGTCAGGATTACAGGGAATTCTTCAGGTATAACGGCCATAGCCAAGGTCAGACCGGCTAGGATGCCATTTAACAAGCTACCTCGGGTCAGAAAAAAGACCACCACTACAATCAGGCAAAGAATGGCACCAATAAATGCCAGTTTTTTTACCAGTGAGTTTAATTCAACTTTTAGGTTTGTGGTTTCATCCTTGACCTCACCAAGGGCTTTGCCAATTTTCCCGATTTCAGTTTCAACTCCAATTTTAGTGACTTGTGCCACGCCATTGCCCTGAATAATCATCGTTCCTGAGAAAACAAATGGCAAATCGTCTCCACCGGGTGCTGTCAGTGTTTCTGTACCAACTGATTCTATTTTACGCACTGGAACAGATTCTCCGGTAAGAAGTGATTCATCTACCTGAAGGTTGATGGAATGCATGACCATACCGTCTGCCGGAACTCTTTCACCTTCGGAAAAAACGATCAAGTCACCAATGACAATCTCTCTGCAGGGTATCTTGATTTCTTTACTATTTCGGATAACAACGGCATTCGGACTGGACATTTCTTTCAGCGCATCCAGTGCTTTACCGGTTTTTCTTTCCTGATAAAACTCGATACCCATGATAAAAACGACAAAACCAAGCAGCATGAACCCTTCTTGCATATCACCCAGTATCATGTACAATGTACCACAGATAATCAACAACATAAACATGGGTTCCTTAAAAATACCCACAACTTGTTTTAAAAAACCACCTGATTTCTCTTTAGGCAGTTCGTTGAATCCGTTTTTAAGTTGTTTTTCTTTGACTTGTCCTTCAGTTAATCCGGTGAAGTTGTGACCGGAAAAATCAGCGTTTTTTTCCATAAATTAAGTACTAAAATAGTATTGGCTAATGTTTTAACCCTGAGCCTAACCGGTTTAAACGATCAGAAATTGTTTATAATGATTTTGTAAGTTTCTCTAATAGAACTGTGAGTTCTTCCAGTTCATTAGGTTCGAGCATTTCTTCCATCAATTCGGCAAATTGAGTATGCGCGCGTTCATGCATTTGATTGATTTGCATTCCTTTTTTGGTCAAATGCAAATGGGAACTTCTCCTGTCTTCGTCAGACTGAATTTTAAAAACGTACCCTTTTAAGATAAGTTTATCCAAAGCCACCGTTACAGTCGGTTTAGTCAACCTCATTTCGGTTGCCAGCTCTGTAATGTTTGGGTTGCTCATTTCGTTCATGATCTCCAGATAATGCATTTGTGCCGTTGTAAGCTCCTTGATATTTAGTTGCTCACGTGCAAGCTCTTCCATTTCCCCTAAATTTTGGGAAAGTTTTGAGATGATGCTGACGATTTTATCCATTGCTTAAAGATTTTGGTGGTACAAATGTAGTTAGTTAGTTCTAACTAACAAGGGAAATGGGTGATTATTTTAGGTTTATGCAGTTATTTCTTGTTTTAATGAGGAAATAACGGGCAATTAATGCAATTAAAACTATTTTTCATTCATTGGTCGGAATAATTAAAATATGCTTAGTGTTTTATATACTTTTGTCGTCTATATATAAAGTAAAAACGTCTAAATGCTGATTGGCTTGTTAAAAGCCAACTATTTATATAACTGATGATACTGTGAAAAAAAATACACTTAAGATTCTACTTATATTATTTTTGTTTTCCTTCCATTTCTCGATAAAAGCACAACAAGAGGAAGCACTAAAAAACAATTCAGGATTGGTTACATTCGATGTCCTTGCCTCCAAAATAGAACGCACACATCATATCCGATTATACTACAAATCCGAATGGTTTGGTCAAAAGTTATTTAAGGAATCTATAGTGGAGCGTACCTTGGAAGAATGTCTTGCCATCGTTAAGCATCAAGCAGAATTGAATATACTGATTATGAATTCTGATGAATACGTTTTTGTTCCGATAGAGGTCAGAAATTATTCGTATAGTAAAAATAGAGAAGGCATACTTTTGATTGGAGAGATAAGTAATTTGGGAAATACGACAAAAGCCACTATTTCTGGAAAAATATCCGATGTCTATTCTGGCAAACCACTAAAAGAAGCAAAAGTCAGCATTGATGAACTTAAAGTATCTTCCATTACCGATAAAGAAGGTAATTACAAATTTACGATACCAGTAGGCTCGTATGATCTGGCACTTAATTATCCTGGCTTTGAAGAAGATAACAGGAAGATAAATGTTTATGGAAATGGAATTGTCGATTTTGAGATGTCAGAGAAAACCATCAGATTGAAGGAATTGGTAGTTAATGACAAGGCTGCCAATCTCAACATTGTTAGTTCACAAATGAGTGCAATTAAACTCAATGCAAAGAATATCAGAGAACTACCATTGTTTTTGGGCGAAAAAGACGTGATTAAAAGTATTAAACTACTTCCCGGTATTCAATCAACTGGTGAATTTGGTACTGGATTTTATGTTCGGGGTGGAGGACAAGACCAAAACCTAATCTTGCTTGAGGATGTACCGCTCTTTAATTCTGCACATGCTTTTGGACTTATTTCGGCCATCAATTCGGATGCTGTCGATAATTTTACCCTTTTGAAAAGTGGTATTCCAGCCAAATATGGAGAAAGAGCATCCTCTGTTATGGATATCCGAATGGGAAGTAATTCGGAGAAGCCCTCTTTCAAAGGAGGAATCGGCCTGATGGATACCCGATTAAACCTCGATTTACCCCTTCTCAATAAAAAAGTCCATCTACAGGTTGGTGCCCGTACTTCCTATTCCAACTGGCTACTTCGTCAGATGCCGGATCCGGATTTAAAAAACAGCATGGTTAGTTTTTACGATATAAATGGCTTACTGACTATTAAATTTGATCCTAAAAACAAATTGACACTTTTTGGGTATTATAGCGATGACAAGTATGGTTTGTCCAATGAATATGAATATCACTACGACAATACCATGGGATCCCTTCAATTTGCCCATCAATTCAGCAATAAACTCAATGCCACTTTTATGGCTGGGACGAGTCGTTACAGAAATGATATTGCGGAGTCGGACACCTTAAAACCCACGGAGGCCTACAAAGTCAATTCATCCATCAGTTATCAGAACACAAAGCTTGATTTTAATTGGTTACCCAATGAGCAGCATAAAGTTAATTTTGGTTTGAATGCTGTTTTGTACAATGTACAACCAGGTATTATGATGCCCTATGATACTTTATCTGAAATTGTTTCACAGACGACGCAAAAGGAAAAAGCGCTGGAGATGGCTGCTTACATTTCTGATAACATAAATATTTTGCCCCTGCTCAGCGCTGATTTTGGTTTACGTTTAACCCGGTATACCTATCTGGGGCCAAACAGCGTTTTAATGTTCAATCCCAATGCTGCACATACAGGGGGGAACATTACCGATACGCTGAGATATGCCAAAAATGAAATTGTCAATTCGTATACGAGTCTGGAACCAAGGGTTTCTATGCGTTACACCCTGGATGATGTCAGTTCATTGAAGTTTAGCTACAATCGAATTAGTCAGTTTATCAATCTTGTATCCAATACGTCTGTGATGTCGCCCACTGATGTCTATAAATTGAGCAGTCCAAATGTAAAACCGGTTATTTGCAATCAATTTGCTTTAGGTTATTTCAAAAATTTCAACGATAATGTATTGGAGGCTTCTGTAGAATTGTACTATAAAAAACTGAGCAACATCCTGGAATATAGGAATGGAGCAGAAATCCTGATGAACAACTCCCTGGAAAAGGATTTACTCAACGCTTCGGGTTATAATTATGGTTTGGAATTTTATCTGAAAAAAAATTCGGGTAAACTAACCGGATGGGCAAGCTATACGTTTTCCCGCTCTTTGAGGCACACCACCAGTCCGTATGTCGTTGACCAGATAAATGGCAATAAGTATTATCCATCTGCGGGTGATCAACCTCATAATTTTGTATTTGTTGGTAATTATCATTTGACAAGAAGATGGTGGCTTTCAGGTACATTTAATTACAGTACCGGAAAACCAGTGACACTCCCCGAGTTGAAATACGACTTTAACGGCAGCCAATACATTTATTATTCCGATCGTAATAAATACCGCATGCCCAACTACCATCGCATGGATATTGCCATCACCCACGATGAATCCATTCGTTTGAAGAAGAAATGGAAAGGTAGCTGGACATTCTCTGTCTTAAATCTGTATGCTCAGAAAAATCCCTACTCGGTCTTTTATAAATCAACTTCGAACTCTAAATTGAATATAAATCCGACCTTTAATTTGTACAGGATGTATATCATTGAGAAACCAATTCCTACCCTAACTTATAATTTCACTTTTTAAGATTGTTCAGAATGATTCATATAAAAAAAATATACCTTGTGGTGCTGACATTGACCATTATAGGTTGCACGGAAATCTATGTTCCGGATATAAACACAGAAAAGAATATTTTGGTGGTGGAAGGATTGGTTACCAATGGCGATGGTCCCTTTCTTGTCAAATTGACTGAAGCTTTATCGTACGATTCCGATTCGAATGCAAGGAAAAAGTTTATACCAAATGCTAAAATGACGGTTTTGGATAATGAGAATCAAGTTTTTGAACTTACGCATATTGGATTTGGTGTTTATTCTTTGCCGGCAACATTCGAGGCTAAAGTTGGAAATTCGTATAAGTTGCGCATTGTAACAATAGATAAAAACATTTACGAATCCAATGCTCAAACGCTATTACCTCCGGAAACCTTTGACAGTATACATACTTCCATAGCTATTATAAAAAGTAAAAATGAAGCCTTTTTGCAGAAAATATTCTGTTATGATGTTCGGGTTGACCTCTTTAATGCTGTTTCTGCTGCAAACCCATCGCCCTTGTGCCGGTTTGAGTCAAACGTCGTTACTCATTATGATTATAAATACAGCCTCTCTGTAGACCCCCAAACGGATACTTTCCCATCCTGGGGCTGGTCTGTTATTGCATGGAAAACCACTCTTCTGGATGAACGGGAGAACCTTACTGAAGAAAGATCTAAAAGTGCCAACGCTAAAATTCAAGGCCATTTTTTGTGCAATATACCTTATGGGTTAGAAAATTACAGTATCTATAATGTACCAGAGTATGCCCATCTGACCTATTATTATAGGTTTAACCAGTATACACTGAATGATGAAACCTATCAGTTTTACAAGGAAGCGAACAATCAATTGGCAGCAAGTGGAAAGCTTTTTGACCCTATATCCTCGCAACTTTATGGCAATATGAAATGTATTACTGATTCCACAAGAATTGTTCTTGGACTGTTTGAAGTTTCATCGGTAACCAGATCGGCCTATGTAGTTAGCGGATTACCTACTGATAAAGTGATCAGCTTGCGCAAGGTTCCTTATGTGACTATTTCGCCAGATGAAAAATACAGCAAATATAAATACAGTATTTTTCCTGACTCGACCATAGTCATTTCAACAGACCCGGATTATATTGAAATTCCATTACCCGGTTGGTGGTATCATAATTAATAAAAGATTTAATGAGGAAATTAGTTCTAAAAACACCATTTATTCTTTTCCTGCAATTGGTCGCCTTGACGTGCTTCACGATGCAGGCAAGATCGGCTGTCCAGGAAGCAGTCTATCTTCAAACCGATAGAATGACCTATATTGCAGGTGAGTCTGTATACTATAAAATGTATGTACTTGATGCCGCAACTAAGAAACGTTCAGACCTAAGCAAAATGGGTTATATTGAGCTGAGAGCTCCGAAATCTGATCCGACTTTAAAAATCCGGGTTAAAGTAGATGCTGGTATAGCTAGCGGTTGTTTCGTTTTACCCGATACCTTATCTTCTGGTCTCTTTCAGGTCGTTGCTTTTACCAGTTTCATGAGAAATCAGGGTGAGCAGTCTTTTTACCAAAGTAACTTGGTGATCGTTGACCGATTTGACAAAAAAATGGATTTTAAAAACATCAAATCAGGTAAAAAGGATACAAGTAGTTGCCATCAGGCTGATTCTTTACCATGGATTGTCACAGATAAGAAAGTGTACGCCCCACGTGAGAAAGTGGTAGTGAGTTTGGGTAAAACGCATTGTAAAGCCAACGTTTCCGTTTCTGTCTATGAGCTTTCAGGTGACACATCAACGGAGAAGTCGGTCGTTGAAACACTGAATGGATGGTCTGTTAATCAATTATTAAAAGGCTACTTGCCTGAAAGCAGATCAAAAATACTGAGAGGCAGGGTGATCGATGCCAAAACACGAAAAAATATCCAGACAGCGACGGTCTTGTTGTCATGTCCTGATATTGTTCCCAATTTGCAATACGCTACAACCAATGCAAATGGTTTGTTTCAGATGTCCTTAGGCGCTTATTACGATGGGAAAGAGCTTTTTTTTACACTAAAAGATGTGCCGGAGGGTACAAGCTGGAAAATTGAGATGGATGATAATTTCAATTTGTCAGAAAAATGGGAACCTGAACTGGTGTCTGAAAAACATTTAACTGATACTTTTCTACTAAAAAGTCAGGATATTGTTTCTATAAACAAGTCGTATAAAACAGAAGTTGATGCCATTGAGGACTCCCTGATCACAAAAGAGCCCATTTGTCCACAGCTTTTTCGTTGTCCAGTAAAATCGATTTATACGTCCGATTTTATTCCATTAAATGACTTCCGTGAAATTGCCGTTGAAATATTACCGACCGTTAGTATAAGTAAGCACGATGAAACTTATAAAGCACGTCTTGTCTCTTTTCTTGGAAACGAATACGCTGATAAGGAACCTGCCATTTTTCTGGATGGTGTGTATGTAGATGATATCAATAAAATAATGGGCCTTGGTTCTGATAAGATACTGAAGATCGATGTGATTGAAACGGAAAGAACATTTGGCGATTTGGTTTTTTATGGTGTCATTTCCATTATCACTAAATCGAATGAAATCCTAAAAACGAAACCTACTTCAAGCTCTTTACGCATCAAAAATGATCTGACCAATAGCAGTAAAAGCTTTGTTGCAATAAATCCAAATACCATCAAGGATATGCATACACCTTTTTTCAGGCAATTGCTGTATTGGAATCCAAATTTAGAATTAAAGGGGAGCGATCAGACTAATCTGGAATTCTATACTTCCGACAATATTGGCAACTACACCCTAAAAGTAGTGGGCATATCAGAAGACGGAACGCCAGTCAATTACAGCTCTTGCATTCAAGTAATCACTCCTGAAAATGTTCTTGTCAAATGAAAAACATCCTATGCCTGGCATTTCTATTGATTTGTTTTTCAATAAGTGCACAAAATAGTGTTGGAACAAGTCTTTCCAATGTTGATTCCATTTTTTCACCTAAATTGACAGGTGAACTTTATAAACCAGATACCATTAGCAGCAGAGGTGAGCAGTTTTTTAACGGACAATGGGTGGAAAGCTCTGTTCTACTCTCCACGGGTGAAAAAATCAATGGTGTTAAAATCAAGTACAATGGTTTTCTAGATGAAGTCATTTGGCAAAATACGTCCAATTTCAAACAGTTCCAGCTTGATAAATCGTATATAAGTGAATTTTGGCTAAAAAACCAAATGGACAGCACTATTCATTTTAAACGCTTAAATATTACAGACTCCACTTCCAGAAATCCATCAGGTATTTTTGTTGAAGTGGCAGCTGAAGGAACATTTTCGTTATATATTCAACATAAAGTCAGCCATTTGGTCGATGAACTTGTTGCGTATAAATATTTCGTCATTTATGAAAAGACACCATTATATTATATCAAGTTGCCTTCAAGCCTTTATTTTAGGTTGAGCGAGCTCAACCGGAAAACGTTCCTGAATGTATTCCCTGAACAAAAGAAGACCTTGTCCAAAATGATTCGGGTAAACCGTCTGAATTTAAAAACGGAAAAAGGATTGATTAGAGCAATCGATTTGATGAATCAGAATGGATTAATTAACTAATATTTCCGGGTAACCGAAAAAGAAAATTTCGGGAACAGCAATATGGGTAACGAAACACCCACTACCAAAGCAAATAGGATAAACATAGCCGTCATTCCATTGTGGAAGAAATCCAAAATATATACCTGTTCCAGTTTTGAATCGGTATTTTGCATAAATTTGATTAAACTCAATATCGTTTTATAGGCAAACATTCCAGGAATCATTGGAAGCAAAGATGGGAATGAAAAAACTTCAGCCGGGCAATGGATTAGCCGTGCAAAAACAATGCTCATCATTCCTATTGCTGTTGCTGCTATAAATGTAGCGATTGTAATGTCCATGCCCGATTGAATCAGAAAAAATCGCATCGAGTGTCCAATGGCAGCCAATAATGCCGATACAAAAATAGCTTTACGTGATGGATTCGAAATAACGGCAAAACCAATAGCGGCTACGGCTGCCAGCAAGGCATCGATTACCACCAAACGAAACATATCTGTTGTTATCATAATTTTTCCAGTCCTAAAATCAACATTGATGCAAATAAACCAATCGAAATGCACACGATTAAACTACAAGCATTAACCAGGCGCGCAGTGCCAGTGAGAATGTGACCTTGAATAATATCCAGTATGGAATTGATCAACGGCACTCCGGGTATCAAATATAAAACGCTTGAAGCCAATGCGATATCTGGTGTTGTTCCAATGTTGAAAACGTAGCCCATACCTGCCATTAATGATGCCACAAAGGCACTTGAAGTGAAAACAACTAAGTGATTGATGTGTTTTTTTATCATTTCCTGACGAAGAAAAAATCCCATCAAGGTGGCAAAAAATACAAGTCCAATGGCATAAAGGTCACCATGAAATAATCCACAAAATGCTGCATTGGCAGTACTAGCCAGAAAAAGAACAAGCCATCTGGACATCCGTTTTTTAGAAATAATCTTCTTGTAAATATCTTTGGCCTCGTTGAACGTGGTTTTTTTGTCGAAAATATCCCAACTCAAAGCACTCAAATCCGACACGAAGTTATAGTTTATGAGTAATGGATCCGTCTTTTTGATCAGGGTAAGGCGTTGGTGTGGATCCTCCACAAAAGTGATGGTCATCATGATGCTCAGTTGAAATACGGACAAATCCATTTGATAGCCAAAGGTCTTTGCCATACGGGATACGTTTTGCATTATGCGCATTGTATGGGCCCCAGAAGTCATTAATGTCGAAGCGACATCGGTTAACAAGTCGGCTACTTCTTGAATATCAGGCTCATTAATATCGGAGTTTTGTGTCATCTGAAAGAATAAATTTTGTGCAAAGTTACAAAATTTCTTTCTTTATTTTTTCTTTAGATACCATCCCACGATCATGAATGCTGTAAGCATCTCTGAACATGGCACGGCCAGCCAAATACCTGTCACATTAAAAAGCTCAGGCAATACCAGAAAACAAATAATCATAAAGATAAAACCTCGGAATAGGGTGTAGATATTGGCCAGTTTTGCTTTTTCAATACTTTGAAAATATCCAACAGCGGCCATATTGAAGGCAAAAAAGAAATAACCGATGGAGAAATAAGGTAATCCTTGTATCGCTATCTGATAGGCATTAAAAGAGGAATCCAGAAACAAAGCGACCAAAGGTTTGCTGAAAACGATACTAACAACCATAGCACCTAAACCACATAAAAGCGCAGTTCCAAGGCTGATGCTTACTGTCTTTTTTACTCTAGCCCAATTTTTTGCTCCGTAATTGAAACTAATAATAGGCTGTGCTGATTGTGCAACAGCGTTGCCAAACATATAAATAACAGGAAAACAATAACATGCCACACTGAATGCCGCAACCCCATCTTCACCCAGCGCATGGATAAACACATAATTCCCAATCAAAACCATGACCGAAATAGCCATCTCACCCAGAAAAGCAGATGAACCCAATTTGGCCATATAAACCACATCCCGGAGTGTCTTCCATAAATTGGATTTATTCAACTTAAGTTTGTACAGTCGCAACTTATTTGAGAAGAACGCGGAATAAACAATGACCATAAGTCCTCCAAGAGTCACCCCGATTGAAGTTGCCATAGCAGCACCTTTTATACCCCAACCAAACTTAATGACAAAGAGCCAGCAAAGAGCCAGATTTAATATCGCAGGAATGACATTGCAGAGCATCGCATAGACCGGAGAACCATCTAATCGGATGATAAACAATCCCATACTCATGATCATATTGAAAATAAGGCACGGAGTCAGCCAATCAATATAGACCAACACCAGAGGTAGTAATTTATCTGAACTCCCAAACATATACGCCACATCCACGTGGAAACTCAATACCAGTGCTGAAATGAGCAGCATAATAACCGATGCTACAATTACGGCCTGAGTGATATTGATACGCGCTTCGTCTATTTTGTTGTGTGACAAATGTATAGAGGCAACAATGGATGATCCGATGCCAAACATCAATGCGATGCCAGTGGTGATCATAAATAATGGGCTGGCAATGTTTATAGCCGCCAAACCGTTACTACCTATACCGCGTCCTACAAAGATACCTTCTGCTACAATCAATGTGGCAGTTGACAGCATACCCAGGAGGGTGGGGAAGAATAGCCTGCCAAAAATGGTAGGTATGCTCATTGTGCCGTAGTCAATTTTGTTGCGGGGCATTTAGTTGAATATAAAGTGCAATAGGTTCGTAGTCTGTTTAGGAAGGATTATTGCAAAAGTAAAGAATATTGTGCGAAATAACGGATTATTCATAGTTGACTTCAAGGAATTTTACCGTTATTTTGCAACTTAGACTTAAAATACAGAACCAATCAAATAGTGATGGATATAATAGAAATGCTAAGAATTGCCCCTGCAGCCATTATTGGTCTGACGGTTCATGAGTTTTCACATGCCTATATGGCCAACCGTTTAGGAGATAATACGGCTAAACTAGAAGGTCGTTTAACCCTCAACCCTTTAAAGCATATTGACTGGCTCGGCTTTTTCCTGATTATGGTTGCCGGATTTGGTTGGGCAAAACCTGTCGTATTCAATCCAGATAATTTGAAACACAAACACCGTGATGAAATATTGATATCCATTGCCGGACCATTATCCAATTTAGCAACGGCATTACTACTCTTTCTGTTTGTCCGAGGACTGTATTTTTTTGATTTTTTCAACAATACAGGTATTGGTTTAGAAATTGTTAATGTGATACTAGTATGGGGAGTAATCAATATTGGCTTGTTTATTTTTAATCTGATACCCTTGCCTCCGCTTGATGGGTCCCACTTTTATTTAACCTTTCTAAAAGAAATCAATCCTACTTTAATGGCCAATTTGTATAAATATGGAACGGTGGGTTTACTGGTCATTATCCTTGCCGAAAGTAATCTGCATGTGAACATCCTTCATTTATCAGGTATGGTCAACTCCGTAACTACATTCATCATGCAGTTGATGGCCTTTAATTAAATATCCAAAATAAACCATGAAGAAAATAGTAGCACTTTTGCTGATACAATTGCCACTCTTTTGTCAAGCACAACAGACCACTCGTTTGTCCGATTACGTCAATCCTATGATAGGAGCGAGTACCAGTGTGGGTGCAGCAGGTATTTATCATGGACTAGGTAAAACCTATCCAGGTGCAACCAGCCCTTTTGGAATGGTACAGGTCAGTCCGAATACCATTACAGGAGGGGACAATGGCTCAGGCTATAGTGATGAACACACGAGTATAGAAGGTTTTGCGTTTACACAAATGAGCGGTATAGGTTGGAATGGAGATCTAGGCAATTTTTTGGTTTCACCTACATTGGGGAAACTGCAAACCTCAGCCGGAACTTCTGATAATCCGGATAGTGGTTATCGATCACGGTACGACAAATCTAGTGAAAAAGCCAAAGCTGGTTATTATTCAGTCCTATTATCGGATATTGGTATCAAGGCAGAAGCCACGACAGCTCCCCACAGTGGTATGCTGCGTTTCACCTTCCCGAAAAATGATCAGTCGCGCATTCAGATCGATTTGGCTAGAAGAGTCGGTGGAACATCTTCCAGGCAATATGTAAAAGTGGTTGATGACCATACAATCGCAGGATGGATGGAATGTACTCCTAATGGAGGTGGTTGGGGCAATGGTGAGGGCAATGCCCGTTATACTGTTTATTTCTATGCTCAATTTTCAAAACAGTTGAAAAATTTTGGTGTCTGGTCTGCCGAAATCCCTGATAATTGGTCCCGGAAGCTGCAGGATGTGGTAAGTGATACGTATCAGAAACGCATTTCAGAAGCGAAAATTCTGAAGGATGTGAAAGAATTTGAAGGGAAACATATAGGATTCTTCAGTGAATTTGAAACCTCTCAGAGCGAACAGGTCTTGTTTAAGTCCGGGATTTCTTTTGTAAGTATGGAAGGTGCCCAAAAAAATCTGAATAAGGAAATCGCTGACTGGAATTTCGATTATTTACTGGAAAATAACCGTAAACTTTGGGACGACGCTCTTGGTTGTATGAAAATAAAATCCAATGTTGTGGATCAGAAAACCATTTTCTATACCTCCTTATACCACACCATGTTAGATCCACGTATCGCAACAGATGTGGACGGACAGTATACCGGTGGTGATCAAAATACTCATAGTGCTACCGATTTTACCAAAAGAACTATTTTTAGCGGATGGGACGTCTTTCGCAGTCAGATGCCCTTGCAAACGATCATCCATCCTCAGGTGGTTTCCGATATGATCAACTCTCTGATTACCCTGGCCGACGAATCTGGAAAAGGGTATTTTGAGCGATGGGAGCTTTTGAATGCGTATAGCGGTTGCATGCTGGGTAATCCTGCCATTTCGCTTCTGACCGATGCCTTCGCAAAGGGTATCCGAAATTACGATGTCATCAAAGCTTATCGGTATGCCATTAAAAGTTCGGAGAAATTTGGAAATGCAGAAAAGGGTTATGCGCCGGGTTCATCCGGTATTTCCTATACGTTGGAGTATGCTTACACCGAATGGTGTGTGGCTGAATTGGCAAAAGCCCTTGGTCGTAAAGAGGATGAAACGATATATCGGGGATTGTCCCAATCATACAAGAATATTTTCGACAAAGATAAAATGTGTTTTCGGCCTCGTATGGAGGATGGTACTTTTGGATCTTGGCCAAAAGAGGGGAGGCTGAAGGAAGGATACGGCTGTATGGAATGCAACCCATGGCAGCAAGGTTGGTTTGTGCCTCACGATATCCAGGGAATGACGGAACTGATGGGTGGAACAGAACGCGTATTGGCCGATCTGGACACTTTTTTCTTAAAAACTCCTTCAAACTTTCAATGGAATAATTATTACAACCATGCCAATGAACCAGTTCATCATGTTCCTTTTCTTTATAACCGGTTGGGGGAGCCATGGAAGACACAGTATCAAACACGTTATATCTGTCAGAATGCCTACAAAAATGCTGTAGAAGGTTTGGTTGGAAACGAAGATGTAGGTCAGATGTCTGCCTGGTATGTGCTGGCTGCCAGTGGTATTCATCCGATATGCCCCGGTGAAAGGCGTTTTGAAATAACTTCACCTCTTTTTGATGAGGTGCAGATTCAGGTCGATAATACAAAGACTTTTACCATAAAAGCTATCAACAATAGTGCGAAAAATGTCTATATCCAATCAGCCAGACTGAATGGAAAGAAATATACTAAATGTTACCTGGATTACGTGGACATCGTTTCTGGAGGAATGCTGGAACTAAAAATGGGAAAAAAAACAAACAAGCATTGGGGAGTGGAAGATGTTTAAAATTTGTAGCCAATCCTTAATTGATAGTTGGTGTACTTGTTGAGTGATTCATACTTTATGTCTCTCTCGTACATTAGTTTCACTGCTATGTAGTTTTTTTCTTTGATAGGGATATCAAACCCAACTCCTCCGGTCAATCCGTAAATGTAGGTTTCTGGCAGAATTTCGTTTTCCCGGTACGAGGATGTTACTTTACCTGAATAATAAAATTGGTCTTTTCTAAAAGAGCTTTCCATTTGCATCATAAAACGTTGTGAAAAGTCTACTTCAAAATAGGGTTGAAACGGGCTATTAACGAGCTTGTATTTGACGCCTAGATTGTAGGTCGATTTTAGTGCGCTATAGTCGTAGCGATAATAATATTTATTTTCTACACCATAGTCACATGCTCCTGAAATCTTCGATAAATTGAATGAAAGCACCAGACCCAATGCACTTGAAAATCGTGGATCTGAAAATTCAACTTCTGCACCGATGACTGGACTTTTGGAGTATAAATTCGAAAAGTATTCAGCTCTTAAATTTAGGCTATTGTATTCGAAACCGCTAAAAAGGGTAAAAGTGTATTCCGTATATTTCTTTTTATAGTCATTCTCAAAAATGATGCAACTCTCACCCGATTCGCACATTTTTTCGTGGTACTTTTCTGTAAATTCGATCATGGATTTTCGGTCAAATGTAGCATTTACAGTCTGTTGGGCCAATGGAAAATAGTCCTTGAAAACATAACCCAATTTTCCTTTGTATACGTTGTCTTCTTTTATGGTGCTTTGGATGATTTCGTCCGGCTTTTTGGTCATGGAAACCATAGACCCATCTTCTTTTTCAAAAAAATAGTAGCCGTTATCCTGACCTAAATAATACAAGTTGATGATCCCCTGAACCAGATATTCCAGAAAGAATACTTGGGGCTTATTGTTTAGAATCACATTCTTGGATTCGTACCGTTTTCCCTGATCAAGAAACCAAAAGGAGGCTATGTCACCAGGATAAAATGTTTTTGTTGAATCAAGTTCATTTATTTTAAAATCGCATTTGAGAGAATTTTCAGTATCAGTCCTAAAATCGATCAAACCTATTAATGTGTCATTATCGTTCGTAACTAGGAATCCTTTTTTATAATTGGATTGTGCATTGATAGTTACTATTGAAATAAGGCAAAATAAGATGCTGAGTGTTATTCTTTTCATGGTAGGTCGTTCTTAGCTATTTTAATTCTATATCCAATTTTATATCCTCTCCTCCAACGATGACAATCGTTTGTTTCTCACTATGATATTCGTTTTTCGTAAAAGTTATTTCCAAGATGCCAGCGTTTGGAATATCGACGTTATAGGTGCCGTCATTTATGGTTGTTGCATCGTAATTGGACAATCTTGAAACAATGTGGATAGCTACTTCCGGTAATTCAGCTCCAATGCTATCGGTTACTGTACCTGAAATGGAGCACGGTTTTTCAACATCGCTAATGGTGCATGAACTAAGATTTAAAAGGGAAATAAACAATCCGGTATACAGTAAGTATTGACTTTTCATATAGATTGACTTTATGGTATCTTTTATGTGACGATTTGGGTTTTATGCTGAATTAATAAAGTAGAAGGAATGTTGCATCATCCTAAATTTGTACCAAATGTACTATTTTTTTATATTAAGTCAAATATTTAGTATTGATAAAGGTGTTAGTCTATTCACCAAAAAAACATACCTTTGTAGTCCTATTTTATCCTGAATGAAGCAGCGTTATTTTATTCGATTATCGTACGACGGTACCAATTACCATGGATGGCAATATCAACCCAATGCCATTTCTGTGCAGGAAGTCATGACCACAATTATGCAACGCATTTTTGGTCCGGAAATGGATTTAACGGCAGCTGGTAGAACCGATGCCGGCGTTCATGCCAAAACGATGTATGCCCATTTTGATACAGAAAAACCGGTGACTGATGTTGTTGCTCTGGCTAAAAAACTCGATCTGATGATGCCTCCCGATATCAGTATTCGTGAAGTGATACCCGTTCGCTCAAATGCCCATGCTCGTTTTGATGCCACTTCCAGAACCTACGAATACTGGATGGCTGTAGGAAAAGACCCTTTCAACCGAAACTTTTTTACCCATATATTTGGCGAACTTGACTATGAGGCCATGAACAGAGCTGCTCAATGTTTGTTTGAATACATTGATTTTACGAGCTTCAGCAAAGCACATACGGATGTTAAAACAAATAACTGTAAAATTTTGCAGGCCAATTGGGAGAAGCGCGGCATGTACTGGGTTTTCACCATTCAGGCTGATCGCTTTTTACGTAATATGGTCCGAGCTATTGTGGGAACTCTTTTTGAAGTGGGGCGTGGAAAAATGGATGAGGCTGGATTCAGAGCAGTTATAGAATCCAAAAATCGTTGTAATGCAGGTAGTTCAGTACACGCTCAAGGTTTGTTTTTAATGGATGTATCCTATCCGGAAGAAATTTTTCTGAAATCGTTTTAGGATAATATTGGTACTTTATGGATAACTTAATAATTAAAAATCTTTTCGAATGAAAAAGCATACTATTTTGATCATCCTCTTTTTCCTGACAGTATTATCTGGCATAAAGGCTCAATCCATAGCCCACTATTTTGTGCAAATGCCAGCCAATATGATCCCTACTATCAAGACGGAAACTCGTAAAGATTTGGTTGATTTTTACCAGAACGGAAAATTGGCCGCTATGCCTACTTCCTTTGGTGGAGAAGTGATACTGAAGGAACTAACGGAAGATTACCTTTTGCTTCAGATATCTGATCACGCTGATATTCAAATGAAAAGATTGCAACTTACAGATTCCACACGTGTTTTGGCTGTGGTTCAAACAGTTTCAGCACCTCTAAAACACAGCACCATCAAATTTTATTCAACCCTGTGGGAACCCCTTCCTCAAATTGCATTTCCAACCCTTACCTATAGCGATTTTCTTGATATGGAGAAAGGAAAAGTGTTGGGTTTGTCAGATCATTTCAATGATATTTCACTGAGAAATTTTATTTACTGTAAATTTAGATCAGATAAACCTCAAGTAGTCGTTTATTCCTCCATTAGAGAAGATATACGTCCAGAAATAAAGAAAGATTTTGAGCCAGTCATCAAAGACTCTTTGATCTATGATTGGAACAAGGGCATTTTTAAATACATCAAACCTTAAATTCAATCAATGAGCGGCTCCATCAACGATGTCTTTGAACCGATTGTTCAAAGCTTAACCAAAATCCTATTTTGGGATCCTTTTGCTGCAGTAGGTTTTCACTTTGGCGCTCCAGTACCTTTTATTGTCGTGTGGCTTATTGCCGGTGCCCTATTCTTTACATTCTACCTGAAGTTTATCAATTTTCGTGGATTGAAACATGGTGTGGATTTGGCTTTGGGCAGGTATACAAAGCACGTGGGAAAGGGTGAAACATCCCATTTTCAGGCCATCTCAACAGCGCTTTCTTCTACCGTTGGACTAGGGAATATCGCTGGCGTTGCTGTCGCCATTTCTATGGGAGGACCTGGGGCAACATTCTGGCTTATTATCGCCGGATTACTGGGTATGTCTTCCAAGTTTGCAGAATGTACACTCGGCGTTAAATACCGGAAAATGAGTCCTGAAGGAGTTGTTTCTGGCGGACCTATGTATTATTTACGTGATGGTCTGAAGGAACGTGGATTGCCCAAATTGGGTATTTTTCTAGCCTATACTTTCGCTGTCATCGTGGCTTTTTCTGCTTTTGGCATTGGTAATATGTTTCAATCCAATCAGATACATGCGCAGCTTTCAGTTATGTTTCCAGCAATTGCACCGTATGGTTTTTGGGTCGGAGTGGTTTTGGCTGTGATGACTGGACTGGTTATTTTGGGCGGTATTAAAAGCATTGCCAAAGTCAGCGAAAAATTATTTCCATTTATGGCGATTTTGTACATCATCATGTGCTTGATGATTATTTTTACTCATATAGATCGAATTGGAGAGGCTTGTCAACTGATCATTAACGGTGCGTTTCATCCAGATGCTTTGAAGGGTGGGTTTGTAGGAGTCTTGATTACCGGTTTTCGTCGCGCTGCCTTTTCAAATGAAGCTGGAATCGGATCTGCAGCGATAGCTCACTCTACCGTGAAAACGGCCAGACCTGTCACTGAAGGTTATGTGGCTTTACTGGAACCCTTTATTGATACGGTCATCATTTGTACTATGACGGCTCTTACACTCATCTTTACCGGTTTTTACAAAAATCCAGACGGTCTGGAAGGAGCCCAACTCACCTCCGCTGCCTTTGAATCTTTTGCCTGGTGGGCACCTTACGTCTTGTTGCTATGTATGTTCCTTTTCGCCTATTCTACCCTGATTGGCTGGTCTTACTATGGGGTGAAGGGATTCGATTTTATTTTCGGAGGTTTTTTTGAACGAGTTTTTGGCAAAAGAATATATGCTGAAAAGTTCTATCAGGTCCTCTTTTTGATGGTTATTATTGTTGGAACAACTACCAGTCTAAATGCCATAATAGACTTTTCAGATATGCTTGTATTGTTAATGTCTGTGCCCAATATTTTGGGTTTATACATTCTGGCTCCTGTTTTGAAAAAGGAAGTGAAGGCTTATCGCATGGCTTTAAAGTCCGATAGGATTGGTTGCGAGAAACCTTAATTCTATTTTTCCAAATTCATAATTGCCCCAGTCATTGGACAAAATTCCGCTGATTTAAGTGCGCCTTCAGGTAAGTTCATAATGCGTCCAAACTGAGCTACAGGAATAGATTGGTCGCAAAAAACAGTTGTACCGTTTGTCACTTTTACCTGAGCTTTGCCAGGTACGCGATAATATACACTATACACTTTTTTGCTATCCTCAGCCGGTGTCTTAACAATGTCGGCCATGGTACCCACTTCTTTTTTAAGATTGATAAAAACAGGGTCTCCACCTAGGTTTGTCTTTTCAACTACACCTTTCAGTTGTGAAAATCGGAACAGAATTTCTTCACCGTTTTTCTGAGGATCGTATTCAAAAGTGGATTTTTCGATTTTCTCTGTACGTTTACCTGAAAAAAGCTCTGTGTAATATTTTTCCATCCTATTGAGTTCACCCAGAATAATTTCATAGGAACGACCATCAGCAGGCGTTTTGTCTAAATCAAGAGTCAAGAGGTTGATGCGGGTATCTCTGAGGTTGAATAATTGGGCAGCTGCCAGTTCGGCCATTTTTGCGGTAGAAGTGGCTTGTTGCATTTCCAACGTTACGATTGATTTTTCCTGTGATTGATAATTATCAACACAATTTGGCTTATTGGGTTCTTCTGGACGACGCATATCCATTTTGGAACCACAATCAGACTTCCCGATAGACTTCAGAAATCCTTCTGGAGTCAATTGAATGGATTCTGGCGTTTTGGATTTTCCAGTACTGATGACATAGGCATTTTGAAGATCCGGGATAGCTTTTGTGGTTAGTTTTACACCTACAATTTCATAATGTATGGCTTCTTGCTGGCATACATTTGTTGTACCCAGATAGCGTTCAGCATATGGAAAATAGATGCCAGGTGTTTCCTGGATCATTCGAGTTTCCACTTCAACGACAAAAACTGTTTTGGGTAGTGAATAAATCAATCCTCCAGCAGGGTCAGTTGCGCTGCTTATTGGAGTAGACTTAATTTGGGCGAAACCTAAAGTCGTCAATACTAAAAGAAGGACTAAAGAAAAAAGACGTTTCATATAATTGGTTTTATTAATAGATGATCAAGTTCTTAATTTTGAAAATGCTTTTCCAAGGTTTTTGATAAGGTCGCTTGCCAACAAACTTTCCTGCGACTGCTTTTTAAGCGCCAGATCACCACTCAAGCCATGCAGATAAACACTCAGTTTACATGCCTCAGCAGGTTGGTATCCCTGAGCCAGTAAAGATAGTACAATTCCTGTCAGAACGTCTCCAGTTCCTCCGGTAGCCATTCCTGGATTGCCTGTACTGTTGAAGTGGCATTCGCCGTTAGGGCTTATACACGCAGTATAGGAGCCTTTTAGAATAAGATAAACCTGATGCTCAGTAGCAAATTCCCGTGCTGACTCCAAACGTTCAAAACCAGTACGAGCTGTTTTTCCTGCCAACCTGTCAAATTCTTTGGGATGAGGGGTTAATACGGTATTTTTTGGGAGCATTTTCAGCAAATTTTTGTTTTCAGCTAAGATATTGAGTGCATCAGCATCCAGGATCAAAGCACAAGGTCGTTGCTTTAACAAGTTTTCCATAGATGAAACTTGTTCTTTTGCCGTACGAATACCTGGACCTACGGCTATGGCTGAATAACCATCCAAATCAATGAGTTCAGATTCATCACAGAAACCCTCTGAATGGTAAGATTGGATAATGGCTTCTGGTGTTGTTGTCTGAAGGATGGATACACCAGAATCTGGAATTCTGACATTCAGCAAACCAATGCCTGAACGTAAAGCTCCTTTGGAACTCAGAATGGCAGCACCCATCATTCCTGGACTTCCTGCAATTAAAAGTCCTTTTCCATAAGTTCCTTTGTGTGAAAATCGGGAACGCATTTTTAAAATAGGAGTGAGATCATGCATCTCCGTATATGCGTAGGGTGTCTGCATTGCTTCAATGGCTCCAGGAAGTATGCCAATATTAACCAATTCCCATTCCTTTATAAAGGATTCATTTTCAGGCATCAGGAAAGACAATCTGGGAAATTGAAGGCCAAGAACTAAGTCGGCAAAAACAATGTTTTCCAGAATATTCTGGCTGTTGTCCTCGCCGAACAAACCACTAGGTAGGTCAATTGATAGTGTTTGAGCGACTTGCCGTTTGATCCAATGTACAATTTCTGCGTAAAACCCCATTAATGGACGATTCAGACCTGAGCCAAATAGCGCATCCAGGATAATGTTATGACCTTCAAAGTTGGAAAGATCGGTGACATTTTTCAGAATGAATACTTCGGCATTCGGAATTTTTTGTAATCGGTCCAATTGAACGGAAGCATCGTTCGATAATGTCTCTAAATGGCACAAAACGGTCTGTACATGATATCCAGCTTCAACCAGTAGACGCCCCAAGGCTAAACCGTCACCGCCATTGTTGCCTGGACCTGCCAAAATCAAAATCGTATCGGTCAGCTTGATTTTTTGAATGATACGTTTGAAAAGTGCTAACGATGCACGGTTCATCAAATCAACTGAAGTTAGGTCTTCCAGTTCAATCGTTTTAGCATCCAATTCTTTTATTTGATTGGTCGTGAATAGTTTCATTGCACATCTATTCTTTAATAAATTTCATTGTTTTTGTGCCATTTTCTGTTTCCACTTTAAGCAGATATACTCCGGCATTTAATTGACCAACCTGTATAGTTTTTGAATCTTGTCTTTCTAAAAGTACGCTACCAGAAAGGTCAGTAACCTGAGTCTTTTTCAGGGATTCTGATGTTTTGATATGAAGCTCATTCGTGACTGGATTTGGATAAATCGACAAATCAAGTGTTTTGATATCGCCCAGGTCCGTCAGAGGTGTACGCAGTGCAAAAGAAATATAGCTGTTGGCGTTTGGCGTCAACTGAACCCAGCTGCCATTATTGATGAAAACGGCAACGTTGTAGGTGCCAGCTGCAATGTCCAATGAACCAGTCAGTGTGACAGTCTGCGTTTCATTATTCTCAATGCTAGCGATTTTTGAGTTCAATTGACCTACAGATCCACTCCAGTCTGTTGGAAAGATAAAGGCGTAGACCTCAGCGTTGAAATAACCTCCCGTATTCTTAAGTGGCACATTGAGAGAAATCGTTCCATTTCTGTAGACCTTGACATCTGTCAAAAAGATCTTTTTGGTTAAGCTTAATATTGAAGCAGCTGGTTCTGGGTTCACTGTGACTGCAATTTGACCGAAAACAGTCGGACCGATATTTTTATAGCTACTTGCTGAGCGGGTATTGGTACTATCAAAAATAGCAACCGCGTCGTATTCGCCTGTAGGGCAGGTAATTGTGCCGCTATAAGAATAAGACTTAGTTTCCCCTGCCGGAATGCATACTACCCCTTCGCTGATTGTAAAGAAAACCGTTGGATTGGTTTTAGATATCAGTCTGATTCCCAAATTGGAATAAAATTCCGTACCTGAATTTTGTATGGTGAAATTAAAGCTGGCATTCTTGTTTTTGTAAACATTTCCGACCGGTTTTATCGCTTGGGTAAGTGAAAGTATGGGTGCTACAGAGGGTACTTCAATAGTGGCCGAAAGCACATCTGTACCTGAAATAACGACATCCGCATAGTTGTTTTTTGCCCAGGTATTTCGAACAATAGACCACGATAAGGCACTAGTGGTTTTAAAAATACAATAGATCCGGTAATTGCCCGATTCGGTATTAGCAAGTGAAATCGAACCGAAGGTGTAGTCCTGGTAGCCATAATTACTGTTCAAAGTCGTACTCATAGTCTTCAACTTTTTTACAAAAATACCGTCCTTAAATAAACCAAGTCCAACTTCACCTGCAAAGCTGTTAAGGCCATTATTCAGGAAGCCAAAATTCATATTGAACGTAATGGTATTTATATTGCTTACTGTTTTTCTGGAAGGAGTCAGGCTTTTGTCCCAAATGCCCATTTCGTATGTTTTTTTGCTTACCCCATCTACTTTTTGAATGCCAGTTAAAATCAGCTGACCTTGGCTATACCCACCGGTAGAACCACCAATTCCCGCGGATGAAGGTTGCAACGAACTCAGTTCAAAGTATCCATCGCTCATACCTCCCCATCCCCAGTTGATGTGGTACAAGTTGTTGGTATCGTAGCCGTCACAAACGAAGGCATGTCCACCGTTATCTCCCTGATTGCCGGAATAAAGTATAGGTCTTGCTGCGTTTAGTTCCACTTTTATGAGACTATCCCATTCTGTAGCAGTATAGAATGCTCTTGGTTTTTGCTGAATATCAGAGTCGTATCTAAAATATTTATAAAAAGCTGTACCTGCATTACTCACAGAAGCTGAACTTGCTGTGCTGGAATAATTCATATCCATTGAAACACCCACATGATACATCAGAGTTGCGACTGCTGTATCTTGCTTCGCTGTAGAGGTCGATCCGTACGTTTCGAGCATATTAGCCCAATCATATGTTGTTTTCGCATAATTGGCAGTAAGCGATCCGTAGTTTGGACTTGTGTAAGTATGGGTGTTTAAACCAATATCCGGCCATTTGTAATAGCGCATGATTTGTGCCATGGCAGTGGCTGTACAACCAGTAACAGCTCGATCAGCTCCTGTAGCCTTGGGGCAAATCAAATTATAAGGATCTCCTTGATTCCATTTTATTTTACCAAGCAGAGGTGCTATCGAACTTGCGTTGCGTAAGGCACCATCAGGTGTAACAGTGGTCTGCCCACTTTCCATGGCATATTTTATTTCTGATTGGTAAAAGCTCAGCCAGTATTTAAGGTTGTCCGGCATTTTTTCAGAGCAAAAGGCACCTTCATCTGAATAGCCCAAAATCGTTTTTGTAGCATCATCTCCCGAAACGATGACAAAGCCTTGCTCGCTTCCTACATTAAAGACATAAAAATAGTTGACTGTGTTCGCAGATCTTAGCAAAGAAACGGAGTCTTTACCGGTGTACACCAATTTGAAATCGGCTGCCGAACGGAGTTGCAATACCTTTTCCTGAAAATAAAACTGTTTTGCTTTAATCAGGGCTTCTTCAGCACTTATTTGAGCAGCAAATAGTCTGATAGACATTGCAATCAGGAGTGTTAACGATAGTAGAAAACGAGATTTGTTCATTTTTTAATCAAGATAAACGGTTTTAAAAAGCTATTCACGCATAATAAATACTGGTCCTTTTACTACTTTCTTGCAATCAGGAAAACCTTTTTCAATCAAGATATTCAAATCGTTTACTTCGTCTTTGAAATTGGCTCTTGGTCCGCAATTCCACAATTCTAAAAGTGGAGATTTATCCAGTAAGGCGTCCAGCATCTGCTGCATTGTTAAAGTGCCCTTTAGTTGGCTGTAGGCCTCATAGGTAAAATTCAAGAAGGCAACATTGGGACCAATGCCACGGTTGTCCAATAAAAAACCATTGTTCAGTGGAGTAGGGTAGGATAGTTTCCCATTGTAATAAATATCTGTGGGATCCGGGTAGGATACTATTTTAGTTTTTTCCACATTCATGGTAACTGGCACGTAAAGCGCGTAGTCTTTCCGGGTCTTATAAACCAAAGCAGGTGCAGTGGCATTAACTACAGGACGATCAATCTTTTGTTCCACGGGTATGCTTTTTGAAGCATTCTTGCTGCAATGGCAACCAGAAAGGATGGGTATGATAAAAAGAATCATCAGATAAATGGGAAATCTTTTCATTTGAATGCTTTTTATTTTTTAATGAATTTGATCGTTTTTGTACCATTTTCAGTTTCAACACGAAGAAAATAGACACCGGATTTCAAATGGTCAACAAGTATATTTCCAGTATTCTGAATACACAGGATTCGTCTTCCGGAAAGATCTAAAATAGTAGCTTGCCTTATTTGTGCTGATGTCTGGATGTTTAACATTTCCTCAACCGGGTTGGGGCATATGGATAATTCATTCGTTTTTTCATTGCTAATACCTGACAATCTTTCTTCTATTTTAAAGTTAATTGAACTATACGCTTCAGGTGAAAGTCGAAGCCAATCTCCATTATTTTTATATAAAACAAAGTGATAGATACCTGGGTCCAAGTCCAAAACGCCAGTTAAAGCAATAGTTTGAGTTTGGTTAGTCTCGATGGATGCGTTTATTGAATTCAACAGTCCAACTGAATTGCCCCAATTTTCAGGAAAAACAAAGGCAATGATTTCAGAATTGTAATATCCTCCTGTATTTTGGATGGAAGCATTTAACGTAAAAAGTTCATTTTTATAAATAATGGAACCATTTGGCAAGTTAATTGCATTGATTAGATTTAATACTGCAGCTGCTGGTTCAGCAAGAATGGTTACAGATAAAGGTCCTGTGGCTCCTGATCCCATAACCTTGAATGTAGTTTCAGAAGCATTGTTGGTGCTATCATAAACAGCAACGGCATAATATAGCCCAGGTGCACAAGTAATATCACCAGTGAAATTTATTGATTTAGTTTCTCCCGATGAAAGAAAGGATATACCATGTAAATATTGGAAAACCGAAGGATTTGTGGCCGAATATATTTTCACACCCATTTCTGAGTAAAATTCCAACCCCGTATTCTGTACAGTTATGTTGAAATTTCCAGTCCTGTTTTTGTAACAATTTCCCGATTGTTGTATTTGAGTCAACACCAGAGTTGGAGTTGTTTCTGGTCTTAAAATGGATGCAGAATTGCCTGCTACGACTACATTTACAAAATTATTTAAACTAAAAGTTCCTTTAAATTGTTGCCAGGTTGTGGCACCTGATGGCAGAAAAACGCAAAAGAGTTGATAATTGCCATCCGAAACTCCTGAAAGTGAAAGGTTGGTAAAAGAATAGTTTGCATTTCCATTAAAAGAACCAATAGTTATTGTCGTTGTATTTTGAATGACTTTTTGAAAAACGCCGTCCTTGTATAAACCAATACCAATTTTTCCTGTAAAGTCATTGATGCCAAAATTTCCAAAACCAAGATTTAAGGAAAAAGTGTTTTTGTTTGTATTGCTGAGGGCTGATACTGAGGATGTAATCCCTTTGGTGTGCATCCCTATCTGATGATTTGTCAGGCTAATTCCATCCGGTTTTTGAATACCTGCAATGATTGACTGATTTTGATTATAACCACCTGTTGAGCCACCAATACCCGAAGATGTTGGTTTTAGTGAACTGAGCTCAAAATACCCATTGCTCATTCCGCCCCATCCCCAGTTAATGTGAAATAGATTGTTGGTATCGTAGCCATCACAGACAAAAGCATGTCCAGCCTCAGTTGAAGATCCTCCGTAGAAAACAGGTCTTGAGGCATTCAACTCTGCTTTGATCAGGTCAGCCCATTGCGTAGAGGTGTAAAAAGATCTTGGATAATATTGAATATCTGCATCGTATCCAAAATAATTGATCAAAGCCAAAGCGGCACTTTTATCATAAGCTGCACTTCCACCTTTTGATGGAACATTGTAATCCATATCCACCGAAAGTCCGAAATGATACATCAAAGTGGCAACAGCCGAATCCTGCGTTTTTGTTGCTGAAGCTCCATAGTAATCCAGCATGTTGTCCCAATTGTAGTTTGTTTTACTGAAATCGGCTTGGAGGGTACCAAACCCTACACTCTCATAACTGTGAGAAGAATTACCAGTCAACGGCCATTTATAATAATTCATAATCTGTGCCATGGCCGTAGCAACACAACCCGTCACTGTACGTTCATTCATTGTGGCGTCAAAAGGACAAAGCAAATTATAGGGATCACTCTGGTTCCATTTAATGTTTCCAAGAAGTGGGCTCACTGCACCTTGAATGGTAGTATATACTGTTTTTTGTGAAACCGGGGTACGTACAGAATCCATGGCAAAATTGATTTCAGACTGATAGAAATCCAGCCAGCTTTTTAAATTGACTGGCATGTTAACCACCGAAAAAGAACCTTCATTCGAATAACCTAGAATCGGTTTGGTGCTATCCTCACCCGAAACAATAATAAATCCCTGTTGGTTTGCAACATTGAAAATATAATAATAAACAGTCGAATTGGCTGATTTCAAAACGGTTGTATTATTTTTTCCGCAGTATATGAGTTGGAAATCGGAACCAGAGCGGAGTACGGTTTTATTATTCTGTAGATAGAATTGTTGAGCCCTCTCCAAGGCTTCTGTTTCGGAGACTTGCGCAGAGTATGCTAAACTGGATAATCCAGCCAGGATAAGAGTCAAAAATAAGAATCTGAATTTATTCATTGAAAACTTTATTTGAACGTCTGCTCAAGATGTACTTGGTTTCCTTAAGTTGATACAAACATAGGAAAAAAATAGCGGATATAAGGGCCTGTTTTGATATTTTTCCACTACCTTTGTGGCTTCTTTTTTTGGATAGAAAATATAAGGAATATGGAGAATATTATAGTTAAAGATAAGGAATTCAAGCTATTACTCTCGGAAGAAAAAATTCAGGGAAAAATTAAAAATATAGCTGAGAAAATAAATAAAGACCTTAATGGTAAAAAACCTTTATTTTTAGCAGTTTTGAATGGTTCATTTATGTTTGCTTCCGATTTAATGAAGAATATAACAATCCCATGTGAAATCTGTTTTGTAAAACTGGCTTCCTACGAGGGAATGGAAAGTGGAGGTAAGGTAAAAGAGGTTTTTGGATTAACTGAACATATTGAAGGCAGAACTGTTGTCATCATTGAAGATATTGTAGACTCAGGAAGAACAATGCAGCAATTGCTTTATTCTCTGAATTCCAGAAATCCGGCTGAGATCCGGATTGCAACATTCCTTTTCAAACCCCAGGCATTACTGAGTGATTTGAAATTGGATTATGTAGCTTTTGAAATACCAAATGATTTTGTTGTAGGTTATGGTTTAGATTATGATGGGTATGGCCGTAATTTTGGCCAGGTTTATACCCTTGCTCGCTGATTTAGGTTAAAAAAAATTCAATAGGAAATGTTAAATGTAGTTATATTCGGTGCTCCGGGTTCCGGGAAAGGGACTCAGAGTGCGTTTATTTCAGAAAAGTACGGTTTAGAACATTTATCAACAGGTGATCTGTTGCGTTCTGAACTAGAAACAAAAAGTGATTTGGGAGCTTTAATCGATTCCTACATCACTAAGGGCAATTTAGTGCCTGATCAGTTAATCATCAGTATGCTAGCTAAAGTGCTGGATACAAAAAAAAGTGAAAAAGGGTATATTTTTGATGGCTTTCCAAGAACTACCGCTCAAGCTGAAGCGTTAAAGATTATGTTGGCAGAACGGAATATGAATGTTTCCATTGTCTTGGATCTGGCAGTAGAGGAAGAAGAATTGATCAATCGTCTCTTGAATCGTGGTAAAACATCGGGTAGATCGGACGACAATTTTGAAACTATACAGAAACGTATTCAAGTATATAATTCTAAAACCATCCCAGTAAAGGATTTTTATGTTAATGAAGGATTAGCCTCAGATATTCAAGGACTTGGGACGATGGATGAAATTTTTGGTCGAATAACCAAAGCAATAGACGCTCTTTAAATTAGGAGCAATTTACATTAAACTATATTATGGCGGAAAGCAATTTTGTCGATTACGTTAAGATTTACTGTCGCTCTGGAAATGGTGGCTCAGGTTCTACCCATTACCACCGTGAGAAATACGTTCCCAGAGGCGGACCCGACGGAGGAGACGGTGGAGCCGGCGGAAATGTTATTCTGCGGGCAGAAACCAATTTTTGGACGTTGCTACATTTGCGTTATGCCCGTCATGTCTTTGCTGATCACGGTGGAAGCGGAAGCGGGTCTCGTAGTTCAGGCAAGGGTGGTAAAAATGTCTATATTGATGTTCCAGTCGGAACAGTAGCATACGATGGAGATACGGGTGAATTTTTATGTGATGTAAGTGAACCCGGACAAGAAGTTGTTCTTTTGAAGGGTGGACGTGGAGGTCTGGGAAACTGGAATTTTCGTACATCAACCAATCAGACACCTCGTTTCTCACAACCTGGAGAACCTTTAGAAGAACGAAATGTTGTTCTTGAACTTAAGCTTTTGGCAGATATCGGTCTTGTTGGATTTCCAAATGCAGGTAAATCAACACTTTTGTCAGTCATTTCAGCTGCTAAGCCTAAGATAGCTGATTATCCTTTTACTACTCTGGAACCCAATCTTGGTATCGTACCTTACCGCGATGGCAAATCTTTTGTCATGGCAGATATACCTGGTATTATTGAGGGTGCTTCTGAAGGACGTGGTCTAGGGTTGCGTTTTTTGCGACACATTGAGCGTAACTCCGTTCTTTTGTTTATGATACCTGCTGATAGCAATGACATTCAGGAAGATTATAAAATTTTGCTGAATGAATTGGCTCAGTTCAATCCTGAATTATTAGATAAACAACGTATTCTAGCTATTACCAAAAGCGACATGCTTGATAATGAGCTGATGCGTGAAATGAGCAAGGATTTGCCCGATATACCCTATATGTTTATTTCTTCCGTAGCTGGTTTTGGTCTAACCGAACTCAAGGACTTGCTTTGGAAGGAACTAAACGATGAAGCCAACCGAGTTTCAACCATTTCTCATAGGTCAATTACCATCACCAAAAAGGATTTCCCTGATTTGGAAGATGAGGTTGAACTAGAAGACGATCCTTATGAATACGGCATTGATGACGATTTGGAAGATTTCGAAAAATTAGATAATATGGAAATGGGACCAGGCTGGGAAGATACCGGTAAAAACTATTAAACAAAAAAATGGCTGTTCAAATACTTGAACAGCCATTTTTAGTTTATCTTTTTCATATAGATCTGCACAGGCGACAGACCTATCCCGGTCCATCTGCCAATACCACCCTCAATATTGGTCTGAATACCTGCAGAATTGAAAGCAAAAGGATTCGAACGAACGGATTCATCTGCAAAGATACTCTTCAGAACCAGATAGGATTCCATGTCAACCGAGCCCACCTTTACCAATACCGTATCATTCAGCGAATAGGCGTACCTGTTCCAGCCTTTGTAGACAGTGCTATTGTTGTTTGTCAGATATAAGTTTGTTTCGGCACATCGCTCCATGTGAATGATTTGAATAGATTCGCCTATAGGGATTTGGAACAGTGGAATCTTTGACGGATGAAAATTTTTATCAGCCATCTTGCTTTTTACCTGTATAAATAGGCGCGTCTTTTCGCTTAATGAAGGCAATACCGATAGCTCCAGATTTCCTGAACTATCACTATCCGCTATCATTCGTAAGTCTTGTAAGTTGGGAGGTTCAGGAATGGAAGTAGAGGCAGTAATTGTCTGCCCTTTGTATTCCACTTTCAAATGGTATGTGCTACCTGCTATTCCCTTTATTCGAATACTTTTATATACAAAAGGCGGAAAATAACTGTCACGCCTAAACAGTGTCAGAATTTCAGATTCTCCGTTTGAACAGGTCAACGTTATTTTAGCATATTTCAAAAAAGTCTTGCTGATAGATGCAGAGTCATAATTGGTGAGAAATGGCGAACTTAAGGTGAGAAATACATTGGCAAATTCTCCCGATTCAATCCATCCATCCACCACCATCTTTTGTTCATATTCGCCTTGTTTAAGCTCAACTTCTGTTCTGCAGGAAGTAAAGCAAATAAGAAAATATATCCAGATATAACACTTTCTCATAGATCAGAATTTAAAACGCCAACTAATGGACGGCATGATGGGGAATAGGGAGACCTGGTAGGATTTTACATCTAGGTTGTACTGATTTTCACCCATAAAAACCTTGAAATAGGCATAATAGGGATTGGCATGGTTGTATAGATTAATAAGGGAAAAGTTCAGGACCGACTCCTTAAACTGTTTTGTTTCCAGATGCCAGTTTGCCGATATATCGAGGCGATGGTAAGAAGGCAAACGAAAGCCGTTGAAATGGTCGTAATCGTTCATGACTTGGCCCATCATCCACCATCTGCCCGATGGTAATGTCATATTATTGCCTGAAGCATAAACCCAAAGTGCAGAGAAGTCCCATTTTTTGTTCAAGTTGCAAGTCAAGTTCAAACTCAGGTCGTGAGGTCTGTCATTCTTATCATTAAACCATGTCCCGTTCATAATCAGGGGAAAAGAACGTATGGATTTTGACAACGAGTATTTTATAAGTCCTGTGAATATCCCTGATCTTTTTCGAAGTGAAAAATCAATTCCATAGGCCAATCCTTTTCCCTTGAAAAACTGATCCTCAAAACCTTGATTTGAGGAATTGTCAGTAATCACGTTGAAAAGGAGCTGATGCTTCATGAATTTGCCATATATTTCCACAGAAAAGTCTAAAATCGTGCTGCTACTATAATATCCAATAGCCAATTGATCGCAAGTTTCCGGACGCAGCCTTGGAGAGGAGGTTGTCCAGATATCGTTTGGCAAAGGAATTGAACTTAATGCAGCTAAGTGAAGATTCTGTTCATTGACTGAACCTGAAATTTTTACCGAGTGCCCTTTTTTAGGAAAGAAGGAAAAGGAAATGACCGGCGAAAAAGTCCACCAGGCTTTTAAAAGTACATTTTTGCCAAACGAAGTTGTTCCATAGTTGTAGGGTCCAATGGGTGCGTCAACAGAGGAGCGTATGCCAATATATGTCTGAAAAGTTTCGGATGGAGAAAAATAACTATCACCGAAATAGGCTGAAAATCCAAGATTTCTGAAGGAATGGTATTGACGAATGGTATCAGAAAGAAAACTCATAGCCATATCTACCGGTATGGAGTGTTGACCGAACAATTCAAGCCCCGTATGCGACAAATGGTTTCCCCAGCGGTGTTCCCATTGATTTTTTTGTTGTATTTGTTCAAAGAAACTGGTGAAAAGTAAATTGTTGGAGATAAGTTCTCCGTTAAACCCTGAAAATGTAGCGTTGTAAGCAATGGAATTTTTAAAGATATTAAAGCTGTTGGGTTGATGTTGGACTTGAACAATGGCACTCCTATTTCCCCAGCTTGTTTTTGCTTGGTATTGTACGTCTGGATTATTGCTCGAAAAGTCATCTTTGCCTGAGTACCAAGCCAAGGTTAATTTTGTTTTGTTGGATATCCGTAGATTCATTTTCCCGTTGAAATCGTAGAATGCATAATTGTTGTTTTTGAAATAATTCATAGAATCAGATAAAATGAAGGATGCACACCAACCAAGTGCATTTAGGTAACTTCTTCTGTAACCAAGTGTAATATCAAACTTCCCATTAGAACTTTGTTTAGCGAAAGCCATTGAAGAGCTAATAGTTCCCAAATTAAATTCAAATCCCTCATTCTCCTTTTTCGGTGTGAAAGAATGAACATCTATGGTAGAGGATAGCCTTCCTTGCATATTTACTGGAGCGTTACCCTTATAGATGTCAACTCCACTTGTTGTAAGTGGATTGAAAACTGAAAATATACCCATTAAATGCGATGGATTCAACAGTTCCATTTCGTCAAGCATGTATAGGTTTTGTCCAGCACTACCACCGCGCACATATAAACCGCTGTTTCCTTCACTGACAGACTGTACACCCGATAAAAGCCTGACTGCTCGTATAACATCAGCTTCACCCAATAGAGTTGGAATGTTCTTTATATCCTCCGATGTTAGTTGATCTCTACCAGTAAAGGAGGAATTGAACGCTTGTTTTTTTTCACTCACAACCACTTCTTTTATTTCTACCGTATCATTGGATGAAATAGTTTTCAATTCCGATTTGTCATTGGCATAGCTGGTTGTTGAAAGGAGAATCATCGCCAGACAAGTGGGAAAAAATAGGTGCGTTTTCTGGAAATACAAAATCATCTGGTTTAAATAGTATCGTCATAAAACAGAGGCTGTACCATGAGTGATACAGCCTCTGAAAAAATATAGTATATTGATAATCTTTGTTTTAGGAATAGTTCTATTCGATGCAATTATTGTTTAACGTTCAGATTAAAAACGTTTTGTTATTTGCTTAATTCCTCTATAAATAAATTGATTGCCTTCGTAAGGTCATTAAAACCTGTACTAAAAAAACTTCCATCCATAGCGGATCCGTCACTGAAAACAAAAGACGGTGTAGGTGAAAAGTAGGTGCTGGTATCATCCGATTCGTAAGGATACTGATAATATTCATTTTCAACAGTATTGAATGTCAGTTTTGCAATTGCTTCTCTTTTGTCAGCGTACATTAAAACCAAAAAGCTATTATTATTCAGAATAGTACAAGCAATATCCGATTTCGCTTTTGTCAACTCTTCATTATTGTCTGAAAAATCTTTGTAGTAGTCTTTAGTGAACTGGTCAAAGTTAATAGCTCCTGACATTTTTAAATTGCCCAACTGAATCGAGGCATTAGCCGATTTTAAGATTTCATTTATTCCCTCAGGACCATCTATATTCGTATTTTTAAGTGCACTGATGTTATCATACGAATAATTACCGTTTGTATCAAAAGCTCCGCTTAGAATGTTGTTTTTATCCTGTTTAAAGGCAAAAATCCATTTAATGTCGTTTTCATTGTAGCTGAACGTTTCTGAAAAGGAGAATCCTTTTTCAAAACTGACACTGATGTTTTCACTGCTTGGAAGATCATTGTCATCGTATGAAGCATCCATTTCAATGCCTAAAATTCTGGAGTTATCATTCCATACATTCAAATCCAATGATTTAAGCTGTTCCATTCCCTCAAAATCAATATTGGAAGCAATTTGGCTTGAAAAATTGTTTAATGTTATTTTGCCATTGTTTGTCCGACTTTGTCCAATTGGGAATTTGAATGTGATCTCTTCGCTATTTTTTGCATAAGCAAAGGTGTCAACAATACTATTATAGGTATATGTACCACCATAAATTTTTAGATATTCTTTCATTGTTGATTCATTGTCAACAAGGACCATGGATGAACGCAGTTTTGTCAATTCCATCAACTTATTGTTCATTCTGGCTACTGGAGCCAACATCATTACTACTTTTTTGTATGCTGATGAATAGGAGCTTTCGCTCATCCTTATAGAAAGGTTCAAGAAATCCTGAATGGTGCCGATTGATGAAAGATTTTTCATATCGTCCATCTGATCAATAACTTTAATCCCTTCTGCTTCTATATTTTCTTTGTTTTCTTCAACTGTGTATTTAGCAAATTCAAGATTGTTATCCTCTTTGTCTTTACATGATGTAACTCCAAGTCCGATAAATGCAGCAATAGAAATAAAAATCAGTCGTTTTCTCATTTCAGTCATGTATAAATATTATAATTTGATAAAGTTTGCGCAAAAGTAATAGATTTTTTTGAAAATCAAATGTTAACTCATAATCTAATAAAAGAGTTAAGTAGTTCAGAGGGCTTTTCGTTTAAATGTATTTATGGATATAATATGGCCAAAATCGCTATTTAAATAGGTCCATTAATTCTTTTGGTGCTGGAATACATATAAAAATGCGTCATTTTTGTACAAAATTGTGTCACGATAACTTTTTTTTGATTTTCATATGGAATAATTAATTATATTCGAACAAATTTGGAAGAAGTCATATTTCTATTACTTCTAATGCTCTTTGAAACACATTTACTATACTATAAAGTAAGACACACATTAGTACACAATTTGCTTTTTTACTAAACAATCAACCTTAATTTTTTAACTATGAAAAAAATCCTTACACTTTTTGTAGCGGCTTTATTCGGCATAACGCTGATTTCTGCTGCTAATCCAACGTCATCGTTGTTATTTAACGGCCAGAATGGCTGTAAATTAGCGACTGGTGATAGTCTTGCATTTAATGTTCTCACAGAATTTACAGTGGAAGCTTGGGTTAATTTTGCATCCACAGGCGGTGGATATATCATGTCAACAGAATCTGGTGCTCTTGGCAACAGTGGCTGGGTACTGAAAGCCGAAAACAACAAAGTCATTTTTAGTATTGGTAATGGTACATGGTCTGCTTCACAAATGGCTACTACTATCAAAACCGGTCAATGGTTTCAGGTTGCTGCTACTTACAAAAAAACGACAGTTGATTTGGTTACAACCACTCAGACTGTAATTTATATTAATGGAGTTCCAAATGATACCTTGAATCTAACTGAACCAATGCATCTTTCAACCAAAAAAATGGTGATTGGTGACGGAACCGAATGGATTCCAAGAGCATTCAATGGTAGAATGGCTGATGTTCGTTTTTGGAATGTTGCTCGTACGCCACAACAAATTGCTGCCAATTTTGCACCATGCATCCTTACTGGCACTGAAACAGGTTTGGTGGCTAACTGGAAAATGAATGAAAAAACAGGTGATGTAGTTGGTGATGCCAAAGGTACCTACAACATTGCAAAACCAGCGTTGGCCGTTTGGGCTAAACCTGAATTACCTGAATCATTGGCTCCAAAATCATCCATCAATTTCACAGGTGTAACTGGCGCTCAGATTGGTGCTGGTACTGATGCTGCTTATGTAAGTTCTGAAAAATTCACTGTTGAAGCTTGGGTGAACTTTTCTGATTTGAATGGTGGCTATGTACTATCCGCAGAAGACAATCCCGGAAATGTTAGTAGTGGCTGGGTTTTAAAAGCTGAAAATGGAGTTTTGATGCTTAGCATTGGTAATGGAAGCTGGTCAGCAGTAAATATGACAAGTCCTATTAATTTGGGTACATGGTTTCACGTTGCAGCAAGTTATGAAAAGACTGGTGCTACAACTGCTCAAACAAAAATATATTGTAATGGCGTTTTGGAAGCTACAAGAGATCTAACCGCTCTAATGAAAAATTCAACTGAACCTTTAACTATTGGTGACGGAACAGAATGGCCAGGTAGAAAATTGAGAGGTAAATTGGCCGATGTACGTTTCTGGAATGTTGTTCGTACAGCAGAGGAAATTGCAGCCAAAATGGTTCCATTTTCACTTACAGGTACAGAAACCGGTCTGGTTTCAAATTGGAAAATGAATGAAGGAACTGGAAATGCTGTTGCTGATGCAACTGGCAAGACTAATGTAACTATTGATTCCAATATTTTAACATGGAATAAAGTAACAGTTGCTCCTATTGTAAATTCACTTTTATTCAACGGTACAAACGGTAGCGTTCTTAATTGTGGCAAAAATGATGTTTTCACGAAACCAACAGCTTTCACAACAGAAGCTTGGGTTAAATTAGCTAATTACGATGGTGCTTATGTCGTAAGCACTGAGTCTGGTGAAAACTCCGCGAGTGGTTGGGTACTGAAAGTAGAAAACAAAAAGATGATTTTTAGTGTTGGTAATGGAAACTGGTCAGCAGTTGTTTCTAAAGAAGTTTTTCCTTGTGGAAAATGGATTCATGTTGCTGGAACCTATAAGGTTACCGGTGAAAATACAGCTGAGACTGTTCTTTATCTTGATGGTGTTCCTCAAGACACTTTGCAACTTACTGAAAAAATGCGTCTATCTACAAATGCTTTGTCCATTGGTGATGGAACAGCATGGCCAGGCAGATATTTCAGAGGAAACATGTCTGATGTTCGTTACTGGAATGTAGCTCGTACACCTGAACAAATTGTTGCTTCCATGGCTGCCGGTTCATTGACTGGCTGGGAAACTGGTTTGGTTGCAAACTGGAAAATGAATGAAGGTACAGGTGATGTAGTTTCTGACGTCAAAGGTGCATTTAGTGCTTCTAAACCTGCTTCTGTAGCATGGAAACCATTTGCTTATGCAGTTGTAGCTCCAAGAACTTCACTTCAATTCATTGGTGCAAATAATATTGCTGGTGGTTATATTGATTGTGGTGTTAATACAGCATACACAAATCTGGAAAAATTCACTGTAGAAGCTTGGACCAAATTCTCTGATTTAGGTGGTGGTTATGTTCTTTCTACTGAATCAAACCCTGGTGGCGTTTCTACCGGTTGGGTATTGAAAGTTGAAGGTGGCATGATTAAATTTAGCATTGGTAATTCTTCTTGGTCGGCAGTAACTGCTACAACTCCTGTATTCTTGAACCAATGGTTCCATGTAGCTGCAACGTATGAAAAGACTGGTGATGCTACTGCTCAAACCAACATTTATATCAATGGTGTTAAAGAAGCTACTTTAGAACTTACCAAATTAATGAATTATTCTGCAAGAGCTCTTTTCATTGGTGAAGGTGGCGAATGGACTAACAGAAGATTTAAAGGTGAAATGGCTGACGCTCGCATCTGGAACGTTGTACGTACACCAGAACAAATTGCTGCAAATATGACTGCTGCATCACTTGCTGGTACAGAAACAGGTCTGGTAGGAGACTGGAAGATGAATGAAGGTCAAGGTCTTAATGTTGCTGATGCAACAGGTACCAAAAACGCAACCATTGTTTTAGCTGAAAATACCTTAATCTGGCACGGTGATATCTTGACAGATCTTCAGAAAAACGTAAACGGTGTTGATGCAAAACAACTTGAAGCATTCGTTAACGGCGAATCTTTGAATATTGTGAACAATACAGAATCTGCTTTGACAGTTTCTCTTTACAACATTGCTGGTATCAAAGTCTTGAACTTTGTAGTTAAAGCTGGTGAAACATTTGCAAAAGACTTGAGCAGCCTGAATGGCGTTTATTTCTTGAAGGGTGTGACTGTAAAGGGTGAACAATTGAGCAAAAAAGTTCTGTTCAACTAAAAGCAAACTAATAGTAGTCTATTGACTGCTTGATAAATAAAAATCCCCTTAATCGTATGATTAAGGGGTTTTTTTAATTTTAGATCCAGGTTAAATTACTTCTTGAAAGGTTTAACTATGTAACCAAGTTCTCTGATTGATTTTGCCAAGCTGGCTGTATCCGTTTTGTTCTTTTTAAAAGTGACTGATACTTTCTGATCTTTCAGGTCGGTTTTCAAGCTTACCACTCCCTTTTCAAAACGTAACTGTTCTGTGATTTTTGTCTCGCAGCTTTTGCAATCCATATTGACACAAAATTCTACTGTTTGTTTATCACTGTTTTTGACAGGTGCTTTGCTGTTCTTACCGGTGTCTTGTGCACCAACAAATCCAGCTACCATTAAGGCAGCTAGCAAAAATGTAATTCTGAATAGTTTCATCGTTTAATTGGTATTAATTTGTTTCTGATTTTTTTGATTTAATGGCATAGCGTAACCCTACGTAAAATTTGCTTCCATGAACTGGACCCCAGGCCATTGTAGCATCAAAGTTGTTTCCCCATGGTTGATCGGCTCCAGCAATGGGGTCTTGTTGGCGAAATCCGGTCAGGTTTTCACCACCACCATAAATAGATCCCCAGCGAAAATATTTCGTCAGCTGAGCATTTAGTATATTAAAGGGTTTGTATCTACGACTCGAGTCTCCATTCAAGTCGGGAAGTCTTCCGTCTCCGTTAAACTGAATGTTCGTATCTATTTGCCAGCGTTTCATCGGGTCTTGCCAAGATGCAGCAATCAAACCCTTATACCGTCCAGTAAGCGGTCTTTCCCTTAAAACCCCAGCATAGGCGGCAGTTGGGTCTCCTGCATTCGTATTGTATGTACTTTGAGCATCGATAAAACGTAGTGCTGTAACCAATTGTAGGCCTTTAAACAACTCATAGTTCAATTCGGCTTGATAAACGTTCGAGAAAGATTTTCCCTGCAAAGCATAAAAGTAAACGGCATGTTGATTGTTGTCTACGTCTGTAAGCAACTGATTGGTGAAGTTTGTATTGAATGCTTCCAAGGAAAGCGTTAAATCTTTATGGTTTACCGGAATGTAAAACATGGCACTCAGTCCACTATTCCATGCTTGTTCCTGAAAAAAGAGCTTGTCGTTCTGGAGTTGGAATTCCCTGCTACTGGCCATCATATAACTATTTTCAGATAGCACATTGGTTGTCCGGTACCCTTTTCCAACATTTCCTCTCAAATGGAACCAATCGGTCACATCGTATTTAAGGTGAAATCTCGGGGTGACAAATCCATTGAACCAAGAGCTATGATCGTATCGAACACCCGCCATCAGTCGGAGTTTTTCCATAACCGTTAATGAATATTCTGCAAAAAGTCCAGGGGTAAACTCCACTCTGTTTGAGTTTGCTTGTGGCGAATTACCCACCTGGCCAGACAGCTTATTCAGAAAATCCTCTTCCAGGCGATCGGCCATAAAGCTGGTTCCAGCCACCAGTTTCTGATGCTTGCTCAAATCTGTCTGGAAAATTAAGTTTCCATATCCATTTTTTTGATTGGCTTTGTATGTCCCCAAACCAAAAAAACCGTCCTGATCGTGTAATGAACCAGAAAGAATGAGGCCAACGGAAGTGTTTTTTTCGCTATCAAAAACATAACCATTTTTTGCAAAAACCTCCAGACGTTTGGTCTCAATGCCAATACGATACGGATTTTCTTCATGCATCGTATGAGTTTGTCCGCTTTCACGTGATTCTTTCAGCACTTTAACACCAAACTGCGAGGTAAAATTGTTTTTGTTGAAATACCACCGATTAAAAGCCGAGAATTGTTCAACGGCCGGTAAATCCATAAATCCATCACCGTTTGCATCGTGTCCCTTGGTTTCATTCTCGTAATGGACAAAGGTTGAAGTCGAAAGAAAAGGACTCAATTTGAGTGCAAGATCTGCATTGGCCTCTTTTCGAAGATTGTCAGCAACAAATAAATTGACAGAAAGCAGATCGGAAGTTGCCGGTTTTTTGTACTCCACATTGATTTGTCCGGTAATTGCCTCATACCCATTTAAAACGGATGCGGCACCCTTTGAAATCTGTATACTTTCCATCCAGGGACCTGGTACATAACTCAAGCCATAAGGTGAGGCTAAGCCTCTGATAAAAGGCACTCCCTCACTCAAAAGTTGAACATAGGTACCCATTAGCCCCAACATTTTTATTTGTTTGGCACCTGTAGCTGCATCGCTGTATGAAACGTCAACCGAAGGATTCGTCTCGAAACTTTCAGACAGATTGCAACATGCTGCTTTGCAAAGTTCTGCCTGATTGATGGTTTCTACTTTCAGCAGAGATATACGTGAAGCATGTAAACCCGATTTTCGACCGGTTATTTGTATTTCTTTGATATTGAGCGTGTCACCATCCAATGCGGAGGCAGTGAAGGGCAACATGAATAGTTGTGGCAATAGTATTGCCAATCGATATTTTAATTGCATATAATATGAAAATAAGATCGTTGATAAATAAAATAAAACGCTACTTATGTAGAGTTTATAATCTAATAATCAACGTCTTAATATGCAATTCAGTGTAAGGATTTGCCTTCCACTAAGGGGTGGATGTAGTGACTTTGTAAGTTGGTAGCAGGGTGATTGATATGGATCAAACTGGAATAATACGCTTGCAACAAAAACAAAAAGTTCATGTGATAAGATCTTGTGTTCTGTCTTGAAATTCTGTTTGTCTAGAAATATAGAAATATTTTCCAGAAAACAAGAATGATTTTCTGCCTGACCAATATGTTGGTCAAAAGAATGGTCGTCGTAGCAATTAGGTAAATGGGAACTTTGCTGATTCGGAATCGTTGTGCAGCAGAGGTCACTCGATTCTTCGTGACAAATTCCATTTTCAATAACTTCGGGTCCGTTATTTTGGCACAAATCGCAACAATAATGCCAAACGTTCACAGAATTTCCAAAAATGAAAATCAGTGATGCCAGGAACAGTATCAGTACTATTTGTAAGTTGCTCTTTTGTTTCACTTGTCTAGTTATTGATGCAAAAATACAAAAAAATAAGTTTAATGGTACAAAATATCCGAATTTCTAAAATCATCAAATAGTCAGATGTTTCCATTTAGTTTATTAAATAGATCATAATCATGGATTCAATGTACAAATATCTTTACTTATCAGCATTGTCTGTTGTAGTTTTCTATGTAGGAGTTGTAAAATTTCTAATTAAAGTATTGAAAGCTCAGAGTGGCATTTATTTATTGAATAAAAAAGGCACTAGATCCAGGCGTTTAAAACCTTGAAATAGTGCCAGTTGTGGAGATGGAGGGATTCGAACCCTCGTCCAAACAGTGAACCAATATGCTTTCTACATGCTTATCTTCGCCTAAATTTTCGAGTTTGAACCGGACCGAAGCCACCTATTCAAACCTTATTCCGTTTATTTTGGAAACGACCCCGGACTTACCGTTTCCTATCCCCGATATTCCTGCACCACCTGATCCTATAAGCTTCGGGAACAAAGCTTGGGGTGATGTTCCGTCCCTGCCCTAGGCAAGGATTAAGC
>Ga0209512_1000242_pt1 | contig 106010 bp, 85 predicted proteins | sample frozenSSSSmetaG_FD_184142 | JGI IMG/M metagenome (GOLD analysis project Ga0209512, IMG submission 184142) | Glacier valley bacterial and archeal communities from Borup Fiord, Nunavut, Canada, to study Microbial Dark Matter (Phase II) -... | ecosystem: Environmental > Aquatic > Freshwater > Ice...
GAAATGAAGCGGGGTAATCTGTAAGCCGGTTTCAATTCCTGGTTTTTTTAAGAAGCAGCGGAGACGAATCTCCGCTGCTTTTTTTATGCTGATTAGTCAATCACAAACCGATAAGAGATAACCGATAAAACTGCCACCGCCAATGTAAGGGATAACGATATACGCCTACTTGAGAAGTTGTTCAAATTGACAACAATCTCTATATAAGTAGTAGGGAATTCTGAACAAACCGCTCCCATGTCGGTTTTTATCGTTGTAAACAAAGCCTGATAACAGGCACAAACTCAACGATGAAAAAAGTAATGATTTTGGGTATAATGCTGGCAACCGGTATCACCCTCAACGCCACGGCGCAGACCACAAACGCTACGGGTGTGGGTACCACGGGTACTACCACAACCGGTACGATGAACAACGGTACCAACACGGGTACGTACCAGACCCGGCCGCCAGCAACTAACTCGGGTATGAATAACAACGGTACCACCACGACTACTGGTACCTACACCACCCCGAATCCGGCCACCGGCAGCACTACGACCGGTACGTTGAACAACGGTACAACCGGCACCATGAACAACGGAACTTATTCGACCGGAACCCGTACCATGAATGCGGGTGCCACTGCACCGACAACGGACTCGAAAATGGGTACGAATGACCGCATGGGTACCGGCACAACCGGCAACACCAGCCGCCGGACCAAGAGCCGGAAAGCCCGTTCATCATCGACAAGTACTACAGGGGCGTCTTCAACTACCATACCCCCGCGCCAGTAAAATCAGGTGATGAAGCAAAAAGGCTGGTTGATGTACGTTTTGTACACTAATCAGCCTTTTTTTGTGTGTTGTAGAGTTTATCGTTACAAAAGCAGATTGGCATAGTTTGTGATAATCCGGCTTGCTGTGCCGGGATTGGGGGTGGGTGGGGCCATATAATGGTATTTCACTGGCCATTTTCGATTATAATGTCCCGAGAGTAGTCTTGTCAGGGATTGGCACGAAATTCGACACGCCTTGTCGGATTGGTATGCATATATGAACGAACGACTACAACGCGCTCGGTGGTTATTTTTTGTCCCGATAAGTTACGGGTGGTCATGGGCATGTTCAGTAATGGCCGGTGCGCCCGTTATTGACGATACGTGTCGGCATCTTACCCCGCCCGTTCTTAGCCGTATTTGCCGTTCGACGGCATCGGTGCAGTACACGGATAGTGGCGAAACCGGCTCATGCCGTAGTGCGCGTTTGGTGGCTGTTTCCGGGCAAAAAAAGTAATTACGTTTACCGGCAGCACACCCGATTCCGATGGGGATGGTCCCTGCCGGGGAGCTGCGGATCGGCTTACAACGCCCCATCGTCTGGACGATAAGCGGGACATCGCCGATTCAGGACAACAGGTAAAGCAGAGGACACTGGACTTGCCAACCGGACAGCAAAACGCCCAAACGAACCACGAGCCAGCGACAATATTCATTCCGGAGGGATTCTCGCCTAATGGCCATGGTGTTAATGACCGGCTTGTTATCCGTTATGTGCCGGATGGCGTATGTGTTCGGCTGGACATATACAACCGGTGGGGAAATCACGTTTATTATCGGGAAACTCTTAAAATGACTGGGAGGGTACCGCCAATGAAGGAATGGGTGTAGCCACTGGCAAAGGACTGCCAGATGGTACGTACTTTTACCCGATAACTCTCAGTGATGGACATGAATTTACGCGCTTCATGACGCTTGCGCGATAGTTGTGTCCGAAAATGAAAGAACGAACAACTTCACTTGTCGATTAAGCAGGCCTTGGATGTCGGCGAAGTAAAAAGATACCATAAGTATGTACAGGACCCGGATTAGTTGGTTAGCAGGCGTTTGGCTGTGGGTGGCGAGTTTCTCCGCTCTGGCGCAAACCGATTCGTTGTTGAGGCAGGCCGACCGGCTGCTCAACTACAAAGCATATGGCCGGGCCATTGACGCCTATACGCAACTGTTATCAAATCAGGAAACGCCCCTCGCGGCTGAGCAGAAAGTGCGGGTGCAGGGCCAGCTGGCACGGGCGTACAGGCAGGTAGGAGACGGGGAAAAGGCCGAGCGGTACTTCCGGGAATCGCTCAGCAATAACCCGGACGAAGACCCCCAGCAAACCCTACAATATGCCCAGACACTGGCCGGAAATGGTAAATTTCAGGAAGCCCAGCAACAATATGAACGCTACCTGAAACTGAAAACCGTAACGCCCGACCGGGTACCCGCTCCCATCCCCCTCAACGACCGCGACGGCAAGAGTGAATCGACCCGCTACCGGATCGAGTATCTGTCTCTCAACTCGAAAGATGAAGATTTTAGTCCGGCCTTCTATCAGGATGGGCTGGTGTATGTGCATGGTACAAAGGGTGGTTCAACCATCGAGACAACCGGCAAGGGGGGGGGGGCTGGTTATTTAGACCTGCTGTACGTACCTAACCGGAAAGACCTTGACGTGACCAGCATCATCAACGCGGATGGCAGCGCCGGTACCGTTCCCAAATCCACCAATACCCGCACCAGCCGCAGTGTAGGCAAAGACTATTACACCCGGCCCACCGCTAACGACTCACCCACGGTGCCCAACTTCTCGGTGGGTGTCAACGTGGCCGAAGGGCTGGGTTATGAAGCCCGTCTGGTCAACCCGGCGCAGAAGTTCGACAATTCACTCAATACGCGCTACCACGAAGGCCCCGCTACGTTCTCGCGCGATGGGAGTCGGATTTATTTCACCCGTAATAACTACAATGATGGCAAGGCCGGCAAGAGTAGCGAAGGCACTAATAAACTAAAACTCTACACCGCACGCCAGCAAAACGGAGCCTGGACCAACATCGAGGAACTGCCGTTTAACAGCGACGAATATTCGGTAGGCCACCCCACACTGAGCCGCGACGGGCAACTGCTGTATTTTGCGTCTGACATGCCTGGTGGCTTCGGTGGAACAGACCTGTACGTGACCCAGAATCAGAATGACCGGTGGGGAAAGCCTGTTAACCTCGGCAGCACCATAAATACCAAAGGCAATGAGCTCTTTCCGTTCGTAGACGATGTCGGTAATCTATACTTCTCGACCGATGGCCGGCGTGGGCAGGGCGGTCTGGACATTTTCTATGCTAGTCTGCTAAACGGTACCACCGTGCAGGGCGTATCTACGCTCGAAGCCCCTATCAACTCACCTAAAGACGATTTTGGCCTCATTACCGACGCCTGGCGGCAGGGCGGCTACTTCAGCAGTAACCGGCGCGAAGGCAACGACGATATTTACCGGTTTGTGCGCGAGAGTTCGCTCTTCGACTGCCGCGACCTGACCATCCGGCTTTACGATACCGACACCGATCAGCCATTGGACAGCGTAATTGTTGTAGTGAAAGCCGCCAGTGAAGCACGGCCCGATCAGACTCTTACTACTGATAAAAACGGCTTTGCCCGAATTTGCTTACAGGCCAACAACGAGTTCACGTTTCAGAGCAGCCGCGACGGGTACATCAACACAACCGTTGGGTTTACAACCCGTAACCTGACCGACGACCAGCCGAGCCGGATCGAGATCGGCATGTTCAAACCCACGGTCGTCATGGATACCATCGAGGTAGTGAACACCCCAGTACCTACCGGCTCGCTGACCCGCTCGCGCATTCGGGGTACGGTCGTGAGTGAACGCGAACGACGACCCATCGAGGGCGTTACGGTGCGACTCCGCAACGAGTGCGACCACACGCAGCGAGAGTACGTAACGGGGCCGGACGGTTATTACGCATTCGACATTGTAGAGGGATGCGATTATATGCTGGCGGCCTCTAAACCAGCCTTTGGTACCAATACCAATCGGATCAAACGCCTGCCCAAAAAAGACACACCAAAAGAAGTGGCTGCTGATTTGCGGATGCTCAGCGTGGGTGACGTGCTGCTGGTCGATAATATTTACTATGATTTCGGAGGTATTAATCTTCGCGCCGACGGTGCCCGTGAACTCGATAAGGTAGTAACGACCATGCGTAAATACCCATCGCTGGTCATTGAAATCCGATCGTATACCGATAGCCGGGGCGGGGCCGCCCGCAACTTAGCTCTGTCTCAGGAACGGGCCGAAGCCGTTGCCCGCTACCTCACGGGTAAGGGGATCAGCCGAAAACGCATCAGGGCCATCGGACTGGGCGAAACGCAACTGATAAACAATTGTACCGATGGTGTTATCTGTACCGAAGCCGAACACCAGCGCAATCGCCGTACCGAGTTCCGCGTACTGGAAATAAAATGATGAATGATGAATTATAAATGATGAATTATGAATTATGAATCAGTATAACTCCGCCGTACTTACTCATAATTCATCACCTATACTTCATCATTACACGCAGTGCTTTCCTTTCCCAACGCCAAAATCAACATCGGGCTGCGCATTACCGCCAAACGGCCTGACGGCTTCCACACGTTGCAATCGGGCTTTTACCCGGTAAACTGGACCGACGCGCTGGAGATTATTCCCACCGAAACGTTCGCGTTCAGCAGTAGCGGTCTGACTATTCCGGGTAGCAATCCCGATCAGAACCTGTGCGTTCGGGCGTATACTATGCTCCGGGCCGATTTTCACCTGCCACCCGTGCAGATCCATTTGCACAAGATTATTCCGATTGGGGCGGGGCTGGGGGGCGGCTCGTCTGATGCGGCTTTCGCCCTAAAAATGCTGAACGAACGGTTTACGCTGGGTTTGACAAGGGGGCAGTTAGAAAACTACGCCCGTCGGCTGGGTAGTGACTGCGCTTTTTTCGTGGAAAACCGGCCTGTGTACTGCATTGAAAAAGGAGACGTTTTTGAGGAAATTGACCTCGACCTGAGTGGCTATCATGCCTTGCTGGTGTATCCGAACGTGGCGATTTCAACCGCCGAAGCCTACGCCGGTGTGCGCCCCCAACAACCCGAAACGTCTCTGCGCGGGCAACTCACGGCTTCCGTTGCTACCTGGCGCGATACGGTGCGGAATGACTTTGAAGACAGCCTGTTTCCGAAGTACCCGCTGCTGGCCCGTATCAAAGCAGAGCTTTATGAGGCTGGGGCCGTTTATGCCAGCATGAGCGGTTCGGGTTCTACGGTGTACGGTCTCTTTAATACGCCGGTTTTGGTCCCAAACCAATTCAGAGACTACCGCGTTTGGGAAGGAAGACTATAGTAATCAGTTACCAGTAAACAGTGGGTAATCCTCAGCGATTGCTCGTTCCTGTAGAAAGTTGATGCTGATAACTGGTAATTGATAACTGGTAACCGAAATGAGTAATTTTGTAACGAAACGGCGCGAGCCGTTCCGCTTTATGGTCTGGCTCGGCATTGCCAGCAGTGTCATGATTTTTACGATCATGCTGGCGGCTTATGTGGTGCGTCGGGCCGGGCCGGGCTGGACTGACGTTAAATTGCCCGCCGTCTTTCTCATCAGTACAATTGCGATTGTGCTGAGCAGTTTTACGCTCAGAAACGCCAATACGGCCTTCATGCACGAGCGATTCAAAAGCTACCGGTCTAACATGGGCACTACACTCATGCTGGGTATCTTATTTATCGTATTGCAGGCCTGGGGCTGGCGGCAGATGCTCACGGCAGGCGTCGGGCTGGCAGGAAATCCGTCGGGTAGTTTCGTCTACATCATTTCGGGTGTCCACCTGCTGCATATCTTCATCGGGCTGATCTTTCTCGGCATTATCCTGACCGAAGCCCTGCGTCGCCGACCGTATGTTGACTCATTCGTTTACAGCGTGAATCCACCCAACCTGCTCAAACTTCGTCTTATTACGCTTTACTGGCATTTCGTTGATATTCTCTGGCTCGGTTTGTTCGTTTTCCTGCTCGTACACCACGGTCTGGACTGGCCCGTTACGTTTTCGCGTTGAGTACGCCAGCTAAAATCTGACGTGAGTTACTGGTGTATAAGAAGCTGGTTGAGCTAATCCACTTGAGTTGAAAAGCTTCTAAAGCCAGGATGGATTCCATTTCTTCGTTTCAGCGAGGCCAGCTCAGTCCCTGACACCGAAAGGAAAGAACTCATACCGGATTTCATCCGATTATCAATGTCTATTTTGCTTTTCCACATATTTTCCAGACTTTTCGGCGATAAAAGCTATTTTATATACTATGAAACTCATTTTTTCACTCTTCGCAGCTTTGTTGCTGACGACCGCCACCTTTGCTCAAACTGTTGCCGACCCCATGCAGGATGCAACTGCCGTGGGTAACGCCTTTTTTAAAGCCATGCTCGATGAGGACGGTACCATTAGTAAGTACCTGACCAACGATTTTAGTATCATCAGTTTCGACGGGCAGGTTGTGGATGGCGATTTGCTGGCGCAGGCTGTTGGCGGTGGCTACGTTATCATTGAAACAGGCGTTGTTTCTGACGCCCGGACCCGGCAGTACAATGCCGATGCCGCCGTAATGACCGGCAACTGGAAAGTAAAAGGCAGTGTGCAGGGACAAACCCTCGATAACACATCGGCAATTGCTGTCTTGATGGTGAAGCAGAACGGCGCGTGGAAAATTTCTAACGTACAGTTTACGCCGATGAAGTAGGGCCGTTGGCTAAACCTAAAAGGTTTTCAAAAAAACCTTTTAGGTTTGATAGTCCCACCACTCCGTAAATTCTTTCTTGTTTACATCAAACAAATTCAAACCCACCCCGCATCTTCGGGTGGGTTTTTCTATACCCATTCACTCCTTACTGCCCTTACTATGCAACACCATCGGTTTTACCCCTATTCGCTTATCAGTCTGGTATTTCTGCTGGCCAACTGCGGGCGACTCTCCGGCGAGTTGAACGTGGTGGGGCGCAACTTTGCCGATGAGGTTCAGCAAACGCAGAATCTGACGTTTACGCTCAACAAAAATATCGCGCCTGAATCCCGCCTGAACGAGTGGGACTCTACGCAGTACGTACGATTTGTACCCGCCGTACCCGGCAAATTCAAGTGGACGGCCCCCAACGAACTGGTCTTTTCGCCCGCCGTTGCCTTCGATCCGGCCACTAACTACCGCGCCGAACTAACCGACGCCCTGCTGAAACCAACCCCGCAAAAAGACCTGACCGTTGACGCCGACCCTATTGAGTTTCATACGCCCTACCTGCAACTGACCGGTACAGAACGCTGGTGGGCTAAATCGCGCGAGACGGGTAAACCCGTGGCCAAACTCCGGCTTAATTTCAACTACCCCGTCAACACGGGTGAGGTGAGCGGCAAGGCTAACGTAACGATCGAAGATAAACCCATTGCTACACAGACAGCCGCCACCGATGCCCCCGCCAACGTGCTGCTAACCCTGACCAACGCACCCAATATCAGAAACGAACAACCCCTGACGGTAAAAATTGACAAGGGTATCAAGGTGCCGAAAACCAGCTATGTCAGCAAGGAACCCATCGAAGAAACCACCACCCTGCCCGCGCAGAACACCATCGAAATTGCTGATGTGCAAACCCGCTTCGATGGAAACCAGGGCGTAGTGCGGGTCGTTATGACGCAGGAATTGCAAAGTGAGCAACTGAGCCAGTATTATACCATTCAGCCGGCGGTGAACACGACTGCCGAACTGACCGAAAACGGCTTTATCGTTCGTGGTAACTTTACCGAAACCGATACATACGTCCTGACCCTGACTGACCAGATTCGCGGTACGCTGGGTGCGAAACTGGCCGAGCCAGTCACGCGCGACTTGTTTTTCGGGAAGATGCCCGCCAGCATTGCCTTCGCCAATCCGAAGGCGGTGTATTTGTCCGAAAAAGGGGCGCGGAACGTGGGGCTGAACATTGTGAACGTACCGGTGGTACAGGTCAAAATCGCCAAACTCTATGAAAATAATCTGCTGAATTACTTTCGCACCAACCGTTACGAGCAATATCGTGAAGATGCCGATGGGAATTACGGCCCCGACGGTACGTACAGCTACAACGCCGATGAGGAACAGACCCTGAGCCGGGTGCTGGTCAACAAAACCGTGGAGACTGTCAACCTGCCCAAAGTGCGGGGTGTATCGGCCCTGAATATCGCCCTGCCCGACGTTCAGAATGAATTCCGGGGAATTTACCTCGTTACGGTTAGCTCCAAAGACGAAGCGTATCTGGAGTCGAGTCAGTTGGTGTCGGTGTCGGATATTGGACTGATTGCGCACCAGACCGCTAACGAAGTCGTGGTCTGGGCCAACTCGATCAGATCTGCCGAGCCGCTGCAAAATATTGAGATTACACTCATTAGTAGCAATAACCAGTCGATTTATACGCTCAAAACCGACGGCAGTGGTATGGCCCGGTTTGATAAGATTACCGAGAAAGCCCCCGGCTTTACCGTCGCGCTCGTTACGGCCCGCGTCGATGATAAAACGATACGTGGCAGCGATTTCAATTTCCTGTTTTTGCCCGATACCGAAGTCGAAACGTCGCGTTTTGCGGTGGAGGGCAAGCGCGATAATCCAACGGGTTTCGATGCGTTTGTATATGGTGACCGCAACATTTACCGCCCCGGCGAAACCATTCATTTTAACACCATTATCCGGTCGCAGGACTGGCAACCCGCGTCCGAAATTCCAATCCTCATCCGGCTATTGGCTCCCAACGGGCGTGAGGTGCGGAGTTTCCGCAAAACGACCAACAAGCAGGGAGCTGTTGATACCGACGTTCTGCTCGACCCGGCGGCTGTTACGGGTACCTACACCATTGAAGTGCAGAACGCCAACGCCGTATTGCTAACCTCGCAGTCGGTGAGCGTAGAGGAGTTTGTGCCGGACCGCATCAAAGTTGACGTAGCCACCGACCGGACGGATTACCAGACTGGACAGACCATTACGCTCTCGGCCACCGCCACCAACCTCTTTGGCCCGCCCGCCACCGACCGGTCCTATGAAACCGAACTGCGCCTGAGCCGAAAGGCCTTCGCCCCGAAAGGATTTGAGCAATACAGTTTCGACATACCCAATGCCACGACCTTTCCGAAAGACGTACGGCAGGGCAAGACCAACGCCAACGGGCAGTTTACCGAACGCTTCCCCATTCCGGCCTCGTATCAGGATATCGGGATGCTGGAGGGTAAGTTATTCGTGACGGTTTTTGACGAAAACGGACGTCCCGTAAACCGGCTTCGGAAGTTTGCGGTACAAACGCAGCCGACCTTTTTTGGTGTCCGGCTACCCGATTCCTACGTAACGACCAACACACCCGTGCCGGTAGACCTGGTGGCTGTGCAGGGTAACGGTGCGGTGCAACCATCGGCCACGGCTCTAATTGAGGTGGTGCGTTTTGACTACCAGACCGTGATTGAGAAGGAAGAAAGCGGGCAGGTGAAATACACGACTAAAAAGCGCGAAAAGCCGGTGTACAGCAACGCACTGACATTTAAAGCGGGTAAAGCAAACTTCCGGTACGTGCCAACGGTATCGGGCGAGTACGAGATTCGGGTGCGCCGGGCAGCGGGCGCCAACTACACCGCTGCTCATTTTTACGCCTATAGCTACGGTAGCACCACGGCCTCGTCGTTCGAGGTTAGTCAGGAAGGCGAGGTGCTGATGAACCCCGATAAAGCTACCTACGCTACCGGCGAAACGGCAAAAATTCTCTTCAAAACACCCTTTGAGGGAAAGCTGCTCGTAACCGTCGAACGCAACAACGTGCGCGAGCAAACTTGGCTCACCACCAAAGACAAATCCGTAGAGTGGAGCTTTCCCGTCAAAGCCGACCACCTGCCCAACGTCTATATCACGGCTACGCTCATCCGGCCTGTCGACGGGCTAAACCTGCCGCTGACCGTAGCGCATGGCTTTGCGTCGCTCACTGTGCAGGACAACGCAACGAAACTGACCGTTCAGATCACGGCGGCAACGGAATCGCGGTCTAAACGAAAGCAGACGATCAAGGTAAAAACCGCCCGCAATGCGCAGGTAACAGTAGCCGTTGTGGACGAAGGGATTTTGTCGCTGAAGAATTTCCAAACGCCCGACCCGCACGGCTTTTTCTACCAGAAACGCGCCCTGGAGGTCAGCAGCCACGATTTGTACGCCCTGCTCTATCCCGAACTGTCGTTCAAATCAACATCCAGCGTAGGGGGCGATGGCTATGACCTGGAACGGCGCGTGAATCCGCTGGCCAACGGGCGCGTGAAACTCGTGGCGCTCTGGAGCGGCATTCTGGAAACGGGCCTGAATGGAGAAGCCGAGTTCACGGTCGATGTGCCGCAGTTTTCGGGTAATCTCCGCATCATGGCCGTAGCGTACAAAGACAATGCGTTTGGATCGTCGAGCGGCAACATGAACGTGGCTGACCCTATCGTTATCAGCACAGGTCTGCCGCGTTTCCTGAGTCCGGGCGACAAGATTACGATGCCCGTTACGCTCAGCAACACCACCAAAAAACCGGCCACCGTTACCACCCGCCTGAGCCTGACCGGCCCGCTCACCGCCGATAGCCTGACCACCCAAACGCTCACTATTGCGCCGGGCAAAGAAGGCCGGGTACTGTTCAGCGTATCAGCTAAACAGGCCATTGGCGGGGGAGCCGTAACGATAACCGCGAAGGGTTTCGGGGAGACGTTCACCGAGAATACCGACATTACCATTCGTCCGGCGGCTTCGCTGCAAAAAACGTTCGTGTCGGGAGCCGTAGCGGGGGGCAAAACGCAGACGCTGAACTTAGCAACGGGCTTTTTACCCGGTACGGCCCAGTCAGGCATAACCCTCAGCCGGTCGCCGGTGGCGCAGTACGGACGTGAGTTGTCGTTTTTGCTAGGCTATCCGTATGGCTGTATGGAACAAACCATCTCGAAAGCGTTTCCGCAGCTATACTTTGCCGACCTAACCCGGCAGATGAACGCCAATACGTATTTCGTTCGTAATGGGGAGAGCGATATGAACCCGGCCACTAATGTGCGTCAGGCGGTGCAGAAAGTGACGGCGTTACAGGCGGCCAACGGCGGTTTCTCGATGTGGCCCGGTCAGGTCGGCACCGACATCGACCCGTTTGTATCGGCCTACGCGCTGCATTTCCTGACCGAAGCCAGCGAAGCTGGGTACGAAGTATCGCTCACGGCTACGAGCAAGGCCATTGATTACCTCACCAATCTGACCAACCAGCCTATGCCCGAAAATGTAGCTGTCTATGACGAAGCGGGGAGCCGCACCGTGCAAAAAGTAGCCAGCCGAACGGGTATTTACGCGCTGTATGCACTCAGCGTGGCGGGTAAGCCCAACCGGTCGGCCATGAATTACTATAAACAGAACATGGCTACGCTCACCACCGATAGCCGGTATCTGCTGGCTTCGGCATTTTACCGAGTCGGTGACACCCGCAGCTACGTGGCCCTGCTGCCCAAACGCTACACCGATAACACCACGGGCCGCGAAACGGGTGGCAGTTATGCCTCGCCCCTGCGCAACCTCGCGCTCGTGCTGGACGCACTCGTGGACACCGACCGCAACAATGTACAGATTCCCGCGCTGGCCCGGCAACTATCGGGCGCGTTGAAACAGGCGCAGTACGTCAACACACAAGAAGCCGCGTTTGGGTTTCTGGCCCTCGGTAAACTGGCCCGCCAAACCGCGGGCAGCACCGTCACGGCAACGATCTCGGCTGGCAACGAAACACTCGGATCCATGACCAATACATACCTTAATCTGATGCGTGTGCCAACGGGTAAGCCGCTGCTACTGAATGCGAAAGGGTCGGGTAATGTGTATTATTTTGCCCAGAGCAGTGGGGTCCCGGCATCGGGACAAATTGCCGAAGGAGACAACGGCCTGCGCGTGCGTAGAGAATACCTCGACCGAGACGGAAACCCGCTGGAAACCATCCGGCAAAACGACCTCGTAGTGGTGCGCGTCACGCTGGTGAGTACCAGCGGGCTGGACATCGACAACGTAGTGGTAACCGATTTGCTGCCCGCCGGACTCGAAGTAGAAAACCCGCGCTTAACCGAGCAGCCCGACATGACCTGGCTCAAAGCTCCCGACAAGCCCGACCATTTCGATCTGCGCGACGACCGCATCAACTTCTTTACCACCGCTACCGACCGGACCAAAACGTTTTACTACCTCGCACGGGCCGTCTCAAAAGGCCGGTTTATCCTCGGCCCGGTCTCTGCCGATGCCATGTACAACGGCGAATACCGCAGCTACAATGGCGCGGGTACGGTAACGATTCAATGATGTGACGTATCCCGGACCTCCCGGTCCGGGATACGTAAACTGTGGCGTAATAGTCCGATTTTATCCACGAAATCGGGCTGCTGCGCCACAGTTCGTTTGTTGGAAAGCCTAACAATTGCGGGTATTGAGCGGTTGTAGAGGGTAGCTGGCGGTTGGTCCGTTTTTTGGAATGTATTGGTCAGCATCAGTTATGAAAACCAATCACACACAACGTTATGATTAGACATACATGGGTGGTAGCCGCCTTTCTGGCCGCTACCGTGAGCCTGTCGTCCTGCTCATCGGTAGAAGGATGGCTCTACGGTGATTCAAACGCCGGTAAGAATGAAATGGTCCGTAATAACCCCGATTCGCGGGGCCGTAATAATTCGGATCGGATGTCGCGCAATGACAACAACAGCAGTGGTTTGTTCAGCCGCAACCGGGACGATTCGGATGACAGCGATTCGTACAGTAGCCGTAACCAGAATTCACGCCGGTATGATGGCCCCGACGATCAGCCAAGCCAGCTGTCGGGTGGCGATTCGTACAGCCGTAGCTATAACAGCAACCGTAGTGACCGGTACTCGCCAGATTACAACTACGATAGCAACCGGAACAGCAACAACAGCCGTTACGATGACTCGCGGTATAATGGCTCGCGTAGTTCCTCGAACAGCCGGTATGACGATCTCCGGTATAACGACAGCCGCAATTCGTATAACAACAGCAACAATGATACGCGTTACAGTGACGGTCGTGACGCATACAGCAATCGCAACAGCGATTCGCGGTACAATGATGACCGGATGAACAGCCGTTATAACGATTCGCGTTCTGACGGCAACGATTCAGACAACAGCCGCAACAACAACGACCGTAACATGAACGGACGTAGCGACAGCTATCGCTCAGACTCGTCGCGCGATTCAGACAATAGTCGTAACAACAATTACCAGTACAGGGGTGATCGGAATGACAGCCGGAATTACTCCAGTCAGAACGACCGGTACAGCGACAGTCCGCGCTACAACGATAACCGGGATATGAACTCCCGGAGCAACGACTCGCGAACGAGCAATGACTCGCAGGGTCAGATGGACAATCGGCGTTATAACCAGTACGATCGGTATAACAACGATAGCCGGAATTCGTACAGCGACCGGAATAATCAGAGCGGCATATCGTCCGACATGAACAGCGGACGTAACAATCCACGCTACGACGACGCCCGCAGTAATGACTCGCAGAACCAGACGGATAACCGGAGTTATAACGGTCCTGACCGGAACATGAATGATCGGAGTAACGATTCGCGAAATCAGAATAACAGCAGTTCAACCTTTGAGCGTGACCGGCGCGACTTGTCTGACCGGATTGGTGAGCAGATGGACCGGGTCGACAAGCAACTCGACGAAGCAAAGCAGGAGGTAAAAGACGAAAGCCGCAAAGCCCGTAAAGAGCGTGAACAGCGGGTTAATGACCTCGAAAAGCAGCGTCAGCAACTGGCCGACTCGTACTACAAAGTACAGCGCACGACCGAAGATAAATTTGAAGACGTAAAGAAAAGCGCGAACCAGACGGTTGACGACGTGAAAAACTCACTGGACAAGATGAAGAGTCCAATGGAAAAGATGATGAAAGACATGAAGAAATAAGCATTTTCTGTTCCCAATTGAGAGAGCCGACCCACGTGAGTCGGCTTTTTTTTGTTGGGCCCGTTACCTTTGCGCTATGGCACTGATAAAATCTGTCCGGGGCAAGACCCCTGAACTTGGCGAAAGCTGTTGGCTGGCTGATAACGCTACTATTATTGGCGACGTAACGATGGGCCGCGACTGCACTGTCTGGTTCAACGCCGTAGTCCGGGGCGACGTCAACAGCATCACCATTGGTGACCGCACCAACATCCAGGATGGGGCCGTTATTCACTGTACGTACCAGAAATTCAGCACCACTATTGGGAGTATGGTCAGCATTGCCCACAACGCTATTGTTCATGGCTGTACGCTCGAAGACCGGGTGCTGATTGGTATGGGAGCCATTGTTATGGATGGAGTGGTGGTGGGTACGGGTAGCATTGTGGCCGCCGGGGCTGTCGTGACGCAGCATACCATTATCCCGCCCAACACGATCTACGCCGGAAATCCCGCCCGTTTTCTCAAGAACGTTTCGCAGGAGCAGGCCGAGATATTTGACCGCACGGCCAATAATTACGTAACGTACGCCGGTTGGTTCAGGGAATAGACTATGGACGACTTTTTTATCTATCTCGGTCTTGGTTTCGACCACATTACCGACCCGCGCGGGTACGACCATATTCTGTTCGTAGTGGCGCTTTGTGCTGTATATACACTTCAGCAGTGGCGTCAGGTGCTGATTCTTGTAACGGCTTTTACCATTGGTCATTCTATTACGCTGGCTTTGGCTACGCTCCAGTTTATCACATACAGCACGTCACTCATTGAACTGCTGATTCCGATCACGATTCTGATTACAGCGATTACCAATTTTTTCTTTCGCGAACCGCGCACGCGTACGATGCTGGTGGCTGATGAAAACCAGCCGGGCCGGGTATGGCGGTATGCGCTGGCGTTGGGGTTTGGGCTGATTCATGGCCTTGGCTTTTCCAATTACCTCCGTAGTTTACTGGGCCGCGAAGCCGACATTCTACAGCCGTTGCTGGCATTCAATATCGGGCTGGAACTGGGTCAGCTGTTGATTGTGGGGCTGGTGCTGAGCGTGGCTTTTCTGGTGCTGGAGGTACTGCGCGGCAGTCGGTTGCGCTGGGTACTGGCCGTGTCGGGTATTGCAGCGGGTATGGCCATTTCGCTCATTCTGGTATGATAAAAGTTTGCTGTTAGCCTGAGGAGTTACTCGGAGAAATCGAACAAACCCGCACAATACCAGATAAATTTGGTCAGTTGAAAACCATTAACATTTTTAACTTGTGTATTTTTGCCAAATAATCTTCGTCAAAAATCAATTTTCATGAGAAATTTAGGTTGGCTCCTGTTGGTAGCCGCAAGTGTTGACTGTGTAAATGCGCAGACACCGTCGCAACATGCCAACACACGCTTTGAGCAACTGGGTACCATGATGCCCACGCCCAACACGTACCGCTCAGCATCGGGCGCACCGGGCAAAGACTATTACCAGAACCGCGCCAACTACGATATTAAAGTCGAACTGGACGATCAGAAGCAGCACATCACCGCGTCGGAGACCATCACTTATCAAAACAACTCACCGGATGCGCTGCCGTTTCTGTGGCTGCAACTCGACCAGAACCTCTTCAAGCCAGATGCCACCGGGAACACGGCCCGCACGGGTAATATAAACCCCGAACGAACGAGCCTTGGGCAGCTTAGCACCGGCGCGGCTCTGGAAGGCAAAGATTACGGCCATAAAATTACCGCCGTGCGGGATGTTGCCGGGAAACCTCTGCGTTATACCATCAACCAGACTATGATGCGCATTGACCTGGCACAGCCGCTGGCTCCGGGCAAATCGGTTACGTTCGCCATTGACTGGAATTTCAATATTGTTGACGCCAACGCCACCCGCTCCCGGTCGGGTTACGAGTTTTTCCCGAAAGATGGCAACTATATTTACGAGATGGCACAGTGGTTTCCTCGCCTGTGTTCGTACAATGACGTAAACGGCTGGCAGAACAAGCAGTTTCTGGGTCAGGGCGAGTTCACGCTCATCTTCGGCAACTACAAAGTCGCCATCACCGCCCCCGCCGACCACGTCGTTGGCGCTACCGGCGAGTTGCAGAATCCAAATCAGGTACTATCGTCCACCCAGCTAAGCCGTTGGAACTCGGCCAAAGGAAAAGGTGACAAGCCGGGCGAAAACCCCGTTGTGATCGTAACGCAGGCCGAAGCCGAAGCCGCCGAGAAAAACAAAGCGGGCGTGGTTACGGCTAAAAAAACGTGGGTTTATAAAGCCGATAACGTGCGTGATTTCGCCTTCGCCAGCAGCCGTAAGTTTATCTGGGACGCCCTGAATCCAAACGTAGAAGGCAAGCGCGTCTGGGCTATGTCGCTATACCCCAAAGAAGGCAACCCGTTATGGGGGCAGTACTCTACCCGGTTGGTGGCCCATACGTTGCGGTCGTATTCGCGCCGAACCATTGCTTACCCATACCCGGTGGCCTATTCAGTTCACGGACCTATTGGCGGCATGGAATACCCGATGATGAGTTTTAACGGCGCACGTCCTGAAGAAGACGGTACGTACTCGCAGGGGACCAAGAATTTCCTGATTTTGGTGGTCATCCACGAAGTAGGTCACAACTTTTTTCCGATGATTGTCAACTCCGACGAGCGGCAATGGTCGTGGATGGACGAAGGACTGAATAGCTTTCTGGAAGGATTGGCCTGTCTGGAATGGGATGCCGACTTCCCGGCGCGGGGTATCGAACCGCAGTCTATTGTACCCTACATGCAACTCGATTCCAGCAAGCAGGTATCCATCATGAGTAGTTCGGATAATATTTTGCCCAACACCTTCGGGCCAAATGCATACAGCAAACCGGCAACAGGTCTGAACATTCTGCGCGAAACGATTATGGGCCGTGACCTTTTCGATTACGCATTCAAGGAATACGCGCGTCGATGGGCGTTCAAAAGCCCCGAACCCGCTGATTTTTTCCGCACGATGGAAGATGCATCGGGCGTTGATCTCGACTGGTTCTGGAAAGGCTGGTTTTACGGTGTTCAGCCAGTAGATCAGGCACTGGTGAAAGTAGACTGGTTTCAGGCCAGTAGCCAGAACCCGGAAGTGACCAAAGCAGCCGCCCGTGCCGAGGCCCTGCGCAAAGCCGGGACCATCAGCAAACAGCGCGACGCGGCTACCAAAAACGAGAGTGTCGTGGCTCAGGACAGCACAATGGCCGATTTTTATAACCGCTACGATCAATATGCCGTAACGGACGCCGATAAAAAGAAGTATCAGGATTACTTAGCCACGCTTAGCGACGATGAACGCAAAATGGCTGAGTCGGGTATGAATTTCTATACGCTGTCGGTAAAGAATAAAGGCGGTTTGCCCATGCCAATCATTGTTCGGATGGAGTTTGAAGACGGCACCGATTCGGTAGCGCGTTTTCCGGCAGAAATCTGGCGGTTCAACGACGTCAGCATCAATAAAGTCATTGCCACTAACAAGAAAGTGAAGCAATGGACGCTTGACCCGTTCTTTGAAATCGCCGACATCGACACCGCCGACAATTCGTTTCCACCCGTGTCGAAGCCATCGCGCTTCCAGCTATACAAGCAACAACAGCGGGGTGGGGGCACAAACCCGATGCAGCAACAGCGACAGGTCACCAAGCAGCCGCCCGCTGTGCAGGGTAGCGGTAAAAACTAACACAATACAACCTTTCTACATACATGAAAAAACAAATCATTCTTGCCTGTCTAACCCTGTGGTCAGGTCAACTACTGGCGCAGCGACCCACCCCCGCCCCGCAGAACGCCAATACGCGCTTCGAGCAACTGGGTTCTATGATGCCCACGCCCAATACATACCGCTCAGCATCGGGCGCACCGGGCAAAGACTACTACCAGAACCGCGCTGACTACGACATTAAAGTTGAACTGGATGATGCCAACCAGAAAATTATCGGCTCCGAAACGGTTACGTACATTAACAACTCGCCCGATGTGCTGCCTTACATCTGGCTGCAACTCGACCAGAACCTGTTTGCCAAAGGCTCAACCGGTAGCGTAACCCGGACGGGAACCATCAACGAAAACGGTATGAGTTTCGGTCAGTTGCAGAACCTTACGTCGGTACGGGAACGCAGCAACACGCAGGCTACCGATAAATACGGCTATACCATCACAGCGGTAACAGACGGTAAATCGAAGACACCTCTCAAATACACCATCAACCAGACCATGATGCGCATTGAGTTGCCCCAGCCCCTGAAAACCGGTGGCAGCTACTCGTTCAACATCGACTGGAACTACTTCATCACGGAGTATTACGGACGGAGTGGCATGGAGTTTTTCGAGAAAGACGGCAACTACAACTATTTCATTGCCCACTGGTTTCCTCGTCTGTGTTCGTACAATGACGTAAACGGCTGGCAGAACAAGCAGTTTCTGGGTCAGGGCGAGTTCACGCTCATCTTCGGCAACTACAAAGTGGCCATCACCGCCCCCGCCGACCATATCGTTGGCGCAACCGGCGAGTGTCAGAACTACAAACAGGTGCTGAGCGGTACCCAGCAAAAGCGTATGGCGCAGGCTGCCAGCTCAAAATCGCCGGTCGTGATCGTGACGCAGGACGAAGCTGTTGCTGCCGAAAAAACCAAAGCGGGTGGTACTCCGGCCAAAAAAACGTGGGTGTACAAGGCCGATAATGTGCGTGACTTTGCGTTTACCAGCAGCCGTAAGTTCATCTGGGACGCTATGCAGACCGATGTCTATGGCGACGGCAAGAAGATATGGAGTATGTCTTTCTATTCTAAAGAAGGTAACCCCCTCTGGGGCAAGTACTCGACCCGCGTCGTAGAACATACGCTGAAATCGTATGGTAACCGGACCATCAAATACCCTTATCCGGTGGCTATATCGTGCCACGCCACGGCTGGTGGCGGTATGGAGTATCCCATGATTTCGTTCAACGGTGGCCGCCCCGAGCCCGACGGTACGTATAGCGAAGCGGTGAAATACGGTATGATTGGCGTTATCATTCACGAGGTAGGTCACAACTTTTTTCCGATGATTGTCAACTCCGACGAGCGGCAGTGGACCTGGATGGACGAAGGGCTGAACACATTCTGCCAGTACCTGGCCGAGAAGGAATGGGATTATAACTACCCAACCCGGCGCGGGGAGCCGCAACTGATTGTTGACTATATGAAGTCTGATAAATCGGTGCTGTCGCCCATCATGTCGTCGTCCGATAATGTTATTGGTTTGGGACCAAATGCCTACGCCAAACCCGCTACGGCCCTGAACATCCTGCGCGAGACGGTCATGGGCCGTGAGTTGTTCGATTACGCCTTCAAGGAATATGCGCGCCGATGGGCGTTCAAAAGCCCCGAACCCGCTGATTTTTTCCGCACATTGGAAGATGCGTCGAGCGTTGATCTCGACTGGTTCTGGAAAGGGTGGTTTTACGGCGTCGAACCTGTCGATCAGGATTTGGTGAGTATTGACTGGTTTCAGGTAGAAGGCGGTAATCCAGAGGTCACGAAAGCAGCCGCCCGTGCCGAAGCCCTGCGCAAAGCCGGGACCATCAGCAAACAGCGCGACGCGGCTACCAAAAACGAGAGTGTCGTGGCTCAGGACAGCACAATGGCCGATTTTTATAACCGCTACGATCAATACGCGGTAACAGCCGCCGACAAGAAGAAGTATCAGGACTATCTGGCTACGCTTAGCGACGATGAACGTAAAGCTATTGAGAAAGCTGATCAGATGAACTACTACACGGTTTCGCTAAAGAATAAGGGTGGTTTACCCATGCCGGTTATTATCAGGATGGAATTTGAAGACGGTACGGATTCTGTAGCGCGTTTTCCGGCAGAAATCTGGCGGTTCAATGACGTTAGCATCAATAAAGTCATTGCCACTAACAAGAAAGTGAAGCAATGGACGCTTGATCCGTTCCTCGAAATCGCTGATATCGACACGGAGAACAACAGTTTCCCGCGTGTATCGGCCCCCAACCGGTTTCAGTTGTACCGTCAGCAGCAGCGCAGCAGAGGAGAAAACCCCATGCAACAACAGCGTCAGTCAGGAAAGCAATCTCCGGCGGTGCAGGGCAGCGGTAAGAATTAGGAAGCTTTTCCGAATAGCAGTACCGTGAAGTCTAAAAAACGGTCTTTGACAATTAGGTTAAAGACCGTTTTTTATTGTCTCATTGACCCACTTAAACACAATCTATAGAATGAAAATTTGTACTTCTTTTTTTACCCTCTTGACGTTGGCGGTGCTTGGATGCTCCTCAGCCGCACAGGCCCAAACGCCACGACCCACTTCGCCTTCGTCGCCAACGATGACGCTACCGGTAACGGCAACAGCGACACCTGCGGCAACGACAGTTGTTGCTGCACCAAAAGTCCCCATAAAGCCCTACCGTGAGGTAATTACAGAAGCAGCACAGACCAGCAAAGGCTTGTTTACGGCCCACCGTGTCGACGAAAAATATTATCTCGAAATTCCGGATACGTTGTTGGACCGGGAGTTCATGGCCATCACCCGGATTGCCAAAGCACCAACCGGCGCGGGTTATGGTGGCGAGCTGGCTAACCGGCAGGTATTGCGCTGGGAGCGCGGCCCCGACAAAAAGCTTTTACTGCGGGTAGTGAGCTACATCAACGTGGGAAGCGATACACTGCCTATTTCGCAAGCCGTTCGTAACTCCAATGTTGAGCCTATTGCTGCCGTTTTTGATCTGAGGGCCATTCGTAAAGACAGCGTATCCGCATCGGTCATTGAAGTAACGGACTTTTTCAAAGGCGATAATCAGGTAGTATCGATCAATCCAGTCACTAAATTTCGCTACCGACTAACGGCGCTATCCCCGGAGCGGTCTTTTGTCCAGCGAATTAAATCGTACCCAATCAACACGGAAGTGATTGTGACGAAAACCTTTACGGTCAATACTACGCCAGTGGTCCCCTCGCCAGTGCCTTCCCCATTGCCTACCGTAGCTCTGCCCGTTGGTAATGAAGCGGGGGCTGTGACAATGGAAATCAATACATCCATGATTCTGTTGCCGCGCACACCCATGCGGAAACGTCTGTTCGACAGCCGGGTTGGGTATTTCGCCAATGGCTACACGGTGTATAATGATGCCTCACAGCGAACAGAGGATGAGACCTTTGCCGTACACTGGAAACTGGAACCCAAAAATGCCGCCGACGCACAACGGCAGAAAGCGGGCGAACTCATTGAACCCCGAAAACCCATCGTTTATTACATTGATCCGGCAACACCCCTTAAATGGCGTCAATCCTTAAAGTTGGGCGTTGCTGACTGGCAGGTAGCGTTTGAAAAAGCGGGCTGGAAAAATGCTATTATGGCCAAAGACTGGGACAGCAAAGACAGTACATTGAGTCTTGAAGATGCCCGTTATTCGGTTATTCGCTATTTCGCATCGGATATCGAAAACGCGTATGGCCCCAATGTTCACGACCCACGCTCGGGTGAGATTATCGAAAGTCATATTGGCTGGTACCATAACGTCATGAATCTGCTGCGCAAATGGTACATGGTGCAGGGAGCGGCAGTGGATGCCCGGGCACGCAAACCAAAATTCGACGATGAGCTAATGTCGCAACTGGTCCGCTTTGTCTCGTCGCATGAGGTAGGTCACACCCTTGGCTTGCGACACAATTTCGGGTCGAGCCATGCTACGCCCGTTGAAAAGCTGCGGGATAAAGAATTTATAAAGCAGTATGGCCATACGGCTTCCATCATGGACTACGCCCGGTTCAATTACGTAGCCCAGCCGGAAGACAGTATTCAGGATTTATTTCCGCGCATTGGCACCTATGATATATGGGCTATCGAGTGGGGTTATAAGCCCATTTACGATACCCCTACACCCGAAGCAGACAAAATGGTTTTGAATCAGTGGGTAAAAAAACACGCAGGTGACCCTCGCTACTGGTTTGGTACTGAAACGAACCCGCTCGATCCACGCTCACAAAGCGAAGACCTGGGGGATAACGCGATGGTTGCAAGCACATACGGCATCAAAAATCTAAAACGAATTTTACCCAACCTCACCAAATGGACGGGCGAAGAAGCAGAAGATTACGATAAGCTACGGGAAATGTACGGCGAGGTTGCTGGTCAGTACCGCCGGTATATGGGCCACGTGACTAAATACGTTGGCGGTGTTTATGAAACCCCACAAACCTACGATCAGGCTGGCATTGTGTATGAGCCAACTCCCCGTGTACTACAAAAGAGCGCCGTAACTTTCCTGAATCAACAATTATTTCAAACGCCTACCTGGCTCCTGGACGCTAAAACCATGCAGCTTGTCCGGCCTGATCAGGGTGTTGATTACTTGAGGACGATACAGGAAACCACGCTGAACAGCCTTCTGGATATTGGCCGCCTGACACGGCTGATTGAAAACAGCAGCCGTCCGGCTAAGTTCTATAGCCTGGACGAGTTCATGACCGACCTCCAATCGTCAATCTGGCGGGAATTAAAGGCGGGGCATTCCATTGATGTGTACCGCCGGAACCTCCAGAAAGTATACGCTGAGAAACTAATTTCGATGCTAACGCCAGCCCCTCCCGTTGCGCCTGCTGCTGGATTTTCGGGGAACGGTTTCCGGTATAATGCTGGGCCGATTGCTGATGTTCGGAAATCCGATATCATGTCGGAAGTACGTGCTCAATTGGTTAGCCTGCGCAGTAGCATCAAAGTAGCTATTCCCCGACAAACGGACAAGATGAGCCGGTATCACTTAAGCGATGTACTAGCTCGTATCGACAATGCCCTAAATCCGAAACGCGGTTGACCGCCCTTTTATCACGCTAAATCTTTTGACAATTACCTATACTTCGCTACTTTTGCAATCCAATTCGGGATGTAGCGCAGCCTGGTAGCGTGCTTGCATGGGGTGCAAGAGGTCGTGGGTTCGAATCCCGCCATCCCGACACAAAAGGCGTCCAATCGGACGCCTTCTTTCATTTTATAGTCTGGTAGCATAACACGTTATCCTGACAGAAGCCAGTTCAATCGAGCTGGCTTTTCTATGCTTTTTTTAGTTGGCCGTGTGGAATTTACGCTGAGGACGCATCTATCAGTCATAGCGAGGGCGAATACCTCCGCGTAATTCTTGAACCTTAACAATAACTTTATGAATAAATCACCCCCAATCTGTCCAATTGTCTTTTCTGGCTGATTGCAGGAAGACGGGCAGGGTGTCTCTGAAAAACAGGAACTTAGTAGGTATGATCGGTCTGTGTTAATTAATGATTGAAATCAGATTTGTCCAAGTACTTAAGAGTGGATTGCCATAGTTATGGAAAGTTTGCAAAATAGAGTTGTGTTGTATTCTCTTAAAAAACCATAGTTTTGTGGAGGCTTCAGAAGAGTTGGCTCAAATATTTGACTGACAAAACCTGAACAATCTAAATTTTTCACTTTTTTTACCGGGCAAACCAACTTTTAATTTCAACCCTACAGTCCAGTTCCAATGAAAACACAAACACCCTCTCCAGCACCTGCTAAGACAGCGGCACCCAAGAAGAAATCAGGTGGCCTAAACCCAGCGTTTGTTATTCCAATCCTGCTGGTCATCGGTATCCTGACGTACATGTTTGTCTTCGGCGATGGCAGCCATTTCCAGGAAGGAGACAACGCCAAAGAGCCGCTCCCCGGCGACTATTTCGGTACCGTTTACAAGGGTGGCTTTATTGTACCGATTCTGTTCACTTGCTTCCTGACTGTTCTTGTCTTTTCCATCGAGCGTTTCTTTACCATCGGCAAAGCCAACGGTTCGGGTTCGATTGATGACTTCGTTCGGAAAGTTAAAGCTATGCTCGACCGCAACGACGTAGAAGGTGCCATCAAAGAGTGCGACCGTCAGAAAGGTTCGATTGGTAACGTTGTGAAAATGGCGCTGCTGAAATACCGTCAGCTCTCGACCGAAACTGAAATGACCAAAGAGCAGAAACTGGTTGCGCTCCAGAAAGAGGTGGAAGAAGCTACGACGCTGGAGCTGCCAATGCTGGAGAAAAACCTGACCATCATCGCTACGCTGGCATCGGTATCGACTCTGATTGCCCTGCTCGGAACTGTACTTGGTATGATTCGCGCTTTCGCAGCTATGGGTGCCACGGGTCAGCCCGACACCGGTGCTCTGTCGACGGGTATCTCGGAGGCTCTGGTAAATACGGCTCTGGGTATCGGTACGGCGGCTATCGCTACGATCATGTACTCGTACTTCACCAGCCTGATCGACACGCTTACCTACAACATTGACGAAATCGGCCTGAGCATTCAGCAGAACTTCGCAGCTCACCATTGAGCATTGACTCTGCTAACCTGACGTGTATCATGCGGGTCTGCCCGGTGCAGACCCGCGCAAACAACCTTACATATGCCAGCAGTTAAAGTAAAACGCGCCAGTTCCTCAGTGGATATGACGGCGATGACTGACGTGGCGTTTCTATTGCTGACGTTCTTTATTCTGACGGCCAAGTTCCGGTCTCAGGATGCAGCCGCCATCGAGACGCCCTCGTCGATTTCCGGCATCAAGGTACCTGAAAAAGATATTATGACCATTGGCTTAGGCCGTGATGGTAAAGTCTATTTCGGTATCGACGATGCACCCAATCGCATTGCCATGCTTGATAACATTGCTGAAGCCAAGGGTATCACGTTCACCAACAAGGAGAAGAAAGATTTCTCGCTGATGTCGAACTTTGGTGTACCTATCAATCAGCTCAAATCGTACCTGAACTTGCCCAAAGAGCAACAGGCTACTTTTAAGCAGCCCGGTATTCCAGTCGATTCGACCGGAGCCGCTGCCAGCAATGAGTTGAAAGACTGGGTATTCAACGCCCGGAAGGCGAATAATGATCTGCGGATTGCGCTGAAAGGCGATAATCTCGCTAAGTTCCCGGAGTTCAAAAACGTCCTCGCTACGCTTCAGGCACAGAACATCAACAAGTTCAACCTGATTACGGGCAGCGAAGCTCCACCAGCGGGCTGGAAAGCAAGTTCAGAGTAATTCACGCCGTTTGACTGGTTGGTCTGCCCGGTATTCTATCCGGCTAAACAGGTAAACCAGGTAAACAGCCAAACAACTATGTACCATGGCAGAAATTAATACTGGCGGTGGTGGTGGTAAACATGATGGTGGTAAGGTAAGGTCCAAAAAAGTATCTACCCGCGTCGATATGACGCCGATGGTAGACCTGGGCTTTCTACTGATTACTTTCTTCATTCTGGCCACTACCTTAAGTAAGCCGTCGTCAATGACGTATAACGCGCCGGATAAAACAAAAACAGAAGAAACGGAGCCACTCAAGGCGTCCAACGTAATGACAATTTTCCTTGGTGATAATAACAAGGTGTACTACATCTTTGGAAAAGCCGCCAACGAAGACCCCGAAGTAAAGACCGTAGGCTATGGCTACGAACTCAGAAAAGCCATTCAGGACAACACGCGCAAAGTCTCAGCCGACAAATTCGTTGCCGTAATCAAGCCAACCAAAAAATCGAACTACAAGAACCTGGTTGATATGCTGGACGAGATGGCCATCACGAAAACGCAGCGTCTGGCAGTGGTCGACGAACTGACTGATAGTGAGAAGGTGCTGCTGAAAGACAAAGTAAAATTAGAAATCTAAACACCATGGCAGAAACTCCAAATGACGCAACACTCGACGATGTCGTGTTTGCGAATCGGAATCAGGCGTATGGTGCATACGACCTGCGGAAAGGGTATTCAAAAACCGTTACCCGCGCTCTGATTATCGGTGCCATTCTCTTCACATTGGGTGTATTGCTGCCAACTATTATCACAGCACTGACGCCCCCGCCCGAAGAGCAGGCAATGGTTGAGGTTGATTTAATGAAGTTGCCTCCGCCACCTATTGATCCCAATGAGCCACCACCACCACCACCACCACCGGTAGAAGTACCAAAGGTGAACACGGTGAAATTCCTGCCGCCCGAAGTAAAGCCGGACGAGGAAGTACCTGAAGAGACGCCACCGCCAAAAGTGGAAGAACTGAAGGTAGCCGTTGCCGCTGAAAAGACGCAGGAAGGTGACCCCAATGCCGAAGAAATTATTGCTGCTCCCGAAGCCTCGGCAGGTCCTACTAAAGTGGAAGTTGCTGTAGAAGCTGCCCCGAAAGAAGAGACAATCTTCACCGTGGTAGAGCAGCAACCTGAATTTCCGGGCGGTATGGCTGCACTGGGCCAGTATCTGGGCAAGAATATTCGGTACCCGGCAGCCGCTCAGCGAGCCAACGTATCGGGTCGGGTGTTCGTGAGCTTCGTGGTGAATACCAACGGTAGTATTCAGGACGTTCAGGTCTTGAAAGGTTTGGGCTTCGGTACTGACGAGGAAGCTAAGCGCGTAGTAGAAGGTATGCCCAAGTGGCGTCCGGGCAAACAGTCTGGCCGGCCCGTGCGGGTAAAGTATAACCTGCCAATTAACTTCACGCTGGAATAGGCCACATGCGCGGACGAAATCAGGGTCCGGCGATGTTAACGCTGTTCATTGCTGCGTTTGCATCGCTGGCGTACATGGGAGGAGGCATCGTACTGATTGCCTCCTCTCAATCGTTTGGGGTGTTCCCCGAACCGGGATTGTTTCGATACGGCATGGGTATCCTGCTGTTTGTGTACGGTGCCTACCGGGCTTATCGGGCTTACCAACGTTTTCAGGAAGATGAATAAATATCTGCTTTTGTTTGGCCTGACAGCCCTGTCGCTGTCAGGCTGTAATAACGGTGAGCAACTTGACAATCCGTCAAGAGGTACAATTACGGTGGCTGCCGACGAGTCATTTGGGCCATTGGTTACGCAGTTGACATCAGCTTATGCGGGTATATATCCCAATGTAAAATTTAATGTCGTCTTTAAACCAGAACAGGAGGCTATCAATCTAATGCTTCAGGACAGTGCCCGGATCGTGTTTACAACCCGGAAGCTGAAGCCGAACGAACAGGCCGTGCTGAACAAACTGAAAATACCGGGTAATGCCACCAGAATCGCTACCGACGGAGTCGCGCTCATCATCAATGGCGCCAATACTGACAGTCTGATTACGATGAATGAACTTGCGGGTGTCTTTACCGGACAGACCACCCAATGGAAGCAATTGAAAGGTGGTAATTTGAGCGGGCTGATTACGCTGGTGTTCGATAACAATAATTCGAGTAACCTGGAATTTATACTCAAGAAGTTCGATGTGCAAGATGTGAGTAAACTGCGCATCTTTACTACTAAGTCTAATCGAGAAGTGATCGACTTCGTGAAGCAGAACCCGTCGGCACTGGGGTTTATTGGTGTCAACTGGATCAGCGACAATGACGCGCCACTAACGGCTATGCTCTCCCGCGATTTGCGGGTAATGGGGGTTTCGGATAAGCCGAACCCAATTACCCGCGATGACTATTTCCAGCCTTTTCAGCGGGCATTAGGGTTACAGGACTACCCGCTACGCAGACCGGTATATATACTGAGTCGTGAGACGCACCCCGGTCTGGGCGAGGGACTTACCAATTATGTGGCTCGTGATGTTGGTGCGCTTATCGTAGAAAAATTGGGTCTTTGGCCAACAATACCATATAATAGAGAGGTAGACATCACCAAATAAGCAAATTTTATACTTTGCCGACAATTTTTTAGTTTTGTTGGTAGTTTACTGAACACAACCCCATTTCCCCAATTTATTAACCTAAATACGTGATGAACACCCCCGCTAAATTGCTGTTCTCTGCCCTGCTCCTGGGTATGATGGCGACACCAGTATTGGCACAGGATATCCCTTCTGCCCTGAAAGACATCGAAGCTGACCGATTCGATAAAGCTGGTAAAAGCCTGACGCAGTTGGCAGCTGGTTCACCATCTGCCGAGAATCAATTTTATCTCGGTTACTATTATCTGCGTTCAGGACAGGTTGATCAGGCAAAGGCAGCCTTTGATAAGGGTGCTGTTGCTGATCCTAAAGATCAGTTGAACAACGTAGGACTGGCAGGCGTAGCCCTGATGAAAAAAGACCGTGCTATCGCCAAGACATTAATTGACGAAGCAGTCGCCAAAACCAAAAGCAAGAATCAGAACGTTCTGATCCGGGCAGGAGAGATGTACACCCTGTCGGAAAAAACAAATGACCCTGCCGAAGCATTGCGGTTGCTGACCATTGCCGACGAGAAAGACAAGAAGAACGAAAATGCCGAGATCGAAATGATCATGGGTGATGCATATACTTTGAAGAACGACGGGGGTAACGCAATTACCAAATACGAAAATGCCCTGACGATCGATCCGAAACTGGCCGAAGCTGTTTACAAAATCGGACGGCTATATCTGCGCGGTAAGAATTATACAAAAGCGCAGGAGTACTTCAAGCAGGCCATCGAACTGGATCCTGAGTTCGCGCCTACGTACCTCTCCTTCGCCGACGCCCTCGCCAGTTCGCGGGCGTACAAAACTGCCGCGCAGAACTACGAACTGTACGTGCAGAAAAGCGGTACGACCGATCCCGAAACGTTGCTTGATGTGGCCCGGTATCGCTTCCTGGCCAAAGATTACCAGGGCGCAACCGACTATCTGAACCAACTGAAGGGAAAGGTAAACAACCCTATTGCCGACCGAATGTACGGTTGGGCATACTATGGATTGAACCAGCCCCAGCAGTCGGTCGATGCGCTGAACCGCTTTATTAGTACGGCTCCCCAGAAAGTTATCTACGACGACTACAAGTATCTGGGCCGTTCGTATGGGCAACTCAATACGCCCGAAAGTGATTCGATGGGAATTGTTAATCTGCTCAAAGCGGCTCCTCTGGATACGACCGATAACCTGTACCGGGAAGTGGGGGAGAAGTACTACAAGATGAAGCGGTACGATAAGGCCGCTGATTATTATGGGCAGGCAATAAAGAACGATAAGAAGCCGCAAAACAACGATTATCTGTGGTTAGGTCTGGCCAGCTATCAGTATGCTCCACGCGTAGGCCGCGACAGTTCAGCCGCGCCAATGTCTGCTGAGCAGATAGCTCAGACCAAGAAAATGTACTATATGAAGTCAGATTCGGCATTCGCAGAAATGGCGAAGCGAATAGAATCTGACGGTAAAAAATATCCATTGGCGTACTATTATCAGGCTCAGGCCAACTATTACGCCAATTCGCAGGACCCCCTTGTTGCCAGTCAGGCTGCCACGCCCCTGTACGAGAAGTTTATTGATCAGGCAACCAATAAGGATGCTGCGGATAATACCGATTACTCTCGCTACTTAATTACCGCCTACAAAGCTCTGGCAGGTTTTAGCGTTGCCAAAAAAGACGACGCTAAAGTGAATGAGTATCTGAACAAAGTGCTGGTGCTGAACCCGAATGATGCCGACGCGAAGAAGGCCCTTGAAGGCCCAAAAACCCAACCTAAAAAAGGTTAAGTAACAAACTTGATAGGTAATAGTAGAAAATAAAGAAAGCGCGACGAAGCTGTCGCGCTTTCTTTATTTTCCGAATGATAAATACCCACCTGCTTTATACCCTGAAACATGGTTTTGTGATGGGGGATCGTAACTTTGCGGGCGCGTTTTTTTTGACTGACGACTCTCCCCCTTAACACCGTATGCTTAACCTCGTCTTATTTGGCCCGCCGGGTGCCGGGAAAGGTACCCAAAGTGAAAAACTGATCCGACGATACGATCTTGTACATCTCTCAACCGGTGATTTGCTGCGTTCGCAAATTGCCGCCGGAACGGAATTGGGCCTACGCGCCAAGCAGTTGATGGATCAGGGCCTACTGGTACCTGACGAGGTCGTAATTGGTATGATCGACTGTAAACTACGTGAGAACCAGCAGGCTGCGGGCTTTATTTTCGATGGTTTTCCGCGAACCGTACCACAGGCCGAAGCCCTCGACAGCCTGTTGGTAGAGTACAATACACAAATCACCACCATGGTTGCACTGGTTGTTGAGGACGAAGAACTGATCCGGCGGTTGCTCAAGCGGGGCGAAACGTCTGGTCGGCCCGATGATCAGGACGAAGTCACGGCCCGCAAGCGAGTGAGCGTATACAACAGAGAAACAATTCCCGTAGCCGATTACTATAATCAGCAGGACAAATACATTGCTATTGATGGCATTGGCGAAATTGATATGATCTTCGAAACCATCTGTCAGCAGATAGAAGCGGTTGCCACGAAGAAGGCGTAACGGAAATAACACCCGTATTACGTAGTGCAGCAGGACAAATTACTATGGCTTCATCTAACTTTATTGACTACGTCAAGATTAACTGCCGGTCAGGAGCGGGCGGTGCCGGGTCCAGACACTTTCGGCGAGAAAAGCACGTTCCTAAAGGTGGTCCCGACGGGGGCGATGGTGGGCGGGGGGGGCACATCATTCTGCGTGGCAACTCCCAACTCTGGACATTACTGCACCTCAAGTACAGAAAGCATGTAAAAGCCGAAGATGGTACAGGGGGCGATGGCGGACGACGTAGCGGACAGCAGGGCGAAGACGTAATACTCGACGTACCTCTTGGTACCATTGTCCGTGACCCCGAAACAGGCGAAAAAATAGCCGAAATTACGGAAGAAGGACAGGAAGTGATTCTCTTTCCGGGGGGACGGGGTGGTTTGGGCAATGCTCATTTCAAGACATCTACCCTTCAGGCTCCGCAATACGCACAGCCCGGCGAATCAGGTCAGGAAGCCTGGGTAGTGCTGGAACTCAAACTCCTGGCCGATGTAGGACTGGTAGGGTTCCCCAATGCAGGTAAGTCAACGCTCCTGTCTGTATTGTCAGCGGCCCGACCCGAAATAGCCGACTACCCGTTTACAACCCTCGTACCCAATTTGGGGGTCGTTGCTTATCGGGACTATAAATCTTTTGTGATGGCAGACATTCCGGGTATTATCGAAGGAGCATCGCAGGGTAAAGGGCTTGGATTGCGGTTTCTGCGCCACATCGAGCGTAATTCTATCCTCCTGTTTATGGTAGCAGCTACCAGTGAAGATGTAAAGCAGGAGTATAATACACTGCTGAATGAACTTCGGGCCTACAATCCCGAACTAATGGACAAGAAGCGTTTACTGGCCATCACAAAAATGGATTTACTGGACGAAACCGGATTGGCCGATCTGAGAGCAAATCTGCCCAGGAAAGTTCCGGTAACATTCATTTCATCGGTGACCCAGACCGGGCTGGACGTTCTGAAAGATATGATCTGGCAGAATCTGACCGAAACGATCGACGTTAGCTGACGCACCCAGAATTGCCTGTGGCAGGAACGAGCAGGCACGCTATATATGACTACTCGATATGAAAAACCTATTTGTTCTTTTTGCCTTAACTCTATTTTCGCTCCAGCCAATACGAATACTGGCGCAGGTTCAGGTTTCCTTTCCAACCACACGGGCCGTTGTTCAGCGCAACACAGCTAATCAGGCTACCATCCGCATTACAGGCTATTATACTTCACCACTAACCCGGGTAGAAGCCAGGCTCATTGCCCGTGGCGGACAGGGAACCACTACTGATTGGCAAACCATCCAGAGTAATACAACCGGCGGAACGTTTGCCGGAGATCTGACCGGGCAGGGCGGATGGTACGATCTGAAAGTGCGCGGCATAAACGGCGAACAGCCGGTAGGAACCGAAACTACGGTAGAGCGGGTGGGCATTGGCGAAGTATTTGTCATTGCTGGGCAGAGCAACGCGCAGGGCACACATCAGGACGCGCCAAACCCACAAAACGACCGGGTTAACTGCGTCAACTACCGGTATCCTAATAACGGTTTTCCAAATGATCCACCCACGCCAGTTTTTACCCTGCTCGACAACACGCCGGGTTTTACCATTGCGCCCAGGGGACAGGGGAGTTGGTGCTGGGGACAGCTGGGCGACCTGCTGGTGAAACGTCTGAACGTACCCGTCATGTTTTTTAATGCTGCTTTTGAAGGAACAGCCGTTCAAAACTGGGCACAGAGCGCGCCCGAAGGTGGTATAGCGTATGGCGTATATAATGGAGACGCCTTTCCGCCCCGGCAACCGTACATCAATCTTAAAATTGCGCTCCAGTTTTATGCCAACATGCTGGGCGTGCGGGCGGTACTCTGGCATCAGGGTGAAACTGATAACCTGATTGGTTCACAGCAATTCTTCTACGTGCAGCAATTACAGACGGTTATTGCCCAGACCCGTCAGGACTTCGGGCGTAATGTACCCTGGATGGTGGCACGGGCTTCGTTTGGTGATCCTCCCATCGGAGGAAGCAATGAAACTATTCTAAAAGCTCAGGATCAGGTAATTGCTGCCACTGCTAACATGTTTGCCGGGCCAAATACGGACAATATACAGGTACCCAGAAATCGACCCCCGCGCGGTATTGCCAATGAAGGGGTACACTTCGACTTCGATGGGTTGGTGCAGGTTGCCAACGCCTGGAATGCCAGCATGACCGACACCTTTTTTCGACAGGCCATACCGATTGGACCGGCGGCTGCCCCGGCCATTTCGGTAGCCTGCGCCCCTAACAACAACCTGACCTTGTCGGTGAATGGTGAGTTTCCCAACATTCGATGGGAGTCAGGAGAAACGGGCCGCAGCGTCACAAAAGGGGGTGGATTGTATCGGGCAAAAATCAAAGACGCGTTGGGAAATACGTTTTTCTCCGGGCAGGTGCGCGTGTCAGACGTACCGGTAGCTGCCGTTGTTGATAGTCGCCCCCCATCAATCTGCGCCGGGAATAGTATAGCGCTTACCAGCAACTATGATAACGTAACGTGGGTCAATCAGGCTAACGCTACCGTAGCCACGAGCCGCACATTTAGTACCGCAATAGCCGGTACATATCAGGTGCGTTACAACGACGTGAGCGGCTGTCAGTTCGTTTCAAACGGACTGACGTTAAATGTAAATCCACTACCGCCGACACCCGCTATTTCTAATGCTCGCCCAACTACCTTTTGCCGGGGCGATAACACTGTTCTACAAACAAACGCCGATGCTACTCAATACAACTGGAGCGATGGGCGAAATGCAAAAGCAGTATCGGTAAGCGCACCGGGCAATTATTTTCTGACCGTAACGGATCAGAATGGCTGTACGTCATTTGCCTCTAATACTATTGCCGTAACGGTAAACCCAATTCCCGACAAGCCCGCCATAACCGCTAACGGACCGCTTACATTCTGCGCCGACCGAAACGTGAGTCTATCGACTCCTGCTAATACGGGCTATTCGTGGAGCAGCGGGCAGGGAACCCAGGCTATTACCGTTAGTCAGGGCGGCAGCTACTCGGTTCGTACTCGTAATCAGTTTGGCTGCGCATCTGTCGAGTCAGATGCCGTAATAATTCAGGTAAACCCACTGCCTGCCATCCCGGCGGTGACGGCTTTGGGGCCTACTACCTTCTGTGAAGGTAATCGCGTTACGCTACGGGCCACGAGTCCGTTCGAGGTGGTTTGGGCAAGTGGTCAGCTTGATAAAAGCATTACGGTAAGCGGAAGCGGTAACTATGCTGTTCAGGCTCGAGATCAGAATGGCTGCCTGTCGCCGTATTCGCCCCTGATTGTCGTGCGGGCCAATCCACTGCCTCCCACGCCTGTCATCCGGTCGAGCCGCCCGCCAATAATCTGCGAAGGCGAACGGATTACACTACGCGTTGATGGACCCTACACCGTTTTCTGGAGTACGGGCGACTCAACCAATAGCATCATAACCGGTCAGCCGGGTACGTATCTGGCCCGTGTGCGAGATAACAACGGTTGCGTATCGGCACAACGGGGTTCTATCGGTCTGGAGACACGCTCCCTGCCCCCTGCGCCAACTGTTAATGCCATTGGAACATACACCCTCGAAGCCATTAGCTCTACTAATGGTACCGAGTTTCGATGGCGTCGGGGAACGGATTCACTGGCGTTCGATAAGAGTATTATCAAAGTGAACCAAACCGGGAGTTACACGGCCAAATCGTCTATTATTTACTCGCCCACGCTGACGTGTTTCTCGCTTCCATCGACTCCTTATCTGTTTACGCCCGATGCCACAAATCGGGGGCTCAGTATCTATCCAAATCCAAACCCAGACAAGCTGGTTTTACTGGAAACGGAGCAAAATCTGACCAATGCTCAGGTGACGGTATATACTTTGCTGGGACAACCCGCCACTACGTTCATCGTTCCCGTTTTTGACGAGCGTAAGAAAATTGACCTGACCGGCCTGGCTCCGGGTATATACGTACTGCGGGTGCAGGCCGCCGGCTTCGACGTTTCGAAGCGAATTCTGCTGGGCATGTAGTCCGAACGTTGACCCCTGCGAAAGCAGTTAGGAAGTTCCCTGATGAAACAGGCTCTGCACGCTCAGAGTCTCTAATTTTCCTTCTCCGGTAGAAATAAAAACGGCAAATCTGCAAATCTGTATAAAGGCAGATTTGCCGTTTTTATTTTGCGCCGTCTGGCAATTGCCGGACAGGAGTACTCCTCACAACCAATATGAAGCCCGTTATCAAATTCTGGATCGCTAACGGTCTTGTCTTGGTTTTGCTGTTTATTTTAACACGGCTTTACGAGCAATACGTTACGAATGGAGATGGGTATCTGGGTGCGATCAATATCAATATTCTGTTTCAGTATGTGGCCTTTTTCTGGGCAATCCTGATGCTACTTAGTATGGGGCTGGTGTCGGATAGGGTCTGGATTGCCAATCTCTCCCTCTCGCTGTCGTCCTTGTTTTTCTGTTGGTTTGTAGCCGAGATCCTTTGCTTTTGTCTGATTCAGTTCCGGTTTGTTGACGCGCCCCGCCCGTTCCATTCCCGGCTGTTACTGAACAAAGACTGGCAAGCCGGACGACGACCGTTCTGGGGTGATTTTGACCGGACAATTGGCCGCTGGCGATTACCAAACGATACGCTGAGTAATGTAATCTGTAATGGCGATACGGTTCATATCAAGACAAATCAGTTTGGCATGCGTGACCGGGATCGGACATTACAGAATCTATCTGGCCGGAAGCGGATCGTATTGCTTGGCGATTCTTTTGTGGAAGGGTACATTGTAGAAGCCCACCAGCGGTACTCAGACGTTCTGGAGAACCAGACGCACTGTGAACACCTCAACTTTGGCATCAACAGCGCGAGTGTCATCAACTACTACCTTACCTATAAAGCCCTGGCCCGGCGTTTTGATCATGACGCTGTTTTAATCAGCCTGCTTCCTGCCAATGACTTTGAAGACTACGAAGCCAGCAAGAAGCAGGAACTACTCCGCTACCCTATTTACCGACCTTATTGGGAGGGTCAGTTCCCTGCCGTGAGACTACGATATTCCCTGTCTGATTTGTCACAGTCGTTTGTGAGCCTGTATGGAGCTAACAAACCCATCCATACCCAACAGGTTGTTGACTCTGTGTATCATGCCATGCCCTTTGCCGACAGAGCGTGGGCTGAACTAAGTCTGAATTCATACCTGTATAGCTGTGTACTGGCAACCGCCGGGAAGGTAGTAACCCACCGCACAGGCGTAATGAACAGTTTTTTGGCTGATAATCACCGGGTCCAGTGGAACGCCTTTGTATACTCGCTTGAGCAGTTAGCGAAAGCCGCGAAGGGCAAACAGATCATTGCCTGTTTGGTTCCGATTGAATCTGACCTGGAAGCTTTCGATAAAACCCACCAGAATGATCTGAAAAAGCATCTTGACCCCATCTGCCGAAAATACGAGGTAACGCTTATCGATTTACTGCCGGTTTTTCATGCCCTTGGTAAAACGCAATGGCAAAAACTGTACCTGCCCTGTAATGGACATTTCTCACCCCAAGGCGAGCAATTTATGGCTTCTTTTTTGCTCAGAGATTCTACGTATCAACAGGCCATTGGCATATCGTCTACCTACAAAATCGTGGAGAAGTAGCTGCCTTACGTCAGCAATCATCTATACCATACTGCATACAGAATCAGAGCTGGTAAAACGATATGATGGCGGTAGATCATTCTTTTCGGTTAATGCAGACTTATCAACCGGAATGTAATATCTCGGCATAACATACCGTTTACTCAAAGAAATTAGCCTTATTTTTGCATTTTACCGGGAACTCATGACGGATCTAAAGCTCACTCTATTATAGCTGGTCTGGTTTTGCTTATTACGCTAAATAGCACCCGTCCAACGATTATTATGAATAACTATCATTTACGCGCTAAGGCAGTTTGGGTCTTGGTCTGTCTGTTTGGAGTAACATCGGCTGTGTCTGCGCAGGTGGTTAGAATTGTTTACCCCGAAAGTCGGGCCGTTTTCCAGCGCGAAAATGACAACACCAGCACTATCTACCTGTCAGGCAATTACTTCCAGCCTACCGATAGCGTACAGGCGCGTGTGCGGGCAGAGGTGGCTGGTCAGGGTTTCGATACTGAGTGGGTAACCGTTCAGCGAAATGTGCAGGGGGGCGTTTTTCAGGGAGCCATTCGGGGGAGGGGAGGCTGGTACCGGCTTGAAGTCAGAGCGTTCTGGAAAGGTAGCATCATCGGTACCGACGAAGTACGTAAAGTGGGTATTGGAGAGGTCTTCATTATTACCGGCCAGTCCAATGCGCAGGGCTTTCAGGATTTTGGTGCCCCCGCTGCTACTGACGACCGTGTGAACTGCGTAACCTACAACAACATAACGGCCAACTCCCTCAATGACCCACCAGCGCCAACTTTTCAGCAACTGAATGCCAGCGCTCTGATTGGCCCGCGCGGACAAAGCGCCTGGTGTTGGGGTGTTCTGGGCGATTTAATCGCCAAACAGTACCAGGTACCCGTTCTGTTTATTAATACAGCCTGGGCCGGAACGGGTATTCAAAACTGGCGCGAAAGTGCAGAAGGGAAGATTACCAAGAACATCTTCGCGCTGGGTACGCCCAACGAAAACTTTCCGGTTGGTATGCCATACGCCAATCTGGTGATTGCATTGCGTTATTACTGCTCCCTTCAGGGTTTACGGGCTGTACTATGGCAGCAGGGCGAAAACGACAACGTACCCCTGAATTCTTCGAGGGAGACGTACCGGGACGGTATGCAGTTCATTGTGAACAAAACCCGTTCTGACACTGAACGTTATCCTGCTTGGGTTCTGGCCCGGTCGTCTTACAACGTCGGTAAGGTTAGCGAAGCTATTATTCAGGCGCAGAACGACGTAATCAATACGTTCAATAACAACGTATTTGCCGGGCCGTTTACGGATAATATTCAGGTGCCGCGCTATGAGGGAGAAGTACACTTTGGGGGAGACGGCCTGCGTCAGCTGGGGCAAGCCTGGTTTGAGAGCCTGAACTCAGTGTTCTTCAGTAGCTCACGCCCGCTCCCACCGTTGCCACAGCCTACGGCCGCGATAGCCTGCGCCGGGTCAAACAACGCCCTCACCATTACTCTGCCCAATTTGTATAGTTCGTACACCTGGAATACGGGGCAAACCTCACAATCCATATCTGTTACACGTTCAGGCATCTACCGGGCTATATTGAAAGATCGTTATGGAAACACATATATCTCGCCGGCAGTGAACATCTCCGGTGCCATTCAGCCGGGTGTACCAACATTCTCGCTGCCGGGTCAGGAGGGGAAACCGGCCGGCAATCAGCTCCAGATTTGTGCTGATTCATCGCTGACACTCGTCGCCAACGTAGATCCTAATAGTACCGCCATATGGAGTACTAATATTGTCAATAAAAATGTTGTGTTGCAAAAAGCGGGTACTTATACCGTGCGGGCCGTTAATGTGTATGGTTGCCAGTCAGCGCCGTCGGCACCCATTAGCCTGACGGTTCGCTCCAAAGTGCCAACACCTTCAATTGAGCAGGTCGGTACGTACACCCTTCAGGCCGTACTGCCCGCTTCAACGGGAGCGCAGGTAGAACGCTTCGACTGGCGACGCGCGGGCGAGGTTTTGCCGCAGAATACGCCAACCATTAAAGTAATTGTATCGGCAGCCTACTCAGCGCGTACACAGGCTACATTTGCGCTCGGTGGCGGTAATAACCTGACCTGCTTCTCAGAATTCAGTTCACCAAAATCATTCAAATTCAGCCTGACCGATGGTGGCCTGAGTGTTTACCCAAACCCGTCAACAAACGGGCAGGTAACGATCGAAACGTTCGAAGACCTGAAGAATGCCGATATCCGGGTATTTACGCTAACGGGCAATCAGGTTTTCGCCACGCAGGTGCCACTACTCGACGAGCGTAAAGCCGTTGAATTGACAGGGTTAGCACCCGGTATGTACATCGTACGGGTTCGCTCTGCCGGGTTCGATGTCTCCCGGAGGGTCATCATCAATTAAGTCTATTCTACTCTCGTCTGTCCAATAGTGTTGAACGCCCTGTCTGACGATGGGGCGTTTTTGTTGCCATTGCTCAAATGAGGGCTGTTTTGTATCTTTACAAATACACTGCCCGGGCTGCAGAGCATAATACCCACACCATCGTCCCGATGGTTTTTGTCGTTACCTTTGCATACTTATTCTTCGTTAATTTTATGAATACGACCTACGTTCCTGCCGATTACCTGCCTGTATTGATTCAGTTGGGACTGGCTTTGGGATTTATTGTTACGACCATGATCGTGACGCACAACATCGGACCCAAACGCAATAGTCAAAAGAAAGACGATCCGTTTGAGTGCGGCATTCCTGTGCAGGGCGACGCCCGGACACCCATTTCCATCAAGTACTTTCTGATTGCTATTCTGTTCGTGATCTTCGACGTGGAGGTGATCTTTCTCTATCCTTGGGCAGTTAACTTCAAGGGTCTCGGTATGGCCGGATTCATTGAAATGATTTTATTCATGGGCCTGTTGCTAGCTGGCTTCTACTACATCATTCGCAAAGGCGTACTGAAGTGGGAATAAGGCCAATAAATGAATTTTTGAGCATATCTATTCGTTGTTTCTATACCTAACTACAACGTTTTATGACGTCTGATATTAAATTGGCTGAAGCCCCGGCGAGTTACGACGGCCCTGGATTTTCAGCTACTTCCTTCGATAAAATTATTGGTCTGGCCCGCGCCAATTCGCTCTGGCCATTACCATTTGCTACGTCCTGCTGCGGTATCGAGTTCATGTCTACTATGGCGTCGCACTATGACCTGGCTCGGTTTGGCTCGGAGCGTCCGAGTTTCTCACCCCGTCAGGCCGATATGTTGCTGGTGGCGGGTACCATTGCCAAGAAAATGGGGCCGATTTTGAAGCAGGTATATCTGCAAATGGCCGAACCGCGCTGGGTCATCGCCATCGGTGCCTGCGCATCAAGCGGGGGTATTTTTGACACCTACAGTGTCTTACAGGGTATTGACCGGATCATTCCAGTCGATGTGTATGTACCCGGCTGCCCGCCCCGCCCCGAGCAGATTCTCGATGGCGTGATGCAGGTGCAGGAACTGGCCAGAAACGAATCGCTCCGCCGACGCAATACCGACGAATACCAGAAGCTACTGAACTCATACAGCATTCAATGAAATCCGTTTAGTATCATCCATGCTCACCAACGAAGAAGTAGCACAGACTATCATTAACCAGTTCGGCGATGCCGTCGGCGAGTTCGACGATCCATATAACCTGCTCACGTTTTCGACGGGCCGTGACCAGATTTTTTCGCTGGTCCAGTTCCTGAAAGAACACAAAACGTATCAGGTTGGCTTCCTGACCGATATTACGGCCATACATTACCCTGACTCGCCGGGTCGTGAGTTTTGCGTGGTGTATCACATGCATAGCCTGACCAACAATTTTCGGGTGCGTATCAAGGTGTATCTTGATGCCAATGATCTGCATATTCCAACCGTAATTCCGCTGTTTTTGAGTGCCAACTGGATGGAGCGCGAAACCTTTGATCTGTTCGGTGTTATCTTCGACGGCCACCCCGATCTGCGCCGGATCCTGAATATGGAGGAGATGGATTACCACCCTATGCGCAAGGAATACCCACTCGAAGACAGTACCCGAGAAGACAAAATAGATGCCCTCTTTGGGCGATGAAAAAGAGTTGTAAAGTCATAGAGTCATAGAGTTGTACAGTGGTAGGCGAAGCAACTTTATAACCACACAACTGTACAACTCTATAACTTCCAAAAGTTATGGTTTCTGAAGAACTCGATATAGCTCCAAAATACTTGCCCGCCGAACAGGGACCGGTGCAGTACGTCAACGAACTGACTACGCTTAACCTCGGCCCTACGCACCCCGCCACACACGGTATTTTCCAGAATATCCTGCAAATGGACGGTGAGAAAATTGTCTCGAGCGAGCAAACCATTGGCTATATCCACCGGGCGTTCGAGAAGATTGCCGAACGGCGGCCTTTTTACCAGATTACCACCCTTACCGACCGCATGAACTACTGTTCGTCGCCCATCAACAACATGGGCTGGCATATGACGGTAGAGAAGTTGCTGGGCGTTGAGGTACCCAAACGGGCACAGTACATCCGTGTGATTATGATGGAACTGGCCCGCCTGGCCGATCACCTGATTTGTAACGGTATTCTGGGCGTGGATACGGGGGCTTTTACGGGCTTTCTGTACATTTATCAGGAGCGCGAACATATCTACGAAATTTACGAAGAGGTATGCGGTGCGCGGCTTACAACCAATATGGGCCGCACCGGGGGCATGGAGCGAGACCTGTCGCCAACGGCCATCCGTAAGGTTAAAGAACTGATTCCACGGTTCCGTAAGGTGCTGACCGAGTTTGAGAACCTGTTCAACCGCAACCGTATTTTCATGGATCGTGTGGTGAATGTGGGCAGTATATCGGCAGAGCGAGCGTTGAGCTACGGCTTCACCGGCCCCAACCTCCGGGCTGCGGGTGTGGACTATGACGTTCGGGTGATGAACCCGTATTCGTCCTACCAGGATTTTGAGTTCGACATTCCCGTCGGACAAAGTGGCGATACGTATGATCGCTTTATGGTTCGTAACGAAGAGATGTGGCAGAGTCTGCGCATCCTCGAACAGGCCATCAATAATCTGCCCGAAGGCCCATACTTTGCCGATGCTCCGCAGTACTATCTGCCGCCGAAGCAGGAGGTATATAAGAACATGGAAGCCCTGATCTATCACTTCAAGATTGTCATGGGCGAAATTGACGCGCCCGTTGGCGAAGTGTATCACGCCGTGGAAGGCGGCAATGGTGAGCTGGGTTTCTACCTCATCAGCGATGGTGGCCGCGCTCCGTACCGGCTCCACTTCCGGCGTCCGTGTTTTATTTACTATCAGGCCTTCCCTGAGATGTGTAAAGGGCTGACACTGTCCGACGCCATCGTGATTATGAGCAGCATGAACGTGATTGCGGGCGAGCTGGACGCATAAAGTATGGCCATCAAATTTCGGGAAATCATTGAATTGATCGAAGAAAATGGCTGGTATCAGGTTCGGCAGAAGGGTAGTCACCGCCAGTTTAAACATGACGTCAAGACAGGTGTAGTGACCGTTGCTTACCACCGCCAGTTTGAAAGACCCGGTTCCGGCGGGAACGCTGAATAGTATTTATAAACAGGCACAAATCGAGCGATGAAAAAGTATTTGGTTATTCTCGAAAAGGCCGAAACGGGTTATGGAGCCTACGTCCCGGATTTGCCTGGCCGTGTGGCCACTGCATCCACAAAAGAAGAGGTCGAACGCCTGATTTACGAAGGCATTCAATTTCATATAGAAGGCCTGGAGCTGGAAGGACTACCTGTCCCAACGGCAAGTTCAGAAGCCGAACTTATGGTTTTTGCTTATTGATGAATATGATAACCGAAGCAACCAAACTCACCATACAATTTACGCCGGAGCGGCTTGAACGGGCAAAGCAAAGTATTGCTGATTACCCCGAAGGCAAACAAAAATCAGCTCTGTTACCCCTGTTGCATATCCTGCAGGAGCAGGAAGGCTGGACCAGCCCCGAAGGTATGGACTACGTAGCCAGTCTGCTCGACATTGAGCCGATTGAGGTTTACGAAGTGGCATCATTTTATACGATGTACCATCTTAACCCGGTTGGCAAACACGTAATTGAGTATTGCCGAACGGGGCCATGCTGCCTGATGGGGGGAGAAGAAGTGTATGCGCACCTGAAACAGCGGCTTGGCATCGACACCGGACAAACAACCGTTGACGGGCAGTTTACAATCAAGGAAGTAGAATGTCTGGCGGCCTGCGGCATGGGACCTGTGTTTCAGATTCGGGAGCAGTACTATATGCACCTGACCAACGACCGCGTGGACGAAATCATCGACGAACTCTCAAAATAGTTAACAACCTATGGCGACGAAAATATTAACCGAACACGTCAACGTTCCCGGCATCGAGACCTTCGATGTATACCGGAAGCAGGGCGGCTATACCGCCGTTGAAAAAGCCCTGAAAACCATGACGCCCGAAGCGGTGGTAGAAGAGGTAAAGAAAGCCGGTGTCCGGGGGCGGGGCGGGGCCGGATTCCCGATGGGGATGAAGTGGAGCTTTCTGGCCAAGCCGGAGGGCGTTCCGCGCTACCTCGTCTGCAACGCCGACGAGTCGGAACCGGGTACGTTCAAGGATCACTACCTGATGAAGAACCTCCCGCACCTACTCATTGAAGGGATGATTATCTCGTCATTTGCGCTGGGTGCCAACAAGTCGTTCATCTACGTGCGGGGCGAGTTGATGTATGTGATTCGTATTCTCGAAAAAGCCATTGCCGAAGCCAAAGTGAAGGGTTTTCTCGGTAAAAATATCCTCGGTAGCGGCTACGACCTTGAGTTGGTAGTGCAGCCCGGTGGTGGTGCCTACATCTGTGGCGAAGAAACCGCGCTCTTAGAATCACTGGAAGGTAAGCGGGGTAACCCACGTAACAAACCGCCGTTTCCTGCTGTAAAAGGGCTTTATCAATGCCCAACGGTAGTGAACAATGTAGAGTCAATTGCTACCACGCCCTGGATTATGAACAACGGGGGTGATGCATATGCCGCCATCGGGATTGGACGCAGCACGGGTACCAAGCTCATCTCAGCATCGGGTCATATCAACAAACCGGGCGTCTATGAAATTGAGTTGGGTATCCCGGTCGAAGACTTCCTTTATGCTGATGAATGGTGCGGTGGTATCCGGCCTGGTCATAAGTTCAAGGCCCTGGTTGCTGGAGGTTCATCGGTACCTATTCTGCCCGCAAACCTCGCCCTGAAGCTGGAAAACGGCGATAAGCGGTTAATGACTTACGAATCATTGTCGGAAGGCGGATTCAAAACGGGTACCATGCTCGGTTCGGGCGGGTTTATCGTGTTCGACGAAACGTCGTGCATTGTGCGTAATACCTGGAATTTCTCACGGTTCTATCATCACGAATCCTGCGGACAGTGTAGCCCCTGCCGCGAAGGAACGGGCTGGATGGAGAAAGTCCTGCACCGTATTGAGTACGGTCACGGTCATCAGCGCGATGTTGATTTGCTGGTTGACGTGGCAAGCAAAATTGAAGGCAATACCATTTGTCCGCTTGGCGATGCCGCTGCGTGGCCCGTGGCGAGTGCCATCCGGCATTTCCGCGACGAGTTTATGTGGCACATCACCAACCCGCAGGAAGCCACGCAACCCGGTGCCGTGTATCGGGGCGAAATGGCGTTGGTGTAAAACCTCTTAGAAATGACGACGATGGAAGAGTTAGAAACCCTGCGTAAGCTCATCGAAGAACAGGACTATTCAGGTGCGCTGACTCTTATCGATGAGATGGATGAAATGGCGAAGGACGACAAGATTACAAAAATCGAGAGTTTTCTGACCGTTTTATTGGTTCATCTTATCAAGCAAAAAGCGGAGGGACGTATGACAAGTTCCTGGCAACGTTCGTTAAATCATTCGCTCTATGGTATATACAAAGCCAATAAACGGCGTAATGCAGGGGGTTTTTATCTAAAACCGGATGAACTGCGTGATGCTGTTGATGAATCGTTCCGCTTTTCATTACAGGAAGCCTCAGAAGAGGCATTCGCCGGCGTTTACTCTGCTGAACAATTAGCGGAAATGATCGACGCTGAACAGATCAAACAAGATGCGCTTGAGCGTATTCTCAGTTATAAAATTTGAGTACTGACCAGAAATGGAAGATATAAAACCGAAACTGCTGAAAGTAACCATCGACGGCATACTGGTCGAGGTGGAGCCGGGTACGACTATTTTGCAGGCTGCCCGCAAGATTGGGCCGTCGGTGGCACCCCCGGCCATGTGCTATTACCAGCCACTGAAAGGTAGCGGAGGTAAATGCCGCGCCTGTCTGGTACGGGTAGCTGCCGGTTCGGAGAAAGATCCGCGTCCGATGCCCAAACTCGTAGCCTCGTGTCTGACGCCCGTGCAGGATGGTATGGTTGTGGAGAACGAAACCAATCCGCAGGTGGTCGAAGCCCGGAAAGGTGTCGTAGAATTTCTGCTGCTGAATCACCCGCTCGACTGCCCCGTCTGCGATCAGGCGGGTGAGTGTGATTTGCAGAACTTCACTTTTGACCACGGCCTGGCCACAACGCGCTATGAAGAGGACCGCCGGACATTCGAGAAACAGGATATCGGCCCCTACGTGCAACTGCATATGACGCGCTGCATTCTGTGCTACCGCTGCGTTTATACTGCCGATCAGATTACGAACAAGCGCGTACATGGCGTATTGAACCGGGGTGATGCGTCGGAGATTGGCACATACATCGAGAAAGCCATCGATAATGATTTCTCAGGCAATGTTATTGACGTATGCCCGGTGGGTGCACTGACCGATAAGACGTATCGCTTCAAAAACCGGGTGTGGTTTACCAAGCCCGTCGATGCACACCGCGACTGCCCAACCTGCTCGGGTAACGTAACGCTCTGGTACCGGGGCGAAGAGGTGATTCGGGTAACGGCCCGCAAAAACGAGTGGGGTGAGGTGACGGAATTTATCTGTAACACCTGCCGCTTTGAGAAAAAGAAAACCAGCGACTGGACCATCGAGGGGCCAACGAAAATCTCGCGGGCGTCGGTTATATCGGCCAATAAATACCGCGCCGACGAAATCAAGCCAACATTTGGCCAGCGCCTGGCTGCCGCCGAGTACAAACCCATTCATGACGAACGCGACACGAGTCAGTTAAATATCAGACAACTTCCACCCGAACGGTTCGTACAAACGGTACCGTCGGCAGAATAGAAAGTTATAGAGTTATAAAGTTATAGAGTTGTAAAGTTGGCTGATGCCCGCTCCTACAGGTTCGTAGCTTTACAACTCTACGACCGTACAACTTTACAACTTTGCAAGAAATGGACTTAACCATATTATCTGTCAAGGGCATTATTATTCTCGTCATTTTTGGGGTGACGCTGCTTATTGCCATGTACTCGACCTACGCTGAGCGTAAGGTAGCGGCCTTTTTACAAGATCGGCTCGGTCCCAACCGGGCAGGACCGTGGGGATTGCTGCAACCCGTGGCCGACGCGGGCAAGATGTTTTTCAAGGAAGACTTTATTCCGGCGCAGGCCAGCAAGTGGCTATTCATCCTCGGTCCCTGTCTCGCTATTCTGACGGCCCTGATGTCGAGTGCTGTTATTCCATTTGGCGATAGTATTCGTTTTGCCTGGGATGGCGTTAAGTACGATGTGAATGTGCAGGCCATTGAAATCAACATTGGCGTGTTATACATCTTCGGCGTAGTATCGCTGGGTGTCTATGGCATTATGGTGGGTGGCTGGGCATCTAATAACAAGTTCTCGTTGCTGGGAGCTATCCGGGCTGCATCACAGAACATTAGCTACGAAATTGCGCTGGGGCTATCGCTGATTGCCATTCTGATGATGACCGGTTCGCTGTCGTTGCGGTCTATTGTGAACGAACAGGCTACGTTCTTCGAGTGGAATGTATTTACCCAGCCTCTTGGGTTTATCATCTTTCTGACCTGCTCCTTTGCCGAGTGCAACCGGACGCCGTTTGACTTGCCAGAGTGTGAAACCGAACTTATCGGCGGTTACCATACCGAATACAGTTCCATGAAACTGGGCTTTTACCTGTTCTCGGAATACATCAATATGTTCGTGTCGTCGGCGTTTATCTCGGCCCTCTATTTCGGTGGTTTCCATTACCCGTTCATGGACCTGGTAAGCAGTGGACTTGAAGGTTCGCTGGGTGCGGTGGCGGGCCACAACGTAGCCACAGCCATTGGCGTCGTAGCGTTCTTCGCCAAGATTTTCTTCTTCATTTTCTTTTTCATGTGGGTTCGGTGGACGCTGCCGCGTTTCCGCTATGACCAACTGATGAACCTGGGCTGGAAAACCTTTATCCCGCTCTCTATCCTGAACGTTGTTATTACAGGGGCCGGTCTGCTCTACGATTTCAAATACGCTACCTGGCTCATTGCTACTGTGATGATTGTTTTGGCCGTTGTGTCAACGGCCCGTGCGCCCAAACGTCAGGTCAGACCACAAACTACTACTGCGTAACGGTTTACCGTACCCAGAAAACCGAAACTCATGCAACTTACTAATCGCTCAGTACAGGTCAGCAATAAGGAAATGACGCTGGCGGAAAAGATGTACCTGCCCGCCGTAATCAGCGGGCTGGGCATTACCATCCGCCACTTCTTCCGTAAGAAGCCGACCATCCAATATCCGGAAGTCAAGAGATACCTCGGTCCTATTTATCGTGGTTTACACATCCTAAAACGCGACGAACAAGGGCGTGAACGCTGTACGGCCTGTGGTCTTTGTGCCGTTGCCTGCCCGGCAGAAGCCATTTCGATGATTGCCGCCGAACGCCAGCCGGACGAGAAGATGCTGTACCGCGAAGAGAAGTATGCTGCCGTGTACGAAGTAAATATGCTGCGCTGCATCTTCTGCGGTTTGTGCGAAGAAGCCTGCCCCAAGCAGGCCATCTATCTGCGCCATGACCGTATGGTACCCGTGTTTCAGGAGCGCGACGAGGTCATCTACGGCAAAGAACGGCTGGTTGAGAAGATGGATGACCGCTATGTGCGCGTAGCCAGTTCTGAAGTACAGGCCACCCCAACCGAACCCAGTTTAACCCGTGCTGCTACGTAGAAACCATGATTGAAACACTTAACTTTTTCAAAATGCTGTCGCCAACTGGCTGGCTATTTATCGTCCTGACTATTCTGACCCTGTTCAGCGCGGTGAGCGTAGTTACGGCAAAGAACCCAATCTACAGTGTACTGGGACTGATTTTTACGTTCTTCTGCCTGTCAGGGCATTACATTCTGCTAAACGCGCAGTTTCTGGCGGCAGTCAATATCATTGTATATGCCGGGGCTATCATGGTCCTGTTCCTGTTCACGATTATGTTCCTGAATCTACGAAAGGAAGAAGAGGAGTCGAAAACTAACCTGACCAAAATAGTATCGGTCGTAGTGGGCGGTTTGCTGATGGTGATGCTGATCCAGATTTTCCGGGCAAAAAGCGCGCAGGTACCTGTTGTCAATCCGGGTTCATTCAACTCGCAAACCGGTATGGTCGAGAATCTGGGTGAATTGCTGTATGGAGATTATATCCTGCCGTTTGAACTGGTGTCTATCCTGTTCCTGATTGCGATGGTGGGGGCCGTAATGCTTGGTAAACGCGAAACCGGCGACCGTCACTTCTGATCGAGACTATACAGAAGAATAGATTGACCTGAATTTTGAAGCCGCTCAACTGAGCGGCTTTTTTTGTCATGTCGATGAAGGAAGCATCTTTTCTTATCCAAAAACGTGTACTAAAAAGAGATGCTTCCCTCATCGACACGACAAAAAATCAGTATGCTTGCATACCATTTTTGCGTAGGTTTGTAATTATTCCCACAGCGAATCAGTTTTGAGAAGAGATGCTGTTTAACCTGTAATCAAGAGAACATGGATGCATATATTGTTGCCGGATACCGCACCGCTGTTGGTAAAGCCCCGCGTGGTGGTCTCCGCCTGACCCGCCCCGACGATATGGCGGCTGACGTAATCAAGCACTTACTGGCGCAGGTACCCAATCTCGACCCGGCTCGCGTAGAAGACCTCATTGTGGGTAATGCCGTACCAGAGGCCGAACAGGGTATGCAGATTGCCCGTTATATCGCGCTGTTGTCGCTACCCAAAACGGTACCTGGCTTTACCATCAATCGCTACTGCGGTTCAGGTCTCGAAGCCATTGCCATTGCATCGGCTAAAATTCACGCTGGTCTGGCCGACTGCATTATTGCGGGTGGTACGGAGTCAATGTCGCTGGTACCGGTTATGGGCTGGAAAACGGCCCTGAACTACGAAATCGCGAAGCAAAACCCCGACTATTATATTGGTATGGGCCTGACTGCCGAGCAGGTAGCGCAACAGTTCAATATTAGCCGCGATGCTCAGGATGAGTTTGCATACGAGTCGCATCAGAAAGCCCTGGCGGCTCAGGCCGCTGGTAAATTCGCCGATGAGATTGTTCCTATCAAGGTATCAGAAACCTATTTCGACGCCGAGAGTAATAAGAAGAAAACGCGTGAGTGGACTGTAGCGCAGGACGAAGGCCCACGTAAAGACACGAGTGCCGAAGGGCTGGCTAAGCTGCGCCCCGTATTTGCCGCTGGCGGATCGGTAACGGCGGGTAACTCATCGCAAACCTCCGACGGGGCTGCTTTCGTTATTGTCATGTCCGAAGCGTTGGTGAATGAACTTGGCTTGCAGCCCGTAGCGCGGATGGTTTCCTACGCAACGGCGGGCGTAGAACCCAAAATTATGGGTATTGGCCCCGTAGCGGCTATTCCTATCGCGCTCAAAAAAGCGGGTATGAAACAGAACGATATCGAACTGATTGAGTTGAACGAAGCCTTTGCGGCCCAGTCGCTGGCGGTGATTCAGGAACTTGGCCTCGATAAAAGCAGGATCAATCCCAACGGCGGAGCTATCGCGCTCGGTCACGCACTCGGATCGACGGGGGCACGGCTGTCGGTGCAGTTGATTAACGAAATGCGCCGTCAGAACCAGAAATATGGCATGGTATCGGCCTGCGTAGGTGGAGGGCAGGGCGTAGCTGGTATTTTTGAGCGACTCAACTAATGCTAAACCGGAATAAATAAGGCCCGGCCAGTTTATTGGCTGGGCCTTATTTATTCCGGTTTACGAACAATCAGTTTCTGTCCCACTTCAATAGTATAATCTTTAAGACTGTTCCACTTCATGACGTTATCTACGGTCGTTTTATTAATTAACGCAATCCGGTACACGGTCTGACCGGGCTGAACAACGTAGTAAACAACGGATTCAGGCTCCCTCACGGTGGCTGGATTACGGGGTACTGATTTGTGGGTAGGCGAGACAATTAGTTCCTGACCTATTTCGAGTGGTGTTGTTTCCGATAAGTTATTCCAGCTGTACAACTGATTAAGCGTAACTCCGTACAAGTGCGCAATAGCATAATAGGTTTGCCCGGGTTTGACAACGTGAGTTCGGGCGGTTACTTTGGTTTTTTTGGTGGATTCTTTTGACGTTGCAGCGGGGGCAGGAGGGACCAAAGCGGTATCGACCGGCTTTACAACCACTGTTTTCTGACCGGTGGGCAAAGGTGCAGCAGCTGGCCTGAGCGTATCAGCCTGTTTCACTATCTCAACCGATTTTTTCGGGACAATATTTGGTTCGACTGTGATTGTATCTGGTTGTTTAACAGTAAGTTGAGTCAAAGTCAGGCTGTCCTCTGGTCTGGTCGTAGCAGGTATTGCTGAGGAATCCGTAAAGGCCAGCGTAGGTGTAGGCAGGGGCATCAGCGGAGCTGGTTCGGGTGGTAGTTGCTGGTACTCGACGGGCTGGCTGCGTGGGCGTTTTTTGCGAAGCCACAAAATCCGCCCCGTCCCAGAGCGTTTTGCTGCCTTGATGCGGTTGAATCGGAGCAGTGAGGACAGTCGCATACCATAGATATTGGCTATATCGCGAAGTGACTGGTTACGCTGCATGATATGGAAGGGTATTTGGGCTCGTTTCGCTTTTCGTTGGAGGTAATAAATTTGACCGGGTCGAACTACATCCTGACTGGTCATATCGTTGTAAGTCAGAAAAGCTTCTGGTGTAATGTTGCCGTAAAAGGCAAGCGTAATGGGATTATCGCATGATTTAGCCTGAACCCCCCGCCTTTCATTAATTGTGTAAAACGTGGCCGGAGCGCGTAAGCCATCTGCCCGAACCGACGATTTAAGGAGCAATGGAAAGCCGAGGTCAATTTTGCCAACCAATGAAGCATCTGCCGCCCGGTCCGAACCATTACTCGCCGACCATACCGTCGAAAACTCATCGTCGGTTAATCGAACCAAGATCGGATAGGACGGCTCAAACGGTGTCACCGGTGTCCTGAGCCAGGCGTTGTACGGGTAGAATCTATCATCGGGTATACGTAGTTGCTGCGCAATAGCCGACAGTGTCTGACCACCGCCGTAATAAGTATACAAGATATACTTCACCAAAGGCCGATAGGCAGGTTCCTGCTGCTCAATCATAATTTTGCGGGCCAGTATTTTCCAGAGCAGAGACGGACTGTCTATGTCAAGCCAAACCGATTTGGCCTGTGTTTTTCCTGATGATGTGCCGGTAGTCAGGGTGCCATCGCGAAGGTAGCGCAGCAAAACCTGAGCCGCGTTCTCCCGGTACTTATCCCGTAATTCCTTGAGGAAACTACTCACTTTTTCAGTGGCTATCAGCGGATGCCTGGTCTCGTCAACGGCCTGGTTGACTCGCAGTCCAGTGGCCGGTATTTGTTTGGCCTGAACCGACCAGTAAGCGGGGTTTCCAGTATTCGCAAAGGGTAGTGCCACATACCGAAAGTCAGCGGGCAGACCAGCATTTTGTAGAAATGGCTGCCAAAGGGGAACAAGTTCGTACAGGGCGTCCATATCCTGTTCGAGTTGTTTACGATTGGCGTACAGCAAGCGAACTTCCTGTTGTACCTGTAAACGTGCTTCTTTACTGAGGTAGATCGATACACCAGCAAACGTCATCTCTGACGGAACAATCGGCAATGATTGAGCAGAGACATGGTCAATAGGTATAGATATAGATATACAGAAAGTAAGCGCCGAAAGCAATATGTGCGATTTTTGCAAAAAATGCTTCATTTAGCTATAGTGAAATATTGTTATAGTAATAGAAAGGGAAGCCCGTTCCCCAAGTATACTCTTTAGAATTGAAAAAGGCTATTACAACACTCGTGCACAGCCAATTCAATCGAAAGGCCATTGTCACGATCATACTGAATAACGACTGTTAACGGGACTATTTTAACGCCAATTTTGTTAGTAGTATGCTTGCATACTATTTTTTGCCTGACGTACTTTGTACTATAATTAGTATGCATGCATAATAAACAACCCTGACACACTATGATTGCTACAGAACCTAAAGCGTCCATTAAAGGGGGCGAGTTCCTGATTAAAGAAACTGACGCATCGCAGGTCTTTATCCCCGAAGAGTTTACCGAAGAACAGCAGATGATTGCGGCCACCTGCCGCGAATTTCTGGAGCGCGAAATATGGACAAGACTCGACGAAATCGACACGGCCAAATCGCCGGAGTTAATTTCGTCTCTGATGGATAAAGCAGGCGAACTCGGTCTGCTCGGTACGGGCGTACCGGAAGAATACGGCGGCTTCGGCATGAATTTCAATACGTCTATGCTGGTGGCTGAAGTGACTGGCGCGGGTCATTCGTTCTCCGTTGCGCTGTCAGCACATACCGGCATTGGTACGCTGCCAATTGTCTATTATGGCAACGACGATCAAAAGTCAAAATACCTGCCCAAATTGGCTACTGGCGAGTGGAAAGCCGCTTACTGTCTGACTGAGCCGGATTCAGGCTCAGACGCCAACTCCGGCAAGACCAAAGCTGTACTGAGCGAAGACGGCAAAAACTATGTCCTGAACGGGCAAAAGATGTGGATTACCAACGGTGGTTTCGCAGACCTGTTCATTGTCTTTGCCAAAATTGATGATGGTACCGGCAAACCGGACAAAAATCTCTCCGCATTCATTGTCGAGAAGTCGTACAACGGCATCACGATGAATGAGCCGGAGCACAAGATGGGCATCAAAGGCTCAGATACCCGGCAGATGTTCTTCAACGATACGCTGGTTCCCGTCGAGAACCTGCTGTCAGATCGGGGCAATGGGTTCAAAATCGCCGTGAACATCCTGAACATTGGCCGGATCAAACTTGGTGTAGCGGCCATTGGTGGCTCGAAAGAGGTGCTGAACCATGCCATACGTTACTCGAACGAGCGGAAGCAGTTTAAAACACCCATCTCGGAGTTTGGGGCCATTAAGCACAAACTGGCCGAAATGGCCCTGAAAATTTACGCGTCGGAAACGGCCAGCTACCGCGCCGGTCAGAACATCGACGATGCTATTGAAGACCTTAAGGCGCAGGGAAAGAGCGACGTGTCGGCCAAGCTGATAGCTCTGGAGCAGTTTGCCATTGAGTGCGCTATGATGAAGGTACACGGTTCGGAAGTGCTGGATTACGTGGCCGATGAAGGCGTTCAGGTGTACGGCGGCATGGGCTACTCTGCCGATGCGCCCATGGACCGTAGCTACCGCGATGCCCGGATTAACCGGATTTTCGAAGGTACCAACGAGATTAACCGGATGCTCGTAGTCGATATGCTGCTGAAGCGGGCTATGAAAGGCGAACTAAACCTGATGGGACCGGCTATGGCCGTTGCTAAAGAGATTATGTCGATTCCTGACTTCAACACGGAGGAGGAAGAAGGCATATTCGTAGCGGAGAAGAAAGCTCTGCGGAACCTTAAAAAGGCCGCGCTGATGGTGGCTGGTGCCGCCGTGCAGAAGTTTATGACCAATCTCTCGTCTGAGCAGGAGATTCTGATGAACGTAGCCGACATGGCCATCGAAATCTACGTAGCCGAGTCGATATTGCTGCGCGTTGAGAAGCTGACGGGTATCCGGGGCGAAGCAGCTGTTGAATTACAGAAGCAAATGGCACTCGTCTATCTGCACGAAGCTATTGAGAAAGTTAATAACGCGGGCCGGGCGGCCATTACGTCTTTTGCCGAAGGCGACGAACTGCGTGGTATGCTGATGGGGCTGAAGCGGTTTACCAAAATTGAGCCGATGAACCTCAAAGACGCCCGTCGTCAGATTGCCGACGCCATGATTGCCGAGAACAAGTATATTTTTTAAAGCAAGACCACTTCATCAACGTAAAGCCAGCCCCGGAAACCGGGCTGGCTTTTTTTGTCTTTCAGTCGATAAGATTTGGTAGTATGCTTTACTGAAACGAGGAACTCAGACTGTCAGGTAAACTCGTTTGTACTGCCGCTTACTAAACCTGTAGGGGTGTTGCAAGACTTCCCTGGTGAAAAATCCTTATTTTTGGAAATCCACATCAACTGATTAATTACCAACCACGCCATGCTAAAAGTTATCCACACTCTGGGGGTAGTTCTGTTACTAAACACGATCGTGTTGGCCCAACCCTACAAAATGCTCAGTTTTCGGGCGGGTGGTGGACTGTCGGCAACAACTTTCCCTACGGCAGCCACGGCCATAAGCGGTCAGAATAATAGTCAGAAAGCAACGACCGTAGCTACGTATATGGCTGGAATCGGGCTAAACATCCCCATTGCCGGTCGGTTGTCTTTCCAGCCAGAGTTGACTTACATCCGCAAAGGATACGGGCTGGATTATACGCAGAACGGGGTTAAGGCAACAGGCACCTATTTCTTCAACTACATTGAGGTACCGCTGTTCGTAAAAATAGCTTTCGCATCGGACCGATTTCGGTTTTTTGCCTTTGCCGGGCCTTCCGTAGGCTATGGTCTGAATGGTAAATTCGACCAGAAAGCAGTCAGTGGTGCCAATACCATCAGTCAGGCGGGAAAGGTCGTCTTCGGAGAAGGGCAGAGCACATCATCCATTCAGTATTATTCAAAAAACAGCTTTCAGCAACTCGATATTGGCGCACAGGGGGGGATTGCAGTGGGTACCCGCGTTGGCACCGGACTATTTCTGCTGGAGTTACGCGGAGGATTTGGTCTGACCGACTTCAGTAAAAACGAAGAATCGAAGTTCCGCGCGGGCATGATTGCCCTCAGCTACGGTATTCCGCTGGGCTCGGTAGGTAACGCCCAATAATGCGCTATGAACGGCTCACCCCGCATTATTCAGAACCAGTATCAACTACTCAGTGCCCTTGGTACCGAGGGCGGCATGGGTGTGGTCTATCGCGCCCTTGACCTGATACTTGACCGAGAGGTAGCCATTAAAATGGTCCGGCCCGAACTGCTCGACAACACGTACATAGAAAAACGGTTTCAGCGCGAAGCCAAAGCACTGGCCCGGCTCAACCATCCCAACATTGCCAATATCTACAACTTCTGCCGCGACAACGATGAGTACTGTCTCGTCATGGAGTTTGTTAATGGCCGCACCCTGGCCGACCTGCTCAAAAACGATGGAAGTTTGCCCCAGAACGAAGCCATCGGGCTGATTGTACAAACACTGCATGGACTGGGCCATGCCCACGAGCGGGGTGTACTGCACCGCGACCTGAAACCCGCTAACCTGATGCTGACCGCCAGCGGAACGGTTAAAATTCTGGACTTCGGAATCGCGAAACTGACCGATTCGTCTACTACGCAACTCACATTGACCAACGCCGGCGGCCTGACGGGTACGATACGGTATATGGCCCCCGAACTACTCGACAATGGACAGCCCTCTGTCCAGTCTGACCTGTACGCCCTGAATCTGGTACTTTACGAACTACTTACCGGACGGGCGGCTTTCCGGGCACCTACTGTCATGCGACTTATGTCGCAGATTGTGAACGAGATGCCCCCACCCCTGCGTGTTCACCTGCCCCAGGCCCCCGAAGCCCTCGAAAACCTGATGAACCGGATGATGGCCAAGCAACCCAACAACCGGCTGGGTACGGCTGCTGAGTTTATTGACGCGCTAACGGCCATTTGTTCAGGCCAACCGGTTGCCCACACCCCTCAAAAAATGATCAATGCAACCGACGGTACCGTTATATCGGCAGTCGTTGCCCCCCTGTCGTCGGTTACTGCGCTACGTCCGTCGATGTCACGGCCCTTAGAGAATAAACAACCGGTTGCGCCACCGGCTGAGTCTCGAACGAACAGACCACGCGGGCTACTTATGGTTGCCGTACTGGCATTTGTTCTGCTTGTTGGTGGGATATGGTACTGGCTGAACCACCCCGAAAAATCATCCAGTGAACGGGCAAATGAACAAATAGGGTCAGAGCAGCCAATTGCATCGAAGCCGGCTGCCAAAACGGTTTCCGTATCGGGTATGCCGCCATCGGACGTTCCCCCATCCAGGGCATCCCAAAACCAGGAAGTTACTGTACCGCCCGTTGTGTCGTCCACCGAAAACCCACAGCTACGACCCGTCAGGCCTGTAACTATGGCCAATGCCACTACTAATCAGCCGCGTTTATCCGAACCGAAGGTTGCCGTAAGTCAATCGCCCAAACCAACGGAAACGCTAGTACCGCTACCCCAGACAGTACCCATTGCCGCGGCCGCGAAGGAAGAAACGCCGACTGTAACGAGACCCGCTGAACGCTCCGAGGAACCTGTTGCCAGTAAGCCCGAAAGTCCTAAAAAAACAATATCCGTTAGCCGACAGATGACCCTTCGGCTCTCACCAGTCCATGCGTACCGGGCCGATCAGTTAAACCGGGGCGACGTGGTTCAGTTTACCGTTAGTGCTGTAACGGAGAATGGCCCGGTACCGCTGGGGCAGCCGGTAGTGGCGCGGGCGGTTGTATCGGAGGTGCAGGCCAGCGGTGAACTGACTACGCGCTCCTATATTTTCCTGAAGCGGATGGTGCTGGAAACCGGTAACAACGAAACTATTAAACTGAACCTGGCCAGTTCGGATCCCGAAATTCGTTTCGACGCCCGGCAAACCAACGCCGTGATTGGCCCGTTGCTGATGAGACCCGCCAAAGCCTTTACTATTGATTGAAAAGTACTACCTGCCTACTAAAGGTGAAAACAGCAGCGCATGGAGCGGGTAAGGCCGTTCGGTGCGTTGCTTTGCATTGACTAAACCAATTTGTTATGAATAACTCATTTTCGCAAAACCGCCGGCAGTTTTTATCGGCCTTAGGAGGCTCGGCCCTGACTATTCCGACGCTTACCGACGCCTTTGGCCGGGCGGTATCGGCTCAACCCGCACCAGATCGTAAACTTGGTATTGCACTGGTGGGTCTTGGTAACTACAGCAAAAACCAGCTTGCGCCGGCCCTGCAACAGACTCAGTACTGCCGCCTGGCCGGCATTGTAACGGGTACGCCCGCAAAGGCCGATGAGTGGATGAAGAAATACGACATTCCTAAAGCTAATGTCTACGATTACAAAACCTTCGACCGCATTGCCGATAACAAAGACATTGATGTGGTCTATGTAGTATTGCCCAATTCCATGCACCCCGAATACGTGATTCGGGCGGCCCAGGCAGGAAAGCAGGTTATCTGCGAAAAGCCCATGGCCATTACCGAAAAAGAATGCCAGTCCATGATGGATGCCTGCAATAAAGCCAACGTACAGCTTGCCATTGGCTACCGGCTGCATTACGAACCGTTCACCAAAGAAGTAATACGGCTTGGCCAGGAGAAGGTATTTGGCCCAATAAAATTCGTTGAAGCCAGCGATGGTTTCCGCATTGGCGACCCGACGCAGTGGCGTATGAAGAAAGCAATGGCGGGTGGTGGGCCACTAATGGACGTGGGTATTTACGCAGTAAATGCCGCACGGTACGTAACCGGCGAGGAGCCGATTTCGGTAACGGCGCAGTTCTCGCCCAAAACCGAGCCAGAAAAATTCAAAGACGTGGAGGAGACGCTATTCTGGCAGTTCACCTTTCCGAGCGGGGCCGTTTCCAACTCGACAACGAGCTATACTACTGGTATTGAACGGTTATACGCAGCCTGCGAAAAAGGTTGGTTTGAACTATCGCCTGCCTTTGGGTATGGTCCGCTCAAAGGCCGCACCAGCAAAGGACCCATCGAACAGCCCATCGTAAACCACCAGGCTATGCATTTAGACGGCGTCTGCAAAGACCTGCTCGACGGAAAAAAACTTCCCGATCACGTCACCGGTGCCGAAGGTAAACGCGACGTCCGGCTGCTCCAGGCCATTTACCGGGCCGCCGAAACGGGCAACAAAATCAAGTTGGTTTAAGCCGACTGCATCAGCACGTTGGCCTTGCGGATATTTTTGTTGATCTGATCACTTTCGATCAAACCGTCGCGGAGCCGGACGATGCGGTGGGCGTATTCGGCGATGTCTTCTTCGTGTGTCACCATAATCACGGTGTTGCCCTTACTGTGAATCTGATCGAAGAGGTCCATGATCTCGTAGGACGTTTTCGTGTCGAGGTTTCCCGTCGGTTCGTCGGCGAGGAGGATGCTAGGGTCATTCACCAGGGCCCGCGCTATGGCTACGCGCTGCCGCTGACCCCCCGATAGTTCGTTGGGTTGGTGACCGGCACGGTTTTCCAGTCCCACGTTTTTCAGGGCCAGCATTGCTTTTTCGGTACGGTCGGCTTTGTTCAAACCGGCATAGATAAGCGGCAGGGCCACATTATCGAGCGACGACTGGCGCGGCAGTAGGTTAAACGTCTGGAAAACGAAGCCAATCTCTTTGTTACGTACTTCGGCGAGTTCGTTCTCGCCCATACCGCTCACATCCTGATTGTTCAGAATGTACGTGCCTGACGTAGGTGTATCGAGACAGCCAATAATGTTCATCAGCGTTGATTTGCCCGACCCCGATGGACCCATGAACGCGACGTACTCGCCCTTTTTGATATTGATGGTGATAGATTTGAGCGCGTCAACGATTTCGGTACCCATGATGTAACGTCGGGCAATGTCGCGGGTTTCAATAATGTTCATAGCGTTTTGGGGGAGGTTTACCAGCCAACGTAGCTGGGTGGCTTGATGCCGTTGAGCCGGAGATAGACGATCGTCTGCGCCCGGTGGTGGGTCAGATGATCGTGCATGAGATTGATAATCTGCCGTTTGGTTTTTGGCCCAGCAAAGAACTTGACGGTCTGATCGAGTTCGCCGATGGGTAGGTTTTCCATTGCCAACTGGGCAAACGCCAACGATTGCCGGAGAGTCGCGATGATTTCCGGTTTGGGTTTGCCCGCCAATTGCTTCAACTGAGCATCGGTGAACGGCGGTTTTTGCGTAGTCAGGTGCGTTGAACTGAGCCAGAGCATGTTGGAAGCGATATGCAGCAATTGTTCATCGAACCGCATTTCATCAGCAACGGGTTTGTAGGCGTAGCCCGAATCGGGCATTCGCTCGGCCACGTCAAGTATATAGGTTGCGCTATTCCTCCACTGCTCGGCCATCTCGGTCAGGTAGGGCGATGGTTGCGCAAAAGCGGTACCTGACAGGGATATAAACAGCAACGTAGAAAAAAAATGAACGGTCATGGCAGAATAAGCTGATTATTAAGCACCAGTAGCGATAAGGGCACCTGCGGCCATCCGCCGGCGACGTTGAAAATAGTTTCTTAAAAAAAGGCCCGCCAGGATCACTATCGACGCATTTGGCGTATCGTTGTCAAGTTCTATATCACCACTTTCGGCAAAAAACTGCCGGGTGAGCGAATAGTTGATCACTTCCTGGCTGTCGGTACCCGTGTTGTCTTCGCGGATCATATCCCACTCGCGCATCAGCATATTGTGCCGTTTCCAAATGTATATGTCGCCGGTTTCCAGCCTTAATTCAGCTCGTTTGCCAAAATGGAGCGTGATGGCACCGATCTTCTGATTGTTGGCGTTCAGGTCATAAATCGCAACATCATGAATCAAGAATCCCGTTACGTCAAACCGAAGATGAGTGCCATGCAGACTGGCATCTACGTCGGGGCTGAACGTGTCGCGCTGCATACTGCCAACGGGCTGACCGGCTTCCATAATCGTGATTTTTCGGCTGAAAACTTCTTTGGTCCAGCTTAGCTCTTTTTTCATGGTGGTTTTAGTAAGACGCTTCCCAAAACTACATTATTGGCTGAATTTCTCGCGGCTCTTTTCGACCGATGCCAGTTTTTCCTGATAAGCTGACACAAACGCCTGATAATCGGCGGTGGGCGTAACGAGCTGTAAACGAGCCAGACCGTCGCGGGCGTAGTCGAACAAACTTTGGTCGAGGCAGAGTGTTACGTACATCTTAAGTAGATCAGGGCTGGTTTCGTTGAACGGCAGGGCTGTCAGTACAATTGAGTAGGCCGATTGGATTTGCCGCTGCTCCCGGTAGAACCTGGCGGCTGCGGCCACAATCCGGGCATCGAGTGGCGCCAGTTGTACCGCTTCACCGTACAATTTCCGAACAGTTTGCGGCTGTGATTGGTCTTTAGCGGTTTGATACACCCCGGCCCGCAACAGCGTTTGTTCGGCCCGGAAATTATCCAGCATTGGCTGATTCAACAGGGTTTCGGCGGTGCTGAGCGGACCGAATGTGAGTGCGTTTTTAATCCGGGCCAGCCGGGCCACGCTCACCGGATACGGGTTTGTTATACCCTCTTTCGGAATTAAAGAAACCCATTTTCGCGCTTGTTTTGACGTATCGGACTCCGAAAAGAGTTGCCGGGCCAGCGTACCAGCCGCTACGGCTCTCGTGTTTGGATTCGTAATGGTCTGATACAGATTGATTTGCTCCGTTGATGATAAGCTGGCATCGTACATCAGCTTAAACGCCCGTTCCAGATCAGTTGGCAGGGGGCGCTGGCCGTATAACGCCTGCGATAGTCTGGCAATGTTCGGGTCGGTTTTGGCGGCTGTTTCCCAGAGTGACTGGGCCAGGGCGGGGTTGCCCGTTTTGGTCAGAGTTAGGGCGCGGTAATAGACGGACGTTGTGTCGCTGTTCTCGCTGAACTGGTCGGCTGCCGTCCGGTAGAGACCCTGTTCCATGAGTAGTAGACCCGTTATGGTCCGGTACTGAATTGCTTTCCGTGGATTTCCTTCGACCACCTGACTGAGTAACCCAAAAGCCGTTGGATGATTGTGCCGGTGATACTCCGCAATGGCACGGGCCAGCAATAAATCGTCCGTAAAGTCCTGATTGGCGGGGTTGTTAGCCAGTTGCCGCAGCGTTTCGGTCAGCGTCGTATCGGTCAGGTTGGGATGTTGGCTGGCCAGCGCGAAGTTGTACAGACCGGCAAAATTCCCTACGTTCAGGGTAGAACTGGAATCCAGACCGGCTAATGCAGCAGGCCGGACTGGCTCGCGGGCAGAGAAATACGCTGGTGCTGTCAGTTGGAGTGCCAGCGCGTTGGCCTGATACGGCGTGTAGGTAGTTTCGGTCGTGTTTTGGGCCAGCGAGGAGTCGGCGGTCAGGACGTTTGGATTGCGGGCGTACAGAGATAGTAGGTTGGTCATCGGCACTTCACCGTGACTGGCATTATTCGTAGCGGCTTTAAGATAGTAATAAGCCGAGTCGGCAATGCTGGTGCGGGCGTAGAGATAGCCGAGATTATTCTGTAGTTCACCACTTTTGGGGAACGCCCGCAGGCCCTGTTGCAGGGTTTTGATAGCCTCGAAAAATAGGTCGGTTTGGAGGTACGTCTGGCTCAGTCCCGCGTAGTCGTGTGGTTGGGGTTGCTTGAGGGTAGCCTGTCGAAAAAAGTAAGCGGTCAGCGGCTGGTCGTTGCGTTGCATGGCCAGCGATGCCAGCGCGTAGTTGGATTTGTGATTCTGAAATTCCTGCTCCAGCGCCTGCCCGTAAAAGGCCTGCGCTGACGCCAGTTCGCCATTGGCTACGTACAAATCGCCGAGTCCATTGTTATAACCCGCCAACGTCTGCCGCACCACAATAGACCCGCCCACCGACACCAGCACTACGACCAGAAACAGGCCGATAACCCGGAAAATACCCAGTTCAAGTCGTTTCGGAATGTACAGTATCCGATGCACCGCCCGCCCATCCTTAAAAATCGGCAGGAAATTGATGAGGACATACGCCAAAAAAACAATACCCATTGCCAGGTGGCTGTACACAATCAAGTCTTCAAAAACCTCAATAATCGGATCGTTGGCCGTGACAAATGCATACGTGATGGTCAGCGTACTGAGCAGGGCAAAACCGACGTAGAGAAACGACCCGCCATCGCGAAATGACACTACATTCTGTTGCTGTACCAGCCTCCGAAACCCCCAGAAGCCAATTATTACGGAAACAAGAAAGAGAATGAACGGGCTGATAATCAACACGTCCCAGTCAACGGCTTTAGTATTTTTAAGCCAGATCAGAATCAGGTTGACAAAGTACAACGCACTGATGAACAGGAAGTTTCTGAGGCCAAGGGGTGATCCTGCGGATGTCCCGCCCGTTATTGACGCCCGGCTTGCAGTGGTTAGCCAGACCAGGCCGGCCACGATTTCGGCAGCTATGAAAAAGATGAACCCCAGGCTGTACGCCAGCAAGACCGGCATCCCGTAGCTGACTATCACCATAGCCGGGTGCGCTACTGGCGATAAAGCCGCCAGCACGGCCACGACCATTGCCACCAGTCCGCCAAATACCGCCAGCCGGACGGAAATACCAATCTCAGAACGGAACGCATGAAAATAGTAGCTGACTGACCCAAAAATACTGGCCAGCACCAGAAACAATCCATTACTGCCCAGACCCGGCACCTCAAGCATCTCGAACCGGAAAAATGCCAGCCCCAGAATCAGGATACCCATCCCAACCAAATACCGGGTTCGGTCGAAGCGGGTCAGGGCACTCAGCAGCAGGACGAACGTAATACAGACACCAACCAACAACGCAGCGGCCATACCGGGCTCCACGCGCATGGCCGACGTAACAAACTGCTCAGAAACAGCGTAGGCCGTACCCGGCACGCCAAAGTCGAGCAGACCGTCGGTGAAGGTGTGCAGCGTAACGGGCAGGTCGTTCAGTTCGCTCAGAATATTCCAGCTCACTACGTTACCAATGCCCCGCGCCCAGGCCAGCAAAAACAGAACCAGCGAGATTAGCACGAGTACGAGGCTACCTAAATAAAGGAGCCGGTACGACCGGCTCCATTCCTTCCAGAAAAATAAGGACGACATGAAAGAGAAACGTAGTCAGCTTCCCGTTAGTGCATAGGTAACGGGGCTATTGCAGACCACCGCTGATACTGGAAACCACCGGAACGAGATCGGTAGTAGCCAGTGTAGGACTGGCCATGATGCGGGTACCGAGGGGACTTTTCCACCGTAGCACACCAGTAGCGGCATTGAAACAATACAGGCTGGTATCCTGTCCGCTAACATAAACGAACCCATTGTACACAACAGGACTGGAACTGATAGCCCCACCCGTACCTACTTTCCAGCGCAATACCCCCGACTGGGCATCGAGCGCATAGAGTGTATTGTCGTTACTGCCGACATAAATAATGCCATTAGCTACCGTCGCGCTGCTCAGAATCGCGCCACCAGTGCCGTATTTCCAGCGCAGCGCACCTGTGGCTGCATCCAGGGCATAAAAGGTCTGGTCGTTACTGCCTATATAGGCCAGGCCATTGGCAACAGTTGGGCTGGCCGTGACGAGGCCACCCGTGCTAAATTTCCATTTGGCCGTACCGCCCGCTGCAGCATCGAAAGCATACAGGTTGAAATCGTTGCTGCCAATGTATACCAGGCCATTGGCTACTGCCGGGCTGGAGGTGATCTTGTCGCCCACCCCCGTTTTCCAGCGTTGCGTACCGGTAGCGGCATCAAGCGCGTACAGCGTCTGGTCTTTGCTGGCTACATACATCGTTCCGTTTACTACGGTTGGGCTTGACGTAACACCACCCGCCGTACCAAATTTCCATCGTTGTGTACCCGTCAACACATCAAGTGCATAGATATTCTGGTCTTCACTGCCGAAAAACAGGGTTCTTCCCGAAACCACCGGACTCGACAGGATGGCGGCACCTGTGGTAAATTTCCAGCGTTGAACGCCAATCTTTGGGTCGAAAGCCTGAAGATTGCCCGTACCGCTGCCTACAAACACCATCCCGGCTGCTACGTAGGCCGTTGAGGCAATACCCGAACCAACAGACTGCCGCCATTTACCCTCACCGCTACCCGCATCAATAGCAAAGAAGTTACCGTTGTCGCCCCCAAGATAAATTAATGATCCCCCATTTACGACCGTACTGGCCGTAGTAACCGTGACAACGAAGGACTGAGTTTCCCCGTTTGCACTCGTAACCGTATAAGAAACGGGCTTACTAAAATCCTGAACATCGCCCGATGCCGGGCTGATGGTGGCGTTTGGGGGCAACACGACAGAAGGGGGTAATTGGCTAAGGCTCGTACCTGCCGGTACCGTTGCCCGAACTGTGTAAGCTACAGAATCAATAACCCCTACAATTGCCGGATTCAGACTCTCAAACGTGAACGATTTGATGGTTCGATCATTGCTGAGCGAAATAGGATCGACCTCTTTCTTACAGGCAACCACAAACAGTGCCAGGCAGGTCAGCCACAAAAGTGAATTGTGTGGATTTTGACGCATAGATAAATTTACTTGATTTGAGATGATTACTTGTAGTATTAAACCGGAAGGAGAATCGTTTGCAATAAAATTTATGGGCTATTCGCCTAAAGCACACAAAAACAGCAACACTTTTAATGCCAGAATTAAAATTAAACGATTACCATCACTCAGAGAGTTGAACAGGCACTAAACGTCTCAAATGACCCTGAACCATATCGCGTTCTACGTGGAATTATAGGCAGCGTTCGCCGGTACACGTGAATAGCCGGGGCATCGGTTGTCAATAGCCGAGACTCATGCCAACTGAAAACATATTGCACAGAGCCGCCCGGATTGCTAACAAGCTGGAAACCAATAGCACTTAGTCGGGCCTGATTAGCCGGAGATAGCGACGGAGAAAATTAAGCCCGACCAACGCCAGACATGCCAAAGAGAGAGCCGAACAGGCTTAGTTACCGAACAGTAACCGGGCGAATTTCTTCTTCGGTTACCTGCCCTGTAGCCGTAACGAGGTATTCCATTGGGAAATTGGTTGTGCGGATAGATCCCGTAAGATATGAACGTTATCACGGCATTACGCCAATTATCCCTGTACTTCCTGTATGCTTTGCTCAGCAACCTTAATGTTTACACCCGCCCCGTCATTTCGGTTAACTTTCGCAGCTTTTCGACCACCGCATCGGTAAGCTGACCGGGTTCGAGCCGCCATTGCCAACTGCGGCCACCCGCGCCGGGCGTGTTCATACGGTGGGTTTCGTCTAAGTTCAGCACGTCCTGTACCGGAATAATGGCCAGCCGCCCTACCGACTGCATCGTGAGCCGCACAATCTGGTCAACTACGTTGGCTTCGGTGACGGGAAAGCCAACGTAATCGGTAATGCGCTGCCGGAGGTCGTCGTCGGCTTCGCGGAACCAGCCGAGGGTCGTATTATTGTCGTGCGTGCCAGAGTACACCACCATGTTTTCGGTATGATTGTGTACCGAGTAACTCGACGTGGGTAGGTCTGGTGAGAAGCTGAACTGCAGCACCCGCATTCCCGGAATGGCGTAGTGGCGCAAGTGTCGCTGAATATCGCCTGCTTTGGCACCGAGGTCTTCGGCAATGACGGGCAGATAAACAAACTGCCGGTACATGGCCTGCATGAACGCTTCAAACGGAGCTTTAACCCATTCGCCAACGCGGGCGGTCGGTTCATCAGCCGGGATTTCCCAGTACTCAAAGAAACCCAGAAAATGGTCGAGTCGGGTCAGGCTGTACAACGAAAGCTGATGCCGGATTCGGCGCATCCACCACGAAAAACCGGTGCGTTCGTGTTCGGCCCAGTCGTAGATTGGGTTGCCCCAGCGTTGACCATCTTCGCTGAAATAGTCGGGGGGGGCACCGGCTGCGTAGAGCGGCTCCAGATCATCGTCGAGCTTAAATAGCCCGGGGTTGGTCCAGACGTCGGCACTGTTTAACTGCACGTAAATCGGGATGTCGCCAATGAGGTGAATCTTCTTGTTGAAGCAGTACGCCCCCAGTTCGGCCCATTGTTTGAAGAACAGATATTGCTGCACCTTCATCAGGTCGATTTTACGCTGATGCTCAATGTGTTTTTGCGCCAGAGCATCGGTGTCACGCCGTTTCAGTTCATCGGGCCAGCGCAGCCAGAACGGTTCGCCAGTGGTTTCCTGCAAAACTGCGAAGAGGGTGTAGTCGTCCAGCCAATGGGCCTGAATACCGCAAAACCGTTCGTAATCGGCAAACTGACTGGCTGTGGCAGTTTCCAGAAACGATTCGGCGGCCTTATCGAGTAGGGGCCGCTTCCTGAGCCAGGCCGCGTACAGCGGGGATGTCGGTTGCGAAAGAGGGCTTTCAAATGGTGTATCGCTATCCGATTCGGGGTCAAACTCCGAAATGGTTACGTCCTGCAGGGTCTGTTCGGCAAAAACGGCTAAATCGTCTGCGTTCAAAAATCCTTCGTCGGCCAGTTTTTCCAGACTAATGAGCAACGGATTACCCGCAAAAGCCGACGGGCTGCTGTAGGGCGAGAAACCCGCGCCGGGGTCCAGTGGTGTCAGGGGTAGAATTTGCCAGTACGTTTGCCCGGCAGCGTCCAGAAAGTCAGCAAAACGATAGGCTTCGGGGCCGAGGTCGCCGATGCCGTGAATGGAGGGAAGTGACGTTATATGGAGGAGCAGGCCACTTGAGCGTGTCTGGAGCATGTATTGGGGTATGACTGCGTAAGCGGGCAATTATGACCGCGTGAACGATTAATGATAATGACTATTGAACCGGTTTTGCCGGTTCATTGTGGTATTTAACCCACAGGTTGGCGAACTGTTCAGTTGAGGAAAGGTCATCTTTACTTTGCGCCGTTTTTGCCGTACTTTTGCAGTCCGAAATGTCGGGCAACTTTTTAATCAGCTATTTAACAGACAAATGATTACGGAAACGGCAGTCAATAAAGGTAAGATTACTCAGATAATCGGGCCGGTCGTGGACGTGAGTTTCGAGGGCGAAGGCTCGCGGATTCCCGCCATCTTAGACGCCCTCAAAGTAACAAAATCAACCGGGCAGGATGTTATTCTCGAGGTGCAGCAACACCTCGGCGAAGACCGTGTCCGGGCCATTGCCATGGACTCGACCGACGGTCTTTACCGTGGTCTCGACGTCATTGACCTTGGTGCCCAAATTTCCATGCCCGCCGGCGAAGGCATTCGTGGCCGGCTGTTTAACGTGGTTGGCGAAGCCATCGATGGGATTCCCCAGCCCAAATCGGTGGGTGCGCGGCTGCCCATTCACCGGGCGTCACCCCGCTATGAAGACCTCGCTACTTCGACCGAGGTTCTCTATACCGGAATCAAAGTAATTGATCTGCTGGCTCCCTACATCAAGGGTGGTAAGATTGGTCTCTTCGGGGGTGCTGGTGTGGGTAAGACCGTTCTGATTCAGGAACTTATCAACAACATCGCTAAAGCCTATGCCGGGCTGTCGGTGTTTGCCGGGGTGGGTGAGCGTACCCGCGAAGGAAACGACCTGCTCCGCGAAATGATTGAAGCCGGTATCATCAAATATGGTGACGCCTTCAAGCATTCGATGGAAGAAGGCGGCTGGGATTTGGCGTCCGTAGATATGGAAGAGCTGAAAAAGAGCCAGGCAACCTTCGTATTCGGACAGATGAACGAGCCGCCGGGTGCCCGCGCCCGCGTAGCCCTCTCGGGACTGACCATTGCCGAATACTACCGCGATGGCGATAGCGAAGGTGCCGGTCGGGACATTCTGTTCTTCATCGACAACATTTTCCGCTTTACTCAGGCCGGTTCGGAAGTATCGGCTCTGCTGGGCCGGATGCCCTCGGCGGTTGGTTACCAGCCTACGCTGGCTACCGAAATGGGACTCATGCAGGAGCGCATTACCTCTACCAAGCGTGGTTCTATCACCTCGATTCAGGCCGTTTACGTACCTGCTGATGACCTGACCGACCCGGCTCCAGCTACGACCTTCGCTCACTTGGATGCCACGACCAACCTAAGCCGGAAAATTGCCGAGTTGGGTATCTACCCCGCCGTTGACCCGCTTGACTCGACCTCGCGGATTCTGAGTGCCGAAGTACTTGGCGACGAGCATTATAACTCAGCGCAGCGTGTAAAAGAGATTCTGCAACGCTACAAAGAATTGCAGGACATTATCGCTATTCTGGGTCTGGAAGAACTTTCGGAAGAGGACAAGCTGGTGGTAAGCCGCGCCCGCCGGGTGCAGCGGTTCCTGTCGCAGCCGTTCTTCGTGGCCGAGCAGTTCACGGGTTTGAAAGGCGTTCTGGTGCCAATCGAAGATGCCATCAGTGGTTTTAACGCCATCATCGACGGTAAATACGATCACCTGCCCGAAGCCGCTTTCAACCTCGTTGGTACCATCGAAGATGCCATTGCCAAAGGTGAGAAGCTGATGAAAGAAGCCGGACAGTAATTAGTTTTTTGTTATTCCAAGCGGTCCACACCTGTGGTCCGCTTGGAATAACAAAAAGTAACGACAGGAAACCAGGGCCACATCAATTCGTCTAACGACTCATTAACCAACTCACTGCATAGGTATGAATACGATTCGATTTGAGTGGAAAGCCTTTGTTTTGTCTGTCATCCTGCTGCCCGCCACAACCGCACTGGCGCAGACACCAACGCTGCCGGTCGAAAAGCCGGCTGTTATTGGAACCATCAAAGACCCGTCTGTTTCGGCCACACCGCCGAAAACTAACGTCGTGGTTACTGCCGACAGTCTGCCCGATGCTAAGTTGGACCTGGCGGTAGCCGCTCTGGAAAAAGGCAACAAGGCGGAGTCGGCACAGGCGTTGCAGTCGGGTATTTCAGAACTCGAAGCCCAGACGAAGAAACAGCCGAGTTCATTCGGCACGAAGATTCTGAGTCAGGTCAGTAATCTGAAAGCGTTGTTACCGCTCATTATGGGTGGTGGTCTTGGTGCCGGTGTGCTGGGTAAAGCCGTTGGGCTGACCAAACTGGCATCGGGTGCGGGTCGGTTAGAAAATCTGGTGTCTGCCGGATCGCTGATTGGTAAAGCCAGTCAACTCACGAGCGGACTCAATGGCCTGGGCAGTGCCATGTCGGTGCTGGGTGGTGGCAGCTCTGCCGGACAGTCGCTGATTTCGTCGGCCCTTGGCAGCGTAGGTAAACTCGACCAGGGTGGTATGGTTGCCAAAGCCGCCGAACCCGCCGTCAAAAACCAGATCGGCAGCGTATTGAATTTTGTAAAAGGAGCCTTGTAAACTATGTATGATATAGGGTGTATGATACAGGGCTGACGCAGCTATATCATACATCCTATATCCTATATCATACATCAAAAAATGACAGTAGATATCATTACTCCAGACCGGAAGGTTTATTCGGGCGAGGCCACGGCGGTCACGTTTCCCGGTAGTGAGGGGCAGTTTCAGGTGCTGAATGACCACGCGCCGTTGGTCAGTACGCTTGGGCAGGGACCCATTGTAGTGCAGGGTGCCACTGGCCAGAAAACGTTCACCGTTGACGGTGGCGTGGTTGAGGTCTTGCAAAACAATGTTCTTGTCCTGGCCGAAGCGGTTATCGTATAAGGTGTCAATGGGCTGAACCCGAACGCCGGAGCATACCCGTATGTGAATAAAAAGTGGGCGGACTGGTTTTTCCAGTCGGCCCACTTTTTCGTTTTTCCCGGCTGTCAGAGCGAGAAAAGCCGGTCAATCGACGTCGGGAGTTCGTTTCGGTCGTGCGTCACGAACAGGATGGTTTTGTTGGGCAGGCTATCAATGAGTTGCCGGGCCAGGCTGACGTGTTCGGCATCGAGAGCCTGAAATGGTTCGTCGAGAATAAGTACGGGCGGGTTTTTTATCAGCGCACGAATCAGCAATACTACCCGCTGCTGTCCCGCCGAAAGCTGCCCGAAGGCGCGACTACTATGTTCAGCTAATCCGAAATAGGTAAGCAGAGTGGTCAAATCCGTTTCGGTTTCGGGCCGGATGGCTTTGGCTGGAGTGAGCGTATCGGTCAGGCCAGACAGGATAACCTGCCGGGTAGTCAGATGCTGTGGAAAATATAGGTGGAGTTCCGGCGAGACGAACCCAATCCGGCGTTTAACGTCCCAGATACTTTGCCCGCCACGTCCGCGCCGGTGGTCAAATATGCGGATGTCGTTGGCATACGCCTGCGGATGGTCGCCATAGAGCAGACTGAGTAATACCGATTTTCCCGCGCCATTCGGCCCGAGTAATGCCCAGCGTTCGCCCGGCTGAATGGACCAGTTTATTTTATCCAGGATCACGGTATCGCCGTAGCGCACCGTGACGTCCTGCATCTGAAAAGCCGCGCTGAAATCGGTAGGCTGGATGGGTGTTTGTAGTATGGGTACCGGTACCGCCGACGTATCCATCTGCTCAGGCTGGTACAGGCTGGCTGGACCTGTCCAGTGATTTTGTCCTGTATCAAATGCCAGTACGTGCGTAGTAAACGGCGGTATATCATGCGCGTCCGTCACCAGGATCAGCGTCAGGCCATCGTGGGTGAGTTGGCCCAGCCATTGCGTTAGTTCGTACCGGAAGACCGCGTCTAACCCAACAAACGGATTGTCGAGCAAAAGTGCGGATGGTTGCTGCAGCAATGCTTTGCCAATACGAGCCTTCCGGGTCTGCCCGTTGGATAGTTTCAGCAGGGTCCGGTCCAGCAGCGGAAGTAGTCCCAGTCGGTTCAGGAGAGCTTCGGCGTTTGTGGCGTCGGTGGGGCTGGTGAGTTGCAGGAAATTGCGTAAGGTAGGGGCGGGCTGCCCCCGGCTGCCCTCGTCGCTCATGGTGGCCTGATACCGTTGCTGGTAGAAATGACTGCTGTACGAAAACTGCCGCGATTCTTCCCGAAACGACACGAACGCTACTGGTTGATGGCGCGTAACCCGCCCGGCCGAGAGCGGAAGCTGTGCCGCCAGTGTTTGTAGCAGTGTTGTTTTTCCGCTGCCCGTTGGTCCCGTAATGGCCCAGCATTCGCCCGGCTGGATCTGAATTGTCAGATTACTGAAAACCGTACACCCGTTACGCCGGACAGATGTGTCTGTCATCGAAAGAAGTGGTTTGAGTTGATTCATAACGAGTTTGTTAATTGCACAAATGCAGTCCGGTGCCATAGCCCGGACCTCCCTGTTCGGGCTATAGCACCGGACTGCGGCAGATTTTTCTGTTTTTGCCGAAAATAGCTACGGCACCCGAAAGAGGAATAAACTTCGTTAAACTTTTAGCATGGCATTGCATCAAAACGCAACAGCCAATCGTATTAATGTCATGAACGAAGCACCCGAATCGGAACCCAGCAAGCTGGCCAATATCCGCTACCTGTACAGCCGGGCTGGTTTCGGCGCGACCCCCGTCGAGCTGACCGACGCGGGTCGCAAACCCCTGCGGTCAGTAATAAAGCAGTTGCTAACCAACGGTAAACAGCCTTTTGCCGAATTGTACGTAGTTGATGCGGAGACGAATGTAACGAAGCGTAATCTGAAAGGCATGATGCGCGATGGAAAGCTGGACCGTGATATGCTAAAAGAGCGCATCCGCCAGAACGTCGAAAATGTGCGCGACCTGAACCTGCAATGGCTCGACCGCATGGCCTCTGGCGAGAACGCCCTGCTTGAGAAGATGGCTCTGTTCTGGCACGGCCATTTCGCCTGCCGCACGATGGGTCAGAACCCGTTGCTGATGCAGCAGTACGCCAATACGCTGCGCCAGAACGCGTTGGGTAACTTTGGTGAATTACTGATGGCAGTCTCGAAAGAACCGGCCATGCTGCAATTTCTGAATAATCAGCAGAATCGAAAAAACGCGCCGAACGAAAACTTTGCCCGTGAGGTCATGGAATTGTTTACGCTGGGCCGCGCCAGCAACGGTGCGCCCAACTATTCCGAACATGACGTAAAAGAAGCCGCCCGCGCTTTTACGGGCTGGCAGTTTACGCCCACTGGTCAGTTCATTTTCCGGCCCGCCGTGCATGATGATGGCGAGAAAACGATTTTTGGCAAAACCGGCCCGTTTCGGGGTGAAGACGTGATGGGGATGTTGCTTGAAAAACCCCAGACGGCCCGATTCATTACCAGTAAAATTTACCGCTTCTTCGTCAACGACACTGAAGATCCGAAGCGTGTGGATGACCTGGCCCGGCACTTTCAGAAGAACTACGATATTGCCAGTTTGATGGAGCGAATCTTTACTGCCGACTGGTTTTACGACGCCAAAAACGTGGGGGCGCACATCAAATCGCCGGTGGAGTTGCTGGCCGGGATGCGGCATACGCTGGGTATTCAGTTTGATACCCCGCAACCGCAGATTTTTGTGCAGCGTACGCTGGGTCAGCTTCTGTTCTACCCGCCGAACGTAGCGGGCTGGCCGGGTGGTAAGAACTGGATTGACTCATCCAGTCTGTTGTTTCGGATGCAACTGCCCAGCTACGTCCTGAAAGCGGCCGACGTGGCGGTACAACCCAAAGAAGATGGCGACGTAAATACGGTTTCATTAGCTCGAAAAGGTGGACAGAACTTCAAAACCACTGTAAACTGGTCGGTGTTTGAGACGGCTTTTGCCAAAACCCCCGATGCTGATTTGCCCGACGCCCTCGCTGCCGTGTTGCTGCCCTTCCCGCTTCGTCCGGACCAACGCACCCTTATCGACACTCAAATTAAATCCGGCCAAACCCAATCCGAGCGCATCCGTCTCCTCACGGCCGCCCTGATGAGTTTACCAGAATATCAACTCACTTAATTGTGAATGATAGAATGAGTGAATACGCTGGCGCAAGCCACTACCAAAGGATATTCACTCATCCACTCATTCGCTCATTTACTCATTGACACATGAATCGACGCGATTTTTTGCTGCAATCGGCCCTCACAACGTCGGGAACGTTACTGATTCCGCACTTTTTAAAGGCGTATGAATCCCGCGCAATGGGTCAACCAATGGCTCCATCGGGTAAAATTCTGGTCGTTGTCCAGCTATCGGGTGGTAACGACGGGCTGAATACGGTGGTGCCGTATCGTAACGACATCTACTATCGCGAACGGCCCGGTATCGCCATTAAGCCCGACGATGTACTGAAACTGAATGATGAGATCGGCCTGCATCCGGCCATGACCCCGCTCAAAGCACTCTATGACGACGGGTTGCTGACGGTCATCAACAACGTAGGTTACCCTAACCCCGACCGTTCGCACTTCCGGTCGATGGACATCTGGCAAACCGCTACTGACTCCGACAAATACAGCCAAACGGGCTGGCTGGGACGGTATCTCGATAAAAGTAACAGCCCGGAACCCTACCGAACGCTCGAAATAGACGATACGCTAAGCCTTGCCCTGAAAGGCGAACAACTGAACGGACTGGCCCTGCTCGACCCCAAAAAGTTGTATGGCCAAACCCGTAGTGGTATGGTGAAGAAGCTAAGTCAGGAGCATGATCATGAACATGAAACGGCCAGCTACCTCTACAAAACCCTCGCCGAAACGGTATCGTCGGCAGAGTACGTGTTCGGTAAAGCGAACGTGAAAAGTACCGGTACAACGTATCCGGCCAGTGAACTCGGTAACCGGCTCAAAACGGTATCGCAGTTGATTCAGTCGGGTGTGGCAACGAGTGTGTATTACGTGTCCATTAGTGGATTTGATACGCACATTAACCAGCCTGGGCAGCAGGAGCGGCTGCTACGTCAATACGCCGAATCCGTTGGTGCGTTCATGGCCGATCTGAAAACGGCGGGGCGGCAAAACGATGTGATGCTGATGACCTTTTCGGAGTTTGGCCGGCGCGTGAAGCAGAACGCCAGCAACGGTACCGACCACGGCACGGCCAGCAACGTCTTCCTGATTGGGGGCGGTATGCCCTCGCAACGTGTCATGAACGAAGCCCCCAACCTGAGTGACCTTACCGAGGGCGACCTGAAATATACCGTTGATTTTCGGCAGGTTTACGCCACCCTGCTCCGCAACTACCTCGGTGCCGACGACGCAGCCATTCTGGGGCGGAAGTTTGACGCGCTGAAGTTTGTTTGAGGGTTTATTTTAGCACAAAGGGACGGAGATTTGCACAGAGAGAACAGACTTTCTCTGTGCAAATCTCCGTCCCTTTGTGCTAAAAACTATTTACCCCAGTTTCACCTGTAGATTCTCGTCCAGGGCGGCCAGGAAATCTTCGGTATTGAGGTAATGCTCACCGGCCATTAGTTTCGTACCGGCAGGGTATACCGACAGGGCCAGGTCTTTAGTCATTTTGCCGCTTTCAACGGTTTCTACGCAAACGGATTCGAGCGCGTTGGCGAAGTCGATGAGTGGCTGGTTGTCATCCAGTTTGCCCCGGAAGGCCAGACCGCGCGTCCAGGCATAAATCGACGCAATGGGGTTGGTGCTGGTTTTATTGCCTTTCTGGTATTCGCGGTAGTGGCGTGTTACGGTACCGTGGGCCGCTTCGGCTTCCAGCGTCTTGCCATCGGGCGTAACCAGTACCGACGTCATCAGACCCAGTGAGCCGAAACCCTGCGCTACCGTATCGGACTGTACGTCGCCGTCGTAGTTCTTGCAGGCCCACACGAAGTTGCCATTCCATTTCAGAGCCGACGCTACCATGTCGTCAATCAGGCGGTGTTCGTACGCCACTTTTCCGGCGTATTCGGCTTCGTAAATTTCCTGGAAGATGTCTTTAAACCGACCGTCGTACTTTTTCAGGATGGTATTTTTGGTCGATAGGTACAGCGGCCACTGCTTCTCCATGGCCACGTTGAAACAAGCCCGCGCAAAGCCGCGAATCGACTCATCAACGTTGTACATACCCATGGCTACGCCACCGCCTTTGAACTGATATACGTCGAAATCCATAACGGTACCGTCTTCGCCTTCAAACTTCATCGTCAGTTTGCCCGGACCGGGAACGACGAAATCGGTGGCGCGATACTGGTCGCCGAAGGCGTGGCGGCCAATGATGATCGGTGCTGTCCAGTTCGTGACCAGGCGCGGTACGTTGCTCATTACAATCGGCTCGCGGAACACGGTACCGTCCAGAATGTTGCGGATGGTGCCATTGGGCGACCGCCACATCTGCTTCAGGCCAAACTCGGCCACCCGCTGCTCGTCGGGCGTGATGGTGGCACACTTGATGCCAACACCGTACTGCCTGATGGCATTGGCCGCATCGACCGTTACCTGGTCGTTGGTTTCGTCGCGGTATTCGATGCCAAGGTCATAATATTTGATGTCAACGTCGACGTAAGGGAGAATCAATTTGTCTTTAATGAACTTCCAGATGATGCGGGTCATTTCGTCGCCATCCAGTTCAACAACTGGATTAGCTACTTTAATTTTTTTCATTAGACGGGAGATAAACGATTAGAATGTAAGCAAAAAAAATCAACCACAAAGGTACGGAATTCAGATGCCTGACGAAATGCCTTGTTATATTCAATGATGACTGTGGCTGACTCACAAACCAAAAACGGTCTGGGTCAATCAGGAGTATTGTACTACTCCTGATTGACCCAGACCGTTTTTATCAGAACGTATGGTCAGTGCTTCTTGTGTGCGTGCCGAATCTCACGCAGGTTACTCATCAGTTGCTTCCAGCAGCGGCCAACGGTTGTTTTACCTTTGGGCTGCTGGGGCTTTGCCGTCAGCACAACGTCAGCTTTCTCGGCTTTGGCCGTTGCTTCGTGGTTCGTGTTGCGAGCCAAAGCCGCCGTTTTACTATGAGCGACCTGATGTGTTGTGCCCGGAACAGTAGATATTGGCTGAGTTTTCATAATAACCTGCCGGACCGACATAGCATCAGTACGCGAATTCAGCAAGGGACAGGCAATCAGCAGGGCAACGGTTAAGATACCGGTTTGCGTTGACAGAAGGACTTTTTGCATGGGCTAAGAGCAGGTAATGGTTCGTGTTACTAGATCATATTATGGACGTATGAAAGAATTATCACAAATATAACGAAGTTTTGTCGTATTTATGCAATGAAAAGTACCTAAATTTAGACAGTCGCTTGTCAAAAGACTTTCAAAAACGCATCACCTTCAGAATCTATTATCTTTGCACAGGGTATTTGCAATGCTCCTTGCAAATACAGTACCACAAATGAGAAGCATCGGTGTTGACCGAAACGTCAGATAAATTTTATGTTTGAGAATCTCCAGGATAAGTTAGATAAGGCCATCAAGACCCTTAAAGGGCAGGGTCGTATTACCGAAATTAACGTTGCCGCTACCATCAAGGAAGTGCGTCGTGCCCTCACCGATGCCGACGTGAACTACAAAGTGGCCAAAGATATTACCGACCGCATCCGCGAGAAAGCCCTCGACCGTAAGGTGCTGATTTCGGTAGAGCCGGGACAGCTATTCGTTAAGATCGTGCAGGAAGAACTGACCGAACTGATGGGGGGCGAAGTACAGAACATTAACCTCAAAGGCGATCCCGCGGTAATTTTAATCGCGGGCCTGCAGGGTTCCGGCAAGACAACCTTTTCGGGAAAACTGGCCGCGTACCTCAAAAAGCAGGGCCGTAACGTCTTGCTCGTAGCCGACGATATTTACCGCCCTGCCGCCATTGACCAGCTTAAGGTACTTGGCGAACAGGTTGGGGTGGAAGTGTATTCAGAGCCGGAGAATAAAGATGCCGTCAGTATTGCGCGGAACGCCATCAGCCACGCCCGCAAAACCAATAAGAAAGTTGTCATTGTCGATACCGCCGGTCGTTTGGCCGTTGACGAGGTGATGATGCAGGAAATCGAAGCTATAAAACGCGCACTCGACCCTGCCGAAACGCTGTTCGTCGTTGATTCGATGACGGGGCAGGACGCGGTAAACACGGCCAAAACCTTCAACGACCGGCTCAACTTCAATGGTGTAGTGCTGACCAAACTCGACGGTGACGCGCGGGGCGGGGCGGCTCTGTCTATCAAGACAGTCGTAAATAAGCCCATCAAGTTCATTAGCACGGGCGAGAAGATGGAAGCCCTGGATGTATTCTATCCTGACCGGATGGCAAGCCGGATTCTGGGTATGGGCGACGTTATTTCGCTGGTGGAGCGGGCGCAGCAGGCCTTTGACGAAGACGAATCCAGGCGTATCAATGCCAAGATGCGCAAGAACCAGTTCGACTTCGACGATTTCTTGAGTCAACTTCAGCAGATCAAGAAGATGGGTAACGTCAAGGATTTGCTCGGCATGATTCCCGGTATGGGCAAGATGATTAAGGACCTCGACATTGACAACGAATCGTTTACACCCATCGAAGCCATTATCTCCTCGATGACGCCCAAAGAACGCGCCAAACCCGATATGATTGACGGAAGCCGCCGGAAACGCATCGCCAAAGGCTCCGGCACGGACATTACGCAGGTCAACAATCTGATGAAGCAGTTTGACGAGATGCGCAAGATGATGAAGAAAATGAATACCATGCAGGCATCGGGCAAGCTGAATAAAATGATGCGTTAGGTTTTTGACACAGAGGGAGGGAGATTTTCACAGAGTACACAGCGTTATTTTTTCTCTGTTCTCTCCGTGAAAATCTCCCTCCTTCTGTGTTAAAACGACGCTATTCCACGATTCTGTACGCTGCCTTGGCCCGCTCCCTGGATAGGGCGTTGAAGTGCCACCATTCGTACTCGATGCGGCTAAATCCGGCCTGTAGCATGGCGGTGCGCAGAATCTGCCGGTTTGCGATTTGCTCTTTCGTGAGCTTCCCTGCTTTGAGCAACTGCGTTTCCCGCGAGGGGTAAGCCAGTTCGCCGAAGAAATCGTATTTCGTACCCATATCCAGCGGCTTACCGTCCTTGCTGGCTGCGGTCAGGTCAACGGCGCAACCGTAGTTGTGGATGGAGCCGATGCGCGGGTCGGCTACATATTTCCGGCGTTCGTTTTCGGACAGGTCGGGCAGGGCGTTCCAGAGGTTCCACTGTGCCGAGCGGGGCCGGGCGGCATCGTAGACCAGTAACCGTAAATCAGGGTGGGTTTTTTGGAGGATTTTATTGGCGCGGGCGAGCTTTTGCGCGGCCATCGGCTGCATATATGCTTGCGTCAGGTCGCCGTATACGTCTTTGCCGGTAAAATTATCGGTAGTCGAGTACTTGAGTTCGACCAGAATCGACGGGTCAACTGCCTGCACATTCACCAGCCCCTGTTTCTGCATGGCCCCTTCGAGGGATTGCGAAAAGACTTTCGGGCCACAGAGATGCACCAAGACACACAGAGAGACACAGAGGTTTTTAATAAAATTTCTCTGTGTGCCTCTGTGCGTCTTGGTGTGACTCTGTGGCCAAATTCCTTTTTTAAACCTCATCATGCCGTAAATAAACCAAAAACTCAGTACGTTCGCTGTACTATGGCATTAAACTATATCTGGGTTGCGTTTTTTCTGATTGCTTTCTTCGTGGCACTCGTCAAACTGATTGTCTTCGGTGATACTGATATCTTCCGCATCATTGTAGAAGGGTTGTTCGATTCCTCTAAAGTGGCCGTGATGGACATTGCCCTGCCGCTGGCGGGGGTGATGACGTTTTTTCTGGGCCTGCTCAACGTGGGCGAAAAAGCCGGAGCCATCAACTTAATTGCCCGGATTATTGGCCCGTTTTTCCACAAGCTGTTTCCCGAAGTACCCGCTAATCACCCCGCTAACGGGCAGATGATTATGAACTTTTCGGCTAATATGCTGGGTCTGGATAATGCCGCTACGCCGTTTGGCCTGCGGGCCATGCAGAGTTTGCAGGAACTGAACCCCAAACCCGATACGGCTTCCAATGCACAGATCATGTTTCTGGTACTGCACACGTCGGGCCTGACCATCATTCCGCTCAGTATTCTGGCGCAGCGGGCCATTCTGGGAGCTACCAACCCGTCGGATGTGTTCATTCCCTGCGTCATTGGTACCTACGTCACAACTGTGGCGGCTCTGGTGGCGGTGGCTATCAAGCAGCGCATCAACCTGGTAAACCCTACCGTGCTTGGCTGGCTGGGGGGCATTACGGGGCTGGTTGTGTTGGCGTTGTGGTATTTGTCGGGCAAGCCGAAGGAGGAAGTCGAAACCATCTCGAAAGTAGCGGGTAACCTGATTCTGCTCATCATCATCGTGGCATTTCTGGGGGGAGCATTGTACCGCAAGGTGCCGGTTTTCGAGACGTTTATCGAAGGGGCCAAAGGTGGGTTTGAGACGTCGGTGCGCATTATTCCGTACCTCGTTGGGATGCTGGTGGCCATCGGCGCGTTTCGCAACGCCGGGGCCATGGATTTTCTTGTCGATGGCCTGACCTACGTTTTTGGCCTGACGGGCGTCAACACCGACTTTACCAATGCTCTGCCTGTTGCCCTGATGAAACCCCTGAGTGGTTCCGGGGCGCGGGCGTTGATGATCGACGCCATGAAAGAGTACGGTCCCGATTCGTTCGTGGGGCGGTTGGTATGCATCTTTCAGGGGTCGGCAGATACTACGTTTTACATCGTGGCGCTGTACTTCGGCTCAGTCGGGATTCGCAACACGCGGTACGCCATTCAATACGGGTTATTCGCCGATTTTGTGGGTGTTCTGGCCGGTATCGCACTGGGTTATTTCTTCTTTCACTGAGCAAAAACACGGCAGATTGCGTTGTACTAGCGCAAACCGAATCCAATATGACTACGATTCAATTAGAGGTAAGTGATGAAACCGTGGCCCGATATGGCCAACAGGCACTCATTGAACGGCTCGAAAGACTGTTGGCTTGGGAGGAATTCCAGCAGAAAGCAGTTAGTCTGAAAGAATTTCTGGATACTAACAGGATAGATAATGACGCTGTTACTGAGGTAGCTCGAAGTCGTGCCTGGAATACGTATAAAAATACAGTGCTGAAAGACGTATTGCCCAATGAATAGATACGTCACGGACGCAAACGTAATCTTCAGTAGCCTGATAAGTGGCAAGGACAACTACCTTGAATTGGTATCGATCAATCGACTTTACCTTCCTGATTTTGCCCTGGTTGAATTGCAGGAATACCAGCAGATTATCTGGGAGAAGACAAAGCAGAACCCTGATGAGTTGAAAGCATTTACGCTTGCATTATTTGACAAGATTACCGTCGTTCCCAATCTGCTTATTTCTCTGCCAAATTATCGGACAGCCTACGAACTTTGCAAGGACATTGATCCCAAAGATATGACCTACGTGGCCCTGTCAATTGAACTGGCGTACCCGCTACTAACCCGCGATAAGCCCCTTGCTGATGGACTTCGGGCAAAAGGATTTGCCAGTATCGTTACGCTGGATGAACTGTTCCGGCAACGCAAACCCAACTCAACAAACGATCCCCAATGAATATTATACAAGTTCGCGAGCACCTGCACCGGCTTATCGACGAAGTGGACGATATCTACGTCCTGAACGGCCTATACCGATCCCTGCAATCCGACAAACGGCAGCGTGAAGACTACGAAAAAGAACAGACCGAGAAAGCTAAGAAAAAGCGTGTCGACTAAAGTAGTGAAGAAAGGCCGCTAATGGTCAGCGCGATAATAACTACGTTGAATCCAAACGCCAGTATCCCCTGAATAAGAGCCGTTCGGCGTATAGATTTTGCCTGAACGTTGACATCGGCGGTTTGGCTGGTCATGCCAATGATGAACGCGAAGTAGGCAAAATCAAGATAATCAGGTTCAGGTTCGTCCGGAAAATCCAGCCCACCGGGTCGTTTCTGTTTAGGGTTATTTCCGTAGTAGAGATGGGCGTAGCGCAGCGTGAAAATGCTGTGAATCAGTGCCCAGGAGCTGCTTACCAGCAACCCTGCCAGCAGGATATTGGCGGTACGCTCAGCAGCTTTCATGTTGCTCAACAGCGCGACCACAGCAAAAAGACTGACCATAGCCGCTGCCACAACAAGCACCAGAATCAGCGTTCGGCTGGAGTCCTGAATGCGCGAATACTTCGGTAAATCGCGCGGGTGGACCAGAACAATTGTGGTCCATATCAGGCTTAGCATCGTCAGAGCAAATGCTACCCAGACAATGGCAAAACGAAAGGGTCCGGCAGGAGTATCGGGTAATATAGCATACCCCAGACCGGCAACGCTTAGTGCGAACAGAAGCCGGTGGTTTGCATCGAAACGACTAATGAAACGGAGTAGTGGCACGGCGAAAACAACGCGAAGAAGGTAAAAATGGATAAGCTGATAATGGAGAATAAGACCGCAGTAGAGAGTAGACTGGCAAGGTAGGAATACATACCAATAAAAAAACGACCCAGTGTAGAGTCGTTTTTTTATTGGTAAAGAAAATAAGGCCTGCTCAACGGCACTCGGCCGTTAAACGCTCGTTGTTTTTGATATAGGCATCGTCGTTTGCCTTTTTAGCCAGTTCCAGCGATTGCCGGGCGTCGGCGCGGGCGGCTTTACAGTTGCCGTTCTTGGCAGCAATTTTGGCATGCAGATAATACGTCCAGTACTCTTTCGGGCTGTCCACAACTTTATTGGCCCAGACCAAAGCCTGCTTCATGTCGTGGGTGTCTGTTCACTGACGCCGAAACCAGTGACTGACTTTACTTCCGCTCGTAAACCAGCCCCGCCGTGAACCGCAGGTCGTTGTTCTGCCGACCCGGTACTACCAGACTCTCATAGGCGTTGGCCAGCGTAGAGCGTAGGCTAATGAGGGTGCTGAGCTTGATACTTAGGCTCAGGGTGGCGTTCCAGCGTAGGTTGGAGCGGTCGAGGGCGGGCTGGTAGAAGGCCGTGTGGGTAATGGTGTAGCGGTCGCCCCCGAACGTGTATTCGCCGTAGAGTCGGGTGGAGTTGCGCACTACGTTGATGTCATTCAGTTCTGAAAAATCCGAAAATTCCTGCAGTACTACGTTCGTCACGGAAATATACGCCCGTTTGTGATTGAGGAGTTTGTAGCCTACACCCCCGGCAACGGTCCAGCGACGGTTAATTTTGCGGAGGTTGCTGCGCTCGAACGAACCGAAGCCGAGGTAATAAAACCGCCGTTCGGGAAAGAGCGTAGCGCGGAAATCGCCGAACCACTCGCGCTCGGCCAGAATGCCGCTCTGTCGCCCATAGACGAATGACGGGTTGCTCGAAAATGTGAAGGCTTTGCTCACCCGGTAATCAAACGCCGACGCCAGTTGAATCAACGCCCGGTTGATATTGCCCGACGTAATGGTACCATCAGCGGCAAACCGATACCGAAACACGTGTTCCGGTTCCGCGTTTTTTACAATCAGGGCCGAATCGGCCCCGCTGGAATCTGCTGCGCTGGAATCGACCTGCACAATAATTTTCGTGCTATCGGGCAGCGAGGGCCGCAACGGATCGGGCTGTTCCACGATTTGAGCAAAAACGGGACTTGTTAGTAGGAGGAAACGGAGTAGAATCGGTAAAAAAAGAATACGCATAAGCAAAAAGCGGGCTTTCGCCCGCCCAGATAACTTGATTGTACTTTAGAGCGGTATTGTAGCCCGGACACTCTTGTCCGGTAGCCGTAAGGCTAAAATCGCATTACTGTGTTAGCCATTCGGCTACCGGACCGGGAGGTCCGGGCTACAGAACCGCTCGAGAGCAAAAAAAATACTACGCGCTATGCAGGAATTCCATAATATCGCCGTCCTGTACGATATATTCTTTGCCTTCTACAGCCAGTTTACCCGCTTCACGGACGGCTGCTTCGGTCTTGAACTGTGTAAAATCGGGGAGTTTCATGACCTGCGCCCGGATGAATTTGCGCTCAAAATCGGAGTGAATCACGCCCGCGGCTTGCGGAGCTTTCCAGCCCCGATGGATGGTCCAGGCCCGTACTTCTTTTACGCCCGCTGTGAAGTACGTAATCAGCCCCAGCAGCCGGTACGACGCCTTGATAAGCTGGCTCAAACCCGACTCAGTCAGGCCGTATTCGCCCAGAAACAGTTCGCGCTCGTCGAGGTCTTCCATCTCGGCAATCTGCGCTTCAATACCCGCGCTGATGATGATGACTTCGGCCCCTTCGTCCTTCACGGCTTCGCGCAGCGTATCGGAATAGGCGTTGCCGTTGGGCAGACTGCCTTCGTCCACGTTGGCTACGTAGATAACGGGTTTTACGGTCAGCAGGTCAATATCGCCGATGGCGGCCTCCTGTTCTTCGGGCGTAACATCAACGGTACGGGCACTTTTACCGGCTTCGAGCGCGGTTTTGTAGCGTTTCAGGGTATCGAGTTCGGCTTTGGCTTTGGCGTCTCCGGCGCGGGCACCTTTTTCGGTCCGCTGAATTTTTTTATCGACCGAATCGAGGTCTTTCAACTGCAATTCGGCGTCGATGATTTCCTTGTCCGATACCGGATTGACCTGCCCTTCGACGTGCACGATATTGTCATCGTCGAAGCAGCGAACGACGTGTACAATGGCGTCGACCTCCCGGATGTTGGCCAGAAACTTATTGCCCAGCCCCGCGCCCTGACTCGCGCCTTTGACCAGCCCGGCAATATCGACAAACTCGATAATGGTCGGTACCACGCGCTGCGGCTTTACCAGACTTTCGAGGGTGTCGAGCCGCTCGTCGGGTACGGTTACGACGCCAACGTTGGGTTCTATGGTGCAGAACGGATAGTTGGCTGCTTCGGCCTTGCCGCTCGAAATAGCGTTAAACAGCGTCGATTTACCTACGTTTGGCAAACCGACAATACCACATTGTAATCCCATAACTAATTTTGAATGAGCGAATTATTGACGGTCCGGCGTTCCGGTGAGTGAATAAACCAATACGTTGACACGGGGTAGCGGTCAGACTTTTGGCTTACCAAGCTTTATTTTCCGCAAATTTACGCTAAAAAACGCCCATGACCTTTTTTAATCGACTGCTGGCAATTCTACTGATGGCCTGTTTGCTCGGTGCCTGCTCCACAACAACTGTTTATATTGTGCGCCACGGAGAAAAAGTGGCCGATACCGACTCGACCGATCTCAGCCCGGCGGGTAAACAACGTGCCCTGGCCCTTGCCGATACGCTGGCGCGGCGCGGTATCGACTCTGTTTTCTCGACGCCCTACCGCCGAACCCGTCAAACTGCCCAACCCCTGGCCGACCGGCTGAGTCTGCCCGTTGTACCGTACCAAAAAATCGCGGCTGTTGTGAGCCGGGTGGGGGAGATGCGCAACAAGACCGCGCTGGTCGTGGGGCACAGCAATACCATTCTCGATATTGCCAAAGGTCTGGGTACGAACCCAACAAAGCAGCGCATCGAGCCGGACGATTACGCTAATTTGCTGGTAGTGCGCATCCGGCGCGGGCCGTTCACTAAGTCTGTGACCCTTGCCGAAAAAACGTATGGCGTTCAAACCGCTCCCTGAGTAGCTTTGGTAAATTCTTATCTACCAATAACAGAAATAGTATACGAGAGTAGTAAAGAAAGCCAGCTACCCTTCCGTATATTTATCCATAACCCCCTTGACTATCAACTATATGATTAAGAATACGTTATTTCTTCTGGTACTCATTCTCAGTGCCTGTTCGGGTTGCCGACATACCCTACCCGATACGTACAAAGGCCGTCAGGTAGCGGTGGGTAGTGGGGGCGGTTTTACGGGTATGACTACAACGTATTACCTGCTCGAAAATGGAAAACTGTTCCGTAAAACCAACCGCGACACGACGTACACAGTACTCGATAAGATAAAGGCAACCCAGCGAAAGCAACTGTTCAGCGCAGTATTGGATACCTGCCAGATCAAAACGACGCCCTATAACCAGCCCGGCAACGTGTCACGTTTTGTCGTGTTCCAGAACGGCGACGAGACCCATCGCGTAACGTGGGCCACTGGCGACACGGCAGTACCCGCCAGCTACCCGAAATTTTATCAGTCCTTCATGTCCATGCTGCCAGCCCCGGACCAGCGTAACTAACTCCAGCTATGAAAACACCTTTTCTCTTCTTTGCCCTGCTGACAGCACAGGCCGTACTGGCCCAGCAACCCAACGCCGGGTTTGACCGTAAACAAAAAACGACGAATCCCGTGCCGGGTCTGGCACAGCGATTGGGAGCCGAGGTAATTCCGACACCCAAAAATCAGACGGGCCAGCAAACGCTGCTGACTACCGGACGAAGCCGCCCGTCGGTGAGTCCATTACGGCTGCGGGTGGTGCGCGATACGGCTACGGGTCTGCCCATTTTTATTGAACGAACGGGCATCAAATCTACTTCGGCTAAACCGTCCGGGGCGCGGCTGTCGGCGGCAGCGGCAACATCGGCGGCTTTTGGGTTCCTGAACGAGGTGCGGAGTCTGCTGCAACTCGATAACCCAGAAGCGAACTTCACCGTATCGCGCACGGATACCGACGAACTGGGGCAAACTCACGTGCGGCTGACGCAGACGTACCGGGGTGTGCCGGTGCTGGGCCGCGAACTTGTGGCGCACCTGACCTGCTCCGATGTAACGGTGCTGAACGGCCACTACGAACCCGTTCACACTGAGCTATCGACCCAGCCGAAGCTGGCCTTGACCGAAGCCGCCAAACTGGCCCTGACCGACGTGCGGCAGGCGGTGCGCATCCGGTCATTTGGCGATAACATTCTGAATATGCAGCAGACCGAAGGCGAGTTGTGCGTGTTCCCGATGGCCGACGGGCTGCGGCTGGCCTGGCAACTGACGGTCCGGCCTAACCTGCGCGACCGCTGGGAGTACGTCATTGACGCGCAAACTGGTGCCGTGCTGGACAAATACGATCATACCTGCTCGTTTGTAAAGCCGCTCATTGCAATGGAAAACCCGCCGGGCGAAGCCGAAAAAACGCGTGCCGACATAACTGGAACGGCTACGGGCCGCGACTTGAACGGCGTTACGCGAACGATTCAGACATACCAGCAGGGCGGTACCAGTTATCTCATCGATACCTCGCGTCCTATGTTCAATGCGCAGAAATCGACCCTGCCCACAGATCCGGTGGGGGCCATCTGGACGGTAGATGGGCAGAAAACCTTTGGGGATAAACAGAAAATTTTTCAGGTTACGTCAGCCAATAATGCAGACTGGTCACCAACGGCCGTTTCGGCGCATTACAACGCGGGTATTGCCTATGATTACTACCGTACCACCTTTGCCCGGAACGCACTCAACGGCAGTGGCGGCTCCATAATTTCGATGATCAATGCCGTGGAGGACGACGGCTCCGAACTCGACAATGCGTACTGGAACGGTAAGATTATGTCGTATGGCAATGGTAAACTGCTGAAGCCGCTGGCCGGTGCTCTCGATGTGGCGGGCCACGAAATGACGCACGGCGTGATTCAGAATACGGCCAATCTGCAATACAAAAATCAGTCGGGAGCCATTAACGAGTCAATGGCCGACGTATTTGCCGTACTCATCGACCGCAAAAACTGGACGCTGGGCGAAGACATTGCCCGGCCCAACATCCTGCCGTCCGGTGCCCTGCGCGACCTTGCAAACCCCAATCAGGGTGGCCAGCGCGCCGACCCGAACGGCTACCAGCCCGCCACGATGGCGCAGTACGACAACACCACCGATGACAACGGGGGCGTCCACATCAACAGCGGAATCCCCAACTTCGCGTTCTATAAATTTGCCACTGTGGTGGGCCGTGAGAAAGCCGAAAAAGTCTATTACCGCGCCCTGACCACCTACCTCACCCGAACCTCGCAGTTTGTTGACCTGCGGCTGGCCGTTATCAAAGCCGCCAGCGATTTGTTTGGTACGCCCGGCGCGGAGGTAACGGCGGCTCAGAATGCGTTTACCGCCGTTGGGATTCTGGACGGGGGGCAGACCACGCCCGGCAAACAACCCGACGTGCCGGTAGCAACCGGACAGGATTTGATTTTACTGACCGATGCTGGCTCGAATAAACTGTACTCAACCATTGTAGGTGCGACATCCCCGAGATTCGACCAGAAAACCACGACCGGGCTGCGCCACCGCCCCAGCGTTACTGACGACGGAAAAACGGCCTATTACGTCTCGACCGACAAGCGCATACGGGCCGTAAACCTAACCGGTACGCCCACTGAAACCGTCATTTCGGACGAGACCAGATGGGACAACGTAGCTATCTCAAAAGATGGTACTAAACTGGCCGCCCTCACTGCCGATCAGGACGGCGTTATTTATGTGTACAGTTACGCCAAAAAGAAATGGGCGCAGTTTAAACTCTATAACCCGACGTATACCCAGGGTGTGGAAACCGGCGACGTGAAATATGCCGATTCCTTTGAGTGGGATTTCACGGGCGAAAACATCGTCTACGACGCTTACAACGAAATTCGCGGCAATACCGGCAAAGCCATTGACTACTGGGACGTAGGGTTTATCAACGTCTGGAGCAACCGCACCAGTGACTTTTCGCGCGGTAATATCGAAAAACTGTTCAGCGATCTAAGCGACGGCGAAAGCATTGGTAATCCGTCGTATTCGCGCAACTCGCCCGACGTGCTGGCCTTCGACTACATAAATGATACCGACAATACTTATTACGTGATTGCGGTAGATTTGAGCAAACCGAATGATAACCTGAAAGGCGTCTATAAAAATAATACGCTGGGTTTCCCGAGTTATTCGCGCTTAGACAATAGATTGGTATTCAGTACCCAATCGGGTAACAGCGAGAACGTATCGGTCATTGGACTGGCTACCGATAAGCTAACGCCTGTGGGTACTGCTACGGTGCTGTACGAGGGGGCGAAGTGGCCGGTGTGGTACTCCCAAACGGCCCGGACACTACCCAGCAAAACCACGCAGACGCTTACTTTCGATGCCATTGCCGACCGCTATACCGACCAGGGTAATCTGACTCTGCGGGCTACGGCCTCGTCTGGATTGCCGGTGCGGTTTCAGGTAATGAGTGGCCCCGCGAGTCTGACTGTCGGCAATATTATGGTTTTTAACAGTACGGGGAAGGTAACGGTACGGGCTTTTCAGGATGGCAACACCCAGTTTTATGAAGCTACCACCGCTGACAATTCGTTCAACGTGCTGGCCGTGCTGGGGCTGGAACCCGCCTGGTCTGACGCGCTGTCGGTTTATCCAAACCCGGTGCAACAGACTCTCGTGGTTGAACTGCCCGCCACCGAAACGCTGGAGCAACTCTCGCTTAAAAGCCTGACCGGAGCCACCCTACTCCAGCCCGATTTACGCCCCCGGCAGCGCACCGCCACCCTCGATCTGAGTAACCTGCCCAAAGGCATGTACCTCCTCCGTATCCAAACCCCCAGCGGTACAGCCCACCGGAAAGTGGTGAAGGAATGATTTTTTGCTGACGCGGGGGACCACTCCCGCGTCAAACCCCCATGATTAATATACCGCTTTGTACGCTACAGCGTCGATGACGATTTTGGCGATGATTTCGCGCATGATTTCCGAGGTGCCGCCCGCAATAGTGCCCACCCGAACGTCGCGGTAAGCGCGGGCAATGGGGTAGTCTTCGATGTAGCCGTAGCCGCCGAAAAATTGCAGACACGTATCGACTACTCGCTTCTGCATTTCGGCGGTGGCCAGCTTCACCATCGAACATTCTTTCACGACTACTTCGCCCTGTGTAAATAGCCAGCCGGTATGATACACAAACTGCCGCGCCATCTCGATTTCGGTGGCCACATCGGCGATTTTATGGCGTATGGCCTGAAATTTGCCGATCTTTTTGCCGAAGGCTTCGCGTTCGTTGAGGTAGCTTAGTGTCCAGTCGAGGGCGAGTTGCGCACCCGATACGGCCATGATACCCGCCACCAGCCGCTCCAGCTGCAGACTTTCCATGAGGTAGTAAAAGCCCCGGTTCTCCTGCCCGATGAGATTGGCTACCGGTACCCGCACGTCATCAAAGCGAATCTCGGCGGTGTCGGAACTGTGCCAGCCAATCTTGTTGAGTTTGGTGCGGGTAATGCCCGGACTGTCCAGGTCGACCACCAGCAGGCTGATCCCTGCGTCGGGGCGGGGGGCGTTGGGGTCGGTGCGGACTACGAGCGTCACGAAATCGCCGTAGGTGCCGTTGCTGATAAACGTTTTGGCCCCGTTCACGATGAAAGCGTCTCCCTCGTCAGTGCGCGTGGCCGTGGTGCGGATAGCCGATACGTCGGAGCCGGTGTCAGGTTCGGTAATGGCGAGAGCGGCCACTTTTTCGCCCGCGATGGCCGGGCGCAGGTAGCGATTTTTCAGGTCATCGGACCCGGCTTTGGCAATGTGATTCACGGCCATGTACTCATGTACGCTCACAGCGGTGGCAAAGCCGCCCATCCCACAGCGGGCCAGCTCTTCCAGAAACACGACCGAGTACCAGAAATCGGCATCGACCCCGCCGTACGTTTCGGAAAACGGCAGGCCGAGGTAACCCAGTTCGCCCATGCGCTGAAAGATGGATACGGGGATTCGGCGGGCGGTTTCCCAGGCGTCGGTATTTGGCACCACTTCAGTGTCGATAAACTGCCGGACGCTCTGCCGGAAAAGATGGTGTTCGTCGCGGAAATAAAGCGAGGGTCGATTCATACTTGTGATGAAGAATGGGTAGTTTGTAAAAGAAAAATGTCACCCGCTGACTGAGACGGGCAGGTTTCTGGCTCAGCTACCCATTGAACTTGGTATTGGCTAAGTAATCCTCAAAAATAGTCAAAATGTAGGGTTGCCGTCTGTTCCCGTTGGGTAATATGGAAACGGCACCCACGAAACATTTTGATGGCAACAGCGTTAACCGGACGATTCACCATTTTCTAATTTTATGTTTTTGTCGTATTTACGCAGTTCCGCTTTTTGTATTGTATTGCTCAGTACTATCTGTTTGTCAGGTGCTTCGGCCCAGCAGCGCTTTAGTGCAGGCCCTCGCATTGGCTTGAATTTGTCCAAATTTGGGGGCGACGTGCGAACCAACAAGTTTCATCCCGGCCTGTCGGCGGGTGCATTTCTGATGTACAGTTCGCTAAATCATTTTGGTATTTCGGCTGACGTCCTGTACAGCCAGCAGGGGGCGGCTTTTCGGAATCCGGACGGGACCAATCTAAACTACAACCAGCGCATCAATTATCTGGAAGTTCCGGTAGCCCTGCGTTATTTCCTGACCCTGGCAGGCAATTTCCGACCCAACGTTTATTTTGGCCCGTCGATAGGCTTCCGGCTGAACGCTAAAAATAATCTGGTACCCGCTCCCAACAACGAAAACACCCAGTCATTCAACGCGGCTAATCTGGGTTTGCTGGCTGGTTTCCAGCTCAACTGGAAAGCCTTTGGCGACCGGCAGCGGTTCCTGATTGACGCCCGGTATACGTATGGACTTACCGACATTACGGCGGTGCCTATCGTGGGGGGGCTGGGTAATCAGAAGATTAATAACTCGGCCATAACGCTTTCGCTGGGCTACGGCTTCGGCGTAGGACCGGAATTTCGCAGTCGCTATCGGAAGTAGGTCGTATCGCCCACGTCCGGTACCGCTACTTGCGGCTGGTCGGACAAGAGTGTCCGACCTACTGGTTATCTTTGAAGCTAAATCTGCTTCAAAGACGATATGACCACCCACTGCCGGTCTCTGCTTACCCTTCTTGTTTCTTTTTCTCTGACGGCCACTGCGGTTGCGCAGACACTACCCGCTTTTCTGCAACTGAGCGAACGCCAGAATCAATGGGCCGACTCGGTTTTTACCAGTCTTACGCCCGACGAACGCATTAGTCAGTTGATTATGGTGGCGGGATACTCCAACCGGGGCCGGGCTAGCTACGAAGACTCGCTCGTGACCCTTGTGCGCACCAACAAACTCGGCGGGGTAGTTTTTTTTCAGGGTGGCCCCATCCGCCAGGCTAAAATTACGAACCGATTGCAGGCTCTCTCGTCGGTTCCGTTGCTGATTGCGATGGATGCCGAATGGGGGCTGGCCATGCGCTTAGACAGTACGGTTCGTTATCCGTACCAGATGACGCTCGGAGCCATGCAGGGACCGGGCAGCGATTCGCTCATTTACCGGATGGGGGTTAACCTGGCTAAACAGGCGCGTCGGTTGGGCGTTCACGTCAACTTCGCGCCTACCGCCGACGTCAACAACAACCCCAACAACCCGGTCATCAACTTCCGGTCGTTCGGCGAGAACAAGTACGATGTGGCCCGCAAAGCCCTGGCTTACATGCGCGGGATGCAGGATAATCGCCTGATGACCAGCATTAAGCATTTTCCAGGCCACGGCGATACCGGCACCGACTCGCACTACGATTTACCACTGATTCCCAAAACCCGAGCTCAGCTCGATTCGCTTGAACTCTATCCGTTCCGGCAACTCATAAACGCCGGGGCAGCGGGCGTGATGGTGGCGCACCTGAGCATTCCTGCTCTGGACAGCACCCGGAATCGACCCTCTACGCTCTCGCCCAGTATCGTGACCAATCTGCTCAAAGATGAACTGGGGTTTCGGGGGCTTACGTTTTCGGATGCCATGAACATGAAGGGCGTCACGAAATACTTTCCGGCGGGTCAGGCCGATCAGTTGGGTATCGAAGCGGGCATCGATGTGCTGGAGTTTACCGAAGACGTACCGGCAGCTATCGCGCTCATCAAAAAATCTATTGCAGACGGGCGTATCTCGCAGGAAAGCATCGATCAACGGTGCCGGAAAGTATTGCGGGCCAAAGCCTGGGTGGGTCTGGATACCTACAAACCCATCGTGCTGGATAACCTGGTGCGTGACCTGAACCCCGTGCAGGATGTGCTGCTGAACCGCCAGCTTACCGAAGCCAGCCTGACCGTTCTCAAGAATGATAAAAATATCCTGCCGTTGCAGGGCCTGGATACCCTGCGGATTGCCACGGTGGCGGTAGAAAGCGATACCGTTACGGCGTTCCAGAATATGGCTGGAAACTACGCGCCTATGTCGCACTTCACCATTTCGTCGCGCTCGTCCGAGGCCGACATGGCCCGGCTCCGCGACTCGCTTCAGAACTATAATTTGCTGCTGGTAGATGTACATCTGGCTAATATCCGGCCCCGCCGGTACGGACTGCAACCCAAAACGGCCGAACTGGTCAGTGAACTGGTGGCCACCGGCAAAGCCGTTGTGACGGTGTTTGGTAACGCCTATTCTCTGGACTTACTGACCTTTCCGAACGATACCGTTAGGCCCGACCGTAGTATCGAAAATGCGCGGGCCATTGTAATGCCGTATCAGCTTACCAACTACACCGAAGAGCTGTCGGCGCAGTTGATTTTTGGGGCTATTGGCGCATCGGGAAAGCTGCCCGTAACGGTCAATCAGCGGTTTCGCTACGGTGACGGGATTTCTGTACAGCCCGTTGGCCGGATGAAATACACCATTCCTGAAGAGGTAGGCATCGACGGTACGTTTCTGGCGCAGCGGGTCGATTCGCTCGTGAACGAGGGGCTGAGTCAGAAAGCGTTTCCGGGCTGTGTGGTGCAGATGGTAAAGGACGGCAAGGTGATCTTCCGCAAAGCCTACGGTACACATACCTACAACGACATTGTGGCTAAAACGTCGGGCATTGCTACACCCCAGCCCACGCAGTTGAGCGATCTGTTCGATATGGCGTCGGTCACAAAGGTCAGCACCTCCACGCCCGCGCTGATGAAACTCGTGGACGAAGGCAAGTTCGATCTCGACACCACAATGGCGACGTACCTGCCGTTCCTGAAAAAATCGAATAAGGCCAAACTTATCTGGCGCGACGTGCTGACGCATCAGGCCCAGCTCAAAGCCTGGATTCCGTTCTGGAAAGACACGAAGAATCCCGACGGTACCTTCAAGCCCAGAACGTTCAAGTTCGTACGCTCGGCCCGTTTCCCTATCGAAGTGACCGACAGTCTGTACCTGTTCAAAAATTACTCAAAAACGATCTATCAGCAGATCAAAGACTCGCCGTTGAACGCCAAGAAAGAATATGTCTATTCTGATTTGTCGTTCATCATGTATCCGCTGGTGGTCAAAAATATTACGGGTGAGGATTTCGAGCCGTTCCTGGGCAAGACGTTTTACGAGCCGCTCGGTGCCGGAACCCTGACGTTTAATCCACGCCGGTACTATCCGCTCAGCCGCCTTGTGCCGACGGAATATGATTCGCTGTTTCGCCACACGCTCATCTGGGGGCGCGTCCACGACGAAGGCGCGGCCATGCTCAACGGGCTGTCGGGTCACGCGGGGCTGTTTGGGTCGGCCAACGATCTGATGAAGATGGTGGAGATGTACCGGCGCGGGGGCGAGTACGGTGGAAAGCGGTATATCTCGGCGAAAACGATGGCTGAATTTACGCGCTACCAGTTTCCCGAACTCGGCAACCGGCGCGGGCTGGGCTTCGACAAACCGTCATTCGCCTATACCGGCAACGCGCCCCGCTCGGCAACCCCGTCGAGTTTCGGGCATTCGGGTTTTACGGGTACGTTCATCTGGGTTGATCCTGACCCAAAATACAATCTATCGTATGTGTTTCTGAGCAACCGCGTCTATCCCACTCGTGAGAACAACCGCATCAGCACCCTGAACACACGCACCAATGTAGTAGAAGCGTTGTATCAGGCCATTGACCGCAGTAGAAAATGAAGAACGCCGTTGGCTGAAGCCAACGGCAACTTATTGGTCAGCGTACCTTGATCAACTATACAGACGAGACAACGATGTTACCCAACCAATTACCAACCAAATCAATCAATACATGAAACAAACTGCCTTTACCCTGCTAACAAGCCTGCTGCTCAGCACCGCTATCTCCGCCCAGGCCCAGAACACAACCTTAAAAGCCGTATGGGAAACGGATACAACACTGCTCCGAACCCCCGAATGCGTCTTGCTCGATCCGGCAACGAATATGCTGTACGTAGCCTGTATTAACGGAAATCCCGAATTGGGAAATAAGAGCAGCTACATCGCCAAAGTCGGTCAGGACGGAAAGGTGATTAAGCTGAAGTTTACGGAGGGTCTCAACTCGACCAAAGGCATGGGCATTTTAGGCAACAAGCTATACGTTACCGAGATGAATCAGGTAGCAGAAATAGCCCTGGCTACCGGAAAAATAATCAACCGTTACCCAATTGAGGGAGCCAAGTTTCTCAATGATATTGCTGTAGACGCCAAAAAAGGCATTGTGTACGTCACGGATTCGGGCGACAGCAAAATCTGGTCGATCAGTAACGGAAATACGAAGCTTGTCCTGGCGGGAGCACCACTCAAGGGACCCAACGGCCTTTTGTTTGAAGACAACCAACTGCTGATTGGCAACGGCGATGGCTCTCTGCTGACGATGAATCCAACGACCAAAACCATAGGTACCGTGGCCAAGGGAATGGGCGGGATTGATGGTATTGTGGCGTTGGGAAGCAAGAGCTATATGGTTACCGAATGGGGTGGCAAAATCTGGCTTGTCCACCCCGACGGCTCAACCGAACTGAAATCTGATACGTCGGCAGAGAAGATCAACTCGGCAGATATTGGCTATAATCCAGCCACCCAAATGCTGTTTGTACCCACCTTTTTCCACAACACCGTAAAAGCCTATTCGCTCAAGTAGGTCAGACGTGTAAAGAGATTCACTGATCGGCTTCGCGGTCGGCGCGGATTTCGGGCAGGGTGTCGGGGTCGATGAAGCCGTTGGCGGCTGCGTGTTCGGCGGCTGCTACGGTGTCGGCCACAAGCAGCATCGGTACGTTGTGGGCGTCGGTGATGCGGATGAGTTCGCGTACTGATGCGTCGCGCGTTTCGGGCGTCACGTCACGGATGTAGATGGCCCGGATGCGGTCGGGGCTCTCGCGGACTACCTGCGCGTAGATTTCGGGGTCCTGCTGACCGCTGTCGCCGAGGAGGATGAACGCCAGACTGGGATTCACGTCCAGCACCTTCCGAATCATGGCGAGTTTATGAATGTGGTGTCCTTCGGACGAGAACGTCTCCCGGTTCAGCCCAAAATTGCGCAGTAAAATCGGCCCTTTCGGAATGCCCTGAATCCGGAAAAAATCGATCAGCAAATCATACAGATTCCAGGGGCTGCTCGATACGTAGTAAATGGGATTGAACAGTGTCGTGACGGGACCGCTTTGCAACGCCCGGTAAAAAGCCGCTACGCCGGCAAACGGCAACCGGGTGTAGGCATTGCCCAGAAACGTGAGTCGGGCGGTTTGCAGTAAACTCGTGGCTCCAGTCACCAGCACCGTATCGTCAATGTCCGAAATAACCCCAAACTGACTGAACAACGGCGATACCATCAGATACCCATCATTCACCACCGGCTCGCCCGTGTCAGGTTGCACGATGCCATCAAGCGCGTACCGTACCGGAAACCATACCCGACCGGGCGGCAGGTTCTGGGGCGGGTGAATGGTCAGATCAAAATAGCCTTCTTTGTCGGTTACGGTCGTATGCGTTTCGCCAAATGCGTCGATGCGGACCGTTACGCCGGGTACTTCGTCGCTCTCGAAACGCTGGTAGGTAGCCAGCAGATTATGCCAGAAGGTATCCTGGTCGGAGGGCGTAGACAAATCTCGCTCGCGCAAAACCCTGCCTTTGAGCCAGATACTGCCGGGTTCATTTGCCTGGGCTGGTCCTCCAAATCCCCGGTAATAGACAATCCGGTAGGGTTCATTTTTGCCGAGTCGACCGAAGAGCCGGTTTTTTAGCGCGTCGAAGCGGGATTCAGGCAGGTTGGGTTGTGTATTCATACGTTACTAAGGGCGCGTTCGTAGTCGTCCCATTCGTCAATGTCAGTAAGTTCGTCAAGCTGCTCAAACGTCAGGTTGTGTTGCAGAATGGCAAGTTCGGTAAGCTGGCGCAGTTCGGGCTGGCTCCAGGGCATATCGGTAAACAGAAAATCGTGTGGTTCTTTCATACCGAGCAGGTAGTACCCGCCGTCGGTGGCCGGGCCAATCACGATGTCGGCCTCATCGAGGGCGTCGAATGCCCGCCGGATATGGTCGGGCGTGATGGCGAGGCAATCGCTGCCAATGACAACGGCCCGGTTGGCTCCGGCATCGAACCGCTCCCGAAAAGCGTTGAGCATGCGCTGGCCGAGGTCGTTGCCGGTTTGCAGGTGCTTGTCGTAGTTGTTCCAGCCATCATCGGGATTTACAAAATCGCCGTAATACACTACGCGGTGCTGGGAGAGTTGGGCCACCGTGTCCTGCGTATGGCGTAGCAGGTGCTGATAGACCTGCACCGCGCGGTCGTTGCCAACGGTGCGGGCAATGCGGGTTTTGACGGTACCGGCAATGGGGTTTTTAACGAAGATAATCAGGTGTTGGTCGGTCATGCGTTACCTTTGTGGCTTGATTAGGAGAGAAACTATGCAGAAGCAAATTGTTTATAGCGAAAAGGCCCCGGCAGCCATCGGACCGTATAGTCAGGCGGTTTTTGTCGATGCTGCATCGGCCAAAGGAACACTGTACGTATCGGGACAGATAGCCGCCGAACTGGCTACGCAGGGCGATATCAGGGCCGAGACGCGCAAAGTAATGGAAAACATTGGTGCCATTCTCGAAGCGGCTGGTATGGACTACACTAACATCGTAAAAGCCAGTATCTTCGTAAAAGACATGAATAATTTTGCGGCTATCAATGAAATCTACGGCGCATTCTTCCTGCTGAACCCGCCCGCCCGTGAAACGGTTGAAGTAGCCCGACTACCCAAAGACGTAAACGTCGAAATCTCAGTTATAGCTGTTATCTAATGAGTGAATTGTGAATGAGCGATTGAGTGAATATTGCTGACTCTGCCCCTCACAGCGTCAGCAATATTCACTCCGCTTCGGCGTACCGATTCGCTCATTCACTCATTCACAATTAAAACTCCCATGAGTCAACAAATTCGCGTTCGGTTCGCGCCCAGTCCTACGGGACCGCTTCACATTGGTGGTGTGCGTACCGCGCTGTATAATTACCTGTTTGCCCGCAAGATGGGCGGTAAAATGCTTTTGCGTATCGAAGACACTGACCAGAATCGGTTTGTGCCGGGTGCCGAAGAATACATCATCGAGGCTCTGCGCTGGGCCGGTATCAATATTGACGAAGGGCAGGGCGTGGGCGGTCCCGATGGCCCGTACCGGCAGTCGGAACGACGCGCTATTTACCAGAAAGAAGCCCAGCGACTCGTTGACGAAGGCAAAGCCTACTACGCCTTCGACACCGCCGATGAACTGGACGCCATGCGGCAGCGGCTCGAAGCAGCCAACGCACCAGCCGCGCAGTACAACGCTATTACGCGCACCCAGATGCGCAACTCGCTGACCCTGAAGCCTGACGAGGTTCGTGCTCGTATTGACGCGGGCGAGCCGCACGTAATTCGACTCAAAACCCCGCGCAAGGAAGAGGTCAGGCTGCACGACATTATCCGGGGTTGGGTAAACGTGCATTCGTCAGCCATCGACGATAAAGTTTTGCTAAAATCCGACGGGTTGCCAACGTATCATCTGGCCAACATCGTGGATGACCATCTGATGAATATCACCCACGTAATTCGGGGCGAAGAGTGGCTGCCGTCGGCACCGCTGCACGTGCTGTTGTACCGCTATCTGGGTTGGGAGGACACCATGCCGCAGTTTGCGCACCTGCCGCTGCTGCTCAAACCTGAAGGGAACGGCAAGCTCAGCAAGCGCGACGCCGACCTCGGTGGTTTTCCGATTTTCCCGCTTGAGTGGACTGATCCCGCCACGGGCGTAGTGGCAAAGGGTTTTCGTGAAGAAGGCTACCTGCCCGAAGCGACGGTTAATTTTCTGGCTCTGCTGGGCTGGAACCCCGGTACCGAGCAGGAGTTGTTTTCGATGGATGAACTAATTACTACGTTCGATCTGGCGCAGGTTCACAAAGCCGGGGCGCGGTTCGATATTCAGAAGGCGCAGTGGTTCAACCACCAGTACATTCGCGAGCGGCCCGATGCTGAACTGGCCCCCGCCGTGCAGCAACAGGCCGAAGCCGCCGGGTACGACTGCCCACCCGAAAAAGCTGAGAAAATTGTGTCATTGCTGAAAGGCCGCGTGAATTTTGCCCGCGAGATTTTCGGGGAAGCCAGCACCATCTTCAACGCGCCTGCCACCTACGACGAAAGCATCGTAGCGGCCAAGTGGAATGATGATGCCAAAACCGCCGTAACCGCTTTTAGAGACGCATTGCAGGGATACGAGGGACCGTTCATGGCCGATAACATCAAACACCTCCTGGCCGATACCATGACGCAGGCGGGCATTAAGCAGGGCAAAATCATGCAGGCCATGCGCCTGGCCCTGACCGGCACCGGCACCGGCCCTGACCTGATGCTGACTATGGAAATAATTGGCAGGGATGAGACGGTAGGGCGGTTGGCGTCGACATTAACGACTTTATGAAAAAACGCGAATGCTACTGATCGTCACAGATTCTGGAAGAATATCTGCGAAAATCAGCAACATCTGTGTCATCTGCGTACCATTTTAGTTATACCAACATGGCAAAGAAAAAAACGAACCCCGACGAAAACGAAAAGCCCCGCGTTCACAAAGAACTTGAAGGCTTCGATATTCAAATCAACTCATTCGGCGAAATCACGACGAGTTTTGATATTGATAAGATCAATCAGTTTTTGAATCGCACCGTCGATGACAAGAAACTACGGCACCGCACTGACCTGAACCTCAAAGGCGATCCCGAACCCGACGAGGCAGACATGGATACCGACGGGCAAAAACCGTTCGACGATGCTGCCAACAACCTCCCCGGCGATGTAAACTGATAGAGTAGCGCGGCTGGAAAGCCGCGCTACTCCGTTATAACACCTGCCGGTACGCCATGATTTGGGCGAAGGAGAGTTTATAGCGTAGTGTAAGACCCCCATAGACGGCCCCGCCAATGATGATTTGGGCAGCAGTATGGATTGGCCCTTCGTAGCCGAACAGTAGTTTATAAAGGGCTACGGTACCTACCATAATCAGGCAGAAAAGAACGGGCCTGGCCAGGTTTTCGAGGAATGTCCGGAAGAAATTGCCGATGAGCGACTGTACAATCATGAAGTTGGCCATGGTATTCAAAAACGTAGCCACCAGAAACGCCACGGCCACGCCCGTTGTGCCGTAATAAAGGCCGCCTACGTAGATCAGAGGTACTTTCACCAATATAGTGCCCACGTTGAGGTAGAACAGCAGGTTGGGCTTCCCTTTCGTAAACGCCAGGGTAAAGAGCGGGTGGCTCATGCAGAAAAAGACGCTCACAAACACAAAAATCTGGATCAGATGAACCGTCTCGCCCCAGCCCGGTCCGTAGAACAGGGGTACCACACTATTGGCGGTAATGAATAGCCCGGCCAGTAACGGAAAATTGCAGTAGCTGATGAAATCCAGAATCTTGAGGTACGAGTTTTTCAGACTCTCGTTACTCTCCTTCATTTTGGCCAGCAGCGGATACGCTACCTGCAAAATAATGGGGTTTAACTTATTGATTGGAAAAACAGCCAGTTGATACGCCAGGGTATAAAAGCCCAGTTGCGTGACACCCAGTAATTTGCCGATGAGAATTGCGTCGATGTTGAGCTGAATAAAACCCAGGATCCCGTCGCCGAGGTTATAGACCCCGAAGCGCAGGTGTTCTTTAATATCGGCTATCGAAAAGGCGAGCATAGGCCGGAATAAGGCCCGCCCTGCCACCATCTGCCCCGCCGACCGCACCACCTGTCCTACCAGTGCTCCCACCACCAATGACAGTTCGCGGTAGTTGTTATAGGCCAGCACGAGTGTAACGGTAACAGCCACTATGCTGCCCACAATATCAATCTGCGCTACTGATCGGAACCGCAGTTCTTTCTCCATCAGAAATAGGTAAATCTGGCCGAAATACACCACTACAAAGTAAAACGAGGCAATATGAAGCAGTCGCTCCAAGCGGGGTTCTTTGTAAAAAGCAACGATGTAGGGTGTACTGAGATAGACCAGTACAAACATCAGCAGCCCCACCAGCATATTCAGGAAGTACAGCGTTGAAAGTACTTTGCGGTCGCTTTCCTGCTTATAGATGATCGAGTTGGAGAAACCCAGATTGGCGAAGACACCAAAAAAGCCAATGACCAGATTGCTGACACTGACCACCCCAAAGTCGGAGGGGTTGAGCAGGCGGGCCAGTACAGCCACCTGCGAAAACTGAAATACCGTCGATATAGTCGTGGCAATGGTAATCCATTTGCCACCGTTCACGGCCTTGCGGGTGTTACTCATCAGAATTCGTTGGCATCAGCGTAGCAGCATGACCTGCCCCGTTTTGATAAAAGGTTTGGCCGGGTCGGTTGGTCCACCGAGCCGGTACGTGATTCGGTACGTATAATTGCCGGGTGGGCATGGGTGTCCGTTGTATGTACCGTTCCAGCGGGTGTTGGGGCTGCTGCTGGCAAAGATAGCGGTACCCCAGCGGTCATAGATGGTGAGATCGAATGAAATTAGTGGATCGAGAAAAATAACCAGATCGTCGTTGAGGCCGTCCTGGTTGGGCGAAAAGGCGTCGGGAATCTGGATGGGGCTGGTGGCGCAGGCCGTACACTGCCGCAGTTGCAGATCGTCAAGGGCCATATCGTTACCGCAGCCGCCCTCGCCCCGGTTGTTGATGAACCGAACCACAACGGTAGCACTCGCCTGCGAAACGCTGAACACGGTAGCGTAGCGTTGCCAGATGGGCGTAGTCGTTTCGGGCAGGTTGCCGAGGTTGATTTCTTGCAGGACCTGCCCCGATGCTGATTCGATCCGCATGGTCAGGTTAGGCTGGATGGTGGGAAAGCACGTATTAGCCCGGAACAGATTCAACGCCCAGACAGACACTTCGTAGGCCGTGTTGGCGCACAAACCTGTTACCGACTGTCGGAAAAACTCACCAGGCCTGGCATCGCCGTTCACAAGCAGCATGTTGCCTCCTACAGTACCGGGTGTATGGTCGCGTGGTACAACATGCCAGGTATTGCCGAAGCACGAACTGTCGAGCGATGTTCGGACGGTATATTCGCCATCGTTGGGACATGCGTAATTGGCGTACCGATAGCTGGTCTGGCCCGCAGGGAGCGGGTCGGCCTGAGCGGATGTGCCAAACGTTTCGTTCAGCACCAGTTGCCCACCTGATTCCGGGCAGGTCTGCGCTGCGGCCACGCAGACAGCAGCCACGTAGCAGACGCCAGGCAGCACAGCATACCTCAGCCAACGCCAGTGCAATCTTCTCGCTATCTTACCCGTAAAAAAAGGCCCAACCATGCCCACGAAACTTGTCCTGACTATTAAACTGATTTGGTGTAAGGGTTTTTTTTGGACTTCGTATCAGGACAGTCGTCACTATTATAGCTGATTAATAGACAATATAACCAAATACGTTACAGCATATTGTTTTTAACTACCTTAATGATCTATATTTGTCGTGTTAGTGGCTGAAATTATGACGATTGCGCGTATTTCCTGTTCCACCTTCACAGATCCAGTCTGGCCATCGGCAATGGCGGCTGTCTGGGCTGACGAGGTAGCTGTATTTCGTTTCTTTCTACCCGACTACTCCACCAATATAGCCCGGCTTTATGCCCTGCTCCAGCCCGAAGAGCAGCAACGCGCCGACCGATACCGGCAAGTGTCTGACCGGCAGCGGCACATAGCCGGACGCGGGCTGTTGCGCATCCTGATGGGTTTGTACCTCAGCCAGCCGCCCGCCGGGGTAGTTATTGATGTTGGCCCCAACCAAAAGCCTGAACTAACCAATCATCCAGACTGGCATATAAACGTAGCCCACGCGGGAAACTGGGTGCTGATTGCCGTAGGACGCGTGCCGGTTGGGATCGACGTGGAAGAATACAAACCTGATTTTCCGGTAGCGTCACTGTTGCCCGTTACGTTCGGCTTAACCGAGCAACAGCATATTCTGGAAAGTGACGATGCCGTTGCGTTGTTTTACCGTTTCTGGACCCGCAAAGAAGCCTTGCTGAAAACTACGGGTTTGGGCGTTGGAGCCGACTTGCCCGCTGTGCCGTGCATGGACGGCAACCATCAGCTATCAGCTAAAAATATTGGGGCTACCAAAGCCGGTTGCTGGACTGTATTGGGATTCAGCCTGCCCGATGGGTCACCGGCAGCGGTGGCGGTGGCCTCGCCCGCTGCATTGCCCCACTGGTATAGTGTCGATACCGAATTTATCCATACTTATTTTCCCGCTGCTTAACTTGCCCACCTTATTTTGTCGGTAACTACCGGCACGTTGGGTAGTACTTACATCTATTATGAGAATTGGTATTGAAGCCCAGCGGCTTTTACGATCCCATCGGCACGGTATGGACATTGTGGCCCTGGAGACCATTGCCGCATTAGCCAGCAATCCACAACATGAGTACGTCGTCTTTGCTAAGCCCGACACCAATCGGCAGGGGTTACCCACTGTTCCTCACGTAAAAATCGTTGAACTACCTGGCGGACCTTATCCGGTTTGGGAGCAATATGCCCTCCCCAAAGCGGCCCGACAATACAACGTCGATATCCTCCACTGTACGGCTAATACGGCCCCACTGCGCTGCCCGGTGCCGCTGGTAGTGACGCTGCACGACATTATCTTTCTGGAAAAGGCCATTGTGGGCGGCAATGCTTACCAGCGATTCGGTAACCTGTACCGACGCTGGAACGTACCCCGTGTTATGGCCACGGCCAGCCGAATTGTAACGGTATCGGATTTCGAACGCCAGCGGATTATTGACCACCTGCATATTGACCCGGACCGCGTCGTGACGGTACATAACGCGGTGAGCCAGCAGTTCCGGGTTATCGATGATGCCGACGCGCTGAGCCGGGTGCGGGTTCAGTATAATTTGCCCGTCGAATTCATTTTTTTCCTGGGAAATACCGACCCCAAAAAGAACGTGCCAAATGTACTCCGGGCGTTACTGCAACTGAAACGGAATGGTCAGTTAACACTGCCGCTGGTTATGTCGAACGTATCAGCCGAGTATGTCAACGCCGTACTGGCCGAGATTGGCGGACAGTCCCTGACCAACGACATTATTCTGAGTGGCTATATTCCAAATACAACGCTGCCGCTGGTGTATAATGCGGCTACGGTATTTTTGTGTCCGTCGCTGCGCGAAAGTTTCGGTCTGCCCATTCTGGAAGCGATGGCCTGCGGAACGCCTGTACTGACGGCCAGCACCTCGGCTATGCCCGAAGTGGCCGGGCATGCGGCTCTGCTCGCCAATCCGGCATCGGTAACAGACATGGCCGATGGAATCCATAAACTCCTGACGCAGGCTGGCCTGCGGGCTGACCTGCGCCGGAGAGGACTGGAGCGGGCTGCCTTCTTTTCCTGGCAAAACACGGCCCGGCGGTTGATAAGCCTGTATGAGGAAATTGTATAAAACGTTGTTATGCAAAAACTGATACTCAAACTATTATACGTTATTGCTGCCGTGAACTACCCCCGGCTTCGGCATGATCTGCGCTACTTCGTGCGTGATAATTACTTTGCCCGAATCAACCAGCTCCGCTTTCTGGGACGAGACTATGGCCGCAAACAGCCGTATAAAGTTATTGAGTACCGGGGTGAATTTGATCAGGAACTGCGGTATGTACTACCCTTCGCCTACTGGCATTTTCTGAACGGGACCCTGAAACAAACTATCGGCTGTACGAACACAAAACCATTCTACTTTTTCAGCCCCAGCCATCTCGAAAAGTATGACAAACGGGTCTGGCAAACGGGATATGGCTACTATGATGTACCAAATATGACCCACAGCCCCACCTTCGATTACTCGAAATGGGCGCGGGTACCATTTCGCGAACACTACCGGAATGACCAGTTCATGTACCTGAAACCAACGCTCGTTATCGCCAATAAATACAACATGGAATGGGATGGACCACCAGTCAATTTTCTGCCTGTCGACGTACTTGGCCAGATTATTACGGCGTGTCGGGACCGCTACCAGATTGTCTATAACCGCCCGCTGGCCACGCAGATTGTGGGCGACAACAGCGAAACGCTCGACCTGCACGAACACGCCTGGCTACGGCAGCACCATCCCGACGTGCTGCTGATGAATGACCTCTATGGGCAGCATCGGGAGTCGGTAGAAAACTACAACCAGTTTCAACTGATGGTCTATGCCAACTGTAGCTACTTTATTTCGATGCATGGCGGCACAGCGGCACTGGCCAGCTATTTTGGCGGTACCAACATCATTCTGTCGAAACCCGGTGGTGGTAAAGAACACGACTTCAACGAGTACGAAACCATCTTTCCGGCTCTTTCTGGAGCAACTATCCTGCACGCCAAAACGCCCGATGAGGTAGTTGGGTACGTCAGAAAGGTGTTTTGCGCCGGTTAGTGGCCGGTTCAATTCTTCGAGGTCTTGGTGTCGTGAGGTTTTTCGGGTGTCAGATAATGGCGCAGGCTGCGTACCTCGCGCGACAGGCGAATCCATAACGCCTGCTTCATGTTACCATCTCGCAGCAGGGTTCGGGGGCCGGTCCAGACGCGGGCCGATGTGGTATTCATGGCTACCACCCGTCCGTGCTGCATCAAATCGAAACACAGTCGACCGTCGTCTCCCCAGGTATTGTGCATGATAAAGCCGACCGTCAGCCCGGCTTTCCTGACGTATCCCAGACTGATGCCATAAGCATTCAGGTAAGGGCGTTTCAGGTGTCTCATCTTTCTGATAACGTCCCGCAGGGCTTCGTGTATGGCCAGTTGCCAGCGGGGTATGCCGGGTACGCTCAGGAAGGAATAGTTGCCATAGACACAGACCACGCCTGGTTGTCTGAGTTTCTGAAGCATGGTGTCCAGCCAGGTGGCGGGGTAAAAACAGTCGGCATCGGCCAGCAGTACGTATGTACCAAGCGCCTGTTCCTGTCCCAGTTGCCGGGCCGGGCCGCACCCCTGAATAGGTTGGTAGAAGCCACGAACCCGCAGCCGGTCAATCGTTTCCTGCGTCCGGTCGGTGGAGTTATTATTGACCACGATAATTTCATAAGCAACTGCCGTATCTATAGCCGATAGTGTACTGATGCACCGGATCAGATTTACCTCCTCGTTGTAGGCCGCCACGATGACAGACACCACAGGTTCGGTAGTTTGGCGGGCCACCAGCCTCGCGTTAATGGCGTCAAAAACGGACTGTGGTACCTCCGCCAGGCTTTGATATGGATATTGATGCTGGTTGATCCAGTTGGGATTGTGCAGCAGATGCATAAGCAGATTGGTTGTGTATGAACTAACGCTAAGGTAGTGTCTTTCTGCCTGATCTGCCTGACCGTTAGGTAGGTATGTTTTCAGGAGCCTGCGCTGACCGCGTGCAATACCAGTCGATCAAGTACTGTTTCAAACTCCTCCGAACGCCTGGCCCACGAATTACCCTGCGCCATTGCCACCCGTTGCGCTATCCGTTCGGAACTGGTATCGGCCAGTGCAGTACGCAGGGCGTTGGCAAAGGCAGTGGGTGAGTCGGCCAGTTCAATAACACCGGTAAAGTCATCAAGCAGAGAGAATGGCGTGGCCACTACGGGCAAACCGGCGGCCAGATACTCGTTGATTTTCAGGGGGTAAATTGTGTAGGTGTGGGGGTTACAGACAAATGGGATTATGGCCACATTCATCTGTGCCAGCAGCGGGGGCAGGTCATTGACCGGGCGGGCGGGCTCGAAGCGCACGTTCGGATAGGGCGTTAGTTGCTGTAAAATGGCCGGTTCATTTACGTTACCGACAAAAACAAAGTCAATGTCGGGCATGGTTTGCACGCAGTGTTTTACCAAAGGCAGGTCTATACGGTCGTCGGCGGTACCGAGGTAGCCCACTACGGGCCGCGCCGGTGGCTGATTCGTAACTAATTGCCGGGCGTGGTTGAAGAGATCGAAGTTCACGCCATTTTTTACGCAGTACGCATTGGGCTGTAACACCTCTTTGGCCCGGCGCAGCGTTTCGGACGTGGTAACAACAGCATTGACCTGCGGTAGATACGCCTTTTCAAATCGGCCTCCGTGACGGCTCATCCAGGGCGACAGGGTTATCTCATCGAAGCAGTAATAGATCGTAGCGCACTCGTTGAGCTGATGCAGCATTGGAACGCCAAAAACAGGATTGAAGGCATTTATAACTAATGGGTGCTCAATGCCCACTTTACGCATGACCTTCCGTAATCCCTTCACCAGCCGATTGGCATTCCAGGTAACCAGTCTGTCGTGCAGTACATTGGGGAGCCAGTTGATGGGTAGCATGGGTGGGGGTTGCCAGGTATACGTTTCAAACCCATTGGCCAGTTTTTGGGTAGTCAGCGATTCACCCGCGTGGAGCAGCGGTCGTATCGGTACTTCGGCACGACCCAGCAAACCCTGCGCAAGGTCTTTGATCGTATACTGATAATCGACAAACACAACCCGGTGCCGGGCCGATAATTCGGTCATAAGCTGAACAACGGCTTTTTGAAACGGACCACCTTCCCACGCGGTCTGTCCAATGCAGATAATACCGTCGAACTGTTTCATACAGAAGTGTAAACCGGGGTTTGGTAAGCAGCGGGCCGGGTTGTCTGACCGGTAGGGGGCGTATCCCAGCGTTCGCCGGTGCAGAAAAGGACCGAATTAATAAACAGCATCGTACTGGTTGGAAACTGCCCCAGAATTGGATTGGAGTAGCTCACCAGGGCGATACCCGCAAACTCGGCCAGCAGGGCAACCAGCAGGAGTTGCAGTTTTGGGTCGCGCAGTTGCCAGATCTTCAGCGTACCCGTCAGCATAATGCCCGCGATCACGAATAGGTAGAGCGAGAGACCCACCACGCCTGTCTCAATCCATATTTGTACGTACCAACTATCGGTTGGAATCTGCGACGCAAAGTGGTTGGGCGAAAACCGCTGTCCGGTCCCCGTCGATGAGCCGATACCCGCCCCAAAGGGCAGGTCTTTAAGAAAAGCCCGCAGTTTAGCCTGATTTTCGAGCCGAACAATGAATGAGGCATCTTCCAGCGGATGCAGCGCCGTGCGCATCCGGTAAATCTGGTAGTTGGAGTCACCAATGTGGGTAAACATCAGAATCATCATGACTGGAATAGCTACGGCAATGCCCCGCAGAATGGGCATTGGTTTGCGCATCAGCACCAGGTAAACAGGGAAGCCCGCCAAAATAGCAAACAAGGCACTTCGGGTACCGGCCACGGCAAAGCCCCAAAACACAATCAGCCCGATAATGACGAACCCGATCCGGTAAATCCAGCGGTTGGTCTCGAAGAAAAATATGATACACAGCAGCGTAACGCCTGCCATCTCGGAGCCGAACTGCCCG